>Ga0073906_1003437_pt1 | contig 17922 bp, 16 predicted proteins | sample Inofromicrocosms_FD_65485 | JGI IMG/M metagenome (GOLD analysis project Ga0073906, IMG submission 65485) | Mouse cecum microbial communities from Vienna, Austria - Inoculum for glucosamine and mucus D2O microcosms | ecosystem: Host-associated > Mammals > Digestive system > Large intestine >... | reverse complement strand
GATGTCGAACTCGTCAAAGAACTTCTTGATGGAGGAGCTGGAGAACTTGCCGGCGGCCCAGGCGGTCAGAACGGACATGCCGGAGGCGTCGGTGATCAGCAGGTTCACAGGCATCTTGCTGCGCTCCAGCTCGCCGGAGACCAGGAAGTAGGTCAGGGCGAAGTCCACGGTCAGGCAGCAGGGGCTGTTCTCGTCCGCGCCGTTGATGGGATAGATGCCCGGGGTCACCTTCATGGGCTTCTGGGGGTCGGTGAAGATGTTCTGGCGCAGGCCATACAGAGGCAGGGCCTTGGCGTAGGTCATCTCGGAGCAGACCACGATGGAGCCGTACTTGCAGGTGAACAGACTCAGCAGGGCGGCCTCCAGGTGGGCGTCGCCGTTGGCCAGGCCCGCCACGTTGACGATGGAGGGATAGCCGAAGGTGCGGTCGCCGTCCTTCAGAGCGGCCCGGCGGATCTGCACCGCGTTGGCGTAGGCGTCCTTCACAGAGGCCTCGCCCACGTCCAGGATCAGGTTCTTGTTGCCGGCGGCCTCCAGCTTCTCCACCAACTCGTGGAGCTGCTCCAGGCTCTCAGCCCGGACGCCCAGCAGGGCCTTCGCGCCGGCGGCGATGGCGCTCATATCGGCGAAGTTGCCGGCGTCAGCGCCGTTGACGATGATGCTGCAGCCCGCGGCGGCCTCGACGCCGGCCTTCATGGCCTCCACGTCGGTGCAGCTGAGGACCATGGGACGGCCCAGAGCCTTGGCCTTGGTCACCAGGGCGGCGTAGTCGGCGGCGGACTTGTCGCTGCTGTGGCGGACATAGACCATCTCTACGTACATCCGCTCGCTGATGCGCTCGTAGTCCACGGCGGGAATGGCGGCCAGGACGGCGTCCTGCTTCGCCTCATCCATGCAGTCGCAGACCTGCACCGCATACAGGGTCTTGGACACCAGGGTCTTCTCGTGGCGGCTCAGCACCGTCTCGCCGCCCAGGGCCAGGTCGCCTACCTTGTAGGACTTCATCGGGGGCGCGGTGGCCTCGGACAGGGTGGACAGGGCCGCTTCGGACATATGGGGGCACTTCTCAATGGGGATCGCGCCGGAGGCCACCTTCATGGCGAACGCCATACAGGTGGGGTTGCCGCAGTCCTTGCAGTTGGTTTTCGGGGTGAGCTTAAAAATGTCAAGACCTTTCAATGCCATGGTTCCGGCCCTCCTTACATCAGCGCGGCCACGAGCCGCGCAAGAGTATCAATGGATGCGGGGTGCTTGAGGATAACAGCGTCGCTGCCGTAAGCGAGGCAGGCGGTGGCTGTCTCCACTTCCATATCGATGCCCCGCTCTTCAGCGCTGCCCCAGCCGGGGTTCTCCTCTTCGGGAGCGGTGGACTCCTTCACGCCCCAGGTCTCGATCCCCACAGGGGTGATGATGGGCATTTGGAGGGTGTTGTCGTTCTGGCTGAGGGCGGCCGCCTTGACGCGCTCCAGGGTGGAGACCACGTACTCAAAGCCGTAGCCCGCGGCGGCAGAGCCGATGTTCATGGCAATATTCTGTCCGCTGACGCCCATCTGGGTGATCAGCACGTTGAGCTGCTTGGCCAGGTTGATATCCACGGCGGACTCCGCGCCCACCTTCTGGCCGTAAGCCATGCCCGCGCCGGCGGCCACGGCCTTGTAGTCCTCCTCCTTGGCGCTGAGGACCAGGATGTTCTTGCCCTGGAGGGCCTCGGAGACCTTGGCGAACAAATCGGAATCCTTGTCGGTGTTCTTGCAGCCCGCCACGACGATGGGCTTATCCACCACCTCGGCCACCGCCTTGGCGTCGGCCACGCAGTCCTCCACGGACTTGTTGGCGCCGTTGGGGTCCGCCAGGTCAAAGCGGATGCACACGAAGTCCACGTTCTCCAGCTCAGCGGCCTTCTTGGCTCTGGCGGCCAGGGTGTCGCAGCCGGCGTAGAACTCCTTCAGCCCCTCGCTGGGCTGTTCCGGGTCGTCGGACACGTCAATGCCCAGCTTGGGGCGGTTGGCAATGGGCGCGTCAAAGGCGTAGAGGTTGAAGACATTCTGGCCGCCCAGGGTGGTGGCCTTGTCTCCGGTACCCAGCGTCAGCTCGTTGATCTTCGCGCTGAATACCTGGGGCTTCTTAGCAAATGGCATGTTGATTTTGCTCCCTTCATTGTAAATTTGGCTCTATATGAACATATATGGATAACGAAAAGATGTGGTCAGATGCCCAGCTTCTTCCATACCTTCTGCAGCCCCTTCTCGGAGAAGCCGATGGAGATGCTGGGGTCAAAGGCGGCAAGATACTGGGTCTCCTTGGCCAGGTTCAGCCCGGCAGCCTCGCTGGCAGCGCGCTGGTCCTGGTACTGGGCCTGTACGCAGTGCTCGACAGGCGTGCCCACCATGCCCACCGCGTCATAACGGGCCTTGGAGCGGTGCTTGACGGGCAGGCGGAAGCGCTGCCAGCCCTGCAGCAGCTTGGGCAGCTCCTCGCCCAGCACCAGCTCCATCTCCTCCCAGTGGTCCAGGACGAACTTGACGGTGACAACGCTGGGCTCGCCGGTGATGGCGCACAGGTGGTCCACCGCCGCCGGGCTCACGTACAGGCTCCCGAAGGTAGCGGGAGCCTTGGCGGCGGCCTGGGCGTCGGTTTTGTTGGCCTCCTCCAGCACCACGTGGTAGGGGTCCCGCAGGAAGCGGTCCATGGCCACATAGCCTGTGCCGGGCTTCTCCAGCTTGCCGGAGCGCACGGCGACAGCCCGCGCGCCCAGGTCAATGAGCAGCTCCCGGCGCTCGGTCATGGCGTGGTCGTACCAGCCGCACAGCGCCTGGGCGCCGCCATACTGGATATACTCCTGCAGGATCTTCTCCCGCATATAGGCCGCCAGCTGCTCTCTGGCCTGGCAGTACCGCCCCAGCTCGTTGGTGGCGGTGAGGGGGCCCTTCAGCTGGAAGCCCTCGCCCCACAGCTCCACCATGGTCTGGTTGGTGCTGTCAAAGCCCAGGGCGAAGCCAGTCCTGCCGGACAGGAAGTCGGCCTCTGTGGTCTCAGGCGAGATCTGGGCATAGGTCTGTTCCATAGTCAGTTTTTCCTCTTCTTCCAATCATGATCCTGCGCCCTGCCGCACACGTCAGAGCGTCAGCTGGTCAAAAATCCGCCGGACAGCGGCCTTCACCGGGCTGTCCTTGGGGACGGTCACGCTGGGTCTGCCCTCGGCGTCGTACTCGTAGACCGTGTCGTCATGGGGGACGACGCCCATCAGCTTCAAGCCGTACTTGCCGATCTCCTCCTGGACGCCGGCGCTCAGCTCGCCGCCGGGGGCCCGGTTGACGATCAGCCCCACTTCCTTTGCGCCCAGCTTCAGATCCACAATCATCTCCGCCAGCCGCCCTGCGGCCTGCACACCCCGGCGGGAGCAGTCGCTCACCAGCAGGATGGTGTCCACCTGGGGCAGCACGCCCCGGCTCAGGTGCTCCAGGCCGGCCTCGTTGTCCACCACGATATAGCGGTAGTTTTTCGCATACTTGGCCACCTGGCTGGTCAGCAGGCCGTTGACAAAGCAGTAGCAGCCCTTTCCCTGGGTGCGGCCCATAACCAGCAGGTCATAGTCGTCCGCCTCCGTCAGGGCCTCGCCGAAGCGCATCTCGGCGTAATCGGCCTTGGTCATGCCGTTGGGGATGGGGCTCTTGGCGGCCAGCTCCGCCTGGGCGATGTCCTCCCGGATATCCCCCAGAGTGGACTCCACCTCCACGCCCAGCACTTCGTTGAGGTTGGCGTTGGCGTCCGCGTCCACCGCCAGCACCGGGCCGTTCTTCTTCTCGCACAGGTACTCGATGAGCATGCCGCAGATGGTGGTTTTCCCTACGCCGCCTTTACCGGCCAGCGCGATCGTTTGTGCCATAAGGAATCTCCTTTATTGAGAGAAATGGTGCCGCGCGCCCCGCCTCCGGGCGGAAGACCCGGCGGCGGAGAGCGCTGGCTGCGCCCGCGGCGCGATCAGAGGTCAACGATGCCGGACTCCTTGACAATGCGGGCCACGTCGTCGTACTTGTTGAGGGCGTACAGGTGGATACCATCGATGCCGCAGGCGCGGTACTCGTCGATCTGGTTGATGGTGTAGGCAATGCCGGCCTCCTTGAAGGCGGCCTTCTTCTCCGCCGCAGCGGCGTCGAAGGGCTCCTTGTCGAAGGGGTTGGGGAAGATCCAGTGCTTCGAGATCAGCTCGCAGAGCTTGCGGGGCATGACGCAGCCATTGCGGCTGAGGGCCATGTTGATGGTGGCGGACATGTCCAGGATGGGCATGATGCCCACGTCCACGGGCATCCAGATACCGGCGTTGCGGATGGCCTCCAGCCAGTATTTGAACTGGTCCATATCCCAGCACAGCTGGGTCATGATATAGTCCGCGCCCTCGTCCTGCTTCTGCTTGAGGAAGCCGATGTCGGCCTCCAGGCTGCGGCAGGCGATGTGGCCCTCGGGGGAGCCGGCCACGGCGATGGTGAACTTATCGCCGAACTCCTTGCGCACGAACTTGACCAGCTCCGTGGCGTAGTGCAGGTCGCCGCCGGTGCCGGTCCAGCCGAAGGGCAGGTCGCCCCGCAGGGCCAGCATGTGGTTGATGCCGTGGTCCAGATAGTTCTGCAGCTGCTCCTTGATGCCCTCCCGGGTGTTGCCGATGCAGGTGAAGTGGGTGACGGGGGTGCACTTGCCGTCCTTCTGGATCTTGTCCAGCACTTCCAGGTTCTTGCCCACGTTGGTGCCGCCGGCGCCATACGTGCAGGAGATATAGTCGGGGTTCAGGGTGTACAGCTGCTCCAGCACGCCGCCGGCGCCGCACAGTTTTTCCATACCCACGTCGGTCTTGGGCGGAAATACTTCAAAGGAAAACGCTGCTCTCTCTTCGAAAATTTCTGCTACGCTCATAATAAAAAGTCCTCCATTATGTGTATATTTTTGAAGCGGCACCGCCGCTTACCGGCATGAAATCAAATTGGGGTGAAGCTGTAGCGCTTGAGGAGTCCGGCGGTATCGGTGTGATAGACCACCGAGCCGTCAGAGAGGTCCTCCCGCTCGATCTTCGCCCTCGGCTCCAGGGCGCGGATATAGGCGTCGGTATCCTCCACGGACACCTCCTGGAAATCCACGTCCCGCATCTGGTTGTTGCTGCACTGGTTGAAAATCTCGCAGCAGAGCTCATATTCCCTCATTTTGCGTCACTCCGCTGCCACGATGACCGTACCGGCGGTCAGGTCGGCCATGACCAGCCGGCCAACGATGGTGGTCACATCGCCCATGACATCCACAAAGGTGAGCGTGTCGCCGTCTGCGGTGATGGTCGCCACAAATTTGCACAGGACATTGTTGTCCGCTTTTTCATTTTTATAAATCGTAGAGAGGCACATGGCAGAATTCGCTCCTTCAACAGATTACTTTTTCAGCAGCTCCAGCGCGGCGGAGAGATAGCCGTTGGCCTGGTCAAAGGACTCCACAGCATGGAGCAGCTGGTGCTGGGCCTCGCCGGACAGCTGCTGGGCGATATCGTTAAGCTCCGCTGCGTGGTGGATATTGTGGTCCAGCATGTATTGCAGCAGGGCCGTGGTCTTGTCGCCCGGCGCGTCGTGGGTGTGCTCGTGGTCATGCTCGTGGGTATGGGGATGGGTGTGTGGTTCCGTGCCGCCGGGGTGGGTGTGCTCATGGGAATGAGGATAGGTTTCGTGATGTTCCATCGAAAGCGCCTCCATATTGACACAATTTTAACTAAGTACACTATACAGCAAATGTGTCAAATTTGCAAGGGAATTTGAAAGAATATTTGCCGAAAAATTTTTTGTTCTTTGTATAAACAGACGGACAGCCGTTTTGTGCGCCGGAGGCGGATACGCGGCTGCTTTTCCAGGCAGGCAGCCGCCAACCCTGCAGGCCCGGCAGATACATGCTGCAGTGCCGCTTTAGAATGGGATTGCTATTTTTGCTCTGCCGTGGTACAATAGCAGCAGTAAAACGAACCAGGCAGGTGAGATGATGACGGATGGCAGAGAGAGCCTGGACGCCCATTACCAGCGGTACCGGCAGATCCTCAGCGATCTGACCATGATGAGCGACGCTTTTATGCGCAATGTGTTCAAATCAGCCGCGTGTGTGGAGTATGTCCTGCAGATCATCCTGGGAAAAAAGGATATCCGGGTGACGGACGTCACTGTTCAGCAGGACAACAAGAACCTGCATGGCCGGTCAGCGGTGCTGGACTGTGTGGCCCATGACGAGGACAGCAGCCTTTTTGATGTGGAAGTTCAGCAGGACAGCGAGGGCGCCTCGCCTGTGCGGGCGCGATACCACAGCGGGCTTCTGGACATGAACACATTGAATCCGGGAGAGAACTTTGACAAGCTGCCGGAATCCTACACCATATTCATCACCCAGGATGATGTGCTGCAGGAGGGCCGCCCGATTTACCACATTGAGCGGACAATTACGGAATCCGGCCAGCCGTTTCGGGACAGATCGCACATTATCTATGTGACCGCGAGTATGCAGGAGGACACGGAGCTGGGACGGCTGATGCATGATTTTCACTGCAAAAACGCGGACGATATGTACAGTGAGGTCCTCGCTGAGCGCGTCCGCACGTTAAAAGAAACGCCGAAGGGGGTTGACAGTATGTGCCGTGAATTGGAGCAGCTCTATCTGGACGGCAAAAATGAAGGAATCGCGAAGGGCCGCGCGGAGGGGCGCGCAGAGGGCATTGTCTCCGGGATCAGGAGTCTCATGGCAACGCTCGGCCTGTCCATCGAGGCCGCGATGGGCGCGCTGGAGATTCCGGAGAATGAACGCGGAATGTATCGGGAGCTGTTGGCAAAGCAGTGAGCAGGAGCCGGGAGACGCATGCGTCTCCCGGTTTCCCCTTCTTCTTCGCCTGGCGGCGCCGTTCCTTTCCCGCAGCCGAAGAACTCCCACGGAAAGCAGTCTTCCGTGGGAGTTCTATGCCTGTCAGTACTGCTCCGGCGGCTCGCCCTGAACGCGCACAACAGCGGGCTTCTCCGTCTTCTCGTCCAGTACGCGGAGGACCCGGCACTGGAAGAGCCACTCGTCGCCGAAATCAAAGAGGTACTTAAACTGCATGCCCGCCGACAGCCCCAGCTGCCCCAGGCGGTACTCGCCGGCGCTCCGCTCGTTAAAGTCCCCCACCCCCGGCGCGTAGTAGGCATCCCGCTCGCTCCAGCAGATGTTGTCCATAAAGAATGCGTAGGCGTGGTCGTTGTCAAAGGCAAAGGCAGCCTGAATAGCCTCGTGGAGATCCTCCAGGGTGTCGCTCCCGGAGATGCGGATGTGGCGATAACAGCCCTTACTGCAGGAGACGCTGATGACGTACGACTGACTGGCGCGGTTCAGGTGCAGCTTGCCGGCCAGTTCATCCGTCAGCTCGTCCGGCAGGTTCTCCTGCTCCAGGATGGAGGCAAACTGCTGGCGGATATCGTCGGGCAGGTTGCTCAGCTCCGCGTCGTCCAGACTCAGCAGCATGTCGAGGATCTCGGCCACGCTGTCCGGCGTGGGCTCGTTGACCCCCAAATGGGACATCAGGGAGTCCACCGCCTCATCCATGGCGGGCAGCTCCCGGCACATCCGGATGCGGATGCCGGCCCGCGTGCAGAACTCCTCCAGCAGCGCCTTGGTCCGCTCATCCCGGACGGAGAGCAGGGAGGGGCGGAACTGCCGGTCCAACAGCAGCTGCGCGAACTTCTCCAGCAGGTCCTCCGGCTCCTCGTCGTACTTCTGGGAGATCTGCGGCGGCAAAATCTCGTCCATCCCGCTGGAGACCAGCATCAGGATCACCGGGAAATAGGGGGCGCACTCCGGGTCCTCCTGCAGAGGCTCCGGGAAGCGGAGCACCTCGCACTCCCACATGCCGGTCTTCTTCAGCCGCAGGAGCTTCGCGGCGGTGATGTCGTTGATAAAGCTCGGGCGGGGGTACTGTACCGGCATGGCCGGCGGCAGCTCCGCCCGGCCCCAGATAAAGCCCTCCCTCTCCCGCCGCAGCAGCGGCACAAACTGCGTCGCTTCGTCCACCTGCCGCAGGCCCAGGGCGCTTTTCCCCTTCTTCTGGACCTGTTCGGCCACCGCAATGGCAGCCTCCAGCGCCGCGCACAGATTGCGCTGGTCCTCCTCCTCCCGGAGGAACCAGGGCACGTAATTGGGCCGGAATTTGACAAAGTGGGGGAACGCGCCGCGGCCCCGCAGAGCGAGCCGATGCCGGCGGGCGTACTCCCTGACCGCCTCGGCCTCCTTCTCGGTCAGCCCGTCCTTATTCTCAAAGGCGCACTGGAGACAGTCCTGGCTGAGCAGGAACTCGTGGTAATTCAGCTCCGACACCGAGCCGGGCCCGGACAGCACGAGCCGAAAGGAGTTGAACCCCTTTTCGCCCACATAGAGCCCCAGCGCGCAGTGCTCCCCGATGGCTCCCATGACGGAGCAGTAGCCAATTTCACCATTCGGGAGACTGACCGCAAAAATTTCGCTGTCCCACAACATTTTCCACAATTTGGTTTTCTTGTAAATAAAAGCCAATTCGAACAATTTGTCGGAAAACATTCGTCATCCCTCCCCGGTTTTTTTAACCATACCATATAGGATTTTGGGGCGGATGTCAACAGGTTTTTTGAAAATTTTTCGTGAAACCCAAATCTTTATTTCAGATTTATATATAATTCAGATGTCATCCAACAAAAAATTTGTTTACATCTCTTCAGTCCTTTGCAGCTCAAGCGTTTCGGGAGAAATTTCCTGTTTTTGTAATAAAATGCCCATTTCCTGGTCAAAAAATGAATTGTAAAAAATTCAGGAGCCGGGCGTGTCCTGCCCGGCTCCTGTCGTCTTGATAGGGATTATTCCGCCTCCGCCAGGGCTTTTGCCTCGGCGATGGCCTTCTCCTGGGCCGCCGCGGGGCACTCCTCGTAGCGGACGAAATGGAAGGTGAAAGAGCCTCTGGACTGGCTCATGGACCGCAGGTCAATGGCGTAGGTCATCATTTCCGCCATGGGCGCCTCGGCCTCCACGACCTGGTAGCCGTCGCCGGTGGGATTCATGCCCATGATGCGGCCCCGGCGCTTGTTCAGATCGCCCAGGATGTCGCCCATGCAGCTGTCGGGAATGGTGACCTTCAGCTCGCCGATGGGCTCCAGCAACACGGGGGACGCCTCCGGCAAAGCGGCCTTGTAGGCCAGCTGGGCGGCGGTCTTGAAAGCAATTTCAGAGGAGTCGACCGGGTGATAGGAGCCGTCCACCAGGGTGGCCTTCAGGAACACCACCGGATAGCCGGCCAACACGCCGTGGGCGCAGGCCTCCCGCAGGCCCTTCTCCACCGCGGGGAAGAAGTTTTTGGGCACGCTGCCGCCGAAGACCTCCTCGGCAAAGATCATGTCCTCGCTCTCATCCTGGGGCTCGAAGACGATATGCACGTCGCCGAACTGGCCGCTGCCGCCGGTCTGCTTCTTATGACGGCCCTGCTTGCGCACCTGCTTGCGAATCTTCTCGCGGTACGCCACTCTGGGCGTATCCAGCTCAGCCTCCACGCCGAAGCGGCTCTTGAGCTTGCTGACCAGCACGTCGATCTGAATGTCGCCCGCGCCGGAAACCACTACCTGATGGGTCTCTGCATTGTTGACTACGTTGAAGGTGGGGTCCTCCTCGTTGAGGCGGATGAGGCCGGTGCCCACCTTTTCGTCCTGACCGCGGGTCTTGGGGGCGATGGCGCGGGAATAGGTGGGCTCGGCAAACTGCACCGGCGCCAGCCGTACTACCTTCTTGGGGTCGCAGAGGGTATCGCCAGTCTTCAGCCGGTCCATCTTAGCGATGGCGCCGATGTCGCCGCAGGCGATCTCCTTGACCTCCTCGTTCTTCTTGCCCTTGATGGTGTACAGGCGGCCCAGCTTCTCAGTCTTGCCGGTGGAGGGGTTGTAGAGGGACATGTCGCCGGTGATCTTGCCGGAGACCACCTTCACCAGGGAATACTTGCCGTACTGGTCGGAGATGGTCTTGAAGACAATGGCGGCGGTGGGGCCGTTGGGATCCCGGGCAATCTCCACCTTGTTCTCGCCGGACTCGTCGGTTCCGGTCTCCGCGCCCATCTCCTGGGGACCGGGCACCAGGTCCACGATGGTGGACAGCAGCATCTCCGTACCCAGACCCGTCAGGGCGGAACCGCAGACCACAGGGGCCAAAGTGCCCTCCCGCATGCCGACTTTCAGGCCGGCCATGATCTCCTCCTTGGTAAAGGGCTCGCCGGAGAAGAACTTTTCCATGTTCTCCTCGGTGGTCTCGGCCACGGCCTCCATCAGCTCATTATACAGCTCGTCCAGCACCTTCATCTTGCTGTCGGGAATAGGGATCTCCACCCGCTTGCCCTTCTTCTCCTTGGGCATCTGGTAGGCCTTCCGGTTGAGCACGTCGATAATGCCGATGGTGCGCTTGTTGTCGTCCCAGATGGGGGCAACCACCGGGGCGATGGACTTGGAGAGGTTCTCCCGCAGGGCCTCCAGGGTGGTGGAGAAGTTGGCGTTCTCCTCGTCCTCTTTGGAGATGTAGACGATGCAGGGCTTTTTCTGCTCCCGCAGATACTTCCAGCCCCGCTCCGCGCCCACGCTCAAACCGTCCTTGGACGCGCACACCAGCACACCCACCTCGGCGGCCCGGACGCCGGACTGCATCTCGCCGGCGAAGTCGAAGTTGCCGGGGGCATCCAGCACGTTGATCTTGACCCCCTGGTAGGTGATGGGCGTCATGGCCAGGGAGATGGAGATCTGCCGTTTGATCTCCTCGGGGTCGTAATCGCAAACAGTGTTGCCGTCCGCGGGCTTTCCCAGGCGGTCAGTCACACCGGTAATATAGAGCATACTCTCCACGAGAGATGTTTTCCCGCTGCCTCCGTGTCCCAACAGGCAGATATTGCGAATGTCCATAAGCGTTCATGTCTCCTTCCGTTTAGGTACTGGACCGCTCCGGTTACGCGCCGCGCCCAGCCCGAGCTGCTGCTCAATATACTGATTATATAACTTTTTCCCTTTTAACACAACTGGAATTTTGTTATAGCTTGTATTTTAGACAAAATAGCCAAAAATCAGGAGAGAATTTTTTGTACTTTGCCGAACCAAACCCGGGACATCTGCGCAAAAAAACCGCCTGCTTTTTGCGGCAGGCGGATAATGGCGGGCGCAGAGCCAGACGCTTTACTCCTCTGCCGGCTGTATCACAAACTCCGGATTCCCAGCCGCCCCCGCGGCAATACTGTATTCGGGGAAGCACACAACAACCATGCCGTCCTCACGGACGTAGAAGCCGGTCGTCTCATCCACGGTGGTAAAGCCCCCCTCGCCGGGAGCGAAAAAATAGGTAAAGCCGTCGGCATCTCTGCTCTGGGCAATCTGCTTTTGAATGGCCGTGTTGCAGACGGAAACCCAGTCCTCGCCCAGAAAATCCCGGAGCGTTAAATCCCGGTTTTCCGTAAAATCCAGATTGTAGTAATAGCGCTCCTCATAGGAGGATACCCAGCCCTCGGCGAAGGTCACGGTGAAGGAGACCCGGTCCTCTGTCTGGCTCTTGATGTCATAGTCAATGATAACATCCATTTCGCGGCCGCCCCACGCCTCCTCCGTGCCGCCAGTGGCAAAGAAGGCCTCCCGATAGTCGGCCCAATCCTGCTGCGCCTTGGCGAGATGCAGGTCAACTTTCTCCTGGATCGCAGCATTGACCTTTTCCGCCAGGGCGCTGTCCGCCTCTATTCCGGGGACAGAGATGTCGTAATGGATGCCATCCGCGGATCTGCTGTAGTCCGCAAAGGTCAGCATCCGGAACAGTCCCCCCAGCACCGGCACATCGGCGGCGGCGCTGGCCAGCGCGGGCGACAGGTTCAGCCCCGCCAGCACCAGGCAGAAGCAGGCGGCAGTAGCCATCCAGCGGCGGACCGTCCGGCTGCGGCGGTTCCTGTACTGCTCCTTCCCCGCCCGGATCCCCGCCTGGACCCGGTCCGGCAGCTGGGAGGGGATGGGGATGTTGTCGTAAGATTCTTTGGCATTTTTGAATTCATTCATAAAATTTCCGCTCCTTCCATCGCAATGCGCAGCTTCTTCAGGCCGGCGTACAGCCGGCTTTTCACTGTGCTCAAATTTTGCCCGGTGACCTGGCTGATCTCCTTCAGGGTCATCTCCTCATAAAACCGCAGCTTGATGACCGTCCCCACCTCCGGCGGCAGGGCGTCTACCCGCCGGGCCAGCGCGTCGTCGGCAGGCTCCGGGTCCTCGTGGGGGAGTTCCAGGTCCTCCGGGAACGGGATCAGCCGCGCCCTCTGCCGGAGGGCATCGGTGCATGTGTTCATCAGGATCCGGTAAAACCAGGGCCGGACGGCCCCGGCGTCCCGAAGGCTGCCCTGCCGCTCCAGAGCGCGGCAGACGGCTGTCTGTACCGCGTCCAACGCTTCGTCGGTGTTTTTCAGGACGCTGTAGGCCAGCCGGTAAAACCCGGCCTGGTTTTCAACCAGATACTCGGTCAGGATTTCTTCTCTCGTCACATCGATGTTCCTTTCTCGTTCCAAACCCGGAACACGGGATTTGACACCGCTCTGCCCGGCCGGTGAAGGGCGCTGTCTATAGGATAGACGGAGGACCGGGCTGAAAAGTTTGCGGGCGGCAAAATTTTTGTCCATCGGCCCCCCGGCAAAAAAGCATCTCCCAGGGCGTTGACAAAGGGGCGCTTGTCCTGTAAAATAAGAGGCGCAAGCAGGACGGACAGCCGCGTGGCCGGGGTAAGAGCCGGTCATGAGGAAAGTCCGGGCTCCACAGGGCAAGGATAACGGGTAACGCCCGCCGAAGGCGACTTCAGGAAAAGTGCAACAGAAATAAACCGCCGCGGCCTGCCGCGGTAAGGATGGAAAGGCGAGGTAAGAGCTCACCCACCGGCTGGAGACTGTCCGGTGCTGTAAACTCTATCCGGAGCAACACCGTGGGAGAACATAAGGCCGGCCCGGCTGTTCTCAAGGAGGTGGCTGGAGCGGTCTGGCAACAGGCCGCCTAGATAGATGGCTGTCAGATACAGAACCCGGCTTACAGTCCTGCTTGTACCGATCAATCGGGAGGCTGTCTCGGAGCGATGGAACGGCTCGGAGGAGACAGCCTCCCGTTTTTCGCCGCCGGCTGATTGACAACCGCCGGGGACGGCGGTATAATATCTTGTGTTTGACTCTTGTAAGTATCCATACATAAAGGAATTTCTTCTATGAACAGCAGAAATCTCGCCGCCAACGTGGTGGCGGAAGTCAAAAAGGTCATCGTGGGCAAGGACGCCGTCCTCTTCAAGGTCCTGGCCGCCATTCTGGCCCAGGGCCACATTTTGCTGGAGGATATCCCCGGCGTGGGAAAGACCACCCTGGCCCTGGCCTTCGCGCGGGCGCTGAACCTGCAGTTTCACCGGATGCAGTTCACCCCCGACGTCATGCCCTCCGACGTCACCGGCTTTTCCATCTTCAACAAGGCCGCAGGCAAAATGGAGTACCAGCCCGGCGCGGTGCTCTGCAACCTCTTCCTGGCCGACGAGCTCAACCGGGCCACCAGCCGCACCCAGTCCGCCCTGCTGGAGGCCATGGAGGAGGGGCAGGTCACGGTGGACGGCGTGACGCACCGGGTACCGGACCCCTTCCTGGTCATCGCCACCCAGAACCCGACGGGCGCCTCCGGCACCCAGAAGCTGCCGGACTCCCAGCTGGACCGCTTTCTGCTGCGCCTGTCCATGGGCTACCCCTATCCGGCGGAGGAGCTGGAGATGCTCAAGCGCCGCCAGTACGGCGGGGGAATGGACGGCGTGGAGCAGGTGGTCACCCGCGAGCAGCTGCGGCTGCTGCGGGAGGAGACGGACCGGGTCCACATCAGCGATGAGCTGCTGCGGTACATCGTCCGGCTGGTAAACGCCACCCGGAGCCATCCCCAGCTCATCCAGGGGGCCAGCCCGCGGGCCTCTCTGGCCGTCATGTCCGTCAGCCGGGCGGTGGCCTTCCTGCGGGGCCGGGACTACGTGGTGCCGGAGGACGTGCAGTGCATCTGGACGGACGCTGTTGCCCACCGGCTGCTGCCGGCGCCGGGTCTGGAGGTCTCCGTCCAGGCCATTGCCGCCGAGGCGCTCAAGGCCACTCCGGCCCCCAAAATCCAATGAGGCCGGCGCTCTGGGCCCGCCGGGGCGTCTATCTGTGCGCCCTGCTGGGGGCGCTGGCCGGGCAGCTCTTTGACGTGGGCTGGCTCTTCCACTACATCTTTTTTCTGACCCTCACCCTGCCCCTGCTGAGCCTGCTGCTGAGCCTGCCCGGCATCCTGGGCCTGCGCCTGCGTCTGGGCGCGGACAGCCGCCAGACGCCCCGGAATACCCCTGCCGCCTGGACCCTCACCGCGGAAAACCGCTTCGGCCTGCCGGTCAGCCGCGTCACCGGGCGGGTGCGGCTGCGGTGCCCCTTTACCGGCGAGAACGCCAGCTTTTCCGTGGGCCTGCGGGGGGCGTCCCCCGGCGCGTCCACGACCTGGAACGTGGTCACATCCCACTGCGCTCTGGTGGAGTGCTCTGTCAGCCGCCTGCGGGCGTGGGACTGTCTGGGGCTGTTTTCCCTGCCCCTGAGGGCCCTTCCCATGGATACCCTGCTCATCACCCCGCTGCCGGAGGAGCCAAAGGGGCTGATCCTGCCGGAGAGCACCGGCTGCACCGTGCCGGTACCCAAGGGGAAGGCCGCCATGGGCGAGGACTATGAGCTGCGGCCCTACCGGGAGGGGGACAGCCTGCGGAGCGTCCACTGGAAGATGTCCGCCAAGCGGGACGGCCTGGTGGTGCGGGAGCTGCTGGCGGTGAAGTATCCCCTGCCCGTCCTCACCTTTGACCACTTCGGCAGCGCGGACGCCATGGACTGCGTCCTGGACCGGCTGGCCGGATACAGCCGCGCCCTGCTCTCCCATGAGCGGCCCCACGCGGTGCGCTGGCTGGAGCCCTGCAGCGGCGCGGCCAGGGAGTACGCCGTCGGCTGTCAGGAGGACTGGCTCCGCTGCCTGCGCGCGATCTTTGCCGACCCCGTGCCGGAGACCGGCGCGGCCATTGGCTCCCTGGGAAACGGCGGGGAGGACTTTTATCAAATCCACATCGCAGGAGGCCCGCCATGCGCAGAACCATAACGTCCGCCCTGCCGCTGCTGCTGGGGAACATCTGCCTGCTGTTCCTGCTGCTGGCGGGAGGGGTTTTCTCTTTCGTGTCAGCCTACGGCCTGCCAGGCAACAGCTCCTGGCTGCTGGCGGGCTGCATTGGCTTTTCCGCCCTGTCGGCGGTCCTCTGGTCCGTCCCCCATGGGGGCTGGGTCTCCCTGGGCCTGCTGGGGCTGGAGGCGCTGGCCGTCTGGCGGCTGTGGGAGCGGCTGGCGCCGGCAATGGCGGCGCTGTGGGCGGCGGTGTCCAGCGGCGGCGCGGACGCCATGGACCTCTATCTGCTGCGGGTCCACGGGGCGCTTTACGTCCAGGAGGCCATGACCCCGTCCTGCTTCTGCTGGCCTTTGGGCTCGCCTGTGTCCTGGGCTGGCTGGCGGTGCGGGAGCGGTGCTGGCACCTGTCGGCGGTGCTGGTGACCCTGCCCCTGCTCTCCGCCCTGACGGAGGGGGTGCTGCCGGACCTGCTCCCCCTGCTGGCGTCCGCCGCCGGGTGGGGGACGCTGCTGCTGACCAGCCTCTACAGCCGCCGGGACCGGGCCAGTCTGGGCAGAGCCCTCTGGATGAGCCTGGGAGGCATGACGGCGCTGCTGCTCCTGCTGCTGGCCCTGCTGCCGCGGGAGGGCTACTACAGGCCGGACTGGGCCACCCATACCCGTGACCGCGTCATAGAGACGGTAAACCGCGGCTTCTCCGCCCTCTGGACCGGGGGCGGCGGCGGGGCCGCCTGGAACCTGGATTTCGGCATAGCCGCGCCGTCCAGGCAGGAGGTCGACGGGCTGGTGGACCTGACGGAGGCCGGGCCCCGGAGCTATTCCCGGCAGACCGTGCTGCAGGTGACCGGCGGGACGGGGCGGACGTACCTGCGGGGCGGGGCCGCCGGGGTCTACACCGGCAGCGGCTGGGAGGCCATAGACGAGAGCGCGTACGGGGAGCTGGCCTATGCGCCCGACACGTTCCCGGCCCTGACCGCGCCGGACGGCGCGCCTGTCAAGACGCTGACCATCCGGCATGTGGGCGGCAGGGGGAAGACGGCCTATATGCCCTACCGGTTTCTGGGCTTCCCGGATGAGCGGGCGTACACCGTTCTGGACAGCGGCGCGCGGCGGCGGGGGGATGAATATCAGGTCTCATACATCCCCGGCAGCCCCATGGCCGGTGCATTCTCGTCGCTGGGCAGCGGTCCAAGGGCATGGGAACTGCGTTACCGGGAGTTTGTCTATGACCACTATCTGGACGTGCCGGAGGAGGCCGCGTCCGCGCTGTGGCCCGTGCTGACGGGATCCGTGCGGAAGCAGGTGGTGTCGGGCGCTCCCCCGGATTGGTCCGATCAGCTGCACCAGAACTTCCAGGAGTCCGCCTATTGGGCTATGTGCGCAGCCAAAACGCTGGAGGGCCTGGCGGTCTACGACCTGGATGTCCCGGCCATGGAGCCGGGGGAGGACTTTGTGACCCACTTCCTGGAGGAAGGGCGGGGCTACTGCGTCCACTTCGCTACCGCCGGGGCGCTGCTGCTGCGGATGCAGGGCATCCCGGCCCGGTACGTGGAGGGCTACGCCCCCTGGCTGGGGGAGGGCGGCGCCAGCAACGTGCGGGACAGCGACGCCCACGCCTGGGTGGAGATCTATCTGGACGGCTACGGCTGGTACCCTGTGGAGATGACGCCGGGCCGTCAGGGCGGGACGCTGGAGACAGCGGCCCCGGAAATCCTGCAGACCGAGACGCCGCCGGAAACACCGGAGGAGGACCTGCCGGAAGAGGAGGACCTGCCGGAAGCGCCGGAGGACAGCCCGCCGGAGGCCCCGGACGTCCAGGAGGGCGAGAGCGCCCCGGAGGAGCCGGAGAAAGCGCCGGCGGACCTCAGCTGGCTGTGGAAGGCGGCGGCGGCGCTGCTGGTCCTGGCCGCGCCCTATGGCGGATACCGGCTGGCCCGGCTGGTGGGGAAAAAGCGGCGGGAGCACCCGGATACCAACCGCTCTGTTATTTACGCCTACCTGCGCTACCAGCGTTTTCTGCGCCGGGGCGGTCCGGAGGAGCCGGCGCTGGAGGAGCTGGGCCGGAAGGCCAAGTTCAGCCAGCATCAGCTGACGGAGGAGGAGCGGACCGCTGCGTGGGGCTGCGCGGACCATGCGGCGGAGGAATGGCGGCGGGCCAAGCCCCCCGTCGGAAAAAAGCGCTCCGGATGAGAAAAACAGCCGGAAGACAGGAGAGGCCGCCCGGAAAAGGGCGGCCTCTTCAAGCCGAGAGGGAGAGCGCAGAAAAAGAGTGCAGGCTGCCTCTCCAATCTTGGAGAATTTTATATTGAAATACCGGGTAATTTACAGTATACTCTATCTATGAACGTTATCCGTCCCAGGAGGTGCCATGAGTACTGTCATCAAATGTGTGGACCGGCGCTCGCCGGCGGAGCGGGCCGGCATCCATGCCGGCGAAAAATTGATCTCCATCAACGGCCATGGTGTGGAGGACGTGCTGGACTACCGCTTCTACGGCTATGACCGGGACCCGGTGCTGGTGCTGGAGGAAAGCGGCGGCGGGCGGCGCAGCGTAAAAGTGAAAAAAGAGGACGCGGAGGAGCTGGGGCTGGATTTTGAGAGCTACCTTATGGACGAGCCCCGCCCGTGCAGCAACCACTGCCTGTTCTGCTTCGTGGACCAGATGGCCCCCGGATGCCGGGATACCCTCTACTTTAAGGACGACGACGCCCGACTGAGCTTTTTAATGGG
>Ga0073906_1003436_pt1 | contig 17925 bp, 17 predicted proteins | sample Inofromicrocosms_FD_65485 | JGI IMG/M metagenome (GOLD analysis project Ga0073906, IMG submission 65485) | Mouse cecum microbial communities from Vienna, Austria - Inoculum for glucosamine and mucus D2O microcosms | ecosystem: Host-associated > Mammals > Digestive system > Large intestine >... | reverse complement strand
TTGTAACGGGCATCACCGCATTTTTGATTTGCCTTCGGCAAAGCGGGTGATGCATTGGCTGGATTTACGTGTATCCTCCGAGCCGGTCAGCGTGGTGACCGGCCCCGGACTAAACAAAAACCAATCTTTACTCTTCCGAATTGATATATTTTCCGATGATTTCATCCAGCTTGCCGGAATCCTTCAAGTTCTTCAATGCCCCGTTGATTTTCTCCAACAGTTCGTCATTGTCCTTGGCCACAATCATCGCGTAATCTTCCTCCGTATAGGACTCGTCAAGAATGACAAGGTCTTCCGCCTCCTTGATAAATTCCTTGGCCGGCTCCCTGTCGATGATGACCGCGTCAATCTTGTCCTGGGACAATGCCTGCACCGCTTCGAAGCCCTTATTATAACGCTCCACCGTCGCGCCCTCGATATCGTCCGCGAACGAGTCGCCCGTCGTGCCAAGCTGCACGCCGATGCCCTTCCCCTCCAGGTCGTCGGGAGTCGCGATGTCGCTTCCCTTCTTCACGATGACGACCTGGCTGGAGTGCGCGTACGTGTCAGTAAAATTCACCTGCTCCGCGCGGTCCGGATCCACGGTCATGCCCGCCGCGCCAAAGTCGGCCTTTCCGCTCGATACGGCGGCCACGATGGAATCAAAGGCCATGTCCTCGATTTCCAGCTCCATGCCCAGCTCGTCGGCAATCGCCTTGCATATGTCCACATCGATACCCACGACCTCCTTTCCCTCATAATACTCATAGGGAGGGAATTCCGCGTTCGTCGCCATGACGAGAACTTGCCTCTCCTCTTTCTTCGCGTCGTCCTTGCCATCGCCCTTCGCGTCGTCGGAGCTTCCGCCATCCCCGCCACATGCGGCCAGGGCAAACACGCAAACCGCCGCCAACAAGATACTTAACATTCTTTTTTTCATGCCATTTTCCTCCTTACCATGTCCGATAACATCTAAAGTGACTTGTACATGTATAAAAATGCACATCCTTTTTGATTTTATCAGCATTTATACAGAAATACAATCCTTTTTTGAAAAAATATACAAAAAACACCCCCACAAAGTTACTGTTCGCGGAGCCGTGCGCTCCCGCCCCTTTTTACCCATGCGGTGAAAACCGACCGTGAAAAGCCGGCACGCCGTCAGGCAGCGGCTCCCGCCGTCAACGCCTTTATGCCAAAATATGCCAGCACGATCGCGCCGAGCACGATGCGGTAATATCCGAACACCTTGAAATCATTGTTCTTGATGTACTGCATCAAGAACCTTATGGCCAAGATTGACACGCCAAACGACACCAGGCACCCGAGCAGGAGCAGGCCGATTTCCTGCCCGCCGAAAGCGAACCCGGACTCAATGACGTATTTGGCCACCTTCAAAAAGCTCGCCCCGAACATGACGGGAATCCCCAGGAAAAACGTGAATTCCGCCGCCACGCTCCGGGACGTTCCCACGAGCAGCCCGCCGATGATCGTCGCGCCGGAACGGGAGGTTCCGGGAACCAACGCCAGCACCTGGAACACGCCGATGGCCAGCACCTGCCTGATAGACAAGCGGGACAGCTTCGTCACCTGCGGGGTCTCGCCTTTGTTACGGTTTTCAACCACGATGAACAAGATGCCGTAAATAATCAACGTCGCCGCCACGACATACGCGTTCATGAAGTGGCTGTCGATGAAGTCGTCAAACAAGAGCCCGATGACGGCCGCCGGAACCGCCGCTATGACGACCTTGACCCAAAGCTGTATGGTCAACATTTTCTGCTTCTCCGACTTTTTGGGCGAAAACGGGTTCAGCTTGTGGAAATAGATCACCACGACCGCCAATATCGCCCCCAGCTGAATCACCACGTTGAACATCTCCACAAAGCCGGGGTCAAGGTCGAGCTTGACAAACTCCTCCACCAAAATCAGGTGTCCCGTGCTGCTGATAGGCAGCCATTCCGTGATACCCTCCACGATTCCCAAAAGTAATACCTTCAATGCCTCCAACATGTTCATTCTCCTCCTGCCTCTTTTTCTTCTATTTTAAAAGTTCCTATTAAAGGTTCCTGCCCTTTTTCATTCCCGTCCCTTTAAAAGCTCCTGCCTCGCACGTTCCCGCCGTCATCGGCGGCCCAGCACGAATTTCTCTATCGCCCTTGCCACGCCCTCGTCGTCATTCGAACATGTTATGTAATCGGCAACCGCCTTGACCTGTTCCTCGGCGTTTCCCATGGCCACGCCAAACCCGGCCTCCTCAAGCATCGACACGTCGTTGTCCCCGTCCCCGCAAACCATGATTTCCTCGCGCCGGATTCCCAAAAGAACGCCAAGTTCGAGCAGGCCCCTTCCCTTGTTCACGCCGGCCGCGTTAATCTCGATATTGTATCCCAGGGAACCGACAAGTGCCAGGCCGCCAACCGCTTCCAGCTCCTCCCAGGCCCGCCCGCGCTCCCCCATGTCGGCAAACAGCCCCTGCGCCTTGTCCATCGCCCGGTTTTCGCGCTCCATCACCCCGTAAATGTCCGGCACCGGTTTCCTGGTCTTTAAAACATATTCCCACATGTACGGATTATGATGGTATTTTTTGATTTGGGCCAGCCTGTCCTCGTTCGCATAACCCACGCCGTCAAAGTACACCTCTAGTAGAGTATCATATTTTCCCATAATTTCCAATGCCCTTTTTGCACTTTCCATCGGTAAAAGATGTTCCACCAACACTTTTTGCGTCCTCGTGTCCATGATTCGGGCCCCGTTCGCGGTCAGCGCATAATGCATGCCGGGAATCGAACGTACCTCCGGCGGGATTCCCGAGTACGGCCTTCCCGTCGCCGCCAGGACGACCACGCCTCGGCCGATGGCCTCGCACAGCACGCGCCTCGTGTGCCTCGTCAACTTCTTCCTGCTGTCAAGAAGGGTTCCGTCCAAGTCCAGCCCTATCATCTTAATCTTTTCCATAATGTTCCTTCCTATCGCATAATTCTTTCCCATTACACCTATCACTTTTCACGGACAACCGCCCTCAAGCCGCAAAAAGTAACCTGATCGTTACGATTCACGGAGCTGTGCGCCCCGCCGCACGGCCAAGTGATGATGCCGATTGGGTATTTCGGCCATCGCCGTAAGCGGTTTTAAATGGCCAAATGCGCTTACTATCGCGGCCTCAGGCCGTGATAGTAACGCCTAATCTAAATTTTTCATAATTTATTGTAACAAAATTTGCTTATTTACGCAATTTATAGTATAATCAAAAATGAATTTATTTTTTCAAGAAAGGATATTGCTTATGAAATGGCCGATGAAACGTAAGCTGCAGGCTTTTGTCGCCCTCCTAAGTTCCTTCGCGCTCATGCTCTGCGCGGTTTCCGCGCGGGCGGACGAGGAGAAGGATCGGTTGGAAGGCGCCACTTCCACCTTGCAAAACCAACTGAGCGCCATCAATCAGGACATGCTTGCAATCAGCAACGAAATCTCGACCACCGAGATGCAGATTGAGATTACGAACGGCGAAATCCTCAGAACCGAAGAGTCCATCATGCAAGCGCGGCTTGCGGAAGAAGAACAATATGAGAAAATGTCCGTCCGCATCAAGTACATTTATGAGACCGGCAACGTCAGCATGCTGGAAATGCTGTTTTCATCAAAAAACCTGGCGGACTTTTTAAACGCCGCCGACTTCATCCAGATTTTTAACAGTTGCGACCAGGAGATGCTGGAAGAATTGCGCCAGGCACGCGAAGCCCTCGTCATGCAACAGGAGACTTTAACATCCCAAAAAGAATCCTTGCAGGAATTGCAGGACAGCCTCAGCCAGAAGTACAACGAACTATTTGACAAGGCGCGCGCCACTTCCACCGACTTGTTTACTTACAACATGCAGCTCGAGCAAATACGCGCGCAGGAAGCCGCCGCGATTATCAACGCGAGCAACCAGACGGGGACTTATTCCCCCGGCGGCAACGGGGACAACGACGGAAACTCCGGAAACAGCGGGGACAGCGACGGAAACTCCGGCGGCAACGGGGACAACGGCGGCAACTCCGATAACGGCGGCGGAAATTCCGGCAATTCCGGCAATCCCGGTAACAGCGGCGGCAACTCCGGCAACAGCGGCGGGCAGAGCCCGGCGACCTCGAGCGACCTCGACTTGTTTGCCGCCATCTTAGAATGTGAGGCCTACCAGAATTATGACTGCCTGCTGGCCGTAGCCACGGTCATCATGAACCGCGTGTCAAGCCCGCTTTTTGACAACACCATCCGCGGTGTCATCTACGCCCCCAACCAGTTCGAACCGGTATGGACCGGCCGCCTGAACGCCGTGCTGTCACGCGGGCCGAGCGCCCTTTCCTACCAGGTGGCCCGGGACGCGCTGAACGGCGCCAGACACTCTGACGTGGCGGACTGCTACTTCTTCTTGTACGCGGGCGCGACTAACCGGCAGGGTGTCAACATTGGAAACAACATATTCTTCCAGTCCTGGTAAGATTTAGGGGCTGCCGGGTAATGACTGCAGGCCTACAATATATGCCGTGGCGCATCTGGATTTGCCACCATATATTGTAGGTTTTCTGCGTTACCCGACAGCCCCTTTGTTCTTATTTAAAGACTTGATGCCTGATGTCGTATTCACAAAAAGCCGGTTGCCACCAACCAGCTTTTTCTCAGCATTTCAAAGCTTCAAATGAAGCGTTACCGGCCCTTGCCCTGACAACTCACGGCTTTTCCTATCCGGCTGGCTGCCTCCCACATAGATTTCAAAGTGCCTTCCTTCCATTTTATACTCCCCGTTTCCATCCACGACCATGAACGCCTTTTCCCTGACAGGAAGCCCCACCCGTTTTGTCTCGCCCGGTTTCAAACGGACTCTTTTGAACGCGCACAAGCTATGGTTCAAGACGGCGTTCGGAGAGTCCAGGCACTTGATATACACCTCCACGATTTCCTCACCCTCCATGTCTCCCGTATTCGTGACGGAAACCGCGACCGTCCACGTCCCCTGGTTCACGATTTCCGCATCGGAATACGCATAACGCGTATAGCTCAAGCCATATCCAAACGGATATAAGGGTTCACACGTCATATATCGATAGGTACGGTTCTTCATGGCATAATCCGTGATTGACGGGAGTCCTTCCGCATCCTTATAAAACGTGACGGGAAGCTTTCCGGACGGGTTCACGTCCCCGAACAAGACCCTGGCGATTGCCGTTCCGCCCTCCGCGCCCGGATACCAGCCTTGCAGAATGGCTTTTACGTTCTCCGTGTCATCCAGCCATTTCAAATCCACGGCGCTTCCCGTCATATTGACGATTACCAATTCCACGCCGGTTTCAATCAACGCTTGTAACAGGCGTGTCTGGCTGTTCGGAAGCTTCGTGGTTTCCTTGTCCGCGACGCTCCCTTTTTCATCGAAACGATTTCCGATATCCTGCTGCTCCCCTTCATAGCGTTCATCCAGTCCCACACAGACCACCGCCGCACCCGCCAGCTTCGCAACCGTCACCGCCTCGGACAGGCGGTCATCGGGAAGCGCCAGTTTTTCAACACGGTCTTTTACGGTATGGCATCCTTCTGAATAATAAATGCGGACGCAATCTCCCACCAGTTCTTCGATTCCTTCCAGCACGGTGACATATCGCGGCGCGGTTCCGTGATAATTGGCAATCAGAGGCCACCTGCTGTCCGCGTTCGGTCCGATGACGGCAAGCGCCTTCCGTTTCTTGTCAAACGGCAGAATGCCGTCATTCTTTAAAAGGACCACTCCCTTTTCCGCCGCCTCGACCGCCGCGCGCCGGTGTTCCTTGCAAGCCACCACGTCATAGGGAATCTCGTCATACTCACAGTCTTCCGCAAATAACCCCAACCGAAGCCTCGTTCGCATCACATGCTCCGCCGAGGCGGTAATGTCCTCCTCCGTCACCAGGCCTTCCTGACACGCTTGTAATATCCTGAGGTAAATATTCCCGCAATTGATGTCGCATCCCGCTTTCAAAGCCAGCGCCGCCGACTCCGTAGCCGTATTCGTGATTCCGTGATTTTCATGGAGATCCTTGATTGCCCAGCAGTCGGACGTGTAATACCCGTCAAATCCCCATTTCCCCCGCAAGATGTCTTGCATTAACGTCTTGCTGGCGCAGCATGCCTCCCCGTTCACGCGGTTATAAGCCCCCATCACGCCCTCCACGTTCGCCTCTGTCACGCATGCTTCAAATGCGGGCAAATAAGTTTCCCACAAATCTTTCTCCGATACCTCCGCGTCAAACTCGTGCCGCAATTCCTCCGGCCCGCTGTGCACCGCGAAATGCTTGGCACATGCCGCCGCTTTCAAATACTTTCCATCACCCTGGATTCCTTTGATAAACGAAACGCCCAGCCTGCTCGTAAGATATGGATCTTCCCCATAAGTTTCATGGCCCCGTCCCCACCTGGGGTCACGGAAAATATTGATATTGGGCGACCAGAGCGTCAATCCCTTGTAAATATCCCTATCCCCTAACGCGACGCTCGCATTATATTTTGCCCGGGCCTCCGTCGAGATGATGTCGCCAATCTTTCTCATCCCCTCTTCGTCAAACATCGCGGCCATGGCAATCGCCTGTGGAAACATCGTCGCACATCCCGCCCTCGCGACCCCGTGCAGCGCCTCGTTCCACCAGTGGTACCTGGGGATTTTCAAACGTTCAACAGGCGGGGAATCAAAACGGAGTAATAACGCTTTTTCTTCCAACGTCATTTTTCCTACCAGTTCTTTTGCTTCTTTTTCAAAATCCATTACTTCCTCCATTCCACGAAACCCGTTCATATTCCATAAAGGCCTGACGCCGGTGCATAAAACACACCGACGCCAGCGTCATTATATAAAAGTAACTTTGCTCCCTTTCAGCCGCTCCTTTACACGCGCGATGCCGTCCAGATACTCCTCCTGCGATTTCAGGTGCTCCATAATCATCGGCATTTCCGGATTATACCGTTCTGCCAGTAAAATATATTTCTCCAGATTGATTCCTCCCAGGCAGCACGGCACTTCTTTTAGCATGCAAGTCAGCTCTTGCAGTAACAGGACGTCTTTCAGGTGACAGCTTTTAATCCATGGCCCCAACTTCTCAAAGCATTCCTCCATGTATTCTTCATGATGAAAATATTTATCCGGCGTATTCAGCCAGTTAAAAAAATCCATGTGCACCGCGAACCGCTCCCGATTCACGTCCTCCATCAGGTGTAAATACTGATTTACGTCCATCGGATACATATAAGGCATGGGTTCTATGGTATAATAAGTGTTTTGCGGCCTCACATCGTCTATAATCTCTTGTATCGTTTTTACGGTCAAATCCCATGTTTCCTTCGTAAAATTCTCCCGATACGCCCCTGCCCATTTTTCCCCGGCGGAACCGGCCACGTTGGCACAGCAATTCGCACCGATTTTATCCGCCAGCCGAAGCTGCTCCTTCGTCCTTTTGAGGGCGGCGTCCCGCTCCGTCGGATTCTGGGCGATGGGATTACACCATGCCCCGACCTCGGCAATCACCAGGTCCTGCCCTCTTGCCGCTTTGACAAAGGATTGTATTTTTTCCTCGGGCGCCGTATAATCCAGCGGGAATACGACACTGCCGCATCCCGCCTCACGAATTGCCTTTGCCCATTCCGCCGCGTCCGTTTTCCCGAGGTTTGTTGAAATTCCTAATCTCAAAAATTTGTCCTCCTGATTATATCCATAAGGAAGTTCTTTTCGCTAAGCTCGACCTTCGGTCTCGCCAATCCCAAAGAACGACCTCGCACTAAATTCAAGCTTCGCTTACGGCTCGCTTTCATTAAGTCGCTTTCGGTCAAAACTCCGTATCATATGGCCACGGCTGGCCGCCCGCGATGCAGCCACCATCCACCCGGATTTCCGTTCCTGAAATGTATGCCGACGCGTCTGACGCCAGCAAAATGCAGATGCCTACAATATCTTTCGGGTATCCCGGCCTATTTAACGCGATTCGATCCAGCAGATATTGTGAACGGACCGGGTGCTCCCAGGTCGGAACCGTGAGCGCCGTCTGAATGTGCCCCGGACTCACGCAGTTTGCACGGACATTATATTTTGCCCACTCCACCGCCATCGACCTCGTAAAGGACAATATCCCACATTTCGTCGCCCCGTACACGGAACATCCTCCCAGAATACTTCCCGTGTTGTGGGAACCAATATTAATGATGCTGCCGCCATTTTGCTCCTTCATATATGGCGCGACCGCTTGTGTAACCAAAAAGACCCCTTTCAAATTGATTGCCATGATACGGTCATATGTTTCTTCCGTAACATCCATAAAGCCTTCCCGTTTATTGATTCCGGCACAATTTACCAACACGTCGATATGGCCGTATTTTTCCCCGATTTCCTTTACGCATCCGGAGATACTCCCCTTGTCCATGACATTCATCACGTGGCAGGAGGCGTCCCCGCCAGCGGCTTCAATTTCCAGACGCACCTTTTCCAACTGCTCTTTGTTGATGTCGCATAGGGCAATTTTCCCACCGGCCTCCGCCATTCCGGCCGCAATCGCACTCCCGATGCCGCCGGCGGCACCCGTAAATAAGACCACCTTTTCTTCCAATGAGAACATCTTTTGCAAATTCTCGGCCACTGACATTGTCTATTCCTCCTCGCAGCGAATCTGGCATCCTGCCAGTTTTTCATAATACTTGGCAATCGCGCTGTGGTCATCCTGCCCACACCCGTCCATGTGGAGATTTTGTAAGATTTCCATCACGCCTGCGGTCAGCGGCAGGGGCGCGCCCACGCCGTGTCCGGTTTCCAACGCATTGTTCAGATCCTTGATATGAAGGTCGATTTTAAACCCTGGCTTGAAGTTCCCGGCGGTAATCATCGGAACCTTCGCGTTCATGACCGTGGAACCTGCCAGCCCTCCCTTGATGGCCGCAAATACCTTGTTCGGGTCTACCCCCGCCTTGGTACTCAGCATGAACGCCTCGGAAACCGCGGCGATATTCAAGGCCACGATTACCTGGTTGGCCAGCTTCGTCGTATTTCCCGCGCCAATCGCCCCGCAATGTACGGCACTTCCGCCCATGACCATTAAAATGTCGTACACCTCATGGAACACTTCTTCCGGGCCGCCCACCATGATGGACAGCGAACCGTCAATCGCCTTGGGTTCCCCTCCGGATACCGGCGCGTCTATCATTTTTACCCCTTTTTTCGCACACGCCTCACTGATTTCTTTTGACGCGAGCGGGGCAATCGAACTCATGTCAATCAGGACGCTTCCCTCTTGCGCCCCCTCCAATACCCCGTTCTCTCCCATGACCACCGCTTTCACATGCGGGGAGTTGGGAAGCATGGTGATAATCGTTTTACAGTCCTTCGCCACTTCCTTGGCGGAACCCGCGGCAGCGGCACCCGCCTCCACCATCAAGTCCACGTTTTCCTTTATAATATCATAAACCACGACTTCATATCCTGCTTTTAATAAATTCTTTACCATCGGCTTTCCCATAATGCCAAGCCCGATAAATCCTAGTTTCATTGTTCATTTCCTCCTGATGTTTTATTTCTCCGGCTCTCTGTCATACACGCCTTTATCGATTCATTTCCCTGATCGTCTCTACGATATGTTCTTTTGTCAATCCATGATAGTTCAATACATCCTGATAATTATGTGCGCTGCAACCAAACGTGTCATTCACGCCCACATATTCAATCGGCTTGCATTCTTTTCTCAGCACTTCGGAAATCGCGCTCCCCAGTCCGCCGACAACACTGTGTTCCTCCGCCGTGACGACCGCCTTGCAGTCCTTCACAAGTTCGAGAATCGCCTCCGTGTTCATCGGCTTAATCGTGCTGACATTTACCACTTTCACGGAAATCTCACCCTCCAATTCTTCCGCCGCCCGCATGGCCAGGTTTACCATGTACCCCGTCGCGAACACGGCGACGTCCGTACCTTCCTTCATCAGGGTCGGTTCCCCGACTTGAAATTTTCTTCCCTCTTCTGTCACGTTCGGATAGTCGTTTCTGTTTAGCCTGATATAACAAGGGCCGTCCATCTCCACCATCGCCTTTACCGCCTCCACGGTTTCATTGGCATCCGCCGGACAAAGCACCGTCATGTTCGGAATTGCCCTCATAATCGCCATGTCCTCTACCGACTGGTGGGTCGCGCCGTCGCCAAAATCAGACAAGCCTGCCGATGACCCGCAAATTTTAACATTCAGTTTGCCAATCGCGATTGTCTGCCGGATCTGGTCATACGCCCTTCCCCCGGCGAACACGGCAAATGAATTGGTAAACGGAATCTTTCCGGTCTGCGCAAGCCCCGCCGCCACCGATGTCATGTTCGCCTCGGCGATTCCCATCTCATAATGACGCTTGGGATATGCCTGCTCAAACATTTTACCCATGGTAGAACCTCCCAAATCCGCATCCAGCACCACGATATCCGGGTTTTCTCTGCCAAGTTCCACCAACGTGTTTCCATAAGCAACTCTCTGGTTCGTGTAACTCATATTTATCAGCCTCCTATTCCAGTTCTTCCAAGGCCTGCCGGTAGGTTTCCTCCGTCAAGGCCCCGTTGTGATATCCCACGGCGTTCTCCGCAAAGCTTACTCCCTTGCCCTTTACGGTATTGGCGATGATGACCGTCGGTTTTCCGGTTTTTTCGTCCGCCGCGTCCAGCGCCGTCAGAATTGCCTCCATGTCATGGCCGTCACACTCAATTACCCTCCAGCCGAAGCTTTCCCACTTCGGGATAATCGGATTCGAATCCATACGTTCCGCAATCTTTCCCTGCGCCTGCAAATTATTTTTATCTACGATTGCCACCAGGTTCTCCGCCTTATAGGCTCCCGCCGCCATGGCGGCCTCCCAGACCTGGCCCTCCGCAAGCTCCCCGTCGCCTAACAGCACGTACACCTTCCGGTCAATTTTATTCGTTTCAAGTCCCAGTGCCATGCCGAGTCCGATGGAAAGCCCTTGTCCTAGCGAGCCGGTTCCCGCTTCAATTCCCGGGGTCTTGATAACATCCGGATGACCTTGAAGATAAGAACCGATGTCTTTCGTCTTCTTTAAATCCTCCACCGGAAAATATCCCGCTTCCGCCAAAGCCGCATACTGCAAAATCGCCACATGCCCCTTGCTCAAAAGAAAACGGTCACGGTCTTCCATATGCGGGTTCTTCGGGTCATGCTTCATTTTATAAAAATAGAGCGCCGTCACGATGTCGGCCGCGGAATTGGAACCCCCGATGTGTCCCGCCACGCCCACGCCAATACTGATTACAACATCCCGCCGCAGTTGCTTTGCCTTTTTTTCCAAATCCTCAATCAGTTCCTTGTTGTGTCCCATGATTTCAACTCCTTGCTATTTTATAGTCTTTCTGTAATCTGTCAGTTGTCCTACAATCCAGTCTGCAAATCCAGTCTTCTGATTCACCTCCCACTTTTAGCTCCAGACGCGATCCAGAGATGTCTCACAATTCCAGTCATCCGTGGACATCCAAAGTTCACCGCCTGCCAAATCCGCGTGTTCCCGGATTACCTCTTCATTTAGACTTTGAATTCCAAGCCCTGGCGAGTCAGACAACACGATATGTCCGCCCGCTCCCAGTGGCGATGCCGAAGTCTCCAGCAAATCTTCCCACCACGGCATGTCCAGCGCGTCGTATTCCAAGGCGAAAAAGTTTTCGCTGGCAATGGCCGCATGTGCCCCTGCCAGACAGGCAACCGGACTTTCACACATATGAATCGCCATGGATGCACCATATTTCGCCGCCATCGAACTCAACTTTTTCGTTTCCAGAATTCCTCCTACCGTCAAAAGATCCGGATGCACCATGGCAAGCGCCCCGGTTTTTAATAATGGTTCGAAATTCTCCGCCAAATAGATATCCTCACCCGTTGCCAGAGGCGCCTCTGTTTTCTTTGCCAAATCTTTATACTGGTTCGTCAAATACCATGGAAGCATGTCCTCCAACCATAGAAGATTATATTTTTCCAATCTTTTTGCAATTTTTACCATGTCAATTAAAGGAAAATGGCCGAAATGGTCAATGGCCAACGGAATCTCATATCCGATCGTTCTGCGGATTCTCCCTATATACTCATCCAAACAATCCAGCCCTTGATTCGTGACATGGAGATTCGTAAACGGATGGGCCAGATTATTATAGTCATACAATTTGCCATTGATTACCGCCTTTTCTTCTACGCTGCTCTTCCTTCCATCCTCCCTCGCCTGCCGTTCCATGTTCCAATATTCTTCCAACCAGTCCGTCGCGCCGGACACATTTCCTTTCCGGTACATCAAAAGCTCCACGCTCAAAATCTTCAGGGCGCAAAAACCAGATTTCATATGTCCCAACAGAATATTTCCCACGGCCTCCGGCTCCATCACATCTCCGGTAAAACGCCCGCTCTCGATATGCGTATCTGCGTACAAGCGAATCCGTTCTCTCTGTTTTCCGCCCAATAACTGGTACACCGGGATCTGATATGCCTTCCCCACCAAATCCCAAAGGGCAATTTCAATCGCGGCAACTCCGGCCGACTGTCTCGCCATCCCGCCAAACTGGGCGATTTTTCGGAAAATGCGTTCTACGTTGCAGGGGTTTTCCGAAAGAATCCGGCTTTTCAAAAGCTTGACGTACGTAGGGCTCGCCCCGTCCCGCATCTCCCCGTAACCAACCAGGCCCTGGTTTGTCTCTATTTTCACAAGATGGCTTCCCCACGGCGGAACATTGACCTTACATATTTTCATGTCCGTGATCCGCAATCCGGAAGGTGACGAAAACGTATTGACATTGTCATAAACTTGTTCTATCTTCTCCATACATTTTTCCTCATCACGCCGGCGAACGCTCCGCGTCCGTCGAGGTATACGCGAACCCTGCCGGCAACGGTCGCGGTCTTTCGCAGCTCGTCTGCATTTTCATGAGTCCCTCGCCCACATGCATCGCCTCCATGACCTCGGTCACATGACATGCCATCTTTACGCCGGCGCGGTTTTCACATTGGTTTTCAATGGCACATGCCATGTCCAAAAGCCCGATTCCCCTCATATTCATGTCCGGCTGGCGGAACATGTGCGGCATCACCATACATTTCTCCCACATCTGGGGCCTGCTAAGCCGCCCTACCGCCTCTGAATTCGGAAGCCCGTCAATCTCGTCAATCAAAGACTCGCTTCTGATTACCCGCACTTCCCCGCCGAATTTGTTCGGGTCGGGAACAATCATCGTCCCTTCCGTTCCATAAATCTCTAACTTGGGCAGTCCGGAAAGCCATGTGTCAAAGCTCATATTCATATTGGCCACCGTACCGTTTTCGAACCGCAGCGCCCCCGCATAATGGGTGGGAACCTCCACCTTCATCCGCTCCCCGCGCCTCGGCATACTGTAAATCGGTCTCTCTTCCATACCCATTGTCCGCAGACAAACGCTCTCTTTTACCGGTCCCAGCAAAGATACCAGCGCGGTAATGTAATACGGCCCCATGTCCAAAAGCGGACCGCCGCCTGACAAATAATAAAAGTCCGGATTCGGATGCCATGTTTCCGCCCCATGGTTCATCATATTGGCGGTTGCCCCCACCGGCTTTCCAATCCAGCCATCATCTATCAGCTTTCGGCAAGTCTGAAGCGCGGAACCCAAAAACGTGTCCGGCGCACAACCAACCATCACATGGCGCTCTTCCGCCAACCGCTGCAGCTCTACTGCCTCCCTTACGGACAATGCCAGCGGCTTCTCGCAGTATACGTGTTTCCCGTTTAAAATCGCTTTCTTGTTCAGTTCATAATGCGCTCTCGGAATCGTCAGGTTCAAAACGATTTCTATCTCCGAATCCTCAAACAATTCTTCCACCGTACATACCCGCGCGATATGGTAGTCTTTGGCAAACTGCTCTGCCTTTTGGGGTAACATGTCCGCGCAAGCCGCCAAATCCAGCTTCTGATAAAATTTCCCGAAGTTTCTGGCATACGTATTCGCAATCACTCCGCAACCTATCAGGCCGATTTTTGTTCTTTTCATCCTTCCAACGCCCTCTTCCCGGTCACTATTCGTTCCCATGGAACGCTCATGGCAACCTTTCTTGTTCTGCTACTTATCATTTTGGAGTAATTCCAGCATGACTCCCAGTTTGTTTTCACTTTCTACATATGCATATTTCCCGCCATTATAAGAACCATCCTGAACCACCGGCATCCCTTGCGACACCAATACGGATACCGCCTCGTCCATATCTTCCACGTCAAAGGCAACATGATGGACAATGTTACCATGCTTGTCCAAATATTCCCGCCACGTGCTGTCCTTCTCATCCGGCTCCAAAAACTCGACCCGCAAGTTTCCAAACCGCAAAAAGCCTTGCTTCGCCCTGGCCGGCGTCGGCATTCCCCGATATGTCACCTTTGCCTCTTCGGGCGCCCCGGTCATCTTGACCTTCGGCATCTCCATCTGAAAAAGCCTGCAATAATTTTCTAACACACTTTGAATGTCATCAACTACAACCGCTACATGTACCGCTTGTTTTTTACACCACTCTTTTTCACTCATTTTCTTCTCCACCTTACTATAAGCACTTAGCGCCTGTCCTTTGGGCGCTTACGTGCGAATGTACTCCGCATTCCTTGGCGAGGTCCTCCACGAGCCTAGTCATGCGGAGTTTCCTTACTATAAGCACTTAGCGCCTGTCCTTCGGGCGCTTACGTGCGAATGTACTCCGCATTCCTTATACCTACAACGGCATCGGCCTGCCCGTGGAATCAATAAAGGCAATTTTCGAATAAATCTTTTTCTTCCGCTCCAAGATGTCCACTATTCCCGCCGCGATATCCCGCGGGTCCGCGGGCGCGTCCACGCCTCCCATGTTCGTCCGCATCCAACCGGGATGCACCGCATACACCCGGATGTCCTTCTCCCGCAAATGCTCCCGTAGCCGCTCCGAAAACATGTTTAACGCGGTTTTCGACATGCTGTATGGATAATTGGTCGCGAACGCGTTAATGATGGTTCCGGCCTCCGATGAAATATTTACGATAACCTGCTTATTACCGCGATACAGCATCGGCAGGAACTGCTGCACGACCCGCATCGGCCCGATGGTGTTGACTTCAAAGGACGAGCGCATCGCGGACAAGTCCAGGTCCTCGATGGTCTTTTCCCGCTCCACCATGATTGCCGCGTTATTGACGATACCGTCCAGAGCCTTTCCCTGCCCTTGTAACATCTTTCGCGCCTTTCGCACGCTTTCCTCATCGGACACATCCATTTCGAAAACCTCGATTTTCTCCCGATACCGTCCCTGAAGTCCTTGCATTTCTTCCGAAACGCGCGGAAGAGAGTGCACCGCCGCCAAAACCTTGTTCCCACGGGCGAGGGCGGCCGCCGCGATGTGGCAGCCCAGCCCCTGCCCCGCTCCCGTTATCAATATCCTCACGATTCTCCTCCTGCATAAAACGCCCCGCCCTTTGCCATCCGTCTCCGAGTAGCTTAAGTCCGCCTTTGCCACTCCCCCGGACACCCCAGACCCGCCCCGGCCATCCGCCTCCTGTCGGCTCAAATCTCTCGTGGTTTTCTTTCTTTGAATTCCACGGTAACGCCCAGCTTGCCTTGCGTCTCAAAATACGCGTAGCGTTCAAACATCTTTTCCTCCACGAACGACATCGGATACCCGCCTTTTTCCATCAGGTCAACCTGCTCTTCAAACCCGTCAATATAGAACGAAATGAAGCACACGCCTGGACCATGCTTTTCCAGATACTCCCTCCACGGGCTCGGCTCGTCGTCCGCCGGTTCCAGGACCTCCAAATAAATGGGTTCCAGATTGACAATCAAAGATTTCAACTTCGGGTTTACCGTCTCGCCCCGCATTTTCTTATAAGCCCCGGCCACCAGCCGCCTGTCCGGATCCGGGTAACGAACCACCGCTTCCTCTTTCAAGTCGAAAATGGCATTATAATGCTTCGCTGCCTCTTCGATGTCGTCCACCACGATGCCAATCTTTACGATTCTGTCTCTCCCGGTTTTGTTTTCCATCTCATTCACCTTGCAGTCCCTTCAAAAATTTGACTTGTGGAGAATCCTCCCCCACCTGCATCAGCTCGATGCGGTTGCGGTCGGGATCTCGTACCCAGCACTGCCAGTTATTGTCAATCCCGAATTTCACCGGCCTGTCAAGTTCCAGTCCCGCCCCGGTAATCTTGTCCGCGATCGCGTTGATGTCGGACACCTCGAAGCACAGGTGGGAAAACCCGATATTGTCGTTGGAATACTCCGTATAATTCACGCCACCATAAAACAATTCGATAAACTGGCCCCCGCCCGCGTACAGATACACAATCCAAGGTTTTCCGGTCTGCGGGTCCGCCATCTCAAATGCCTTCCTAAATCCTAAAACGTCACAATAAAACGCGATGGATTTCTCCATGTCCGCCACGTTCAACGCGGTGTGCGCCAATCCCTTCACTATCATCTTAAAATTCCTCCTCTATAAAATTAGTGTAAAACCAATGTACCCCTTCCCGGCATCCAGAGTGGTGATTCAAAGTGTAACGCGGCACCATCACCCTTTCACGCCGCCTTCGGAAAGTCCCTTAACAAATGCCTTGTTACAAAGTACAAATAACAAAATAACCGGCAGCGAAATCACGGCTCCGGACGACATAATCGCGCCCCAGTCGATAATGAACTCGCCCTTGAACATGTTGATTGCAATCGGTAGCGTCCGTATGCTTGACGAATTTGTCAAATTCAACGCGAAAATAAACTCCTCCCAGGTGGACAAAAACGTATAAATCGCCACCGACACCAGGCCGGGTTTTGCAATGGGAATGATAATCTTCCATAAAATCCCCAGTTTCGACGCCCCGTCAATCCTCGCCGCGTCTTCCAGTTCCACGGGAACGCCGTCAAAAAAACTTTTCAGCATCAACGTTGCCAATGGAACGGTAATCGCCACGTCCGGCAAGATTAATGAAAAATAAGAATCTATCAACCCGATTTTGGAAAACACCAGATATACCGGGATAATCAATACGACCGCCGGCATCATCTGTCCGTACAAGAGCCCTACATACAACATTTTCCTTCCCTTAAACCGGTATCTGGAAAACCCGTAACCTGCAAGGCAACCCAACGTAAGAGTCGTCAAAGTCGCCGTCACAGACACGATGACGCTGTTTAAAAACGCTCTTGGAATCCCGCTGTCAAACAACACGCGCACATAATTTTCCATGGTCACTTCATGAATGGTAAATGTCGGTGGCGAGCTATATATTTCCGAACTTCCTTTCAATGAGGAGTCGAGCATCCATACAATCGGGAATACGGATATGACCACCATGACCGTCAAAAACACATACGTCAAAACCGTTTTCACGGCCTCCGTTTTCTTGTTACGGATCATTTCTCCTCACCTCCCATCGTGGAACGTATATAAATCGTGCTGAAAATGGCCACAATGATAAACAGTATCGTGCTTGCCGTCGCCGCGTTTCCAAAATTATAATTCGTAAACGCCTCTTTATTGATAAACATCGACAACACTTGGGACGAAGTTCCCGGTCCCCCGCCCGTCAATACATAAATGAATGTAAACGCGTTCAACGTCCATATTGTCAATAGCAGCACCACTGTCTTGCAGGTTGGGGCGATATGCGGCCACGTCACTACCTTGAAGCACTCCCAGCCGTTCGCGCCGTCCACGACCGCCGCGTCCTGCAAGCTCCTCGGCACGGATTGCAGGGATGCCTCGATGTACATGAGTACCAGCGGGAACATCTTCCATGTGTTCACGATAATGGCCGAAATCAATGCCAGATCCCTGCTCCCCGTCCACGGCAGCGCGCTGTCGATGATTCCGACGCGTACCAGGATTTCATTCAGGATGCCAAAATCCGAATGGTACATCCACTTCCACACCATGCTGCCGATGATGGCCGGCAAG
>Ga0073906_1003432_pt1 | contig 17941 bp, 17 predicted proteins | sample Inofromicrocosms_FD_65485 | JGI IMG/M metagenome (GOLD analysis project Ga0073906, IMG submission 65485) | Mouse cecum microbial communities from Vienna, Austria - Inoculum for glucosamine and mucus D2O microcosms | ecosystem: Host-associated > Mammals > Digestive system > Large intestine >... | reverse complement strand
ATTTCCGAAGCTTGCCTGATTGGTAGACATTTCGTTGCGGTAAGGGTTCAGCTGCCACAGGGACGGGCGCGATATGCGCATCTGGTATGCCAGACGGAGATTTGACGCCGGCGTGAACCTGTAGGTCAGCGAAGCGTTCGGCACCACATCGTTGAGCACCGTGGTGAAGTCCTTGTATCCTTGTGGCCGGGTCTTGTAGTCAACTCCCGTATGAGTGTATTCCCAACGCACTCCGGCCCGGCCTGAAAAGCTGCCGAAAGTTCCTGTATATGAAGCGTAGAGCGCGAATATGTCCTGAAACTGCGTCATTTCCACATGCTCGTCTTCTGCAACCGCCATATTGTCGTATTCGGTCCCGTATAGCGGATAGGCGTTGCCATCGCTTCTCTGCATCTGAAGTTTGGCCCCGGCCTCCAACGTATGTCGGGAGGTGAACGGATTGGTATAATCGATCTGCATTGTGTGCCTGCCGGTCGCATTGTCGTTCACGTTCTTTCCCCACAACCACGGCAACGAAATCCCTTCCAGCGAATGCCTCGTCTGCACTGACGAGAAGTCATTGTCGTAATTGTTGTAGAGATATGATGCCACTATGTGGTGTCCCTTCCTGCGGAAAGTGTGCTGGTAGGAAGCCTGGCCGCTCAAGCCCAGATTTGAACTGTGGGAATTCCAGTCTCTTATGTAGCTCCACTGCTTCTGTCCGGATGAAGAAAGCATCTCCAGTGCGTTGCGCGTGTTCTGCCATCCCAGGCTTTTGCCGAAATCAAACGAGACGGTGAACAGGTTGAGCGTGTCCGGCTCCCAAGAAAGGTTGAAGCTGGAACCGACATAGTTCCTTTCGTTTGCTCCCTTGGAAACCGTCCGTTGGGTGCGGTCGGTTTCAGAAAGAAGATTCTCGTATGCTTCATTACAATAGAAGTGCCTTGCCGGATAAACGCGCGAATCGTTGTAGTTGGCGTTGAGGGAAGCGGTTACATTGCCTATCTTGGTGCGCCCGTAGCCGCTTATGCCAGAATTGCTAATATTGTGCCAAAGCGAGAAATTGGCCATGAAACCTTCAAGATTCTGCTTTCCTACAGTGATTATGTTGAGTATCCCCCCGTGCCTTCCGCGTCATACTTCGCCCCCGGCTCGGTGATCACCTCGATTTTCTTTATCGAAGCAGCCGGCATGGATTTCAGTATCGTCTTCGGGTCGCCCGAAAGCATAGGGTCTTCCTTGCCGTTAAGGTAAATCTTGAAATTGGACTGCCCCTTCACCTTTATGTTCTCCTGGGCATCCACCGAAACCATAGGCACTTTGCGCAGCATGTCGAGCGTGGAGCTGGTCGTGGCAGACGGGTCTTCCTCCACATTGTAGGTAAGCGTGGCCCCGTCGCTATCGACAAGCCTGCGCTGCCCTGTAACCACCACTTCGCCGAGCGTCTCGGAATCGGATGCCAAGGCAATCGTGCCCAAGTCGGACGATGATGCCTTCGCGCTCAGTGTGAAAAACCTCGAAACGGTCTTCAGCCCCACATACTCCGCCTTAAGCAGATATTTTCCCGAGCGTGAAAGGGAATGCCTGAATCGCCCTTCCATATCGGCGGCATCCACTGCAACCGGCTTAACCGTGTCGGACACGTTGTATATCCTGTAAGTGGCTCCGGGGCAAGGCTCGCCGCCGCTGGCCTCCACTATCCTGCCGCTTACCGAATAGACCGCCGCAATGGCCGTCAGACCTCCGAAAGCAAACGTAGCCAGCAGGGAAATCAAATGAGTTTTCATGATTTTTAGATTTATTTTACACTATTCAAGACGGCAATGAACATCATTCGTTACAGTCCACAAAGTTTTTTTTGAACCATTCATCATTTTTTCGCCCGAAAATTTGGTTTATAAAATAAATCGCTTTACCTTTGCATCCGAAAAACAATCGGAACGGCAACGTTCCATTATTTTTCACCGCATAGTTTACAATATAAACCGATTTAAAACCCACAAAACAAACAGAATTTATGGAAGAGAAAAGAATCAACGAACGTGAGAGCCTTGAACTCATCACCCGCATGATTGCCGACACGAGAAGCCGAATCGAAACAAGAGACGGCAACATAGTCCTGAACTGGGGGCTGCTCTCGGTAGCAGTGGCAGCAATAGTATGGATTGCACTCGTCACCACCGGAAATCCCGGCTTCAACGGTCTTTGGGGACTTATTGCCCTCGGATACCTCTTCAACCGCAAAGAGAAAAAGGCGCAAAGGCAAAAAGGATACACGTCTTTCACCGATAGAATAAGCAACAGGCTATGGATACCCGTTATGGTGATGGCGGTGGTGAGCTTCGCTGTCTGCGCCGTGTTCGACATTGTGCTGGAGAAAAACCTATGGAAGCTAATGTTCACATTCCCGTTCATTTTCGTCGGCTTCGCCTCATCCGTGCAAGGATATGTAATTGACGTCAAAAGCCTTGTCTACGGAGGAATGCTGAATATGGCAGTAGGCATCGTACTGATTGCGCTGCTTATGGAAGGAATCAGGCTGGACACCGTATGGGCAATGCCTCTGTTCATTGTATGCATGACCACTCTGATGATCATACCCGGACTGGAAATGAAACACCTTGCACGACGCGGCCATGAAAAATCTTGACCCACTCCTCCATTCGCAACTGCGCCTCGCGGTGATGTCGGTTCTTATGAATCTCGCAGAAGCCGATTTCGTCTATCTCCGCGAAAAGACGGAATCCACGGCCGGCAACCTCAGCGTACAGCTCGACAAACTCGCAACGGCCGGCTACATCGAAATCGAAAAGGGCTTTGTCGGCAGGAAGACACGCACACTGTGCCGCATCACGCAGCAAGGACGCAATGCCTTCGAAACATACGTCGATGCCCTGAAAAGCTACCTCAACATATGAACCGGCACTAAAGAATGCCTTTCATATGACACGGCAACCACAAAAACCGAAACATCTAAAACACGGATTACGAGCAATTTAATGCATAACCGGGTTCTACAACAGAGATTGGTACTGAAAAATAATCAGTAATATGTATTGCATAGTACTAAAATAATGCCTAACTTTGCACCGTGGTTGAACGACGACCGCCAAAACAAAATCAAAAAACAGAAAAAACAAAAACCGGATTGCCCCGGCAGTCCAAACAAAAACATTCCGCCAAAACAAAATTATGAAAACATCGACTAAACTTTCATCAGCCCTCATCGCAGCTGCAGCATTCTCCTCAGCCCCGGCATTCGCTGCCGCCACCGACGACCCGCAGAAGCCCGAAACCAACGACTCAATCCAGCCTGCCACATACGACATGCTCGATGAAGTGGTGGTTACGGCTCAAAAGCCACTGGTGCAGGCCAACGGCGAAAAGGTGAGCTACAACGTGGACGAGGATCCTGCATCGAAAACATCCAACGTGCTCGAGATGCTGCGCAAAGTGCCTTCGGTTACCGTTGACGGTCAGGACAAGATACAGGTCAACGGCCAAAGCAACTTCAAGATATACGTAAACGGCAAGGAAGACCCTATGCTTTCTTCCAATCCCGGCCAGATACTGAAGGCTATGCCGGCATCCTCGATAGTGAAGATCGAGGTGATCACGGAGCCTGGGGCGAAATATGACGCGGAAGGAACCGCAGGAATACTGAATTTCATCACCGTGCGCAAACAGCGCACTGACGGATATGCAGGTTCAGTGTCGCTAGGAGTGGCCTCTGAAAACATCAATGCCGGAGCCTACGCTCGCGCGAAATACCGCAATGTTACCGGAAGCGCACACTTCGAGTTCGCCGACAACCACATCCATCCCCAAAACAACATCAACCGTTCAACCACGGAATACATCGACAACCCGGTAAACCGCTTCAACCTTCAGGAGACCGCACAGGAATTCTCTTACGACTATTACGGCGGCGGCCTCGACCTTTCATGGGAGCCGGACACGCTCAACCTCTTCACAGTAAACTTCAACATACGGCACATGAAGGCTGACATCGAGAAGTTCAACCAATATGTGCGCATGCTCGACCCGGACCGGAATCTCCTTTCATCCTACCGGCAGAAAGCCATGGGAGGTTCACTGCTCGAATTCGGCTTCTCGGCCGGAGCGTCATACCAGCACACGTTCCGCCGCCAAGGCCACCACCTGATTCTTTCGTATCTCTACAACCAGGGACAGACCGAACTGGAGCTCAGGCGGCGGTATACAGAGATGACAGGCTTCCAGGCACCTGAGTTCAACTCCATATTGTCCGACAACACCAACCACGAACACACAGCCCAGCTCGACTATGCCATTCCCTTCGGAGGAGAGAAGCATCTGGTCGAGGCGGGACTCAAAGGCGTCTTCCGCCGCAACGACGGCATCGGCAACGAACACAACGGCGACCGGCAGGATGACATGAAGCTTGACCCCTCATCAGTGGTGGACATAAAGCAGTTTCAAGACGTGGCAGCCGCCTACGCCTCCTACTCCGGCACCTTCGGAAGCTACAGCGTAAAAGGCGGCCTGCGCTATGAGCACACGCGCATGGGCATAGACTTCCGTAAAGGGGATACGCCCGACTTCACCACGAGGCTCAACGACATAGTGCCCAACGCAGCCGTCTCATATTCGTTCGCCCCGGCCCACAGCCTGCGCCTCGCATACCAGATGCGCATATCCCGGCCATCCCTCAACCAGGTCAATCCGTTCCAACTCAAGCTGACGGACAATATGGTACAGATGGGAAACCCCGACCTCACCAGTGAACGCAGCAACAAGATTACTCTGACCTACACAAACTTCGGCCGAACCTTCGGCGGCAACGTCAGCATTGAGTATTCCCAGATAGACAATGCCATAAGCGAATACAATTATGTGGCTGACGACGTGATCTATACAACTCATGCAAACCTCGGCAAAAACCGTTCGGCAGCACTCTCCGGATTCCTCAACTGCAACATATCCGCCAAGATGCGCCTGTCGCTCAACGGACGCCTGCAATACACTGACCTCAATTCCCCGAATCCGCTCTTCGGCCATGACACAGACTCATCAGAAAGACTGCGTGCCTCCGGATGGACCGGTAATTTCGGAGCCAGCTTCAACTACACGATGCCCGGCAACGTGAAGCTGAACGCATACGGCGGAAAGAATTTCGGATGGATCCAGCTCAGCTCGCGCAGCAACGGATGGTATTATTACGGAATCAGCTTCTCCCGCTCTTTCCTCCGCAATGACGCACTTACGGTTACGGCAAGCGCATCCAACTTCCTGACCGAAAAACGCAAATTCATAAGCCGCAGCCATACGGAGACCACACGCTCATACGGCATCAACGAGTCGCGCTCATGGAATGTCGGGGTGTCCGTCTCGTGGAACTTCGGAAATCTCCAAAGCCGAGTCAAGAAAACCGCCGCCAACATCGAAAACGACGACAAGAGTTCAAGCGGAAACTCAAAAGGCGGCATAATGTAACTGACAAGACAAAATATATGGTACCATATATTTATATGCCGAAGGCATATCGCAAAACTGAAAAAACATGAATGAAACAGGCATAAACAACATCAAGGCGCAGATGCGCAAGGGAATGCTCGAATACTGCATCCTGCTGCTCCTCTCCGAACGCAGGGCATATCCCTCCGACATCATCGGCTCGCTCAGCGACGCAGACATGATAGTGGTGGAAGGCACGCTCTACACGCTCCTCAACCGTATGCGCAAAGAGGACAAACTCGCCTACGAATGGGAAGAGTCGAAGAAAGGACCACCGCGCAAATACTACCACATCACCCCGTTCGGGCGCAAGGTGCTCCAGGAAATGAGCGCGGCTTGGGACGAAATCAACAATACGGTAAAACATCTGCGTGGCTCCGAACCAACAGTTAAACTCCTTGAAAACAACAAAAAATGAAAAAGACATTCAACATCAACATCTCCGGCTACGTCTTCACCATCGACGATGACGCATACGACCTGCTCAAGGACTACCTCGACACGCTCCACCACGCATTCGCTTCCCAGGAGGACGGCGCGGAACTAATAGCCGACATCGAACAGCGAATGGCCGAGATACTCGGCCAACAGAACGACGGAGGCATGCGAGTCATAACCATTGCCGACGCAGAGGCCATAATAGCCCGTATGGGCCGTCCGGAAGAGATAATAGAAGACGAAACCGTGGAATGGAGACACGACGGACATGAAGGACAGAGCGACGAAAAGAACGGACCTGCCGAAGCGCCGCCATACAATCCGGCTCAGGAACAGACGGTGAGACGCAAGTTCTTCCGCAATCCCTACAACAAGATGCTCGGAGGCGTATGTTCCGGACTCGCCGCATACATAGGCATCGACCCCACATGGATGCGGCTCATAGCCGTGCTTCTGGCCTTTGCCTCCTTTTCTGTGGCAGTAATCATCTACATAATCCTATGGATAATCGTGCCTGAGGCCCGCACTACGCTCGACTTCATGCAGATGCAGGGAAAGGCACCCACGATGGAAAACATAGGGCAGACCGTTACCGACACTTTCCGCCGCATGGGCGACACTTTCAGCAACAGCGACAAGGCCAACCGCCCCGGAACGCACGGTTCGGCGGACTTCGCCAAGACCGAACCACGCTCCACCGGCAAAGTAATGGCCGACGGGCTCGCCTCGTTCTTCGGATTCGTAGGGAAAGTGCTTCTAATCATCGGCATAGTGGTATGTACCATAATCGAAGCCGCATTCGGCATAGGGTTGCTCGGATGCATCATCGCACTAATCACGTTCATCACCCCCTACGGAATGACAATGTTCGGCGACGGCAGTCTGGCCGGAGAGCATGACATCGTGATCATGGGCCTGCTAACAGCGATAGGATACATCCTTACCATCGGAATCCCGTTGTTTTTCCTCTTGCGCTTCATGCTCAACAACAACAACCGCATTCCGCAGCGAATGGCCAAAGGGTGGCGAGTGGCGATGATTGCCACATGGATAATCGGATTCATAATGGCCGGCGTATGCACAGGAATAATCGCCGCCCATGAACAGCGAGGAGACTGGAAATCCTGGCACCACAACGCCGACCGCCACCGTGAAGTGATCTACGACACGGTTGTGGTGGAAGAGACCGGAATCCTTGACGGCGAATCGGAATCTGAAGAACGCATCGACTCGCTCAAACAGGAAATCAGAAGAAACCGCGACTCACTCAAAGAAAACGCGAAAGCTTTGAAAGAGGAGATAAAGAAAAACCGATAAAAACAGAATTCTCCATAACCGGTACGGCTCCGCCTGTCTATTGCGACAAGCGGAGCCGTACCATATCTGGCCGCGCCCGACAATTCATTCGTAGCGCATAGTGGAGGCCGGCGAAATACGGGCAACGAAATGCGACGGCAATATCAGCGCTAGCCACGCCACGACGAAAACGCCGATGTCCAAAGCCGCAATCGCGCCCCAACTGAATTCCACCGGTACGAAGTCGATGTAATAGCTCTCCGGGTCGAGCGGTATGAAATGAGTCCTGTCCTGCACGGCAAGTATAGTGACCATAAGCGCGTTGCCTATCAGAAGACCGGCAACGGTAACCTTCAGGGCAAGATAGACGAACACACGCCTGAGAGAGCGGTTGGAAGCCCCGAGAGCCTTCATTATGCCTACAAAGGCTATCTTGTCGAGGATGATGATGAGAAGCCCGGAAATGAGCGTGATGCAGGCCACTACCGTCATAAGCGCAAGCACCACGGCCACGTTCGTGTCGAGAAGCGCGAGCCAGCTGAAATAACCGCGCCCGCGGTCTTTGGCCGTCTCCACCTTATAATTACGGTACAGCTCCCCGTCGGCATAGCCTTCCACAAGGCGGCGCGTAAGCCGTGCGGCATATTCATCCACCCTGTCAAAGTCCGTGGTGGTTACGTGCAACGCCGTGCCTTTGTCGGCATCTATTCCGGCAAGGTCATCAATCAGGGCTTTCGCCCCGTATATGTATATGTTGTCATATGCGTCGAAATGGCTGTTGAAGACACCGTCTATGCGCATACGGCGCACCTTCACTCCGTCGGAAATGAAATACACGTCCACTTTGCCGCCCTGTTCAAGACCGAGCTGACGGGCAGCCGGCTCGGACACCACCACACCAAGCGCACTGTCGGCCTCCTGCACGCGGCTGAAGTCCGGCACAGTGCCGCCGACAAGGTTGCGTCTGATGAAAGCCCTCTCCTCCTCTCCGTCAAGAGCCTTGAAATACACTCCCTTGAAATCGGAAGGAGTCTTCAATATCGCCGGCATGGCGGCCTCGAGCGAGTAAGAGACCACATACGGCTCGTTGTCGAGAATCTTCCTCAACGACGGCGTGAGCGAGACTAGGTTGCCTCCGGTTTCCGCGCCCGTCTCCGGAGAAGCCGACGCGGACACGGTCAGATGCGAATTGAACCCCACCACCTTGTCGCGTATCTCACGCTTGAAGCCGCCGACAACGGCTATCGAGGCAATCATCACGGCAACAGACAGAGCAACCGCTGCCGTGGCCACGCCGACCGCAGGCGCAGTCCTCCTGCCACCGGAAGAGAGGGACAGCCTGCGCGCTATGAACAATGAGAAATCCATACAATCATCGTTAAAAACAAACAAAATTACGAAAATTCCAACACATTTCACTGATTGGAACTGCATCTTTTGCCCGTTTCCACGGAAATCACTATTTTTGCACGAAATCAAATACACTCTAAACGACTATGGCCAAATCGCAAGTATTCTTCACGAACCTGCGCACCAACCCGCATTCCAACCTTCTCGACAAGCTGGAACGACTCGTAGCCCGCGCAGGCATGCTCGATATGCCGCTGAAAGACAGTTTCGTGGCAATAAAGATTCATTTCGGCGAACCGGGCAACCTTGCCTACATACGCCCCAATTTCGCCGCCCGTCTCGCGCAGGTGCTGCGCAAAGCCGGCGCGAAACCTTTCCTCACCGACGCCAACACACTCTATTCCGGACGGCGCGCCAACGCCGTGGACCATCTCCAGAGCGCGATGGAAAACGGGTTCAATCCGATTTCCGCAGACTGCAACGTAATCATCGCCGACGGACTGAAAGGCACCGAACAGGTGGAAATCCCGATCGGAGGCGAATACTGCAAGGCACCGAAAATCGGGGCGGCGGTAGCCAATGCCGACGTGGTGGTTTCCATGACCCACTTCAAAGGACATGAGCAGGCCGGCTTCGGAGGCGCACTAAAGAACCTCGGGATGGGAGCGGCAAGCGTGGCAGGAAAACTCGAGCTACACAGCAACTCGCAGCCGAAAGTCAACGAAGACAAGTGCATCGGATGCGGCGTATGCGTGTCCCACTGCGCCCACGACGCAATCAGACTCGACGACAAGCGGAAGGCGAAAATCGACTACGGCAAATGCGTGGGATGCGGACAGTGCGTGGCGCTCTGCCAGTTCGACGGCGCGGTGCTCGCCAGCTGGGACACCTCGGAACGCCTGAACTACAAAATCGCGGAATACACGAAGGCTGTCATAAAAGACAAGCCTAACTTCCACATCAGCTTCATAATGAACGTCTCGCCGGAATGCGACTGCTGGAACCACAACGACGCTGCGGTAGTCGCCGACATGGGCATCCTCGCATCCTTCGACCCTGTTGCGCTCGACCAGGCCTGCGCCGACATGGTGAAGGCCGCTCCCGCCCTTCCCACCGACAACCGCCTGCACGACGGCCATTCCCACGAAACAATGGCAGGACAGGACAAATTCCGCGTCATGCACCCCGACACCGACTGGGAAGCCGGACTCGAACACGCCGTAAAGATAGGCATAGGGTCGCGCGACTATGACCTCATCAACGTCTGAAGACTACTTTTTGACGGTTTTATTTGCGTAGTTTCGCAGATATGGCTAACTTTGGGCAAGATTTCCCGCAAGGGATTTCTTGCCTTATGTCTGATTGCGCCGCAACAGGGGCAGTCAGCTTGACAAACGAACAAAAATTGCGAAAAGAAAATACAACAATGGAAGAGAAACTCGTAAAAACGTGTCTCCACGACCGCCATGTCAAGCTCGGTGCGCTTATGTCGCCGTTCGGAGGCTTCGACATGCCCATACAGTACAAAGGTATAACCGAAGAGCACAATGCAGTGCGCCAAGAGGTAGGCGTCTTCGACGTGAGCCATATGGGCGAAGTGCGCATCAAAGGCCCCGAAGCATACAAATACGTCAGCCACATCTTCGTCAACGACGTGACAGGCGCGCCCGACGGCCAGATCTTCTACGGTATGATGTGCTACGAGAACGGCGGCACCGTGGACGACCTTCTTGTCTACAAGGTGAACGACGAGGAGTATTTCCTTGTGATCAACGCTGCCAACATCGACAAGGACGTTGAATGGATCAAGCGCAACGCCGAAGGCTTCAACTGCGAAGTAGTGGACGAAAGCCCCAAATACGGCGAAGTGGCCATCCAAGGGCCTAAGGCTGAAGAGACTGTAGAGAAAGTGCTCGGCCTTTCAGTGAAGGACATCCCGTTCTACAACTTCCAGACTTTCGAAATCGACGGCGAGGAAGTGATTGTGAGCCGCACAGGCTACACCGGCGAAGACGGGTTTGAGGTCTATGGCCCACACGCCTACATCCAGAACGTATGGGACAAGCTGATGGAAGCCGGCGTGCAGCCCTGCGGACTCGGTTGCCGCGACACTCTCCGCTTTGAGGTGGGTCTTCCCCTCTACGGCGACGAGCTCAGCGACACCATCACCCCCATCGAGGCAAGCCTCAGCATGTTCGTCAAGCTCGACAAGCCTGAGTTCATAGGAAAGGAAGCCCTCGCCAAGCAGAAGGCAGAAGGCGTGAAGCGTCGCATCATCGGCATCGAGCTTGAAGGCACCGCAGTGCCCCGCCACGGCTATCCCGTAGAAGCCGACGGCAGACAGATCGGTGAGGTAACCACCGGCTACAAGTCGATTTCAACCGGAAAGAGCGTGGCAATGGCCATGGTAGAGAAGCCCTACGACAAGCTCGGCACTCCTGTAGAGATCCGCATCCGCAAGAAGACGTTCCCCGGCAAGGTGGTTAAAAAACGTTTCTACGAGAAGAACTACAAGAAATAAGGATTCCGGTCGGCGATTTCTGATTGTCGCCACCGAATCTTATGATTCCTCAAATTGACTATCCCCCGATCAAAAACAAAAGAAAAAAGAACCATATATCATGAGCAAGATTTTAGACGATATCCGCTACGCGGATTCCCACGAATGGGTGAAACTCGAAGGCGACATCGCCACTGTCGGCATCACTGACTATGCACAGCACGCCCTCGGCGACATCGTATACGTTGACATGCCTGAAGTAGGCGACGAAGTGACCAAAGGCGAGGATTTCGGCGCCGTTGAGTCCGTAAAGGCTGCCAGCGACCTCCTTTCCCCCGTAAGCGGAGAAGTTGTTGAAATCAACGAAGCCCTCGAGGACGAGCCGGGCCTCGTCAACCAGGACGCTTTCGGCAACTGGATCATGAAGGTGAAAGTGAGCGATCCTTCCGAGATCGACGACCTTCTCTACGCAGCCGCTTACGCAAAAATCTGTGAAGAGTAATCACAGGTTCACTCCATTCAAAAACCCACACGGGGCGCGAGTTATTTCGCGGAGGCCCACCAAGGCATCCGGAGACGGCTACGCGCCTCTTTCACTTTCCACACGGATACATACACAATAAAATGAGCAACAAATTCATACCGCATACCGAGGCCGACATCAAGACGATGCTCGACCGCATCGGCCTGAAAAGCGTCGATGACCTCTACAGCGACGTTCCTCAGGAGGTGATATTCAAAGAGGAATACGACATCCCCTCCGCAATGACCGAAATCGAGCTCCGCCGCCATTTCGAGGAGCTCGGCAAGAAGAACAGCCGGCTCACCGTCTTCGCCGGCGGCGGCGCATATGACCACTACTCGCCCGCAGCAGTGGCCCACCTGCTCCAACGCAGCGAGTTCTACACCGCCTACACTCCTTATCAGCCGGAAATCTCGCAAGGCACGCTCCAGTACATATTCGAGTACCAGAGCATGATCAGCGAACTGACCGGAATGGAGGCCACCAACGCTTCCATGTACGACGGCGCGACAGCAACCGCCGAAGCGATGTTCATGATGGTGGCTTCTGCAAAGAAGCGCAACCGCGTGGTGCTTTCCGGCACGCTCACCGACGCCGTCATACGCGTCGTGGAGACATACGCCCATTTCCACGGAATCTCCGTTACCGTAGTCGCACCCAAGGACGGCGTCAGCGACCAGGAAGCCATCCTCAAAGAGATGGAAGCCGGCGACGTGGCAGGCGTAATAGTGCCTTGCCCCAACCGCTACGGCATCGTCGAGGACTTCACAGGATTTGCCGACAAAATCCACGCACTCAAAGGATTCCTCACCATCAACGCCGATCCGTCGGCTCTCGCGGTGCTCCGCACCCCGGCTGAATGGGGCGCAGACGCAGCCGTAGGCGACGGCCAGACGCTCGGCATGCCGCTACAGTTCGGCGGCCCCTACCTCGGCTACATCTCCTGCTCGAAGACCATGCTCCGGAAGATGCCGGGACGCGTGGTAGGAGCGACCAAGGACATCGACGGCAAGCGCGGCTACGTGCTCACCCTCCAGGCCCGCGAGCAGCACATACGCCGCGAAAAGGCCACTTCCAACATATGCTCCAACCAGAGCCTTATGGCGCTCTATGCCACCATCTACCTTGCGCTGATGGGCAAAGAGGGAATGAAAGAGGTCAACAGGCTCAGCTGCGACGGGGCGCACTACCTCTACAACAAGCTCATTGCAACCGGTAAATTCGAGCCGGCGTTCCCCGGCAAGCCATTCCTCAAGGAGTTCACGCTCCGCACGAAGCTCGACATGGCAAAGGTGAACGAAAAGCTGCTTGAAAACGGCTTCATGGGTCCGCTCGTGCCCGGAGACGGAATGGCAGAATTTGCGGTTACCGAGAAGCGCACACGTGAAGAGATCGACAGACTGGTAGAAATCATCTCGAAAGAGGCTTAAAGACAGGAGGACACAGAAATGAAACATTACGATAAACTGATATTTGAACTTTCCCGTCCCGGCCGCAAAGGCTATGAGCTTCCGGCCGACCGCTATGAGACCGACGGCCTCGCCGAGATTCCGGCAGACCTGATGCGCAAAGAAGACCTCGGCCTGCCCGAAGTGAGCGAACTGGACGTGGTGCGTCATTATACCAATCTTTCCAACAAGAACTTCGGCGTAGACACCGGCTTCTACCCTCTCGGCAGCTGCACGATGAAGTACAACCCGAAGATCAACGAAGAAGTGGCTGCAATGGCCGACTTCGCAGCCATCCACCCGCTCCAGACACCGGAGACCGTACAGGGTGCGCTTGAACTTTACTACAACCTCCAGCACGCACTCTCGTCGCTCGCAGGTCTGGCCGAGTTCACGCTCAACCCCTACGCCGGAGCCCATGGCGAGCTTACCGGCCTGATGGTGATGCGCCGCTACCACGAGTCGCACGGCGACAGCAAGCGCACGAAAGTAATCGTGCCCGACTCGGCCCACGGCACCAACCCTGCATCCGCAATGGTGGCCGGACTCGAGGTGGTGGAGGTGAAGTCGAAGCCCAACGGCTCAATCGACGTGGAAGACCTCAAGCCGCTGCTCGACGACACCATCGCCGGCATCATGATGACCAACCCCAACACGCTCGGCATGTTCGAGACGGAAATCCTCGAGATAGCCAAGCTCGTGCACGAGGCAGGCGGCCTGCTCTATTACGACGGTGCCAACCTCAACCCGATGCTCGGCAAGGTGCGTCCCGGCGATATGGGATTCGACATCATGCACATAAACCTCCACAAGACATTCTCGACGCCTCACGGCGGCGGCGGTCCCGGCTCAGGCCCTGTAGGCGTAGCGGAGCATCTTCGCGAATTCCTTCCAAACCCGCGCGTGCGCAAGGAAGCCGACGGCAGATTCTCAGTTGACTTCGGCAAGGACAGCCTCGGCTCAGTAAGCACATTCTTCGGCAACTTCGGCGTGATGATGAAGGCTTATGCCTATATCCTCACCCTCGGCAAGGAAGGAATCCGCAACGTGGGCCCGATGGCCACGCTCAACGCCAACTACATCAAAGAGAACCTTAAAGACGACTACCTGCTCCCTATCGAGGGCGTATGCAAGCATGAGTTCGTCTTCGACGGCCTCAAAGACAAGTCCACAGGCGTAACGACCCTCAACGTCGCAAAGCGTCTGCTCGACTACGGTTTCCATGCCCCGACCATCTACTTCCCGCTCCTTTTCCACGAGTCCATGATGATCGAGCCTACCGAGACCGAAAGCATCGAGACGCTCGACGAGTTCATCGAAGTGCTCCACAAGGTGGCAAAAGAGGCTCGCGAGAACCCCGACGCGGTGAAAGACGCGCCGCTCACGACATCAGTGCGACATCTCGACGAGACCGGTGCGGCCAAGAACCCGATTCTGACCTACAAATCGCTCAAAGCACAGCAATAAGATGCACAGCGACATTATAATCATCGGCGCGGGGCCGGGCGGCTATGAGACCGCCCTCTCCGCCGCCCGCCGGGGAATGAGCGTAACGCTCTTCAACGGAGCGCAGCTCGGCGGAACGTGCCTCAACGAAGGATGCATCCCGACCAAGTGCCTCTGCCGCAACGCCGAGGCCGTGGCACAGTTCAAGGAGGCCGAAAAGTTCGGCATCGACGACTTCACCTTCTCGTTTGACTTCAACAAGGTCATGGCCCGCAAGAACGAGGTTGCCGACCAGCTCCGCTCCGGAATCGCCATGATGCTGAAAAGCGCGAAAGTGAACGTGGTGGAAGCAATGGCTTCATTCAAAGACAGCCGCACAATCGTGGCCGGCGGCGAGGAATACACCGCCGACAACATCATAATCGCTTCCGGAAGCGTCTCGAAATCACTGCCCATACCGGGTCATGACCTCGAATGCGTGATGGACTCCTCGAGCCTCCTCAACATCGACCATGTGCCCGAGTCGCTGACCATCATCGGCGGCGGAGTGATCGGCATGGAGTTCGCCAACATCTTCGCGTCGTTCGGCTCAAAGGTTACCGTAATCGAGTTCATGAAGCAGATTCTGCCTCCGTTCGATTCCGACATAGCCAAACGCCTCAAACAGACGCTCACGAAGAAGGGAATCAAAATCATCACTTCGGCGGCTGCGAAAAAAATCGAACAGAACGCCGATTATGAAATAACGGTTACCTACGAGGCCAAAGGCAAAGAGGAGACCGTAGTCAGCTCAGACCTGCTTATGGCAGTGGGGCGCGCACCGCGTCTCGACGGACTCAACCTCGAAGCCGCCGGAGTGGAGTTCACCCCTCGCGGCATAGCTGTTGACGATTACATGCGCACCAATGTGCCGCACATCTTCGCCATCGGAGACGTCAATGCCCGGATGATGCTTGCCCACGTGGCCTCGTTCCAGGGTGAACGCGCACTCAACGCCATTCAAGGAAAAGAGGACGCAATCCGCTTCGACATAGTGCCTTCCGCAGTGTTCACCGTGCCTGAATGCGGCATGGTGGGTCTGACGGAAGACCAATGCAAGACCCAAGGCATCGAAGTAATGACCGGTCAGAGCTTCTTCCGCGCCAACGGCAAAGCATTGTCAATGGCCGAATCCGACGGACTCTGCAAGCTCATCTTCCGCAAAGCGGACGGCGTGCTCATCGGAGCCCACATCATGGGCGTACAGGCAGCCGACCTCGCACAGCAGTGCGCAGACCTGATGAACCGCGACACTACGCTGGAGCAGATGCATCAGATCATCTTCGGCCACCCGACGGTGAGCGAGGTGATTCTTTCTGCCCTCCATGCAGTAAAATAAGCCATATATCAACGGCATCAATAACAGAAACAGCGGATTCCAACAAGACTGGAATCCGCTGTTTTTCCTAAGACAACTTGGGTTACCGCTTATTGGAATCGCCAGCTTTCTTCTTGAAAGATTTGGAGAGTGCCTTCTTCACGTCTTTGCGGATGGCATCGCCCATAGAACTCAGTTCGTCCTCAAGGCCGCTCAACTCTATATCCAAGTCTTTCAGCGAATCAAGCCCGCTTAGGTCAAGATTCTCCAAAGAAGAAAAATCCATATCCTCAAGCGATGCAAGCCCGGAAAGGTCAAGGCTGAATTCCGCTTTGCCGTTATTGCAGGTGTAGTCGTATCCATATCCATTGCCTGAGGCATAGTTATAAGCATAGCACCTGTAATTGCCGTCCTTCGTCGGTTTCACTTCCCGACCGTTTATTATCACCTGCGGCTTTGACGACGTCTTCTTGGACTTCGACGAGGCCTTCGAAGTCTTGCGCCGTCCGGAAGAGCTGTCTGTCGAGTTCATCCACAGTTCCGCATCAGACTTGCCTTTCTTTGTAAAACCGATGTTTGCGCCACCCGAGTTGAATATCAGCTCATAAACCCCATTTTCATAAGTCTCGATCGTATTCGTGCATTTTTCCATATCCTTGCGCACCAGACGTTCCATTTCACCGACAATACGCGAGTTGCCCGATACTTTCAGACTCCGGAAAACTGTTCCGGGATTCTTTATCACAGACACGCTCGTATTCGGATTGTCATGATACCGTCCGTCGAATAAAGCCTCAATAGCCAGATTGGTGTATTTCTGGGCAAAAGAAGCAAGGCAAAAAGCCGCAACTGTAAAAAATGTAACTAAAATCCTTTTCATAATCTGTCAGTTCAATTGGTTGATCATTTCCTGCGACCTGCGCAGCTCACATTCCGACCGCGCCTGCATCTCGCGCATCATCATCATCGAATTCTCATAGTCGGCCAATGCCTGCCTGCGGGCTTCGGACTCGTCCGTGATGCGCTTTCCGTTGGCGTATGCGATATAGACGGCCTCACCGTCCAAGGAAGGCTTCTGACGGATGAATCCTACCCCCCCCTACTGCCAGGACCAGAGCGGCGGCAGCAACGGAAGACCAGACACGCACACGACGCACCAAAGACCGTCGTGGCTTCAACATGTCAACACGCTTTTCCGGACGCGTAAGTTCCAGTCCCATCACTGCACGCGCTTCGTCGAGGACAGGGGAAGAGATGCCTGACTCTGCAAGCACCTTCATCAGCAGCCTTTCGTCAGCACGCGACAATGAAGCCTCGAAATAGAGTTCGGCCAAAGCCTCAAGCTCGGCGAGCGTCATAGTATTGTTGTCGGTTGTTTCCATCATCTCATATCATAATTTGTTGTAGAGACTGCGGAGGGTCTTGCGTGCGCGGCACATATTCGTGCGTGCAGCCTGTTCGGTGATTCCGAGTCGGACCGCTGCCACGTCATAGTCGAAGTCGCGGAGCCCCACAAGCTCGAACACCTGCCTCTGAAGCGGCGGCAACCCGGCAAGAAGCCTTTTCTGCACATCCTCGATTCCCGTTTCCCGGGCATCGGCATCCTCAGTCTTTTCAAAAGCCTCAGGATTGAAGTCGGCCATACGGTTACGCCGCTCGGCCGCATCTATGCTCACGTGGCGGACAGTAACGATGCAGCGTCCTTCGGCCTCGGCCTCAGACTCGGGCACACGGGAATCCCACAGGCGACAGAAGCTCTCCTGCAAAGCGTCGGCCACATCGTCGTCGCTTTTCAGTATCTGTCCGGCCACTGCGCGTAGGCGCGAAGTGAGCCGCGAGAAGGCTTCTGTGAGCAATTCCTTTCCCATCTCTGCCCCATAGACATCCGAAAGCCCCGTTTGTTACATCCACTCCCACAAAAAACGAAAAAAACAGACACCATCATAGCATACAGAGTATATACCCGTGTTTCTTGACGGCCTCGATGGATACGGCCGGATCTTCTGAAGAATCCAAATAGAAACGCACGATTTTGCCAACAAACCGCTGAATAAAAGCAATCCTCTCTCCTCGGAGGGGGCTGCCCGAGCGGCGGGGGCGGTCGAGTC
>Ga0073906_1003431_pt1 | contig 17947 bp, 17 predicted proteins | sample Inofromicrocosms_FD_65485 | JGI IMG/M metagenome (GOLD analysis project Ga0073906, IMG submission 65485) | Mouse cecum microbial communities from Vienna, Austria - Inoculum for glucosamine and mucus D2O microcosms | ecosystem: Host-associated > Mammals > Digestive system > Large intestine >... | reverse complement strand
TTTTAGCGACGTCGTTCACGTCCTTGCGTACCGCCGAGCGGAAGTCGTCGCCGTCGAGCTTCAAAACTCGCGTAGCCATTTCGTTGATGCGCTCGATTATCGCCTTATCAAGTCGCAGCTCGCTTGCGAGCGCGCTTATCTCGTAGTTTGACGAGAATACGGTCGGCTTTTGCGCGTTGTACCGTGCGTTAATCACTTCGAACAGTTTTTCTTCTGCCCATTTGGAAGAACTCGCATTGAACTCGCGCCCGATAAACTCTTTGCCTAAATCGTCAATGAACGCGAAGTCGTATGCTTGCAAGCGGTTTAGCAATTCGCACTCGCCCATTCCTTGTCCGTCATAGCTGCTGCGTATTTCGCTCAATATCGTTGCAAGGTTCGTGTAGATGCACCGATAGCCTTGCCACAGTAGCTCGTTACAAATGCAAGCCGTTAGGTAAGTCTTGCCGCTGCTGTTGTCGCCGTATATGTACAAGCCGATATTATTCTTGCGCATTTCTTTCGCGTGTTCAACGTACCGGCTGCATCTCGCGTACACGTCTTTGTTGTTCTCGGTTATCGTCGCGTTTTCGAGCCGTATGTTTCTATACCGAGCGCCGAGCATTGAAAGGTTGCGGCGGCTGTTAAACGCTTCGAGCGCTTTTTGCCGAGCTTCTTCTTTTCGTCGCTGTTCTTCGGCTTCACTTTGGCATTTGCATGAACACCGCACCGTAAAACTTTTGTCGGCGCTTACGAACACGCGCGTCGTTTTGCAGTTTTTACAATACGGCAGTCCGTCGTCGCCCAAGTATTCATCGTCGCGCAGCGTTATCTCGTCCGAACCGCCAAAGGCTTTGCTCATAGCTTCTTGAATGCTTTGCATCGGTTAGTCCTCGCGTTTGTATTTGTCGCCGCTCGGCTTATCTGACGGCTTCGTTTTCGGCTTCTCTCGGCGCTCCCAAGTGCGGACGCTTGCTTTCCAATCTTTCATGGGTTGGTTGCCGACGCGCCACCCCTTGCTTTCGTAAAAGTCGAAGAATGCTTGCGGGTCTACGTTGTTTTTGCGTTCGGCGCAATAAGCGGCGATTTCTTCAATGGTTGGTTTCTTAAATCGGGAATTAGAAGCGGCGGCGCTCGGCGACGCACTCTCTTCACTTAACCTTTCCTTACCTAAACTACCCTTACCTAACCTAACCTGTGTTTCCGTTTCGTTTCCAACTTGTATACAAGGTGTTTCCACACACTCGGTGTAGGTCTTGTTTTTGTCAAAACCGAGCCGCGCTCGCTCGTCAACGTATATCGTTTCTTTGAAGCGGTCTTTTTGAATAATGTTGTGTACTCGCCAATGCCGAATTACCGTTATGCCGTCCTCGAACACGATCACGAAGCGCTTTACGATTAGTAGCTTGAAGTCATCCTCGCTCGCACCTATCATAGAGCGCACGCGCTGTGCGTTTCCAAGGAAGCCCTCGTCGTCCGCTCGCATTGAAAGGTGGAAGTATAGTGCTTGTGCCGAAAGCGGCATATCAAGGAACGCGTCGCTGTCGATTATTGATTTTGCGAACATTCGCCTTTCTGCCATTACTTGGTCCCTCCGTTAGAACGGTAAGTCGTCGTTATCTACGGGCTGCATATCGGAAATCGGCGGCGGCTCGTGGTCGGCTCGGTTGCCGTTCGCGCCGGTGGTGCTTTTAGGCGTAAGGAATTCCACCTCGTCGGCTACGACGTCGAATGACGTCCTTTTTATGCCGTCGCGGTCCTCGTACTGCCCACGCTGCACCGAGCCGTTAATTCCAACCTTGCTGCCTTTGAATAGATACTTTGCGCATCTATCGGCGAGCTGTCGCCAAGTGATAACGTCGAAGTAGTCCGCTACACGCTCGCCCGCCGAATTCGTAAACGGTCGGTTGACCGCTATTTGAAATCGGGTGAAGTTAACGCCGCTTTGCGTTGTCGCGTTCTCGGGGTCTTTGGTGAGATTTCCTATCAAAATTATTTTGTTCATGATTGCTCCTTTTTGTAAATTCTGTCGGCGTCCGTAAAGTCCGGATACCACAAGTCAAGGTGTTCTTTTACGCGCTTAAGCAAGCTGTCGCGCGCTGTTGTGTTGTCCATTAAATCGTGGCACGGGCGGCATAGTGTCACGATATTTTGTTCTATGCCAAGCCCGCCCTTGCTTCGCGGTATGTAATGCGCTTCGGGTAAGCCGGGCTTACCGCAAAGCACGCATTGTCCGCGATCGCGCTTATATACTGCGTCTTTGGTCGCTTTGCTTATTGCGCACGCCTTTGTCCGCTCGTTCACGGTTGGGCCTCCCAAGTGGCGATAAGGTTCGCCAACTCTTCGGGCGTTCTCGTTTCGATGCCAAGCTCTTTTGCTTCGTACACAACCCCGTCTATAAGCCGCTTCATTTCCGCTTTGTCGAGCGTGTGCGTATGTTTGTAGAAAACATATTGACTGTAAGGCTTTTTGTTCTTCGCCGTGAAATCGGAAATCCATTTCGCGTACTTGTAGTAGTCCGCTACGTTCGCGCTCTTTGGTAAAGCTACGATTACCGGCTCGCCGCACTCAGTTGCTATTGTGCCGTATTCAAGCACCATTTTCACTTTTGTTTCGTCCGCGCCGAGCTGCATCGCTTCGGCTATCTTGTCAACTAAAACGTGGAAGTACGCATTCGCATTCAAGCTCCGCTTTTCTTTGTACCACTCGACCGCCACTGTGAGCCGTTCTTTGCCTTTTGCAAGCCCCGTGCGTATCGTCGCGGCTGTTTGCTTGGCGGGGTACGTTTCGTCCTTTGCGACGCGTAACGATAGCACGAGCGAGCCGTCCGCGTCCGTCAAGCAGTTTTCGAACGTACAGTTAAATTTGCCGATTTCTTTTGCCAACTTACGCCTCCCGAATTGTTATCTTGACTGTGCCTTTTACTTGCGATATAGTCGTGTATTTTTCCGCAATTTCGCGGTGTTCTGCTCTTAAACGCTTGCCGTCGATGCCTTGCTTCGTGTACGGATCAACTCGTGTAATTTGCATCGATTTGTCGAGCGTTTCCCACGTCTTAATGCCTTGCGCGGTCATAAATTCGTAAAGTTTCTGACGGTAACCGTCCGATACTTCTTTCGCTTTCTTTTGCACTTCTTCCGCTATTTTAAGCTCGCGTTCCGCTGCTTCCACGCACGCTATTAGGTCACCCTCGACCACAAGACCCGGCTCGTGATAAATTTCGCCGTTGCGCTCGCATTCGAGCAGTCGGTCAATCTCGGCTTCGGGTATGCGTTCGATTTCGATAATCTTTGACGCTTCTTCTCGCAAGTGGAATATGAACATTCTGTCGAACTTTACGCCCGCAAGCCGTTCGTACAGCGAGAGCTGCCAAGCGCAAGAACGCACGTCCACTCTTTGCGTGGTTTTAATGTCGACAAGCGTCGAGCCGCAAATGCTCGTGCCGATTAGGTCAGCCGTTCCCGCTATGATATACTTGTCGATTTCGGTGTCGGGTATGTCGCCGCTCGGTAATACGATTTCGCTTTCTTGGGGCGCGAATTGTATCTCGTCCACAAGGTCGAGATAGCCCATAAATTCGGGCGTAAATCCGACCGCTCCGTTCTTGATATACTCTTCGATCTCGCTGTGAACGGCTGTACCTTTTTTCGCGGCTTTTTCCAAAACGTCCGGGTTTACTGCTGAATAATCGGTAGACAGCCCGTGTTTCTTCAAAAGGCGCGTAACGCTTATAAGCCGTTTATCGCCGAGCCAATAAGTATGCTGTTCTTCGTTGAATACTACTCTCATTGTGCTTTTCCCTCCGCATTTTCGGTTTGCTGTTGTGCCGCTTGTTGTGCCGCTTGTTGTGCCGCTTTTTTCGCTTCCACTTTTGCGATAGCGGCTTTTTGCATAGCGATAGCTTCCGCGACCTCTTCTTTGCTGATTTCGTCGACGCTCTTTTTGAAATGCGCGGCGATATTGTTCAAGTCCATTTTAAGGGCTTGGACCTCTTTCAACTGCTCGGGTGTAGGCTTCTCGAACGGCTTGTCCGCTTTCGGCTTGCCGTTGCTGTTCTCGCCGTTTCCGGTGCCGCCGTCCAATATGTCGCTCTCTGCTATATCGAACATAGCCATATACAAATAACGGCGCTGATACGTTTCGACCGCTCCGAGATTTTGCATATCGTTGCAGCCCGTCACTTTCACTTCGCGCATCGGGCTTGTGATCGTGAATGTTTGCTCGCTGTCGAAGTCGTATGCCGTAAGCGTCGCTTCGGAGGCTGTGAAATTGACAATCGCCGTAAATCTCTCGGCGAGCATTAGCTCGTTGAGCTGCGGGGTAAAGTCGGCTAACTCAAGGTACGGCTTGCTTTCGCGTCCGTTCATTTTGCCGCTTTTTTTCACTTCCGTTTTTTGCAGCCCTACGCGAACGCATTGTATCTTTTCGAACAGCGTCTTTTTGCGCGCCGACGGTTTGTTCTCTTCCGGCTTCGCGTTCGCCAGCTTCTTGGTGGCGGCGGGCTTCTTCGCCTCTTCCGCAGTTTGCTTTTCTTTTTCCATGTGTTTGTCCTCCTATTTGACAAATGGGTTTATTTGTGATAGAATGGCACCGGTTGGTGCGTTGGTAGTTTGCTTTGTTTCCAACCGCTCCGTGTGCCTTGTCGCGTAAGGCTGCGGAGCTTTTTTGTTTGCCGCTTCGTATTGGCTTTTGAGCTGCATCACGCAATAGATCACCCATTCGTTAATGCTTTTGAACCCGCATTGCTGCAGTACTTCTCTCGTCAATACCTTGCGGCAGTCATTGTTGAGCCGTACCGTCATTTTGTATTCGGTCGTTTCTCTGATTGCTTTTGCCCCACCGGTCGCTTCCGTCGCGGTGTTTGCGCTCGGTATAAGCCGGATCTCTTCGGGCGTGTAAATGTCGGTCGGCAAGCATTGTAACGCTTCGGTTATGCGCTCGAAGTCGGTCGGTATCGGTAAAGCTCGATAATTCTCAAACCGCGAGTACATTGTTGCGTCGATGCTTGCCGCATCTGCCACTTGCTTGGCTTGCAAGCCTTTTTGTTCGCGTAGCTCTCTATATTTCGGCATAATGACCTCCCTTGTAAATTTTCGCTACGCCTTTGCCAAACCGTCAATAATGAGCTTTCTAACTACGGCACTCACGCTCGTTTGCTCTTGCTTGGCGCGCTCGCTCAACTTGTCGAACGTGTCTTTCGGAACGCACAGCGTGAACCGCTTTTCTTTGCTCAATGTGCTGCCCTTGCCCATAAATTGCTTGACCTCCTTGTCGTATTTGGGTTGCCCCGAACGCCGCGCCGAGCGCGGTCGTTTCGTCTTAATTTTCAAAGACTCGTCAGCGGGGTTATGCGTTTTCTTTCAGCTTCTTCAAAATGTTTTTAAGCGTATAGCGGGCGTTGTCCGTAAGCTGCCTTTGCCATGCGTTTTGGCTCGGCGACCAATGGAACGCCGCGCCTTTCAGAAGCTCTCTAACTGCTGCGCTCGGCTTGTCCTCGAATATAACTTGCAATCGCATAATTTCTTTGTTCTCGACGACCGTCAAATTAAGCCCGTCGGTCACCCACTCGGTTGCTTCCGTGTTCTTTTCGCGCTCTAACGTGGCGAGCCTTTCTTTCATGCGTTTTATATTAGCGTTGTTGTTTGAAAGCTCCCACCCGGCGTGCGGCACTTTTTCAAGCGTTGTAGGAATGACCGCGTCAAGCTGTTCGGCGAGCTTGTCCGATATGCCCTCGCAGCCTTTCAGCGTTTTGTGTTTGCGGTAATATGCGTTATGCAGTTTCATTGCTTCTTGCGCTTCTTCCGCGCTTGCAATCTTCGCCTTGAGCTTTTCGATCGCGTCCGCATCTCCCGCAAGTATCGGGAAGCCGCCCACGCCGTAAGATTTGATTTTTTCTAAAATCGCGGCTATCTCGTTGTACTCGCGCATAAGGCTGTCGCGCCGCGCGTTTTGTTTTTCCTTTTTCTTGACGGGGAAGTTTCCGGCGCCGCTGATCATTACCGACGGGCAACTCGCTTCGTTTGCGTTGTTGCGGTTCGTCCAACTCGCTAACTTCGTGCAATATCTTTCCACAAGGCGGTCAAGCTCCGCGTGGCGTTCTTCGGGTACTTCTTTTTTGCGCTCTTCCGCTGCTTCGCGGGCTTCGGCGCATTTCGCGTTGTAATTGGCTGTCGCGCTGCCCTCTATGTAGTCGCTGAAGCTGTTTGCGTCTTTCGCCGCGCGCGCCGTTGCTTCGTTTATTTGTTCCATGCTTTCCTCCAAAAATGAAAAATAGGCTCGTAGCATTTGCTACGAACCTATCAAAAAAGGCTTGTAACGAATGTTACAAACCTATTCTAAATCAACAACGGGCAGTCTTTTTGTATTTGCATTTTATTTTGTCAACCGTTTGCGTTCCCATTCAAGCATTTTAAGTTCCAATAGCCTGCCGTTTGCGTCGTTTACGAATTGTATAAGAGAAAACAGGGCAAAAGCATATTCGTAACCGTATATATCCACGGGCTTGAGATAAAAGTTCCCGCCTTTCTTTTCTATGAGCTTGCCGATATAGTTCGGCGCGTTTGAAATGTTTTTTACGTATCGGTTGATTTGACTGCCCGATTTTATCGGCTCGAGCAATATCGCCGTTACGAACTTTTGCCACAGCGGATATTCGGCATCGCTTTCTTTTTCCGTAACGACAAGGTCGAATGCGTCGCATTTTACTTCGACGTTTAATACTTCGGTAAATAACGGCAACAGCCCGAACAGATATTTACGAAAACGCGGCAACATCGGTATTTCCTCGCCGTCGCGCTCCAAGCAAACGTCTTTGGGCGCGTCGGAAAATATCCGCTCCGCTTTCATAACAAACAGATCGCGCACATATTCCGCATAGTTCTGTTCCGCACTTATGCGCTCTTGCTCGTCTATATAGACCCCCGGAATATCTTGACGCGACGGAAAATCGTTTATGCTTAAGTGCGAATCTTGCAAATACAAGTCGATCGGCGCTTTATCGCCCGGATTTTCAAAGCCGAACGCCACGCGCTCGACAGCATATTCATTGATAATCGAGTTGGCGATCAGAGCCTTTAACGATCGAGTGATTCTCTCGGTTTCGATTGTTTTTTCCATAAATAATGCCGCTCCTTGCGGAACGGCATATAGCACATACCGACCGCATAGTTGCAACACTACCTGTAAGTTAGCCATCCCTTTTGCAAGAAATACTACCCAACGTGGATCGGTATGTAGCTACCAATTTTTAACGTTGGGAATATAAAATATGCAAAAGGAAAAGAGCCTACAAGTGTATAGGGGGATTTGGCTATTCGTTACAAGGTATTGTTGCAAAGCTATTGTACCATACTTAAACGAAAAAATCAAGTTTATAAAAGCAAAATTTATTATTGACAAACCGCGAAACAAATTTGCATTTTATTTCGCATATTTCAATCGACCTTTCGTTATCGTTTTTTATTTAATAAGGTTGAGATTCTTCGGCTGCGCCTCAGAATGACAAAAGATATTTGCAATTGTTCGGTATACTACTTTTGTCCTACGCAGCAGCCGCAGGCTATTCTGAGCGCAGCGAAGAATCTAAACTTTAATGCCGCGCTAGCAGCTATAATATGATTGCTTTACGTTATTACACATTATCGCATAGAGCCCCCTCTGTCACGGCTAAAGCCGTGACATCTCCCCCAATTGGGGAGACGAGATGTTACACATGTTCGGCTCTCGTTGTCCCCTTTCGGGGAAAATGTCGGCGTAGCCGACAAAAGGGGCTTTATCTTTTATCCTACGCAGCAGCCGTAGGCTATTCTGAACGAGCGAGCATGCGAGCGAAGTGAAGAATCTCAACCCTAATGCCGCATAGCGGCTAAATTACGAATATCGCATTAAGCAAGCATATAAAAACACCCGACCGAATTGCCGTTATTCGATCGGGTGTTATATTTACTCATTGATATAGTTTTCAAACCGCCGCAGCGTGCTTTCGTCTACGGACGGCTTGACGCACGCGAGCGCGTCGTCGATGTCCTGCATGATAAGCCCCGAGATAACGCCCGATTCGAGCGAACGACGGAGCGGCGCGTCGGTTGCTCGGTCCATGAGTTCCGTGATGTCCGCGCCCGAAAAGCCCTCGGTCTTGTTTACGGTGTATTCCACGTCGATAATGCCGTCCACGCGCGTTTTTTCGAGCTTGGACTTGATCATTGCGCGGCGCGCTTTATCTTCCGGCAACGGTATGTATATTTTTTGACTGAACCGCCCGGGGCGCATAGCCGCATCGTCCACCGCCCAAGGATTATTCGTTGCGCCGAGTACGGTAAGTCCCGCGCCCTTGCTCGAAAACCCGTCTATCTGCTGCAAAAGTTCGTTGACTCTGCGGTCGTTGTGCACGTCCTGTCCGCGCTTGAAAAACAGCGAATCAAGCTCGTCGAAGAATATGACCGCTCTGTCGTTCTGCCGCGCCGTATCGAAAAGATTGGCAATGTTCTTTTCCGATTCGCCCACCCACTTCGACACTATATCCGAGCACTTTACCGCATAGAACGCCGCGCGCGCCTCGTGCGCAGCCGCCTTTGCGAGCATGGTCTTGCCCGTTCCCGGCGGACCGTAGAGAAGTATTCCGCCGCCCGACTTTTTGCCGAGCGCCTTGTACACGTCGGCATGCTCCATCGGGTATATCATTTTTATGCGTATCGCTTCCTTGGCGTCGTCAAGCCCCATTACGTCGTCGAACGTGACGTCGGGGATCTCCGCCTTTTTGAACTGCGTTTCGCTGTCGTCGTCCGACTTATCCGAACCGCCGCGACGCTCGGAGGCTTTGCGCACGACCGGTTTTTTCGGCTCGGACTTAGGCAGCGAATCGGCGATCGCCAAAATGCGTTTTACGCGCTCTATCCGCGCCGCCTTGAGCTTTTCGCCCGAAAGCTTTGCAAGCTCGGTCATGTACTCGGCGGCTTTGTAATACTCGCGTTTCGCCTTGTTGTACTCGCCCGCATTGTGCGCGTCGCGCGCAAGCTTATAATAAGTCTCGAACGACTCGATCAAATTTTCTTCGGTCATGAATCACTCACTCCGAGATTCGGCTTTTGCGCGCTTGCTCAAGCTCCTCGTCCGACAGCGGGTCGGCGTCGATCTCCGCTTCCGAATCGAGCTGATCCTGCATCTCGAACATTGCCAAAAGCTCGTCGTCCGACTTGTTGGCGGAATATATAGGGCTGGTGTCGGCGTTTGCCGATTGCTCGTACGTGTCGAACATTTGATCCGCGCTGACGAGCGCCTCTTCCGCGGAAGTGCGGTTTTGGATAGCATCTTGCAAAAATGCCGAAAGCGCTTTTTGATCGCCCAAAAGCTTGTTGAGCGGCAGCTTTGTAGTGTTGTTGACGAACTGATTGTCGTCTATCGCCGCTTTGAGTTTTTCCATGAGCTTTATGTTATAAAGCAAGTACGCGGCACGGTTGGTGTCGCGTTTTATTTCTTCACGGAGACTCGTGACTTTCTTGGCGCACAAGAGCTTGATGTCGCGGTTCTTTTCCTTTTTGCCGCGCTCCATGAGCTTATCCACTTCCTCGGACTTGGTCAACACGCCGTTTTCCAGATCCTCTTGCTGTTTGGTCAGCTCTATGATAGCGTCGACTACTTCTTCGCGCTTAAGCTTTTTGAACTTGTTTCTTCCGAACATGATTGCTCCTTACTTCTTTGTTATAAACGGCAAGCGCGCAAAAGCAAGAAACGCGACGCCGATCGCGATACGGATCGCCCGAACGCATCGGCGCGCATTGCGCTGCTATGCCGCTATTTCGTATAAGAATTTCTTTCGACGATCGCCGTATCGAGATCGCCGACGATGTCCGCCGCCTTGACGAGCGTGCGTTCGCCCTTGCTCAATACTATCTTGAGATCGCCGGCAAGCGCGCCGATCTTTTTATCGGCTTGGATCGCGCCCGCTATCGTCGTGGGCGTCATATACTTGACCGCGTCGTACAGTCTTTCCACGTTTTTACGCAGTTCGCCTTCGGCAAGTTCTACGCAAACCGACAACACGCGCGCGTTGTCCGCGAGTATTTGATTGCTGTCCGCAAGCACGTCTTTCTTTTTGGGTGACGAAAAACAAAATCCCATGTTTACCTCCGAAAATACAATGCACAACGAACGAACTCGGTCGTCAAGTCGCCGACGGTACGTCGACGCCGTTATGTACATTATGTATTATTTTACAAAGTTTGTCAAGTTTATTTATATAAATGTCGATTAAATATACGATCAGACCGCTTAAGCGCCGCGGGCTTAAGCGCCGGTTCGTTTTCCGCATTGCGAACAGAACTTGGCGTTCGCGTCGAGCTTTGCGCCGCAGTTCGAGCAGTACGATTCGACGAGGTTTTCGCCGCACTCGGGACAGAACTTGCCGTCAAGCCCGACCGTAGCGCCGCACTTGCGGCAAGTGCGCTTGACCGACTTGAGTTCGGCGCGCGCGCGCTCTATCGCCGCCGCATCCGATTCGGAAATGTAAGTGCCGTTTATGGAGAACGAACACACTTCCAAGCCGTATTCGTCGTGCAAGGTTTCGTCTATCTTTTGCTTGAGCCGCACCGCTATATCGCCCTTGTACTGAGCGAACTCGGTATAGCTCTTGCGCTCGGTGCGCATGATGCTCGTAACAGCCGGCTCGATTATTCCGAGCAGACGATTGAGTATGCGACGCTTGAGCTTGTCGGTATTGTACTCCGTGTCCGCGCCGACAAGTTCGAGATAGAACTTTTTGGGCGTTGCCACGCGGAATTCGAGTTCGCCGTTTATGCCGACGGAGATAGCCACGTCGGTTATGGGATCGCGCGTTTTTATCGGCGAGCTGGTCCCCCAAAGCATAGGGAGCTTCGCCGTTTTGGACACGAACACGAAATCCACCGTCGCCACGTCGCTGTCCTTTCTCGCTCGGAACAGTCCGTTCTCTTTATCGAATATGTCGTGTCTGCCGGGCTGCAACGCCTCGGACACCACGCCGTCTTTTATCAAAAGCACGGTGTGCGTTTCGGGCACTATCACCTGCGCCGACGCATGGAGATTGTCCGCGCTCTCGCGGCAAAACAGCTCGTCGTTTCTGCCCGTGAATTTTACTATTTCTGCCATAATTGTCCTCCGAAAATCTGTTATTTCTTTTTGGGTTTATGTCTGCTTATCGCCATACTGCCGACTATGAACGACGCGACTATCAAACCGATATTCACAAACGAACCTTCGCCCGATATAAAACAAATTATTATTGCGAACGCAGTAAAGCCCGTAGCGATCAATCCGAAAATATTGAGTATGCTCAACTTCTCGTTTTTGACGCGCATAGACACCGAATCGCACACAATGCGAAACACAAGCGACGCAGTATAATATGCCCCCGCGCTCTCGACGTCACTCAGCATCAATATCGACGCCAAAAAGAACAATCCGAACGATAATGCCGCACTGACCGAAACTATTGTCGTGCGCGCTACAGAGCCGCGTCTCTCGACCGTTTGTTCGCGCTTAGCCGCATCAATGGCGTTCTGTCTGGCAACGTCTTGCGCGCGCTGCTTGCTCGCACGGTTTGCGTCGAGCTTTTCGAGCAAAGCGTCGTATTCGGCTTTCTGCTCGTCGGACGCTACCGATTGGGCGAGCATGAAATACTCGTTGGTGGAGATGTCCGCCGTGGAACAAGAAAGCTGCTCTTCCGTCATGTTCAATTGCTTGAGCATTTTACGGAAGTACATGAGCGACGAATATTTATTGTACACCGCGGGCGGAAGAATGTCCTTATTGTCCGCGAGATAGTCTATAAGCTTGTTGTCGTTGGCGTAGTTTTTGGAACGCTCGCGCAAGAACAACTGCGCGTTCTGCGACACCGTTTCGCGCGCCTTGCCGTATTCCTGCGCCTGTACGGGCGAAGCGTATTTTATAGCAAGCTCCCACTCCGATTCGCGCGTTATGTCCTCGACGCACACGAGCGGGCTTTGACCGTATTTGCTCCAAAGCTTGAGCCAATAGTATTTGCTCGCGATGTCGGGATATTTTTTGAATATCAGACCGTTCTCGTTGTCGAACGCTTTGCCGCACTGCGCGAGCATATCTTTAAGCCCGTCGAAGTCGTCGGTGACGAACTTGCGTTCGGCAAGGTCGAGCGTGCCGCTCACGTTTTTTATCACCTTAGACGTAAATTCGTCCACAGCCTTTTCCACACGGCACTTGACCGCTGGATCGGCGAAACGTTCCGCATTTGCGTAGTAGCGGTTTACGGTAAAATCTATATCGAGCGCGATCAGATCCGCATCCGACTTGACTCTGTAATCGCACAGCATCATGAGCCACCACGCAAGCCCGTTTTCGGGGTCTGCGTCAAGCGCCTCGTCGATGACTTTTTCGGCGCGCGCGAAACTTCCCGAACTCAACTCGAGCTCGGCGCGCTTGAGCCGAGATTTGATCGTGGACGCGGGCGCGACGGTTGCCGCCACGCCGCCCGTAACGAGATTTTCCAAACGCGCTATGCGCTCCTGCTCGCGCTTGCGCATTTGCTCGGCTTCGATACGCTCCTTTTCGCGCGCGGCTATGCGCCGCTCCTCGAGTTCCGCTTTTTCGCGCTCGTCGCGGGCGAGCATGCCTTTTATATCGATAACGAGCTGTTCCAAATGCGCGAACGGATCGTCCGACGCGTCGAGCCATTGCACCGATTCGAGCGCTTTCTCGAACACGCCGTCGTAGGGCGTATCGTCGATTTTATAGCTGTAAAGCGCCTTGTCGGACAATACCGCCGCTTTAAGCTCCATTTCGCAGTCCTCGGAATATATGGACTTAAAGCTCGAAACGAGCAAGAACACTTTGCAGTTTTCCACGCCTTTCATTATGTCGCGCTCGTAATTCTGCGAGCCGGCGAGAATATTTCGCGGTGCGATCCAACAGCGCAAGCCGCGATCCTCGAGCCGCGAGCAAATCGCGTCGGCTATATCCTGATCGGGCGCGCTCGTGCGATGGCAAATAAATACGTCGCGCTCGCGCACCGCCGCGCTGCGCATTTTTTGTATGAATTTTTTTATGCCCGCGTCGAGCGCGGCATCGTAATTTTGACACGTTTGCGGATAAATGCGCGATATGAAACGCTTGACCGCATCCAAATACTTCGGTTCTACGGTCGCAACAAGCGAGTCTACTACCTCTTTGCGCTCGTCGGGCGTAACGCCGTCGAAACTCACTGTGTTAAGAAAGTTGACGAACGCCGTGTCGTTATCGCCGTATCTGTCGGCGAGCGCCACATAGTACTGCGCGCAAAAATCGTCGGGAAGAACCGACAGTATCTTTTGCGCAAACAGTTTCACTCCGCCGTAGTCGCGCGACTTCGTGCTTTCCTGCTGCATGTGCAACTGCTTGGCAAGATACTCGCGCCACGCGCGAATGTCCTGCGTGTGATCGAGCTGCAATTTGGAAAACGCCGCAGCGTGCGAAACATTGAACGTGCTGCCGCACGCGTCGCATCTGCAAAACTCCCCCGACCCGTCGGGGACTATGGCGGTACTGCCGCAATTTGTACACCTTACTTGTTCCATGATGCTTCTCTTTTCACTCGATGTCCGACGGTTTATTCGACCGTCCGTTACTCCTCCGATAATACACTATCATTATATCATTCATATTATTAGTAAACAAGGTATGTAGCATTAAAATTTGATTAAAAAATCACCGCCGACATTATGCCGACCGCATAAAATAAGCGAACCGCACGATCAGTCACGTATATTCGCGCACACGAACATAAGCGACCTCTACTTACTCTATTTTCTTATAACGCACCCGAAAAACTGTCAATAGCTGCGCCCGATCGTTTTTCGTTTTTTATCGCACAAAAAAGCGAGCGACATTACCGCCGCCCGCTCCGAATTTATAAGAGCCGATCATTTACGCGTTCACATCGCTCGGCAAGCGAAAATCCGAGCGCGGCGAGAACGATACCGAACCTATCTTGACGCCGTCGGGCAGGCACGAGCGTTTGAACTGCGCCGCAAAGAACCGTTTATAAAACGTGTCGAGCGCCTTTTGTATTTGTTCCTCACCTGCGCCGCCCCATGCCGCGCGCAGCAAAAACTCTATCTTATCGCGTGAGAACCCGTATCGAACGTAGTAGTAAATAACAAAATCCAAAAGATCGTACTTGCCCAATATCTCCTCGGTTTTTTGCGCGATCTTGCCGCCCTCGGGCGGAAGAAGTTCGGGCGAAATATCGGTGTTTAATATTGCCTCGAGCGCCATTTGCGCGGCTTTGGAATTTTTGCCGAGCCGCTCCGCCTCGTACGCGACGAGGTACTTGACGAGCGTTTTGGGCACGCCCGCATTGACTCCGTAAGACGACATATGATCGCCGTTGTACGTAGCCCAGCCGAGCGCAAGCTCGCTGAGATCGCCCGTACCCACTACAAGCCCGCCCGTTTTATTCGCTATATCGAACAACGTCATCGTTCTCGTCCGCGCTTGCGCGTTCTCGAACGTCACGTCTTTTTTGTCGTGCTTTATGTCTTTAAGATGCGAAATCACCGTGTTTTTTATATCTATCGTTTCGAGCTTGACGCCGAGCGCGGTGCAAAGCCGCGTAGCGTTTTCGAGCGTGCCGTCGCTCGTTCCGAACGCCGGCATCGTCACGGCGCATATCTTATCAGCACCCAACGCACGGTTGCAAACGAGCAGCGCGAGCGCCGAATCCAGCCCGCCCGAAACGCCTATCACAGCCGTTTTTGCGCGCGATGCGTCGAACCGAGTTTTAAGTCCGCGCACCTGCATGGACAATATCAATTCCGCGCGGTCCGCCTTTTGCGGTTCGTCGGGCACGAACGGGAATTTATCTATTTTGCGCATGAGCTTGAACGGCTTTTCGCTCCCGCCGAGCGCGAATCCGACGCGAACATACGGCGCGCGCAAAGGCTTGCGCAAGCCCGTTCTGCGCCGCTCGCAATCGATGCGTTCGACGTCTATATCCGTTACGGCAAGTCCGCCGCCGAACGGCGCGCTCTCGGCGATTATGCTCCCGTTCTCCGCGATGATATTATGTCCCGAAAATACGACGTCCGTGGACGACTCGCCCGCGCCGGCGTCCGCATACACGTACGCGCATTTGTTTCTGCCCGAATTGCTCGAGACGAGCATCCGCCGATATTCGGCTTTGCCAACTACCTCGTCGGACGCGGAAAGATTGACAACGACCGTCGCGCCCTGCCGCGCAGCCTCGACGGACGGCGGCAGATCCGACCACATATCCTCGCATATCTCGCACGCCACGACGAGCCGAGGATCGTTTCCGCACACGAACAGAATATCGCCCATAAGCGTGTTATCGAGAGCTTCTATATTGACTATGCGATCGGGCTTGGGCGTAAAATACCGTTTTTCGTAAAACTCGCCGTAGTCGGGCAGTTCGGTTTTCGGCACGGCTCCGAGTATAACGCCGTCCGACATCGCGACGCCGCAATTATAAAGCCTGCCTTCGTGCGCTATCGGAGCGCCCACGAAAACGAGCATATCGGACGGGGTGGCTTTGGCTATCTTTTTGAGCGCCTCGACCGTACCGTCGATAAGGTCGGCGGTATAGAACAAGTCCGCGGCGGTATATCCGCTTACGCACAGCTCGGGGAACACGGCTATTTCCACGCCGGCTTTGCGCGCTTTTTTAATATGCGAAATTATTTCGTTGGCATTGTATGCGGGATCGCCCGCCTTGATCACGGGCGTGATCGCGCACGCCTTCACCATACCGTATATCATAATGACATTATCTCCTCGCGTACGTCACGCCGTCGCGGCCGAACAGTTCGCGCGCGCGCGCAATATCGTCTTGAAGCAAATCCTCGGCGGTCTTATCGACAGCCGCGCGTTTTTCGATACCTATGCCGTCGAGCGCAGCGTTCAGCTCGTCTATAACGGGCTTGTCGCTCACGGACAAATAAATCTCGTCGGGCACAACGAACGAAATATAATCGTCGCGCTCCTTGACCGCCACGCCGCGCGACAACAACTCTCTCGCGCGCGCCGCGCCCGCAGTGCCTTTCTTGCGCAGAAACTTTGCTATCGCGCCTATAAGTTCCATACCCGATACTTTAGTCGCCGAAAAGTGCATAAACTCGCCCTCGTCGGCTGATTTAACGCTTTCGGCAAATTCTTTTACGTCGGGAGCTTTAACGATCGATTTGGGGGGTTGCCGTTCCGCCGCGGCGTATTGCGATGCCTTTGGCGGATTTTTCGCAGCGCTCGGCGCAGACTCCGTCATATAATCGGGCGGAGGCGGAGGCTCGGGTTCGTAAGCGTCGCTCGCGCTCGGCGCGTTTTGTACCGTTTTTTCCGCTTTTTGCGGCGCATGCACCGCTGTGTGTGCGGGCGGTTCAACCGCCGTCGTTATATTTTTTTTTTGCCCCGCGGGAAGCGGGTTGTTTGCGAGTTTTCGCTCGAGCGCAGTTATTCGTTTTGCAAGGTCCTGTTCGTCGACGCCGCAAACGAGCTTGACGAGCGCGGTTTCCAAAAACACACGCGGATTGACTGAGTACTTGAGTCCGCTCTCTGCCGCGCCGAAATGCTCGAGTATGCGCGATATCCTATCGAGATCGGCTTTGCCCGCCGATGCGGTAATGCGCCCGAGAGTAGCCTTGTCAGCGTTTATAAGCCCGTGCTCGACCGACTTTTGCGCGCCGACCGATTTAAGCACGAGCACGTTGCGCGAATAGTCGGTGACCTGTCTGCACACCGCGAACATGGACTTGCCGGCTTTGGCAAACCCGTCTATCGCAACGAGCGCGCCCGCAACGTCGCCCGTTGCGGCGCAATCGAACAGCTCGGATATGCCGTCGGCATCGCCCGAACCCGTGAGTTGCAAGACCACTTCGGGCGTTATAAGCTCCGCCGCCGATGCGATCGTATCGGCGATCGACAGCGCGTCGCGCACGCTACCCTCGCCCAATCGCGCTATCTCGCGCGCCGCCTCTGGCGTGTATTTTATCCCTTCCGCATCGTAAACGCGCGCAACGTGCTTTGCAAGCTCGTCTACGGAAACGAGTTTGAAATCGAATCTTATGCACCGCGACAGTATCGTTTGCGGCAGCTTTTGCGGTTCGGTGGTTGCGAGTATGAATATCACGTGCGCGGGCGGTTCTTCGAGCGTTTTGAGCAACGCGTTGAAAGCGCCGCCCGTAAGCATGTGCGCCTCGTCGATTATATACACTTTGTATTTTCCGACGACGGGCATATACTTGACTTTTTCGCGTATGTCGCGCGCGTCGTCGACGCCGTTGTTGGACGCCGCGTCCAGCTCGATTATGTCGACGTTTTCGGGCGACGACAAAGCTTTACACGCCTCGCACTCACCGCACGGACTGCCGTTTACGGGGTGCAAGCAGTTGACCGCCCGCGCGAATATGCGCGCGCACGACGTTTTGCCTATGCCGCGGCTGCCCGTGAATAAGTACGCATGCCCGACTCTGCCGAGCTTGATTTGATTTTCGAGCGTCCTGACTATCGGGTCTTGTCCTATCACGTCCTCGAAACGCCGAGAACGGTATTTTCTGTACAGTGTTGCCATGAATATATTATACGATAATTTTCCGCCGTTGTCAAGACGATTTTTTTCGTTAAATTTGAAGCAAAGTATTGTAATCATCGAATCGTTGTGATATAATGATACAAAACCGACGGGATAGGAGCAAAGATGAGCGAGCTACTCGAAAAAGATTATACGACAATATTAAAAACATTGCAGTCGACGGGTGTTTTCGTCACTTGCGGATTGGACACGCCGAATATCATGGTTGCGCATTGGGGCACGTTCGGCAAGATGTGGGGCAAACAGATTTTTACGCTGCCCGTGCGCAGTACCAAATATTCGTACCGAATAATCTCGCAAACCGAAAGCTTTGCGCTCAACGTTCCGGCGCGCGACATGCGCACGGAAATTTCGCTTTGCGACACCATATCCGGCTTTAAG
>Ga0073906_1003428_pt1 | contig 17959 bp, 12 predicted proteins | sample Inofromicrocosms_FD_65485 | JGI IMG/M metagenome (GOLD analysis project Ga0073906, IMG submission 65485) | Mouse cecum microbial communities from Vienna, Austria - Inoculum for glucosamine and mucus D2O microcosms | ecosystem: Host-associated > Mammals > Digestive system > Large intestine >... | reverse complement strand
CGCCGCCGGACGCACAGCCCTCGAACAGGATCTCGGGGAAAGCGCGCGTGAGCCGATCCGCCAAATCGTATACGCCGAGCGTGAAGCGGTGCATGAGTTCGCCCTGTCTGTCGGGCGGAAGCGCCGCGGAAAAGTTCTCCGTAATATGACGGTTCATATCCCACTTGACGTAACCGATGTCGTTCTCTTTCAGAACTTTACTCATCATTTCGTAGATATGATCCACAACTTCTTTGCGCGTGAAATCGAGCACGAGCTGATTGCGCGCGCGGCAGAGCGCGACGCCGTCCTGATGGATCGCCCAATCGGGATGCGCGCGGTACAGGTCGCTGTCCTCGTTCACCATCTCCGGTTCGAACCACAAACCGAACTTCAAGCCGTTCTTTTTGCAGCGGTCGATGACCGCTTTCAGCCCGCCTTTGAGTTTCTTCTCGTTGACGTACCAATCGCCGAGACCCGCAAAATCGGTATCGCGCGCGCCGAACCAGCCGTCGTCCATGACGAACGTATCGATGCCGAGTCCCTTCGCCGCGTCGATGATCTCGAACAGCTTTTCGTTATCGTAGTTAAATTCGGTCGCCTCCCAGTGGTTGACCACGACGGGACGGCGGCGAAACGCGTAATCGGGATGAATGACGTAATTGCGCAGGAAATCGGCATACTCGCGGGACAGATTGCCGAGCCCGTCCGCGGAATAGCAGAGTGCCGTCTGCGGGGAAACGAATCGCTCGCCCGCTTCCAGCTTCCAGCCGAAATTCATATCGTTTACGCCGCCCTGCAAGCGAAGTCTCCCGATCGGGCTGACTTCCGCGGTGAGCGCGAACGAACCGCTGTAAACGAGTTGAAAGCCGTAACATTCCCCTTCGTCTTCCGTACAGTTCGCGCGCAAAAGCCCCATAAACGGATTCATCTGATGCGAAGAAGTTCCGCGCATCGATTGCAGTCTTACCGTGCCGTACCCCAACGGTTTCACGTCGGGAGAGCGCTCCGCGCCCCAGGTTCCGTGCAGACGCATGAGCGAAAATTTCCCGTCGGGAAGCTCGGTGCAGAACGAGAACGCGCGTTTGAGCATGAACGGACGATCGCCCGTATTTAAAATCTCCGCGTTGCGGACGAGGACGTCCGAATCTTCAAACGCGGTATAATTGAGTTTGATCTCGGCGGGAGAAAAATCGTCCTTCAATGTGATTTCCAGCGTTTCACCGCCCGACCGCGCATGCGGCATTCCGCTCACTTCCGGAACGCCACGATAGATCTTGTGAGAAACATAGCGGAAACGGCTCGCGACGCCGCCGTCTTCCCGCGAGACGATCGCGGTCGGTTCGCGGAAATCGCCGTGCGCGAAAAACGCGTACTCGCTCGGCATTTCGCTGAAACTCATGTCGAAATTCCAATTCGAAGCGTCCGGCGCAAACGGCGCGCCCTGCGCCGCAAAAAACTCCCCGTCGGACTCCGCTATGCCGCCGTAGTGCAGCGTCTGTAAAAAGCCCGCTTGGTTGACGTACATCAGATAGCTGTAATTTTTACCGCGTAAATGAAACAGCCGTGTTTTTTTTTCGAAAGTGATCATCATATCCTCGCTTTTTTTCTCCGCCGAAGCGGAAAATCAGTCGTTATTGTTTGCCGTGAACGTAGATCAATTCGCCGCCTTTGACGCGCGATTCTTCCGCGCACAAGCCCATGAGATGGCTTTCGACGGAAGCTTCGAGCGTCGTCGCGCCCTCGCTTTCGCCGGATAGAAACGCGTAGAGCGAATCGATCATCACCGCGTCGCCGCCGCCGTGCGCGTAACCGCGTTCCGTCATGGGTTTCAACGAGATCCGCTCCGCTTCTTTTCCGAACGGCTTCACGGCGAGATAGTCTTCCTCTTCGTGAAGAACGATCTCTCCGAGCGTGCCGAAGAATTTCAGAATCCTGCCGCCTTCCGCGGTGAACGGCATCATGATCAGCGTCGCTTTCACGCCGTTTTCAAAGGTCATCTGCGTCAACTGATGATCCACGACGTCGTTGTCGCACCGATAAACGCACCGCCCGTACGGACCGGTGCGAAGCGCTTCCCAGAGCGCTTCTTCCGTAAGCGGATATGCGGTCGTGATCTGGTTGTGCGGCCAGATCGTATCGGGCGCGCCCTCCCGATACCAGGATTTAATATAAATCGGCTTGACGCTGTAAGGGCAACTGTCGATCAGCTTACATTCGGTGCAACGGTCCGCCGCTTCCGCAGGCGCGTTTTCCGCCTTGAAATAGGTCAGATCCCCCACCGAAGAAATACTCTTGCACCGCGAACCCGCGTAATACTGCAACAGATCGAGATCGTGACAGCACTTGGCGAGAATCATGGGCGCGGTCTCTTCGCCTCTGCGCCAATTCCCGCGCACGAAACTGTGCGCGTGATGCCAATAGATCACCTGTTCGGTCGCCTCGATGGAAACGAGTCTGCCGATGACGCCGCTTCTGAGCAGTTCGCCCATCTTCACGAACGCGGGTGCATAGCGCAGAACGTGACAGACGAAAACTTTCCCGCCGTATTTTTTCTGCGCTTCCAGCAGTTCGTAACATTCGTCCCGATCGGACGTGATCGGTTTTTCCAGCAAGACGTCGTACCCGAGCGACAGCGCTTTCACGCACTGCCGTACGTGGTCGCGATCCATCGTCGCGATCACGAGCAGATCCGCCCGTTTCTTGCGGAAAAACTCCTCTTCGCTTGGAAAGCGGTTTTCCGCCGATACGGAGAACCTGTCGCCGTATTTTTTCAGTTTCACGCCGTCGGATTCGCAAAGGGATACAATCTCGTACTTCTCCTTTTCCGCCATGAACAGCGTGCCGTACGACTCCGCGCCGCGGTTTCCGCAGCCGATGATCGCAATCGAAAATTTCATACGCGTCCCCCGCTATTTTTTCAGCAGTTTAAACCCTTCGCGGAACGCCGTCATCGTCTCGGAAAGATCGGCGTAATCCGTCGAGTCGGGATCGTACAGACGCAGCCGGTTGGTGATGTCTTCGTCCGCATCGTAATCGTTGCAGTTGAACCAGACGGCGCCTTTGATCGTCTTTGCCCAAGGCGCGCGTTCTTCCGCCGCGAACGCTTCGAACATCTCTTTCACCCATTTCGCCTGCTCGGAACGGTTGCGGCCGAGCTCGGTATTCCCGCTGTTTCCGCCGGAACCGCACGCGAATTCCGAAATGATCATCGGCCATTGCGAAAACACGGGCAGATTCTTTTCGTAAAGACTCTTATAGCGCGCCTGAAAACTCTGAATGCTCGTCGCCGCCTCGTTTGCGTCGTAGTTGTTCATTTCGTAATTGGTGCCGCCCAAAAGGTGTACGTACTCGTTGCCGGGATAATAGCACAGGTCTTCTCCCCAGGACGAGTACGGACAGGAGTCCGCGGCGGGATTCCAGATCCAGATGCAGTTATCCACGCCCTCTTCTTCGAATATTTTGTACAGACGGATCCAGGTCTCATTGAAGATATCGGGATCGCAAAGGGTCATGATCCCGCAATAACTCGTCCAGTCCGTGTTCATCTCGTTGTTCAGGCGGAAGAGAACGGGCTTCCCGTACGTCTTGATATCTCTGGCAAGACGGTGAAAATACTCGTCGAATTTCCCGCGCAAGATATCAAACATCGGCGTTCTTTCGGCGCGCACGTTATTGTTGTTGAGCGTGTATTGGAAGGTGAACTGCAACACGGGCTTGCCGTTAAAGCCGTTCCCGCCCGCCAGCTCGTTCGCCATTTTCAGCGGGAAGTGATGCCCTGCGTAATTATCCGCGTCCGAACCGGCGCCGATATGCGTGTACGTCGGATAGATGTCGAAATCGTAATCCCACGCCTCTTCGATTCCCTCCTTCATGCGCTTGCTCTTGCCGAGCATCGCCTGATAGCCCGGACTGGTTTCGACAAGCGATTCCTCGTTGCCCGGCATCGAATAGCTGAACACGCCCCAATGTACTTTTTCCGTGTTGAGGATCATATCGTAATACGCCTTGGTCTCTTCGTTCCAATTCTCGTCCCCGACCGGCTTCCCGGCGTCGAAATAGTTCTTTTCAACGCCCTGTTTCGGCATGAACGAAAAACTCTTCACGATTTTATCCAATTCCGCGGCGCGGTCCGTTATCGACTTCATGACGAGAAGCGCGAACGTTTTCTCGTCTTTGACTCTGCGGACGATCGCGATATTGTAATAGGGATATTCGACGGTGTTCGTCGAATCGTCGATCCGGATATCGTAACGGTATAAATCGTAATCGGGCTTCGTCGTCACGTCGCCGACCGCGCGCTGTTGCGTAAACGGATAGGCCTTCGTCCCGTTCAGCCGCTCCATGCCGTTGGACGTGATGTAATCGTCGTTGTTGAGGTGAAAAATCAGCCATTCGGAATTGTACGTATACCAGGGCGTCGAGCCGTTCATATACGGATTTTTGGAATTGTAACTTACGGTGAACACCGAATCCGCGTATTCGATTTTCGTACGGTATTGGGCGATCGAATAATCGACGGAATATTCCTTGGTCGGCAACGTAAACACCGCGCCGGCGGAAGCGTTCACGAAACGCGTGTTCTGCTGATTGGACAGCTCGATCTTCACGTCCTGCCGCCGCTTCAATTCGCGGAACGAGGACACGTAATTTCCGTCCACGTAACAGCGTCCGGATTTGACGTCGCTCTTCTTCGAAAAACCGTTTTCGGTGTCGAAAAGCTCTCCTTTGCCGTACATTTCTCCGAAGAGATAATCGTAAGTCTTGGAATCGGTGATCGTCGTTCCGTCTCCCGAAGGGGGATTCTCGCCGCCGTTGCCGCAAGCCGCAAGACCGCAGGGAAGCAGAAGCGCACAGCCGACAAACAGCGCCGCAATTCTCTTTTTCATATTTCTACTCCGTTTATTTTTTCGCGTTGCGGAACCCTTCGCGGAACGCCTCGACCGTGATGTTGTCGGGATCGTTGTCGGGATCGATGAACCGCAGACGGTTGCTCACTTTCGAATCGATCAGGTCGTTGCAGTTGAACCAGATCGCGCCTTTGATCTGCTTGACCCAATCGGGCTTTTCCTTTGCGTTCAGATCGCAGAACATGTCGCGGACCCATTGCGCCTGAACGCCGAGATTGCGGCCGAGCTCGCCCGTATAATCGCCGCCCGAACCGCACGCGAATTCCGAAAGGACCATGCTCCACTGAGAGAAGATCGCATTCTTGCGGTACAGGTTCGAATAATGAGTACGGAAGGTGCGAACGGACGCCGCCGCCTTTTCCTTTTCGTAATTGTTCATCTCGTAACTCGTTCCGCCGAGCAACTGCACGTAATCCACGCCGGGGAAATAAGCGATGTCTTTCCCCCACGAGGAATAAGGAATATCGGTGGAAATGGGATTCCAGATCCAGATGCAGTTATCCACGCCTTCCGCGTCGAAAATTTTGTACAGGCGGATCCAGGTTTCGTTGAAAATCTCCGGATCGATCAGCGTCATCATGCCGCAATAACTCGTCCAGTCCGTGTTCATTTCGTTGTTGAGACGGAACAGTACAGGCTTGCCGTACTTTTTGATGTCGCGCGCAAGACGGCGGAAATGCTCGTCGTATCTGCCGCGCATGATGTCGAACATGGGCGTCTCTTCTTCGAGCACGAGGTTGTTGTTCAGCGTGAACTGATAGGTGAACTGCAACACGGGCTTGCCGTTGAATCCGTTCCCGCCGGCAAGGACGTTCGCCATCTCCAAGGAAAAATGGTGCGGCACGTAGTCCGTGCTGTCCTTTCCCTTTCCGATATGCGTATAGGTGGGATAGATATCGAAAGGCTGACCCCACGCCTTTTCGATCGTCTCCTCCATTCTCTGACTGTTTTTCAGAAATTTACAGTAAGTGGGATCCCCGTCGTGCAATTCGTTTTCCACGCCGGGCATCGAATAGCTGAACACGCCCCAATGCGTGCGGTCGGACGACGAAAGCATTCTGAAATACTTCTTCGTCTCCTCGCTCCAACGGGGATTTTCCTTCGGCGCGCCGGGGAAGAAATAATTCTTCGGCGCGCCCTTGGGCGAGAATCGCACGAAACTTTCGATCAGCCCCTCCATCTCCGCGCGGGCGTCCGTCCTGGATTTCATGACGAAGAGCGCGAAATTCACGGGGCTGTCCGCTTCTTTAACGACGGCGATTTCGTAATAGGGGTATTCGATATTTTCGCCCTCGACTTTCAGACCGTAAAAATAGAGATCGCAGCCCGTCTTCACGCCGAGATCGCCGTACGGCTCTTCTTTCGAAAAGGCGTGCTTGGGAGAATGCAAACGGGTGATCCCGCAGTTTTTCAGAAATTCGTCGTTGAAGACGTGACGGAGAAGCCATTCATAGCAGTATGTATACCAGCCGTTTTCTTCGTCGTAATAGGGGTTGTCGTGCTCTTCGCTTGCAAACAGAACTTTATCGCCGAACGCGATCTTCGTACGGCAGTGCGCGATCGTGTAATCCACCGCATACTTTGCGGCGGAGATCCGATAGGCGATCCCCGCGGAAACGTCGGCAAAGTACGTTCCCTTATCTCCCGCGAGTTCCAATTTCAGATCGATCCCCTCTCCCGCTTTCGGGGAATCGGTATACGCGCCGTCCATAAAACAGCGCACCTCCCGAACTCCGTCGAGGATCTCCTTGCGATGATCGACAAACGCGGAAATATCCCGCAGCTTCGCTTCCGTCATAATTTTTCTCCTTTTCGTTACGGCGAAACCGATTGTATTTTTAACGCCGCATTTCTTTAGTTTCATTATACACACGCAATATGTTTTGTCAAGATATTTCGAAAATTTTTTTATTTTTCGGGTCCGTTTTCGTAGACCGAAATTATTTGAAAAAATGTTTTTTATTTTTATGGAAAAGGCTCCGCATCGCGGAGCCTTCGGAATCGGTCTTATTTTACGGAACGGGCGGCGCAATCAATTCGCCGAACGCCGATCCGATCTTCCCGCCGCCCAATACGTACGTCTTGGCTTTTCGCTGTAAAGACGTGTTTTCGGGGAAGTTTTCGGGAGAAAGGGATTTGTCCCGATAGATCCAGAGTTTATAGTCGTCCGCATCGGGATAGGTTTCGAGAATCCGGAACCGCTTTCCGAACCCGACGAGCCGCGAATCCGCGGGAAGAAGTTTGCCGAGCGCGGGCGAGAGCATCCAGGAAGTACAAACGTAACGCGCAGGCGTCTTGCGGTATTTTTCGAAAAACCGCGCGGCAAGCGCCAGAGACTCGTCCGTCGCCTGCGCCGAGATATCCGCTTCCCCGGGGATATGAACGGAAACGTCGCCGTCCGCCCACTCGTATTCCAGAGAACCGAGGCGGAACAGCAACAGCGAAAGCTGTCGCCCTGTCCAGAACCCGCGGTCGAACCCGTACTCGCCGAAACTCTCCTTATATTCGCGCACAAAGCGCGAAAAGCACCCCATCGTCTCGTAGAAGATTCCGTCGCCGATGCCTTCCCGACGGTAACGCGACTGCGTGATCTGCGCCGCCGAAAGCATGATTTTCAGCATGCGAAACCCGCGCGCGTCCTCTCCGAGACGGTCTTTCAAGGCGGCGTACGCTTGATCGTAACCCCGTTCGTCGCAGAGTCCCCGATAAAAATCCTGCAATTCCGCTTCGGGAATTTCCTCCTCCGCGCGAAGGGTTTCCGCGGCGGCCTCTTCGGGCATGTCGATCTTGGAGAGGATTTCCTCCAAAAAACTCATTACTTTTTCTCCTGCGGTACTTTCAGTTTCCGAAGCGCGGTTTTCAGTTCCGACTTGCTCTCGCCGTTCCCGACGTACATTTCGTATTCCGCCGCATTGCCCGACACGATCCAACGCAGCTTCGTCTCGTCGAGCGCATCGACGCATTTCGCGGGTTCGGCAAGCGGTAACGCATGCCCCTTGCGCAAGAAGAACACCGTTTCGGTAAGCGGAATTTCCAAATAATGATCGCCCGCGGAAAGCATCGTTTCTTCGTAATCGGTCGCGGAACGCATGCGGATCATCTTCATCTCTTCGGGAAGATACACGTATCTGCCCGCCGCGTTCTGTTCGTATACGGGCGCGATCATCAATCCTTCGCCGACCATGAGCTGGTCTTCCACCGTCCGCGCGCGGCGGTCGTCGGGGAAATCGAACGCAAGCGGACGGAACATCATATCGCCGCGCGTCGCGCTCTTGACGAACTCGCTGTAAAGCCAAGGCACGAGGGCATAGCGGATTCCGAGCAGATTGCGGAAAGTCTTTTTATCCTTGAAGCGGAAGCACTCCTGCATGCGCGTATCCAACGTGGAATGGTTGCGCATGAGCGGCGTGAAGATTCCGAGCGCCGTCCATCGCAAGAGCAGGTCTTCCGACGTGTTGTCGCCGAACCCGCCGATGTCCGCGCCGACGTATAAAAATCCGCACATGTTGAGCGAGGGAAGCATTTTCAGATTCAGCAAAAGATGCGTCCACCAGGAAGCGTTGTCCCCCGTCCAAATTCCGCCGTAACGGTGCATGCCGATATGAGACGACCGCGAGAAGAGCAGATACCGTTTATCGGGCTGATACTCTTCGAAGTATTCCGCCGCGGCGCGCGTCATGTAACACCCGAACAGGTTATGTACGCTCAGATGGGAAACGGTTCCGTTCGGCGTGTCGTGGAAGAACTCGGCATAGTCCGCGCGGTTGTTCGCAAGCGTGCCGATCGCGCCGAGGATCCCGTGATATTCTTCCAGCGGCATGTTTCTGCCTCGCGCCGAAGCGACCTTTTCCAAGACGCCCGCCAGCCGTTTTTTGGAGTAGAAAATCGAAGGCTCGTTCATGTCGTTCCAAAATCCTTCGATTCCCTCGTCGAGCAGAATGCGGTATTTGGACCCGAACCATTTGCGTGCTTCGGGATTGAGTACGTCGGGGAACACGCTGTCTCCCGGCCATACCCCGACGACGTAAGGCTCGCCCTCCGCGTCTTTGCAGAAATAGCCCTTTTCAACCCCCTCTTCGTAAATATCGTAACCCTTTTCGACTTTGACGCCCGCGTCGATAATGGGGATCAGACGGATCCCGCGTTTTTTCATGTCCGCCGCCAATGCCTTCAAATCGGGATAGCGCTCTTTATTGACGGTGAAATCCTTATAATGATCCATGTAATCGATATCGAGATAGATCATGTCGAGAGGCATGTCGCTTTCGGCATATCCGTCCGCAACTTCGCGGATGTCCGCTTCGCAACGGTATCCCCAGCGGGATTGCCCGAATCCGAACGCCCACTTGGGAGGAATATAGCTGTCGCCGATGAGTTTGCGGAATTCCCGCACCACTTCGACGGCGGATTTCCCTTCCACGATATAGAGATCGAAGTCCGCAACCGCCTTTACGCGCAATTCGTCGGGATCGGTATAGCCGATATCGAAAAGCACTCTGTCGGCGCAATCGAAAAACGCGCCGAACACGCCCTTCTTGCCCGCGACGACGATAAAGTTGTGCGCGCCGTAGAGCGCGGTGCGCTTTTCGGTGATGATCGGGTCGTCTTCGTTACAGCTCTCGTAGTGCCAGCCGCGCTTGTTGATGCCGCGAACCGCCTCGCCGAGTCCGTACACGCAGTCTTCGGGGGCGAGCGCAAGCGTGAACTCTCCCTCCGCATTCAGACGGAACGCCGTCTGCTCTTTCTTCTCCGCCGCGATTTCGCACGCGACGGCGCCCGTGGGGAAAGGGTTCCCGTAACGGTATTTCCGAATCATAATCTTCTCCTTGTTTTTGTTGTCGTTATTCATTTACGTTCACGGAGGACATTCTGCGCCAACGCCATTCGCATTGGTCGAAGTCCTCTTCGAACTTATCGCCGTTGCCCATAAAATCCAGCAGCCGTTCCGCGAGTTCCGGAATGCTCTCCGCCGCGCCTTCGAGATACGCGCCGATCTTCGAGATCGCCGCGGAAACGCGCTGTTTCAGCGCGCCGATCCTGATGTCCTGCACGTCGAACCCGTTCGAACGGTTTTCGCGGTGCCATTGCGCATGCAGCGCGGCGTAAAACTCTTCGATCCGCTCCTGCAACGATTTCAGCGCGCAGAAAAGCCGACCGAGTTCTTTACGGTCCCCTTTTTGATATGCTTCCCGCAAGAGGATCCCCATTTCCGTTTTGATTTCGAGGATACGGCTCAAACGGTATTGCGTTTCGAACAGATACCGCCATTTCCCCGCCTTGTCCCGCGCCGAAGCAAGCCGTTTCGTATGCGATTCGTAGAGTTTGTTCGTGCCGCGCGCGATCGTCGTATCGAGCGTGCCGAGCAGAACGTCGTTGAACAAGAGATATTTGTTCGCGCTGTTGAGTTCGCTCACGTCGTCGTGACCGGACACGCGGTTGCACAAATCGATCGTCATGAACGTTTCGAACGGAACGCCCGCAAACGTCCCGAAACTCTTCCTAAAAGCTTCGTCGATTTCCGCGTTGCCGTAATTGAGCCGCCCGCAGTACAAAAGCGCGGGAAGGGTTGCGAACGGCGAACATTCCGCGCCGTTGTCCCCCCAGCCGGTCACCACGTAATCGCGGACGCCCTTGCGGATACAGGCGCGCGCCGAAGCGCCGCACGTCGCGAACGCGAAGCGGTTGTCGGGCGTATATCCGACCCATTTCCACGCCCCGCCCGCAAACCCGATCGGGTTGCGGAATTTGAGATGCCGTTCGAGATTTTCCGCATAATGCTCTTCGCTTAAATTTCCGTAATCCCAATAGATCAACTGCATGTTTTCGGGAACGGAAGAGAGCACTTCTTCGGGAAGATCCTCGCCGTACTGCGCCGAAAAAGAACGCGAAAAGAACATATCCGACCACATCATCGGGCGGAATCCGTACTTCTCGCAAATTGCGACGACGCGCGCAAGGTGTTCGGACATGATCTCGAACCGCCCTCTCGCGCCGTGACGGTCCATGTATTTCCCGCGGCCGAGCATGTACGCTTCGTCCATGCCCACGTTGATGCGACGGGAAGAGAAATACTCCGCGCAGGTCGAAATCAGGTCTTCGAGAAAGGCGTACGTCCGTTCCTCTCCCACGAGAAGAATGTCGTTTACGTCGAACAGCCAGTCGTACGCATAATGCCGCGTGAGCGAATTGAAGTGCGCAAGCGTCTGGATATACGGCACAAGCTCGATCCCGAACAGGCGGCAGTATTCGTCCAATTCCCGAATGTCCTCTTTCGTGTACGGCGTGCGCAGATACCCGAAATAGGGCTGGTTCTTAACGACGAACGTATCTTCCATATACAGACCGAGGCTGTCATAGCCCGCGACTGCGAGATAGCGGACGAGTTCGCGCAAAGTCTCCGTTTTCGGAACCGCGTTGCGCGACACGTCGAGCATATAACACAAATCGCGGAAGGACGGATCAAAACGCAGCGCACCCTTCCCTTCCCCGTCGGAAATCGCTTTGAGCGCGTAAAAAACCTGCACCCGCTTTTGCGCGCGGATCCGAAACCCGCCGTCCTCGCCCGTAACCGTGAATTCGCCGCAACCTTCTTCCGCCGAAACGGGAACGCCGTCGGAAGACAGCTCGAACCCGAACTTTCCCGAAAGCTCCCGCGCGGCGCGCAAAAGCTCTTCTTTCGCAGTAAAACGAATTTTCATATATCTCCCAAAAGCGCGACGGCGCCGTAGACGCCCGCGCGCGATCCGAGCCGCGCGAACGCAACGTCCGCCTGTTCTCCGATCAGCTCCGTCACCGTATCCCGCGACTGCATGACACCGCCGCCGAGCAGGATCAGATCGGGCGCGACCGCCGTACGGATATCGCAGAGCAAAAGGTTCAGCTCTTTGCCGAACTCCTGCAAAAGCTCCGCCGCCTCCGCGTTTCCCGCCTCGTACAGCCCGAACAACTGCTTGCAGCTTTCGAGCGCGGGGATCCGTTCTCTTCCGCGCGCCGTCAGCGCGGTCGCGGAAAGATACGCCTCCGCGCAACCCCGCCTGCCGCAGGAACAAATTCTTCCGTCCGGATACAGGACGATATGCCCCCAACGCCCCGCGTTGAAACGCTTTCCGCGCAAAATTTCGCCGTTGACGAGACTCGCGCCGCCCACGCCCGTACCGAACGTGAGCATCGTCGCGTTTTTGCAATCGGGGTAAAAATACAGCTCCCCTTTCAGCGCGCAGACAGCGTCGTTATCCGCAACGCAAGGCACGCCGAAACGGTCGGAAACCGTCTTGGCAATTTCCGCGCCCGTCCAGCCCATGAGGTTATCCGTGGCGTACACGCACCTGCCCGCAACGGGGTCGATATCGCCCGCCGAAGAAATCCCGATCGGCGTATCCGGCGACTCCAACCCTTCAATAACAGAGAAAAGCATGGAGAAAATCTCTTCTCTTCCTGCTTTTCCGTGCGTCGGACGCGAACATTCGCGTACGATTTCGTTGTTCGCACCGAACAGCGCGCCCTTGATCGTCGTGCCGCCGATGTCGATACCGATTTTGTTTTTCATAGATCTTATTTTTTCTTGGAAACGACGAGCAGAGAGTTCATAACGGGGCGGGTCGCCGCGGTATGGAGTCTGTCTGCATTCGTGATATTGCACTCTTGTTTCGAGCAGGTTACAAACGTACCGTTTTCCAGCTTTTTCAGTTTATCCGCACTGCGCAGGATCACTTTCCCTTCCGTTTCGTCGTCCGCGCGCGTCACGATCTGCGTGGAACCGCCGCCGTCGAAGTTCGCAGCCTGCGTGCAACCGTAATAATAGATGAACTCCGCAAGTTCGGGAAGGTTGAGCCCGTAAGAATCGCTCTCCGCTTCGGAGAACCCGTAATAGCGCATAGCCTCGACGCCGAAGATCACGACGTTGCCGTTCGGTTTGATCCCGACCGCGGAACGGGGAATATCCGTCGCCTGCGCGCCGTTGGTGTTTTCAAGCTTCACCGTAGCGGGAATCTCGTCGTCGAGAACGAGCGCCTGACGGCAGCCGAGAATCGTGGTGTATCCGTTCCAGAGTCCGTCCTCCGACTTGACCGCAACGGAGACGATTCCGTCTTTTTCCACCGCGTTGAGGGTGGCGAAACCCGTCGCATTCGTCTTGTTGGCGATCACATAGCCGACGCCCGTTTCGGGCGAGAACTTCGTACTGCTCGTGACGACGGATTTTTCAAGCACCTTCATATCAGAATAGCCGCCCGTGGTATCCACTTTCAACACCACGCCGTTGGAGATCGTCGTCGTTCTCGTCGTATTGAACGCAACCGCCGTGCGCGAAGGAGCGACGTTCATCGAAATCGCAACGCCGCCTTCTTTGCCTTGCGCGACGAACTGATAACTGAGCGTGGATTTTACGATCTTCTCTTTGACGGCGGGCGTCGTGACGTCGCCTTCGTAATTCACGATGGGTGCGATCTGCGCAATGTCGCCTTTGACCCCGAACAGCATGGGCGCGGAAGCGGGTACGTCGGAAGCGGAATTCTTATAGTCGTAATTGCCGTTATCGTTATGTCCGGTTTTGACGATCACGCCGTCTTTCACGAACGCGTTGACGCACTGCGAACCGAAGAAGTCGGCGTTGATGCTGGCGTACACGTGCCCGCCCGTCGCCTTTTCCCATGCCTGCGCATGCGCGTAAGGCACCGCTTTCTGGAACGTGAAATCGGAAGATTTATTGTCTTTGGTCCCCGCGACCACGTCGACCTTGCTCAGATCCACTTCGACCGCGTAAACGACCGCGACGTGTCCGTTCTTTAACGTGACGGAGTTTGCGACGACGTGCGCGCCGTCGGTAAGTTTCGTAATTTCGTTCGTGACCGTTTTGTTGAATTTGGTCGGCTCGTAACCTTCGCGGTAAGAAACCGTAAACGGTTCTTCTGGCTTCGGCGGATCGGGATCCACAGGTTTGGGCGGATTCGGGTCCACGATCGGCGGTTTCTCCGGGTCTTTGTCCGGATCGATCTTTCCGCAAGCGCTCAACGCCATCGAGCAGGCGAACAAACTGCCGAGACACAAACAGAGCAATTTCGTCTTTAAAGCATGTTTCCGTTTCATAAATTCCCCTCGCTTTTTTGAAGATTTTTTTCAAATAACCGTTCTTAACAAGATTTTACTACATGAATATGGAAATGTCAATGTTTTATGAAAAAATATTTTTCGAATTATACCCGATTCCGTACCGGATTCGATTAAAAAAGTCGGGACGCGACCGACCCGACTTTTTGACTTTCAGCCCTCTGTCAAAAGGTAATTTCGCGCTTCTTTCCCGCGGATTCGTAAAGCGCGTCGAGAAGCTTCGCGGATTCGAGAACGGCATGGATTTCGTTCTTCGGAACGCCGCCCGAACGCACGGCGTTTAAAAACGCCCTGTCCTCTTCGCAGTACATATCGGGGATCTTATAGGCGGGTTTTCTGGTTTCCAGAACGCCGTTTTCCACCGTGTAATAGGTGATCATACCGCAGTAATCGAGCCGCGCGCCGCCCTTGTCTCCGAGGAAATCGACGTACATTTCGTCGTGATCGAGATTCTGCGCCCACGCGCCGTTAAAGGAAACGGAAGCTTTGTCCGTGCGGATATAGCCGGAAACGAAATCGTCCACGTCAAATTTACCGTTCAGATTTTTCGTGTCCTCCGCATGCATATCGAGATAGACGTAATCGCGCATATCCTTCGCCATCTCTCCGTAAGCGTCGCAGGTGACCGTTTTCAGTTTCACGCCACCGAGCACGTAAAAAATCAGATCGAAGAAATGCACGCCCCAATCGATGAGCACGCCGCCGCCCGATTCCGCTTTCGTCGTAAACGCGCCGCCGAGTCCGGGAATGCAACGGTACTTTCGGAAAGAGCAATATACGTGATACAGATTGCCGAACTTCCCTTCCGCATTCATGCGTTCGAGCAATTCCACCGACCGCTGATAGCGGTTGCAGACCCCGATGCAGAGCAGACGGCGATACTTTTCCGCCGTCTCCGCCATCTCGACGGAGAGTGGGTAATTGATCGTGATCGGCTTTTCGCAGAACACGTGCTTGCCCGCTTTGAGCGCATCCATCGACACGCGGTAATGTTCTAAATTGGAAGTGAGTACGAAAACCGCCTCCACCTCTTTGTCCGCCAACGCGACGCGGTAGTCGGTAACCGTGTTTTCCACCAGCGCGGGATACGCCGCCTTTACCGCCTCCGCCTTTTCGGGAATCAGATCGCACGCATATTTGATGCGCAGCATTTCCGGAATTCCGCAGAACGCGGGGAAATGTCCCGCCTGCGCGATCCTGCCGCAACCGATCACCGCAACGCAAACTTTCTTTTCCATATCATCCCCTCAACCGATCAACGAACGAATGAATTTCACTGCGCCGCGAATATCCTCCAAGGGATTTTCGCCCGCTTCCCGTTCGATCGTCAAAAATCCGTCGTAACCGATCTCCCGCAACGCGCTGATATAGTTCGGCCAATCCACGTCGCCCTCCCCGATGGGAAGTTCCGCGAATCCCTCGCAGGCGTTGAGCGCCTCGACGCCGCCCACGGCGAACGCATGGTAAACCTGTTCGGGCGTCTGATTCGGATCGAGTTTACGCCCGTCTTTCACGTGCGTATGCACGATATGATCTTTTAAAATATAGACCGCTTCCACGGCGTCCTGCGCGGTAACCATCGTAAAGTTGGCTGGATCGAAATTCACGCCGACGCCGCCTTTCGTATCTTCGAGAAACGCCTTTAACACGACCGCGCGTTCCGGTCCCGTCTCGATCGCGAGCGTGACCCCGCGTTCTTTCGCATAGAGTCCGCACTCCGTGAGCGCGCGCAGCATTACGGCATAGCGCGGAACGCTCTTGTCCTCGGGAATCACGCCGATATGCGTGGTGACCGCCTTCGCGCCGAACTCCCGCGCAAGATCGACGATCGCCTTCGTGCGCGCGATGCGGTCGGCGTTGTCCTCCTCGCGTTCGAAGCCGTACCCGCCGAAATCGGCGCAGAGCGCGCTGACGGCAAGCCCCTTTTCGCGCAGTACGCGTTTGAAGTGTTCCTTTTTCTCCGCCGTGAGCGTTGCGGGGGAAAACTCCCCGCCGACGGCGAAGATCTGCACGCCGTCCACGTTCAGACGGTGCGCTTCTTCGAGCGCCGCGTCGAGATTTTCTTTTTTCATGCAATCGGTGATCATTCCGATTTTCATAATCTGCCTCCGAATATTATATTTGAGAAAATACCTGCACGTAACTGCGCGTGATATTCTGCGGGCGGGTGATGGCTCCGCCGATCACAACGCGGTCGATTCCCGACTTCAATACGGCGGAAAGCTCTTCGTACGTATGAATCCCGCCCTCCGCAACGACGACGGAAGAACGGACCGTCCGCGCCAGCCTTTCGCAAAAAGCGACGTCGGGAATGGCGATTCCCTGCGTTTCTTCGGTATAACTTCTGAGCGTCGTGGAGACGTAATCGAACCCCAGCGCCTCCGCCGCCAATGCCTCATCGTCGGTCGCTATATCCGCCATGATCGGTTTATCGGAGTGATTTCGCACGTACTCCACCAACTCTTTCAGTCCGACCCCGCCGGGGCGGGTTCTTTGCGTCGCGTCCATCGCAATGACGGCGCACGGCGCGGAGATCAGCGCTTTGACTTCTTTGAGCGTCGGCGTGATATATACCGATGAATCGGGATAATCGCGCTTGATCAGACCGATAATCGGCAACCCGCCTTTTAAACGGCGGGCGATAGCTTTGATATCCCGCACGGTATTCGCGCGGATCGCAACGGCGCCGCCCTCTTGCGCGGCGACCGCCATTTTGGCAATGGTGTCCCCTCCGTAGAGCGGTTCGTTTTTTAAAGCCTGACAGGAAACGATCAGCCCTTTCCGAATCGTTTGATCCATATTTTTCTCCTTTCGCAACTAATCTTTCGGTAAAATCCTCACCTCGGTTTCGAACATGCGGCGCCAAGGCATTTCCACGGATATTTCTCCCGCCCGTTCCGATACGGCGGGGAAATGCTCCGCCATGAACGAAACCAAAGCGGACTTCACCGCTTCCGCGGCTTTCCCGCGCTTGCCGTCGGCATGGAAATAATCGAGACCGAGTTGCGGCAAGACGTTGTCCGTCACGTATTTGCGCGCGTAGGACATGTAACCGATATCTTCGTAATAACGGTGGACGAGAAAGCTCTCGTTTCCCGCCGAATCCCCGCCCAACATATAGAGCACGCACTGGCACACGGCGGTCCCCAACGTGTTGGAAGAAGTGTTCCAACCCGCGTAAGCGTGGATCCGGAAGAGCAAACCTTCCCTTTGCAACAGTTTGACCAGCTCCTGATCGCCGCCGTTGCAGTTCGCGATATCGCCCACCGCAACGAATTTGCCCTCAGAAAGCGCGTATTCGATGCAGGAGACGAACTCCGCGAGATTGCGATCGACGTCGTAAGCCGCGGCGTGCGCGGGATCGTCTTCGTAATACATTCCCGACCCGACGTTGACGGCGAGCAGAATATCCGCTTCCGCAAGCGAATATACCCGAATCCCGCCAGCCGCGAGAATGTGATACTTCACCGTTTCGTTCACCGCCCTGTCCTCGAACCAAGGGACGACTTCTCCGCCCTTGGAGGACGCGTAATGCACGAATATCTTCGGCTTTTTGCCGAACAGTTCCGCCGCCGCACGCGCGAGCAGGATCAGCCCCGTATCGTCTGCCGAGGGGTACATCGCCGTTTTCGCATGCAGGCTGTTGCTCTTTAAAAATTCCCGCACCCGCATCTGATCCATAGAGGTGAATCCGTATACGGCGGAATCGTCCTGCGGGATCACGAAATAGTCGACCGTCCCGTTTTTGATATATTCGAGGTTGTGCATGAGAACGGCGATATTCTTATCCCGCCGCCCGATAAAATCATTTAAGTGTGCGGGCGAAATCTTTTTCTTCACCCGTTCGAAATCCGCCGCGTCCGCTTCCGTCAGTTTCCCCAGCTTTTCGAGGTGAGTGTATCTGCCGTAAAGATGCAGTTCTTCGCCGCATTCGTCGTAATAGTCCGGCTCCTCGTCGCTCAGCG
>Ga0073906_1003416_pt1 | contig 18030 bp, 15 predicted proteins | sample Inofromicrocosms_FD_65485 | JGI IMG/M metagenome (GOLD analysis project Ga0073906, IMG submission 65485) | Mouse cecum microbial communities from Vienna, Austria - Inoculum for glucosamine and mucus D2O microcosms | ecosystem: Host-associated > Mammals > Digestive system > Large intestine >... | reverse complement strand
GCTCGTCGGTGTCGGCGTCGGGCATCACCTTATATGCCGACGCGTTGTAGACTATGGTGTCGCCGTTGATGGTGGTGCGCACGGCCTGCGTGGTGACGCTCACGGCGTCGATCTGCTGCGCGTCCTCCTCCATCACCCAAGCGGGCATGTCGAGGGCCTTGCCGCCCGCTACCGATATCATCTGCACCGTATCCTTGTAACCGAGCGAAGACGACGATATTCTGTACTTTCCCTCGGGCACCGACTTGAACTGGAATGCGCCGCGTATGGCCGAGGTGGTGTATTTCTTCTGGAGCGTGTCGCGCAGCGACGTGAGTTCGAGCACGGCGCCTACGATTCCCTCTTTCTGTTTGTCGACGACGGTTCCGTTGACGGTTCCCTTCGATTGCGCGAAGACCGTGACGGCCAACAGCGAGAATACGGAACAGAATAAGATCTTTCTCATGGTTTGGTTGTTTAGTTAGCGGTAATGCTGCGGGTTGATTATGTGTCAAAATTAGTTAAAATTATTATTATTCCCCCATATCGCGGGGCGAAACGACCAAATAGGGTGGTCAACCGTCCCGCGGGGGCGATGAACCATGCGGTCGCTTACCCGTATGATCCGATTTTCCGAGCCCCGCAAAGCGAAAAAAGGTGATCGCGCGGCATCGAACGGTCCGATTTTGCGTATCTTTGCAATGCTTTCCGCCGTCGCGCGGAGGGCGTGAACCCGAAACTTCAAAATTCATCGGCAATATGATTACGGCAAAAGGACTTCTCGCTGTTGCGGCGGCTTCGTGCGTCGCGTTTGCGGCGGCTGCGCAGGGCGAGGTCGAAGACTATCGCCGCGCGTTCGACGCGCCGCGGCGTTTTTCGTGGGACAAGGTCACGGGCACCGCGAGCGGCGCGGTGTGGACCGAGCAGGGCGACAAATTCTACTATCGTTCGCACACTCCCGAGGGCGATATCTACCGCGTGGTGGACGTGGCTTCGAAGAGTCGCGAGGATTACAAGACAATCGGGGAGGTGCGCGCGGCGTTGGGGCTGCCCGAGCCCGAGGAGCGTCGGCCGAGCGGCCCGCAGGCCCCCGCCAAACACTGGATGGTGACCGATCCCGAGACTGAGGGCGGTCCCGTCCGCAGTCCCGACGGCAAGACGGAGGCTTTCGTGAAGAACCATAATATATATGTGCGCGACGTGGCGAGCGGCGAGGAGCGCGCCGTGACGTCGGACGGCGGCATGGGCTTCTACTACTCGGTGTACATGAACTGGTCGCCCGACGGCCGTCGCATCGCGGCGAGCAAGCTGCGCCGCGCCGAGAAGCATTATGTCAGCTTCGTGGAGTCGTCGCCCGCCGATCAGCTCCAGCCCAAGCTCCACACGATGGAGTATTGCAAGCCCGGGGACGACGTGGATTATCGCGAGCCGCGCATCGTGGATGTCGTCGCGGGCGAGACCTTCGCGCCGTCCACCGAACTCTTCGCGCGTCAATATAGTCTCGGCTACCCCTATTGGTTGGGCGACGACAGCGACAAGATCTACTTCGAATACAACGAGCGCGGCCACAAGGTCTACCGCTTGTTGGAGTACTCGGCATCGACGGGCGCGGTGCGCGCCGTGGTGGAGGAGACGAGCGACAAATTCGTGAATTACAGCCGTCTGTGGCGCCGCTTTATCGACGGCGGCAGGAAATTGCTGTGGACGAGCGAGCGCGACAACCACAACCATATCTATCTTTACGACGTGGCGACGGGCGAGGTGGAGCGGCAGATAACCTCGGGCGAGTGGTATGTGCGCGGCATCGACCGCGTCGACGAGGAGCAGGGCGTGATCTGGTTCACCGCCAGCGGCATGAACCGCAAGGAGGATCCCTATCTGGTGCATTACTACCGCATCGGTCTCGATGGCCGCGATCTGGTGTGCCTCACCCCCGAGGAGGGCGAGCATTCGGTCGTATTCTCGCCCGACCGCCGCTATCTGGTCGACACCTACTCCAAGGCCGACACGCCTCCCGTGACGGAGTTGCGCGACGGCCGCACGGGTAAACTCGTGATGAAGCTCGAGCAGGCCGACATATCGGCTCTCAAGGCCGAAGGGTGGCGCGAACCCGAGGTGTTCGCCGCGGCGGGCCGCGACGGCAAGACCTTGATGTGGGGACTCATACAGCGTCCGTCGAACTTCGACCCGTCGAAAAGCTATCCCGTTGTCGAGTACATCTATGCGGGCCCGGGCAGCGCCTACGTGCCCAAGAGCTTCATGCCCTATAACTGGAACATGACTTCGCTCGCCGAGTTGGGATTCATCGTGGTGCAGCTCGACGCCATGGGCACGAGTTTCCGATCGAAGGAGTTCGAGGAGGTGTGCTACAAGAATCTGAAGGATGCGGGGCTGCCCGACCGCATGGCGTGGATCCGCGCCGCGGCCGCGAAGTATCCCTATATGGATATCGACCGCGTGGGCATTTACGGCTGCTCGGCGGGCGGTCAGGAGAGCACCGCGGCGGTGTTGCAGTACCCCGACTTCTACAAGGCGGCTTACAGCGCGTGCGGATGTCACGACAACCGCATGGACAAGATATGGTGGAACGAGCAGTGGATGGGGTATCCCGTTGACGAGTCGTACGCCGCGAGCAGCAATGTCGAGATGGCGCATCTTCTTCGCCGCCCGTTGATGCTGGTGGTGGGCGAGATGGACGACAACGTCGATCCCGCGAGCACCATGCAGGTGGTGAACGCCTTGATAAAGGCGGGCAAGGATTTCGAGTTGGTGGTGCTCCCGGGCGAACGCCACACGATGGGCGGCGCGTTCGGCGACCACAAGCGTTACGACTTCTTCGTGCGCGCACTCATGCACAAGTTCGCCCCCGACTGGAGCGAGTTCGAGCGGGAGTGACCGCGGTCGCGCGAAGTTTCGCGAAGCGTAAACATATCCTCGGCAACCGTTGCGGCTGCCGAGGATAATTTTATGTCAGAAATAGTATCCCAAGCCGAGCTGGAATGTCGAGATCTTGTTCTTGCCCGTGGTGTAGCCGAACACCTCGCTTTTCTTGAATGCGCCGTTGTAGCGCGCCGAAACGGATAGTTTCCATATTCGCGCCTCCACGCCCAAAGCATAGTTGACGGCGGGACGCTTTATGTCCCATTTCGCGCCGTCGGTCTTGCCGCCCGTGTCGGTCATGATGTTGAACGAGGGGCCCGCCTGCAATGCGAGTATGCCCAAGAGCTTTACCTCCAGCAATAACGGCAGATCCAATTTGCTCATCTTCATGCTCCCGTCCGCGCCGCCGACGTCGAATTTGTTATGCGAATAGAGGAGTTCGGGGTGGATGCCGAACATGCCCCAGCTCAGGTCGCTCTGGATACCTGCGAACCATCCCGTGCTGGAGTTGAAGTCGATGTTGCTTATCGTGCTTTTAAGGTCGTTGGTCTGGTAGTCCATACCCGCCTTGATACCGATTTTAGCTTTGGGCAGCAGTCCCGCCGATGCCTGCGCCGCAAGGGCCAACGCCATGAGGCATAACATCAATTTTTTCATAATCGTATGATTTTAAGGTTTTGTTCAGCTTGTCGGGCGATACGTTTCGGATTGCGGCCGCTACCTTCCGCGCGATCCCGTCGAACGGCTGCCCGACGAATTCGACACGCTCTTGTCGACGTCTTTTTGTCGGTTGCCGCCGTTGCCGGTCGAACGTGTCGGCGTCGCGCCCTTTTTCGAACCTCCGCCGTTGTCGACCCGCCCGTTTCGGTTCGGACGCGAATTGCGGTCGTCGGTGCGGTAACCCTTGCCAGTGTCGTTGTTGCGCGAGTTGCGGATATCGTTGCGCGCGGGACGTTGGTCGCGGCGCTGCGGCGGGTTGTCGTGACGATAGGGCGTGCGGTGAGGATTGCGGGGATCGGGATTGCGACGGTAGTCGGGGGCGTCGCGCCGCACGGGCTGGGTATGTATGCCGCGATACTTGCGGTAGATGTTCTTGTGGCGGCGGTTGTGAAGCCACGGGTCGCGCACGTCGATCACCACCTTATAGAATTTGTAGAGGTCGCGCGGATAGCCTGCGGGGAGCTGTCGGACCGCGATCCATCGTCCGCGGTTGTAGTAGTGGAACAGCGCGCGGTCGACGTCGTAATAGAAGTTGAAATCGGGGAAATAGTAATAGGGAGCATAATCGTATCCCGCGGGGCCCCAAGGCGGTTGCGCCGAGATGTTGACCGAAGCGGTGACCGCCACGCCGCGGTCGGGATAGAGCGCGACGCCGCACGATACGCAGATGAAGGTCGCCGAAAGGATGATGGCCAATCTTTTCATGGTAGGTGTGTTTTAATTTCTATGCTGTGAATGCGGCTCGAAGAGCCGCGCGGGCCGCAGCCGCCGGAGGCTGCGGCCCGCCATTGGCGTCCTCCGCAGGCTGCGTCCGCGTTACGACAGAATATTTGTACGCAAAATCCCCTTGCATGGCAATGTTTCTATATCTTCCCGCCCGACTTGGATCCGAGCTTGGCTCCCTTGGCTCCCGAAATCGTGTAGTTGAATATGTTCTCCTTGTAGCTCGTGGTTTTGAACGACGAGTCGCGTTTGCGGCGGAAGGCTATGTCGATCAGACGTTCGGTAAGTTCGGTGAACGACACTCCCGTCGCCTCCCACAAGTAGAACGACAACGACCCGGGAATAGTATTTATCTCGTTGACATAAATGTTGTCGGTCGCCTCGTCGATCATGAAATCGATGCGTGCCACGCCGTCGCACCCCAGCGTCTTGAAGGTCTCCACGGCCGTCGCGCGGATGAAGTCGGTCGCCGCGTCGGGCAGGCATGCGGGGATCTCCCTCACCGTCGAGCGCATTCCCTGCGACTGTTTCACGCCGCAGCCCGTCTTGCCGCTCTTGCCTCCGCCGAGATATTTATCGGCGTAACTGAGTATCTCGCCGCTTCGTACGGGCGCCTCGCACACCGAAGCCTCGCACTCGTAATAATCGCCCAATACGGAGCAGTTTATCTCCTTGAGCCGCTCGACCAGACGTTCCACGATTATGCGTTTCGAATAGCTCACGGCGTTCTCCACGGCCTCGGTCAGCTGCTCGCGGTCGTGCACGGCCGTGATGCCCACGCTCGATCCCGAGTCGGCGGGTTTTACGATCATCGGGTATTGCAATGTTCGTTCCACACGCTCGACGACCTCTTCGCGGCGGTCGAACCACTCTTTGTCCGAGAACCACGCGTACTCCACCACGGGGATGCCGCTCTGCGCGAGGATCATCTTCATCGTGATCTTGTCCATTCCGTTGGCCGAGGCCAGCACATTGCAACCCGCATAGGGTATGCCCGTCATCTCGACCGCGCCCTGAAACGATCCGTCCTCGCAATTGGTGCCGTGCAGGGCGGGCAGAATGACATCCAGCGTCGCCGCCACGTCGCTGCCGAACAGAGGTTTCCGGACCTTGTACAGACGATTGTCGCCGTATACGGGACGCAGATACACCTCGTCGCACGAGGCGTAGAGGCGATTCATGTCCTTGTAGTTGTCGCTGCTCATAAGGGCTTGGCCCGTGTACCAGCGGCCCTGCTTCGATATGTAGATGGGCGTTATGTCGTATTTGTCGGTGTCGATGGCGGCCATCGCCTGCTGGGCCGTTATGACCGATATTTCGTTCTCGACCGAGCGGCCGCCGAAAATTACTCCTACGTTGATCTTGCTTTTCATCGGTATGTTGCTTTTAATTACCTTTCATTATCTGCTTCGGGACGGTTGCGCGACGCGTTTCTATTTGAACGAGTCGGGCAGGTCGTTTTCGTAAAGCACCGCGTCGCCCGCCCGCAATCGGTCGGCGAGGTAGCTCGAAGCCTCGGCGAACGAGGCGACCTTGCGGATCTTATCGTCGGGGAAAGCCTTGTCGGCGAGCCCCTCGGCGATGGCGTCGCGGTTGGTGAGGTTGACGATTACCACCATATCGCACGCTTGGGCTATGTCGCGGCCCAACTCGCGGTTGAGCTCGTACTGCCGCGCGCCCAACTCGACGAACCCGGGCGTGACGACTATGCGGCGGCCGCCGTCGGTGCGGAACTCGCGCAGCACCTCCAACGCCATCTTGGCTCCCGCGGGATTCGAGTTGTAGGCGTCGTCGATTATGGCGATGCCGCCCGCCGTGCGCTTCACGCTCAGGCGGTGTTCGATCTGCTCGATTCGGCGCACGGCGCGCTTCTGCATCGCCTCGCTCACGCCGAGACGGTCGGCGACGGCTATCGCAGCGAGCAGATTGAGTATGTTGCCGCGGCCCGCGAGACGGGTGGTGTAGTGCGTGCGCGTTTCGTTGCCGCGCGCTATGTCGAACGTGGTCTCGGCGGGCGAGTACGCTATGTTCACAGCGCGGTAGTCGGCCGCGGCGTTGTCCACGGCGTAGCTCGCGACGGGGCAGCGGTAAGTCGCCGTATTGGCTGCTATGGGCGCCGAGTCGAGATTCACGACCCCGAACCCGTCGGCGGGCAGCGAGTCGATCAGCTCGAACTTGGTGCGCAGGATGTTCTCCACCGTGCGGAACGTCTCGAGGTGCATTTCGCCCACGGCGGTCACTATGCCGATCGAGGGACGCACCAGATCGCATATCTCGCGTATGTCGCCGCTCTGCTTGGCGCCCATCTCGACGATGAAGACTCGGTGGTGGGGCTTCAGATGTTCGCGTACCGTGCGGATGACGCCGAGCGTGGTGTTGAAGTTGCCCGGGGTCATGAGGACGTCGTATTTCTCGGAGAGTATGCGGTAGAGATAGTGTTTGGTCGATGTCTTGCCGAAACTGCCCGTGACGCCTATGACGATCAGGTCGGGCATCGAGCGCAGGATGCGCCGCGCGTCGTTGTAGTACCAGCGCGCCACGGCGGCCTCCACGGGGCGGTTGAGCAGATTCGCCGCCGACATTACTATCGGGAATGCCAGCAGTCCCAAGGCCGTCGCGGGCATGTATCGCGGAGCGAATGCGAGCGCGGCCGCTATGGCGGCCGCGGTGAGCAGGGCCGCGGTGATAAAGAGCCTGCGCACGCGCATGGTGTAGACTATGGGCAGCTTGTAGACGGTGCGCAACTCTCTCCATGCCGCGAGGAGCATGACGAGGGCCGCGACGCCGCAGAACTCGGTTTGCGATACGAACGGGAGCAGGCTCGCCGCGGCCAAAGCCGCGATCGCGACCGCGCGCACCCAATCGTTGCCTCGGCGGTACCAGCGGGCGTAACGCGACATGCGGTAGGAGTTCTGTTGGAACATCTGCGTGTCGTACCGCACCGCGGCGAACCACAACGGCGCATAGCAGACGAGGAATATGACGGTTATAGCATTCATGCCTTATCGTTTTTTTTCGCTTCGGTGGCGAGGAAACTCTCCATGACGCCGATGAACAGCCCTCGGTTTTCGAGGAACGAGAAGTGTCCCGCGCCCTTCACCGCGACCAGTCCCGCGTCGGGAATGAGCCGCTCCATTTTCTTCGCGTCGGCCAGAGGCGTGGCGGTGTCGTTCTCGCCCCAAAAAAGCAGCGTCGGCGCCTTTATGCTCGGCATCGCGCGGCAAAGATCCTCGTTCACGCACTTCGAGAGTATGGCCCGCATGCGCGGCGAGGCGTTGTTGTAGTCCGACGATCCCGATCGCGAACGGTAGCGGTCGATGATGCGTTCGGCCCGCTCGCGACCCGCGACGAAAGGCAGCACCCGTTTTATTAGCTTGTAGATGTATACCTTGCGGTAGTATGCGAACGACCGTTTGGGTTTCACTCCCGCCGCGTCGACCAATATCGCTTTGCAAGTCGCGTTGCGCGAGGCGAAGAGTATCGATACCCGTCCGCCGAACGAGTGGCCGACAAGTATCGGGCGTTCTATGCCTTCGTGCCGAGCCACGGCCTCCACCGAACGGGTATACTCCTCGACGCCCCAAGTGTCGCGAGGCTCCTCGCTGCGGCCGAATCCCGCCAGATCGAACGTCAGCACGCGAAACCGTTCGGTAAGCCACGGTTGCGCGAAGTCGAAGATCGAGCCGTCGCATCCCCAGCCGTGCAGCAAAAAGAGCGGTTGTCCCTCGCCGCAGTCGGTGTAACGCAACGTTATGCCGTCGTATGTGAAATTCTTTTCCATAATGCCTTTGCAAAAATAGCTAATTTTTTCGCAGATACCACCCATCGGACGCAAATTCGAGGCAAAGCCCCGCAACGTGTCGGGCGGCAGCCCGCAAAGACTGCCGCCCGCATGGTTCGCAGAGCCGCGCCGCCTCGGAATTCGGCCTCGGCGGCTCGTGCGATTCCGAGCTATTTCTTGTTGAAGACGTTCATCGTGAGATCGGGGCCCGCGGTGGCGAACGACAATATGGCGTCGCCGAAGATCTTCAGCCTCTCGGGCATGGCGGCGCGTTCGTCGGCCGACCACTCTCCGAGCACGTAATCTACCTGCATGCCGCGCGGAAAATCGCCGCCGATGCCGAAACGCATGCGCGCCCAATCCTCGCGTCCCAGCAGCTCCGCGATGTTCTTCAGGCCGTTGTGACCGCCCGCGCTGCCCTTCTTGCGCATGCGCAGGGTGCCGAACGGCAACGCTATGTCGTCGGACACCACCAGCAGGTTTTCTATCGGGATCTTCTCCTGCTCCATCCAGTAGCGGACCGCCTTGCCCGACAGATTCATGTAGGTGGAGGGCTTGAGCAGAATGACGGTGCGCCCCTTGTGGCGCAGCGTGGCGACCGCTCCGTAACGGTCGGCCTTAAAAGAGACGTTGGATGCCTCGGCTAAGGCATCCAACACTCTGAATCCTATGTTGTGACGGGTATCGGCATATTCGGCGCCGATGTTACCCAATCCGGCAACGAGGTATTTCATTCCAATACGGTTTTACGCCACTACTGCTGAGCGCGCGAAGCACGTGTTACGCGAACGGCGCAAACGGCGGTGGTCGCGGGAGTTACGAAGGTTACATTCTCCTGCTTCAGGTCGCCCACGAAGATGGTCTGACCCACCTGCAACGGAGTCACGTCTACCACGATCTCGTCGGGGAGCTGATCCACTATAGCCTTCACCATGAGCTTGCGGGCCGACAGAGCCAGCTTACCGCCGATCTTGACGCCCTCGGCGGTACCCGACAGACGAACGGGGATCGAAATTGCGACGGGCTTGCCCTCCTGCACGCGATAGAAATCGATGTGGAGAATCTGCTCGCGAACGGGGTGGAACTGCACCTCGCGCATAACGGCCTTCTCGATCTTGCCGTCGAAGTTCAACTCGACGATGTAAGAGTTGGGGGTGTAGATCAGGGGCTTGATCTCCTTGGCGTCGACGGTGAACGCGATCTCCTCGCTGCCGCCATAGATTACACACGGGATCAGACCCTCGCGACGAAAGGCCTTGGCAGCCTTCTTGCCGAACTCGGCACGCTTAACTGCTTTTACTTCAAGAGTTTTCATTTTGAATAATAATTTTTGTTACTGCGGCATTACTCAAGAGGCCCTCGCCCGCCGACCGCGTCGGCCGAGGCGTTGCCGCTCCCATTATGCCTGAATCGGCTGCAAAGATAACGTTCGATTGTTTATAAATCAAATTTTTCGGCAAGTTTCCCTCTGCCGCGAGGCGCCGCCGCCTCGCGGCAAACGCATAAAGTTTCGTATCAAAATTACGGCGTTACGAAAAATAATTCCTATATTTGTCCTCTACTAACCCGCCGCCACGGTCCGTTTGCGCCCGAGCGACCCTAAATTTACCATACCATGAGGTTCTTCGCCGTTATTTGCGCATTGGCTCTTTGCCTCTCTTGCGCCGACCGCGATCGGTCGCAAAGCGATCGAAAAAATTCCGATTACCATGTAGCGGCCTACATCTGGCCGTCGTGCCACGACGATCCCGTGGGTCGCGAGGTCCTGTGGGGCGAGGGACACGGCGAGTGGGAGATCATCAAGCGCGGAACGCCGCGTTTCGACGGTCACTACCAGCCGCGCCGCCCTTTGTGGGGCTATGAGCACGACGACGATCCCGAGGTGATGGAGCGTTGGATCGACGCGGCCGCCGACCACGGAGTGAACGTATTCGTGTTCGACTGGTACTGGTACGACGGCGGACCGTTTCTGGAGGGTTGCCTCAACGACGGTTTCCTCAAGGCCCGCAACCGCGATCGCATGCAATTCTATGTCATGTGGGCCAACCACACCGTGAAGCGCAACTACTGGAACTGCCACCGTTACGGCGACGACGAGTCGGTGCTGTGGAGCGGCTCCGTCGACGAGGAGAATTTCCGCAAGGTGGTCGACCGCGTGATAGGACAATACTTCTCGGAGCCGAATTACTTCAAGATCGACGGCCGTCCCGTCTTCTCGGTATTTTCGCTCGACGAGCTGATCGCGTCGTTCGACGGCGACTTGGAGCGGGCTCGCAAGGGGATGGAGTATTTCCGCGAGAAGACGCGCGAGGCTGGTTTCCCCGATCTCTGTCTGCAAATCATGACCTTCGGCGCCGACGCCGCCACGGCCGAGCGGGCTAAGGCGATAGGCGTCGACTGCACCACGCAGTACGGTTGGGCTACCACGCGCCGCGAGGATTATCTGCAATGGGCCGCCGAGGGAACGGAAGCGACCGAGGCGATGGCCGATGCGTTCGGCGTGCCCCACTTCCCGTCGGTGTCTGTCGGCTGGGACGACACTCCGCGTTTCCCCGCCAAGGGCAAGGCCGACGTGGTGCACCACAACGTCACTCCGCAAGCCTTCGCCGCCGCATTGCAGCGCGCCAAGGAGTATTGCGACGCGCGTCCCGATCAGCCGAAAATCATTACGATATACGCTTTCAACGAGTGGGTCGAGGGGGCTTATCTGCTGCCCGACATGCGTTACGGCTTCGGATATCTGGAGGCTGTTCGCGATGTGCTGGACGGCAAATACGATCGCTACAAGGAATAATCTTTAAACTCAATATCAGGAAATGACACCCGAACAAGCCAAAAAATTCAAGTATTGGCAATACCGCACCATCATCGCCACGATGATCGGTTACGCGCTCTTCTATTTCGTGCGCAAGAACTTCTCGTTCGCCATCCCGGGCCTCGCGGCCGAGTACGGCATTTCGAACACGAGCTTCGGTCTCATAATGACCGTCATAGGTCTCATTTACGGTTTGTCGCGCTTCGTGAACGGATTCATCGCCGACCGCATGAACGGCCGCTGGCACATGTCCGTCGGACTGCTGCTGTGCGTGCTGGCCAGCGTGGCGTTCGGCTTCAGCCCGCAGATTCTCGGAATCAGGCTCGGCGTCGCGCCCCATGCTCTGGTGGTGCTGTTCGGCGTCCTGCTGGTGCTCAACAACATCTTTCAGGGCAGCGGATTCCCTCCGTGCGCCCGATTGCTGACCCACTGGATTCCGCCCACCGAGCTGGCTACCAAGATGTCGGTGTGGAACACCTCGCACTCGATAGGCGCCAGCCTGCTCGCCATCCTCTGCGGATACATAATGGGCACGATGGGCCGCGACATGTCGGCCGACCAGCCCACGCTCACCGCGATACGCGACAATCTGTTGCGCCTCAACCCCTCGCTGGCCGACGATTCGGTGAAGCTCGACCTTATGGTGGAGTCGGCCGCTTCGCATGTCGGGGCATGGCAGTGGTGTTTCTGGATCCCCGCGATCTTCGCCCTCATAGGCGCCGTGGGACTCTTCGTGTTCCTGCGCGACACGCCCAAGTCGGTCGGACTGCCCGAGCTGGCGGGCACGCATACCAAGGTCGAAGACCAAAACGATCCCGCCGCCTACAAGGCTTTCCTGCGCGAGAAGGTGTTCCGCAATCCGTTGATCTGGATCTTGGCCGTCGCCAACTTCTTCGTGTACATCGTTCGCTTCGCCGTGCTCGACTGGGGACCCAAGTTCCTTCAGGAGGCGCGCGGACTCTCGTCGGCCGACGCGGGATGGACCGTGGCCGTGTTCGAGATATTCGGCATCATCGGCATGCTCGCGGCGGGTTGGGCCACCGACCGCTGGTTCAAGGGACGCGCGCATCGTACGTGCGTGTTCTGCATGTTGGGCGCCGCGGCGTTCATGGCCATATTCTATGTGCTGCCCGTTTCGATTCCCATGTCTCTGTTGGTGTGCGTGCTGGCTATGGCGGGATTCTTCATTTACGGCCCGCAGGCCCTTATCGGCATCGCCGCGGCCAATCAGGCGACCAAGAGCGCGGCCGCCACGGCCAACGGCCTTACGGGCATCTTCGGCTATGCGAGCGTGTTCGTGTCGGGACTCGGCGTGGGCGCGATGGTCGACTGGATCAACCGCATCGACCCGGGGCAGGGTTGGAATTACGTGTTCCTTCTCATGATCGCCATGGCGATCGTCGGCATGGGCGTCTTCATGCTTATGTGGCGCGCCAAAGCCACGGGTTACGACGAGCAGGAGTAACGCGTTGTCGTTTTGCGATAAAAGCCGCCCGTATCTGCGAGCGGCTTTTTTATTTAACTATAAGGTGGTTTGCGGTCCTGCTTAAATGTGCATCAGCACCTTTACGGGCGCGATCTTTTCCAGACGTTCGGCGCCGCGTAGGTCGTCGAGCCCGACGAGGAACACGAACTCGTCGATTATCACGGGATGCTCCTCGCCGTCGACCGCCACCTTGCCGCGGCAGAGCGATTCGGCGATGCCCTCGGCCGTGCCGCCCGTGGCCAGCACGTCGTCGACGATCGATATGTGGAACGCGCCGTCGGCCGACAACTCGCCCGCCGCGATGTCGCTCACGCGATAGAACAACTTGTCGGTGCCGTACTCCTTGACGACGGCCACTTCGCGCAGATCGCCTTCGTTGAAGGGCAGCTTGCCGCTCTTGCGGATGGGGATTATGTTCTTCACCTCGGGCTTGGCGAGCAACAGAGGAGCCGTGAAGAGGAACCCGCGGGCCTCGGGCGCGGCGATGTTGGGCGCGGTGACGCAGGCGCCTATCTCGTCGACGAGGCGGGCGAACTTACGTTTGTCCTGAAGAAACGGGATGATATCCACGAATACGATTCCCGGCTTGGGAAAATCGTTGTAAAACTTTAGCGTATCTTTCATGTCGTTGTTTGGTTTTCGATCTGCCGAACGGTCGTCGGCACGACAAAAATAGTAATTTTTTTCGATTGCGCGGAGGCTTTTTAACCTCGAAATATGTCGGGTTTCGATTTTTTTATTATCTTTGCGTCAATTGGAAAATAATGAACTTAAAATGCCGAAGTTTTATGACAAGGTGAATGTGCTGAAAAAACCCGAATGGTTGAAAGTTCGTCTGCGCAGCGACGAAGGCTCCGCCGAGGTGGAGCGTATCGTGAAACAACATTCGTTGCATACGATTTGCAGCAGCGGACTCTGCCCCAACAAGGCCGAGTGCTGGAGCCGCAGGACGGCGACTTTCATGATTTTGGGCGATATTTGTACGCGCGGCTGCAAGTTCTGCGCGACGAAGACAGGCAAACCCCTTGCTCCCGAAGCCTCGGAGCCTCGGCAGGTAGCCGAGAGCGTGAGACTTATGGGACTTCGACATGTTGTCGTGACTTCCGTCACTCGCGACGACCTTCCCGACGGCGGCGCCCGACACTGGGCCGCGACGGTGGAGGCCATACGCGAGGAGAATCCCGACGCAACGATTGAGCTCCTTATTCCCGATCTGGATGCGCGAGCCGACCTCATAGAGACGGTGGCCGCATCCGCGCCCGACATAATCGGGCACAACATCGAAACCGTCGAGCGACTTACGCCGCTTGTACGCTCCCGAGCGAAGTATCGCACGAGTCTGCGTACACTGGAGACGATCTCCCGAAGCGGCGCGGTCTCGAAGAGTGGACTGATGGTCGGACTTGGCGAGAGCGATGATGAAGTATTGCAAACACTGCGGGACCTGCGCGACGCGGGTGTCGAGATTGTAACGCTTGGTCAGTATCTTCGACCTTCTCTGGAGCACTATCCCGTTGCGGCGTATATCACTCCCGAGAAATTCGAACAATACAGACTCCGAGCCTTGGAGATGGGTTTCAGCTATTGCGCGAGCGCGCCGTTGGTGCGGTCGTCGTACTTGGCCGACGCCGCTCTGCAAAGCGTGAAGCGCAATCGCCCGCAGATTTGACGCAAGGCGGGTCGCGAACCCTCTGCGACGACCGCGACGGCGGCTAAACGGAGACGCTATGGAGGTATTGTACACAGATCTGGGCCTTATGGGCTATGCCGAGTGCTGGGCGTTGCAACGCTCGCTCTTCGACCGTATGCTCGCCGCCAAGGCGGGGCGTGCCGACGGGCGCGACGCGGCCGTGCCGCAGCAGGCGGGGACGCTGCTTCTGGTGGAGCATCCGCCCGTGTACACTCTCGGCAAGAGCGGCCGCGAAGCCAATCTGCTCGTCGACGAGGAGCGTCTGCGGGCGATGGGCGCCGATCTGTTCCGCATCGACCGCGGCGGCGACATCACGTTCCACGGCCGCGGACAGATAGTGGGATATCCGATTCTCGATCTGGAGCGTCTGGGCATAGGGCTGCGCGACTATATCGACAGGCTGGAGGAGGCCGTGATATGCGTGGCGGCGGATTACGGCATCGAGGCGGGCCGCATAGCGGGAGCCTCGGGCGTGTGGGTCGAGCCGCAGGGACGGCGGGCGCGCAAGTTGTGCGCCATAGGGGTGCGGTCGTCGCGATTCGTGACGATGCACGGTTTCGCCCTGAACGTGAACACCGATCTGCGATACTTCGATTACATAAACCCCTGCGGATTCACCGATCGCGGCGTGACGAGCATCGAGCGCGAAACGGGCGCGGCGGCCGACATGGCGGCGGTGAAGGAGCGGCTGGCGGAACGATTAAGCGAGAAATTGAATGTTAAAATATATAAATAATAAAAACGTAACTTATGCCCATAGAGAAGCGATGGGTAGTGAGACCTCACGGCGATCCCGAAGCCGCGACCCGCTTGGCGAGTTGCCTGCGCATGTCGCCCGTGCTCACTAACCTACTTGTACAAAGAGGCATAGACACCGTAGAAAAGGCCAACAAATTCTTTAACCCGCAGCTCTCCGACCTGCACGACCCGTATCTGATGACCGATATGGCGAAGGCGGTGGAGCGCATCGAACGGGCCGTGGCAGCCAATGAGAAGATCATGGTTTACGGCGATTACGATGTGGACGGCACCACAGCCGTCGCGCTGGTCTACAAGTTTTTGAGGCAGATAGGTCACAAGAACCTCGTTTTCTACATCCCCGACCGTTATAACGACGGTTACGGCATATCGGTCAAGGGCATCGACTACGCCGCCCGCAAGGGCGTGACGCTGGCCATAGCTCTCGATTGCGGTATCAAAGCCGTGGAAAAGGTTGTTTATGCGAAGGAGAAGGGCGTGGATTTCATCATCTGCGACCACCATCTTCCGGCCGAGGAGATTCCGGCGGCCGTAGCCGTTCTCGACCCCAAGCGCACCGACTGCAACTACCCGTTCGACGAGTTGTCGGGTTGCGGCGTGGGTTTCAAACTCGTGCAGGCCTATGCCGCCAAGCACGGGATTCCGTTCTCCGATATCGAACATCTGCTCGACCTTCTGGTGGTCAGCATAGCTTCGGATATCGTGCCGCTTACGGGCGAAAACCGCATTCTGGCCTATTACGGTCTGGAGCGGCTGAACCGTATGCCTTCGTCGGGACTGCTGTCGATCATCAAGATCTGCGGTCTCGACCGTCACAACATCACAATCGACGACATCGTTTTCAAGATCGGTCCGCGGATCAACGCCGCGGGGCGCATGCGCATGGACGAAAACGACGAGAACGCCGCCCCGTCGGGCGGATTCGCCGCCGTGGAGCTGCTCATCGAGGGCAACGACAAACTGGCGCAGGAGTTCTGCAATGTCATCGACTCCTACAATCAAGATCGTAAGAATATCGACCGCAGCGTCACGCAGGAGGCTCACGACTACATCGAGGCGCACGCCGACATGAAGAACCGCAAGAGCACCGTCATCTACAATCCCAAGTGGATGAAGGGCATCGTGGGCATCGTGGCTTCGCGCCTCATCGAGACCTACTACCGCCCCACGGTGGTGCTCACCATGAGCAACGGATTCGTGACGGGCTCGGCGCGTTCGGTGCCCGGGTTCGACCTCTACCAAGCGGTGGAGTCGTGCTCCGACCTGCTCGAGAATTTTGGCGGGCACATGTATGCTGCGGGACTCACCATGCGGCCCGAGAACGTGGAGGCCTTCACGCGTCGTTTCAACGACTATGTGGAGGAGCATATCGATCCGCAGATTCTGGTGCCGCAGGTGGATATCGACAGCGAATTGCTCTTCTCGGACATCACGCCCGCGTTCCATCGCCAGCTCAACAGCTTCCAGCCCTTCGGCCCGGGCAACACGGCTCCCGTGTTCGCCACATACGGAGCCAGCGCGCACGGCGACGTGAAGCTGGTGGGGGCCGAGCAGGAGCACCTGCGCATGGATCTGGTGCAGCGTCAGAAGCCCAACACGGCCATTCAGACCATAGCGTTCCAGCAACCCTCGCATTACGAGTGGGTGCGCTCGGGACGTCCCGTCGACGTGTGCTACCAGATCGTGGAGAACCACTACCGCGGAACCGTAACCACGCAGTTACGCATCAAGGACATAAAACCCGTGTCGAAATGATCGTCGCGGGGGTGTCGGCATGTCGGCGAGCGAGGCCGACCGATACCGACCGATGAGATAAAGGCTATCGGCAAATACGCTCTATCGCTGCCCGCTTAGGCGGGGAGAGGAAAGTCCGAGCAACACAGAGCGCCGCACGAGCTAACGACTCGACGTCCGTGAGGGTGTAGTAGCGTAACAGAGAATGACCGCCTGCAGACGATTTATTATCAGGAAATTGACGTAGGTAAGGGTGAAAAGGCGGGGTAAGAGCCCACCGCGGAGGCAGCAATGTCCTCCGGCTGTACGCCTTGCGGGTTGCAAGACCATGTATATCGACAGCTAAGGATTGCTCGTCCGATGTCGAGGGGTAGGTTGCTGGAGGCTGCGGGTGACCGCAGTCGTAGATAAATGATAGAGGCCCCGCCGCCGAGGCGGGGTACAGAACTCGGCTTACAGGATTTGCAGATGGCGGGGGTTGTTCGATTTCAGTTGAACGGCCCCTTTTTTATTGACAAGAAAAGAATTGTTCGGGCAGCAGCCTGCGGTTCGCCGACGGCAACAAACTGCAAATACACATGCGACAGCAAAAACCCGCGGCAGGAACTATTTCGGATTAAGGGCGGTCGCGGCGACGGAGCGTTGAAAATCGGAGACCTTTTGATTGCTTCAAAAGTGCCGAAGGCATCCGATTTAGCGAAGTCGCGAGAACGACCCCGAAATCGTTTCACCGCGGCGGATTTTGGCGTTACCTTTTGGCCGCACAAAAGGTAACGTATATTATTTAGGTATTCGGGCAGCAGCCTGCGGAGGTTCGCGCGTGAGCAATCGCGAACAATAGCGGGCCTCCGCGGGGCGAAGGCTGCGGCCCGCGCGACTCTGCGAGTCGCAAAACTTTACGGTTCCAATTTAAACATCACTTTCATCAATTCCATTAAGGATTTGCTCTTGATCTCCTTTTCGAATTCGTCGTCGGTGAAATCCGAGTCGCCCACGCGAGCGACGAACTCAACCAAGAACCGCAAGTGCACCAATGATTCGAGCGGAAAGCGAAACGCGCTGTCCCAATCGCCCTGCCGAATCACGATAGAATGGTTGCGACCCACCAAGCGACCTATGTTAGCAATAGAACTCTCGTTGCCATCGAAGTCGGATTCGGAATAGTCGACGCGAAACGACTCGCCGTCGACATAGGAAACATTGTTCACTAATATGATCGCCTCATCGACGCGAATCGAAAAGTCGTATTCAACGACGTCGAATTCGGTACACTCCGTGAGGCAATTTATTATAGCTGAGATATTTTCACGGCGGCATTGCTGAAATGCGGCATCGCGGGCGGCTGCCAGTTCGTCGTCGGTCGGGAAATTTTTCATGTGTTAGGGTGGTTAAAAACTCGTCGGAAAGGCCCTTAATTATGCCTGTAAGAATATGAAATAATCAACTCGATATGAGCCTTGTCC
>Ga0073906_1003412_pt1 | contig 18046 bp, 17 predicted proteins | sample Inofromicrocosms_FD_65485 | JGI IMG/M metagenome (GOLD analysis project Ga0073906, IMG submission 65485) | Mouse cecum microbial communities from Vienna, Austria - Inoculum for glucosamine and mucus D2O microcosms | ecosystem: Host-associated > Mammals > Digestive system > Large intestine >... | reverse complement strand
TCTCGGAGCGGATGCGATCCAGGTAGGAACAAGATTCCTCGCCGCTGAAGAATGTACTGCACACGAAAACTACAAGGAAAAAATCCTGAAAGCTACAGACATTTCAACTATCGTCACAGGAAAGACCCTCGGCCATCCTGTACGTTCACTCAAGACACCGTTCTCAAAGACTTTCGCAAAAATGGAGTCGGACCCTTCTGTAAAACCTGAAGAAATACTTTCATTCGGTACAGGCGCACTGCGCAAGGCTGTCAAGGAAGGTGACGTCAACGGAAGCTATATGGCAGGAGAAGTAGCCGGTATGGTCAAGAAGATCGAACCTGCAAAAGACATAGTTGAAGATCTTATCCTCGGAGCTGAAAACCTTCTTCGAGGAACAGACAAATTCTTAGCATAACACATTACAATTCAATAATATGAGCAATACAAGACGAGTAGTCGTTACCGGAACAGGCGTGGTAACCCCTGTCGGAAACAATGTTGAGACATTCTGGAAGAACATCACAAACGGTGTTTGCGGCATTGACTATATCACTCAGTTCCCTACCGATGACCTGCCAGTGAAAATTGCCGGAGAAGTAAAGGATTTCAATCCTGCGGATTACGAAATCGAGGCTCCATTTGCAAGGAAGCAGGACAAATTCACTGTCTTTGCTGTAGCTGCAGCATACGAGGCTATGAAACAGTCCGGACTGAATTCCGCTGAAGGCGGCAACATAGACCCTTTCAGACTTGGAGTATATGTAGGTTCGGGAATCGGAGGATTCTCCGTACAGTACAAGGAGACTGAAAAAATGATAAAGGACGGGGCAAAATGGATTTCCCCTCTCTTTATCCCGACAATGATTTCCAACATCGCTGCCGGAAACATAGCGATCAGAAACAATGCGTGCGGACCTTGCGTACCGGTAGTAACAGCATGTGCAACTTCAACACACGCTATAGGTGAGGCCTACAGGGCAATCAAGCACGGCTACGCCGACGCTGTCATCGCCGGAGGTTCCGAGGCTGCCACTATTCCTCTCGGAATCGCAGGATTTGCCAACGCCAAGGCTCTGTCCAAAGCAGAGGACCCTAAATACGCTTCACTTCCGTTCAATGCCAACAGAGGCGGATTCGTAATGGCCGAAGGAGCAGGAATGCTTGTACTCGAAGAATACGAGCACGCCAAAGCCAGAGGCGCGGAGATCCTTGCGGAAGTATGCGGTTATGGAAACACCTGTGACGCACACCACGTGACAGCACCGAGACCAGACGGAGTAACACAGTCCGCTGCAATCAGAATGTCACTTGAAGAAGCCGGATTCGATGCTGAAAAGGATACACTGTACATCAACGCACATGGTACAGGTACCGCATTGAATGACTCATCCGAGACAAAGGCATACAAGCTCGCGCTCGGCGACGCCGCATACAAGGCACATATCAGCTCTACCAAATCGATGACAGGCCATATGCTCGGAGCTGCAGGAGCAGTAGAAGCTGTCGCTTCCATACTTGCCCTGAAGAACGGCATCGTTCCTCCGACAATAAACCTTGATGCACCTGATCCTGAGTGTGATCTCAACTATACTCCAAACAAGGCTGAAAATGCTGAACTGACAATCGCCATTTCAGACTCTCTCGGCTTCGGAGGACACAACGGATGTGTCGCATTCAGAAAGGCATAAGAGACAAACAAGTACTAAAACCTATCCTTTATAATCAGAATTATGAACAGAGAAGAATTAAAGCAATACCTCCCTCATCGCGAGCCTATGCTGCTTGTCGATGAAATAGAAATTGACGAGGAAGGCATCGGACACGCCAGATACACAATCAGGGAAGATGAATTCTTCTGCAGGGGCCACTTCCCTGGAAATCCGATAGTTCCGGGTGTAATCCAGTGTGAAATAATGGCACAGAGCTGTGCTCTGCTTGTAAAAGATCTCATCCAGGGACATACCACATTGTACAGCGGTATAGACAATGTCCGCTTCAAGAATATCGTACGCCCTGGGGACACCTGCGAGATTACCACAAAACTCACAGGTCAGAGAGGAATGATGTTCTTCTGTGAGGCCAGCCTCAAAGTAGACGGAAAACTATGCTGTAAAGGAAACCTTTCCTTTGCTTTGGTTTAACAAATAAATATCCACACAAAATAAAGTCTGCCGGTTTTCCGACAGACTTTATTTTTTTATCTTAAGACTTCCCTACCGGAGAGCAGCGGAAGACCAGGTCTTCATCGAGCCGTTGTCATCATATATGAGATACCCGTCCAGACCTTCTATGTATTCACCGGAAAGAGACTTCCCTGTCTCCAGAAACTCCATTGCCTGCTCAAGACCGATAACCATACAATATGTGGCGAGGGCATCGGCGGCCGTAGCGTCGGCGGCAAGCACCGTCGCGCTCAGAAGCGTATGCGAGACTGGATATCCAGTACGTGAGTCTATAGTATGAGCATATTTCTTCCCGTCCTTTATATAGAACTTACGGTAATTGCCGGAAGTCACTATGCCGCGCCGTCCTCCTCCTGATTCCACAATTCCCTCAAGCTGCGCCCCTGGAGTGTCATTGCCGTCCACCGGCTTGTCCACACCTATTTTCCAGGACGTGCCGCCTGGATTCACTCCATCACAATAGATCTCCCCTCCTATATCCACAAGCATATCCTTGACTCCCAGAGAATACAGATACCCGGCTATAAGATCACAGGTATATCCCTGGGCGATGGCATTGTAATTCAGTACAGGAAGGGCAGGACTGTCCGAGGCTTCCCGGATTTCAGGCCTCAGAAGGTCATAAGGGTCAAGCGTGCCGTCAGAGGCAACCGCAGACTCAATGTTTTCAACAAGACGCCCCATACCGCACCCGGCAAGTATTTCATTCACCTGGCTGTCGTCCGGAAAGCTGTTTCCTTTGAATCCGAATCCCCAGATATCAAACAAAGGTCCTGCGGCCACATCGAAAGCCCCGTCCGTCTTACGGTAGAAATCATACGACACTTTATATATGTCGATGAAAATATCATCAGGAACTATAGTCTCCCCCGCGTTGAACCGGCTGAGAAGAGAACCTTTATTGTATCCTGACAATGAGTTGTCTATGGCAAGAATCACCGAGTCTATTCCGGACCTGATCTCATCGGGACTCATCCTGACACGTCCTTTGTCAGTGTCCATATTGAGTTTCACGGTATAGGTACCTCCCTGGGCATATCCGGTGACCGATATGTAGCCTCCGCCGGGCGAGCAAGAAACCGACATTGCCGCGGCACACAGAGGCACTATATATTTAAGTGAAAACTTTTTTCTTATATTATTCATTTCAGGCAAAGTATTTGTACAAATATAGTCAAAGTCGAGGGCAGATACAAAGTTTGCTTTGGATATGCCGAGACCAGGACGTATATATGAACTTTTGTTCAAATATAATCGTTTTTCGCGAAAAAATAGCCATATTTGCAGGATGTGGTTTAATCTATAATAAAAGAAAAATGAGATTCAGAAGATTAGCAGACGTATTGTTTATTGTTTTGGCGGCAGCAGTCGTCATCTCTTGCAAAGATGATGACAAACAGGAATCACTGCCAAGCCTCAACGGTTCTATAAGGTTCAGCATTCCTACATATATTTCACCGGAAAGCACCCATACGATCAAAGTAAGGGGTGTAACTCACCCTGAAGGCAAGGATTTGGGATTCTACTGGAGAGTGTTCCCGTCAATGGCCAAGAATGACAGTACAAACTTCAAAAGTGAAGACGGGATTTTTTCTTTTACGCATAAGTTCAGCGACACGCTCAAGACATATACGGTCTACTGCGGCATATTCGCGTCCGGATATTATTCCAAGACCGCTTCAGCAAGCGTAACAGTCGTAGACGGAGGGCTTGACAGATCGATCACTGAAGCAGGATTGGGAACTGCCGGTGACGTGAAATTCACCGATCCTCGTGACGGAAAGACATATTTTACACGTGAGATAGGTCAGAAGATATGGTTCAGGCAGAATCTCGCATATACAGGGGAGATAACTTCCGGTTCCGGAGACAAGTTTGGAGCAGGAATCCCGTATGACGATGCAGAGGCTATGGGGGATGTGCTCGGAATGTTCTACACCCACAACCAGGCACTCAACGTATGCCCTGAAGGGTGGAGGCTTCCTTCCGATGACGATTTCATAGAGCTTGCGAAAACGGCGGCACCCGATGTGGAAGCGTCAAAGGCGGAAATGATAAAAGGAGTTGCCGGACACTTTATGGTAAATGCAAAATTCAACGGGACACGTATGTGGGAATACTGGCCTACCGTTACGATAACCAATTCGACACTGATGTCCGCAATACCTACAGGATACGCCATCGTACCTGAGGAGGATGGACAGAACACATTCGACGGCATATTCAGCTATGCCGGATTCTGGACAGGCGACACCGATGCAAATGGCTACGGGATCTACAGATATATCTATGTAGACAAACCGGACCTTTACGCTTCAAGCGGAGCAGGCTCGCTCGCCCTTCCGGTAAGATGCATAAAAGACAAACAATAGTAATCTGTTAAAACATTTTCAACATGAAAAAAGGACTTGTTATTTTTATAATAATCGCCGCAGTGGTTCTCGGCATATTCATCTGGACTAAAAATGCCTATAACGGACTTGTGCGCTCCGACGAGCAGGTCAGTGCAGCCTGGTCACAGGTAGAAAACGTATATCAGAGAAGGGCCGACCTGATCCCGAATCTTGTAGCTACTGTAAAAGGATATGCTTCCCATGAGCAGGAGACCCTTGAAGGCGTCATTTCCGCCCGTTCAAAGGCGACCCAGATCACAGTGGATCCGGCAAACCTTTCAGAATCGGAAATAGCACGGTTCCAGGAAGCCCAGGGAGAACTCGGCTCCGCACTCGGAAGACTTCTTATGATCACCGAGAATTATCCTGACCTTAAGGCAAACCAGAATTTCAGGGATCTTCAGGCACAGCTTGAAGGCACTGAAAACAGGATTGCTACAGAAAGGATGAAATACAACGAGACTGCAAAAAGTTACAACACAATGGTGCGCAGCTTCCCGAAGAATATCATCGCCTCCATTTTCAATTTTGAGCCGAAAGGATATTTCAAAGCATCCGAGGGAGCACAGAATGCACCTAAAGTAGAATTTTAACGCCGATGTCAGGAATTAAAAGACATATTGCTGCCGCGGTGATCACTCTGATGACCGCGGCATTTTCTTGCGGAGCCATACCACAGAAGCCTGTTCCGCAGAGACTTGTGAATGATTATGCGGGGCTTTTCTCGACAATGCAGAAATATGCCCTGGAAGCGGCCCTGGTAGAGTTCGATGACTCCACATCAAACCAGATCGCCGTCATCACTGTACCGGATCTTGAAGGGATGGCACCTTCCGACTATGCTACAAGGATAGGACTTGACTGGAAAGTAGGTTCCTCAGACTTCAACAACGGAATAGTGGTGCTCGTCAAGCCGAAGACCGATGACTCCAAAGGTGAAGTGGCGATCAGTGTAGGATACGGACTTGAAGGGGCGATTCCGGATGTGTACTGCAAACGTATCATAGACAATGAGATGATCCCTGCATTCAGGGAGAACGATTATTACACAGGAGTGAAGAATGCCTGTGAAGTGCTGATGAAGCTGGCCTCAGGAGAAATCAGCGAGCCTCGTGAGAAAGATGCGGAAGACGCGTTCGAATTTATCGGAGGCATCATAACCGTTGTCATCTTCATTGTGATCATACTGTTCATATTCGGCAGAGGAAACGGCAACAATTCCGGAGGCAACGGCCACAGAAGACAAAAGGACGGACCTTCCGTAGCCGACGCCATATTGCTCGGAAGCCTTCTTAACGGAGGGAAATCAGGAGGATTCGGTAAAGGTCCTTTCGGCGGAGGAAGTTCAGGAGGCGGATTCGGAGGGTTCGGAGGCGGCTCATTCGGAGGCGGAGGAGCATCCGGATCCTGGTAGGATATCAGTCTTCCACAGGCTTGAGGGCCGGAAGACTGATTTTGAAATATACTGACAATATTCTTGTGAGAATCACAGTCATTGCAGCCACTATCTGAGTAACTATATGGCTCAATCCAAGCCAGTAGCAGATATAATAGACCACAGCTCCGAGGACACAGGCCACGGCATAGATGTCCTTGCGGAATATTAGAGGGACTTCATTGATGAAAATGTCTCTCAATATACCTCCTACGGAACCGGTGACCGCTCCCATTATGATGTTTACCCATACCGGGAAGCCGGCAGCCATACTGCGTTCCACACCGACCACGGTAAAGAGGCCTATTCCGATTGCATCAAAGATAAAGAATGTATTGTTGAGCTTCACGACTGATTTGCGGAAAAGCGCGACAAACAGAAGGGCTATCGCAGTTATGATTACGTATGACGGCTGCTCCATCCAGAACGGAGTGATGTCCAGCATCATATCACGCAGTGTTCCGCCGCCTACCGCCGTCACGAATCCTACGACATACGCGCCGAACACGTCAAAGTTCTTCGCTGCCGCAAGCCTTATTCCGCTGATTGCAAAAGCGAAGGTACCGGCATAGTCTATGAGCGTTATGAAATCCATAAATCCTTATCTCAAAAAATCGCGCAAAAGTAAGAAATTTATCCATATCTTTGCATCTGTTTCCTGATTTTTGACATTATATGGACATATCGACCAAGAACAGGCTCATCGAATGGGCAGAACAGTACAATCAACCGGAATATTTCACAGAAGACCCGATAATTTTCCCGAAGCGTTTCGCTGCGGAATATGCAGAAGGCAGATGCAGCCTTGCCGACATTGAAATCGCGGCCATCATATCCGCACACCTTGCCTGGGGAAGAAGATGTATGATTGTAAGGGACTGCGGAAGAGCATTTGACGAGATGTGCTGGAGGCCATACGATTATGTAATGAACGGCGAATACAGGAATGAAGATGCAAGCCTGCACCGCACGATCAAATGGAGCGAATTTGCCGTGATATGCGACAACCTCAAAAGGATATATTCATCCAGGGACAGCATCGAAGGTCTGACGAACAGCGAAATACGCTGTCATATATACGGCAGGAAAGAAGACCCCAAGGCTCCGGACAAAAAAATCAACATGATGCGCAGATGGATGGTCCGCAATGATGGCAGAGTCGATCTGGGAGTATGGCGGAACAGCTCTCCGAAAGACCTGCTGATTCCTTTGGACGTGCATGTGTACGGACAGGCCACAGCCCTCGGACTGACCTCAAGAAAGCCCAAGGACATCACGACAGTAAAAGAAATAACGGACGCATTCAAGGAAATATTCCCCGACGACCCATGCAAGGGAGACTTCTCCCTGTTCGGATATGGGGTAACCCACAAATAATGTCAGTCCGCAGCAACAATCGAAAAAACAAATCCCTATGCCAAAACTCTATATAGTATCCGGATGCAACGGCGCAGGCAAGACAACAGCCTCGTACACACTTCTTCCGGAAATGCTTGAATGCAGCCAGTTCGTCAATTCAGACGAATTCGCCAAAGGCCTGTCACCTTTCAGTCCTGAATCTGCCTCTGTAAAGGCAAGCCGGTTTATGCTGCTCAAGATAAGATACCTTTTCCACAAAAAGGCGGATTTCGGCATAGAGACGACTCTGGCCACAAGAACTCTGCTGAAAATGATAAGGATAGCCCAGGATGAAGGATACGAAGTAACATTGCTGTATTTCTGGCTCAACTCTCCGGACCTTGCCGTATCAAGGGTGAGGGCAAGAGTCGAAGCCGGAGGGCACAACATTCCTGAGGAGACCATAAGAAGACGCTACTATGTGGGCATAAGCTATCTTTTCAAAGACTATGCTCCTCTATGCGACAGATGGATTCTTGCCGACAACTCGCAGGTGCCGTTCAAGGTAGTTGCAGAAGGAGGGAGAATGCGCCCTCTGATAATCAGGAATCAGGAGACGTACGATATAATAAAGTCTATAGCAGACGAACATGAAGAATAAGAATTATTATCTTGATACTTTCAGGGTCACAGTTCCACAGATGGAGCAACTTACGGCTACCGCCCTTAAATCAGGGGGCGGATGGTGTGACCTGTATTTTGAATATACCACCTACAATGATCTGCTTCTGAAAGATTCAGAGGTCAGTTCAGGAGGCTTCCATATAGATTTCGGAGTAGGAATCAGAGTCCTGAGCGGAGAAAGGACCGGATATGCCTATTCGGAAAGCACGGAAATGGCGGATATGCTCTCCGCAGCTGCTGCCGCATCAGCAATCTCACAGGGAAAAGTTCATACGGCCGCATCTGACAGCGGAAGGATCAGTGCCGTATGCAATGATTTCTACCCTTCCATACAGGACTGGAGGGATACCAGCCCGAGCCAGTTCCTCCCTTTTCTGAAAAAGATAGAGGAAACTGTATTGAAAAAAGAGCCGAGAGCCGTAAAGGTGATTGCGAAGCTGTCCAGTTCGGTCAGCGACATCATGATGTACAATTCTTCAGGAGAACTGACGTTTGATACCCGTCCTCTGTGCAGCGCGGTCGTATCGGTCATTTTCTCGCAGAACGGACAGAATGAGAGCAAGACTGCCTCCAGAAGTTTCAGATGCGGAGCGGAGATGATTACGGAAAGCCTGATCGATGAACTGACTGACGAGGTCGTCAGCGGAATAGACTCCAGATTCGAGGCTACAAGGCCCAAGGGCGGCAGAATGCCTGTCGTGATGGGAGCCGGCGCATCAGGAATCCTCCTGCACGAGGCTATGGGACACGCGTTCGAGGCAGATTTCAACCGAAAAGGCCAATCAGTCTTTTCTGACAAGACGGGCAAGAGAGTCTGTCCGGAAGGAATAGACATAGTTGATGACGGCACAATCACAGGAGGCAGAGGATCAGTAAATTATGACGACGAAGGCATACCAGGGCAAAAGACATATATGGTCAGGGACGGAATACTCGAATCATATCTGCACGACCGTATAAGCGCAGCATTCTACGGACTCTCCCCTACAGGCAACGGAAGGAGAGAATCATTCCGGTATAATCCCATCCCGCGTATGAGATCCACATATATGGAAAGCGGCAACGCGAATCCTTCAGACATAATAGCATCGGTCAAAAAAGGCATCTATGTAGATGAGTTTTCCAACGGCCAGGTAAAAATCGGCGAGGGAGATTTCACATTCTACGTAAAAAGCGGCTTCCTCATTGAAAACGGACGTCTTACCGCTCCTGTAAAGGACATCAACATAATAGGAAACGGCCCTGAGGCACTTGCGGACATTACCGCCGTAGGCAATGACCTTAAGATAGACAACGGGACCTGGACCTGCGGGAAAGAGCAGAGCGTCCCGGTATCCTGCGGAATACCTACTGTACTGGTAAAATCACTTATAGTCGGAGGAGAATAGATATGGAAAACACAAGCTACGGCATAACCCCGGAAGAAAAGGCGGCTGCGGCACATTGTCTGGAATACGCGCTCGGATGCGGAGCATCGCAGGTCAGGGTCTCGCTCAACAAAAGCGTACTTGACACATTTATGCTTCTCAACGGTGAACTGGACAAGGTGACACATTGTGCGGACAGGTCTGTCTTCATCTATCTTTTTGTCGACGGGCGGTACGGCACATATTCCACCAACAGACTGGACAGGGAAAACATTGAAAATTTTGTAAGAAAGGCGATAGACAGCACCAGAATGCTTGCCGAGGATGAATACAGGAAACTGCCTCAGGCTGACAGAATGGCAGAAGGAGCAGTCACAGGCAGGGAGCTCGGTCTGTATGACAGAGAATATGAGCTGATGTCCACAGACAGGAGGCTCGCTCTTGCAATGTCAGGGACAATCTTCAAAAAAGCATCAGCCGGAGAAGGATATGAGATCATATCGGAGGAATGTGAATACTCCGACTCGATTGATGACAACTACGTGATTGACTCACAAGGATTTGAAGGCCGGCATACAGAAACATCATTCGCATTCTGGACAGAGATGACAATCTCCGGTCCGGACGGCCACAGATACAGCGGATACCACTGGAGTTCATCTCCTTTCTTTGATGAGCTGAAAATTTCCGGATGCTCGGAAGAGGCATTGCAAAAGGCTGCAGACCAGATAAATCCACACCCTCACAAAGGCGGGAAGCTGAAGATGGTCGTGCGCAACACTTCCAGTTCAAGGCTGATATCCCCCATATTTTCAGCACTGAATGCCTCTGCGATACAGCAGCGCAATTCATTTCTGGAGAATACTCTCGGCAAGAAGATATTTCCTGAGGAACTTACTGTCACCGATATGGCAAGGACATTCGGCAAGCCCGGTTCAAGACTGTTTGACACAGAAGGTGTCGCCACCTGCGAGCGGGCTGTAATAGACAAAGGTGTGATAGGTACATATTTTGTGAATACCTGGTCCGCGGGAAAAATGGGCATTGCCCCGACAATAGAAGGAATCTCCAGACCGGTGGTGACACCTTTTGTGAAAGGAGGCTGCAATATTGACGGCGACATAGACGAAAATGCCATTATCGGAATCTGCGGTGAAGGAATACTGGTCACAGGATTCAACGGAGGGAACTGCAATCCTACAACAGGGAATTTTTCATACGGGATAGAGGGCTTTGCCTTCAAGGACGGCAGGCTGCTCCATCCGGTAAAGGAAATGGTTGTGACAGGAAATATGATTTCATTATGGTCTTCCCTGGTTGCCGCCGGTTCTGATGCCCTTCCAGGGACAAGATGGCAGATTCCGACACTTGCATTTGACGGGGTGGATTTCAGTGCCTGATTTCAACAGAAGATTAAGCCGAGTGCAGAGGGAAATCCATTTTCACTATGCCGAGGCAGGACATAAAGCAAACAAAGTTTAAATTATACGATTATGAAAATAGAACAGAACAAAGTAGTCGAATTGTGCTACGAACTTGAGGTAGAAGGCCAGATTGTCGACAAGACTACAAAAGAGCAACCGCTTGACTATATCCACGGTACAAAATCTCTCCTCCCGAAATTTGAGGCGAACATTGAAAATATGAAACCGGGTGACAAATTCTCCTTTACGCTCACTCCAGAGGAAGGATACGGAGATGTGGACCCGAACAGAATCATAGACCTGCCTAAAGAGGCTTTTGAGGTCAACGGTGAAATCCGTGAAGACCTTCTGAAAGTCGGAAACACAATCCCTATGCTCAACAGTGCAGGTGCGGTAATTCCGGGAGTCATACTTGAGGTACAGGAAAATTCAGTGAAAATGGACCTCAACTCACCTATGGCAGGCAAGACATTGAATTTTTCAGGAGAAATCCTGACAGTGCGCGAAGCCACAGAAAAAGAGCTGAAAGAGGGACTTCACGGTGAATACCTGCACAGCAACTGCGGATGCCACGGCGGTCACGGAGACTGCGGATGTCATGGTGAACACGAAGGATGCGGATGCGGAGAGCACGGTGACGGATGTCATTGCGGAGAAGAAGGAGACGGATGCCATTGCGGGGAGGAAGGCCACGATGACTGCGGATGCCACGGTGACCACGGACACAAAGACTGCGGACGCGGAAAAGATAAATAATCACAGCAATGTGGCTTTTACTGGCTTTTACATCTGCGGCCCTGCTGGGCTTCTATGATGTTTCCAAGAAATCAGCACTGAAAGACAATGCAGTTCTTCCAGTGCTGCTTCTTAATACCCTGTTCTCTACACTCATATTCTCTCCTTTCATCATTGACAGCATAATCGGAAACGGATGGTTTTCAGGCACTGTACTGGACAGCATCCCCTATTCGGAGCATTATGACCCAGATGCGGCAGGCGGTCCTCTGAGCGGAATCCTGGCAGACAGGCCTCTGCTCAAGGCTCATATCCTTATCATCATCAAATCGGCCATTGTCCTGTCTTCCTGGATTCTCGGATATTTCGGACTGAAGCATCTGCCAATAACCATAGTTGGTCCGATAAATGCGACCCGTCCTGTCCTCGTGCTGATAGGAGCGATGATATTTTTCGGTGAAAGGCTCAATCTGTACCAATGGACAGGTGTAATATTCGCTGTTATGTCGCTGTTTCTTCTCAGCAGGTCAAGCAAAAAGGAACAGGTGGACTTCACAAGCAACAAATGGATATGGTGTGTAGCCGCAGCAGCATTGCTCGGGGCTGTAAGCGGACTTTACGACAAGTTCATTATGAAGCAGCTCAGTCCGATGTTCGTACAGAGCTGGTACAATCTGTATCAGCTGCTGATGATGGGTACCGTGGTAGGAATAATCTGGTATCCGAACAGGAAGCATACTACTCCTTTCCACTGGAGCTGGGCCATTCCGCTGATTTCAATTTTCATATCAATGGCGGATTTCGCTTATTTCTCGGCTCTGAATGAACCTGATTCAATGATTTCTGTAGTGTCGCTTGTACGCAGGGGCTCGGTGCTCATTTCATTCGCCTGCGGTGTGCTCCTCTTCAAGGAGCGCAACCTCAAGGCCAAGGCCCTTGACCTCGCCCTCATACTCATCGGAATGGTATTCATCTGGCTGGGGACAAACTGATTCCCGGACATATAAACGTCCCGGTCTCGGCATAATCAAAGTAAACTTTGCTTCTGCTCTCGACTTTTGACTATATTTGTATTTCTATTTTAACTGGGCAATGAAAACAGCAATTGTCATATTGAACTGGAACGGGAAGCATTTTCTTGAGAAATTCCTTCCCGGACTGACAGATTCCATAAGCGGCGGAACGGAACAGACGGAGATCATAGTGGCGGACAACGGTTCCACTGACGGATCCCTGGAATTTCTCTCCGGAACCTTCCCGTCAATACATACAATCACGTTTGACCGGAACTATGGCTTCACAGGAGGCTACAACAGGGCTTTGAGGCAGATTGACGCACAGTATTACATTCTTCTGAACTCGGACATCGAAGTTACTGACGGATGGCTCGAGCCTCTTGTGGAATGGATGGACACACATCCTTTCTGCGGAGCCTGTGCCCCGAAACTCCTCTCGTATGCCGACAGGGAAATGTTTGAATATGCAGGCGCGGCCGGAGGAATGATAGACCGCTACGGATATCCGTTCTGCAAAGGGCGTATACTAAAAATGACAGAAAAGGATTACGGGCAGTACGACGAGCCGGAAGATGTGCTATGGGCGAGCGGGGCCTGCCTGATGGTCAGGGCGGACATATACAGAAAGACAGGAGGTCTTGACGAACGCTTCTTCGCACATCAGGAAGAGATAGACCTGTGCTGGAGGATTCAGCTGGAAGGATACAATGTCACTATAATCCCTGAATCCAAAGTATTCCACGTCGGAGGAGGCACGCTGCAGAACGGCTCCCCATGGAAACTGATGCTCAACTACAGGAACAACCTGCTGATGCTCAGCAACAACCTTGCAAAGACATACTCACTGGAATATTTCAATGACAAATATATGGAACCTGAAGGCGCGCTGCTGGACGGGGATGAGACTGAAGCGGAAGCCGTCGCCCGTAAAGCGGCAGCAATCGGCCTCAAACGTGCCGGAAGGACAATCTTCATAAGAAAGACTCTTGACGGTCTGTCGGCCGCTGTATATCTCGTGACATTCAGATGGAAATATTTCAAGGCCGTGCTGGATGCCCACAGGGAATACAAAGCCCTCGCAAAAGCTCCGGACAAGAATGAAATAATCGGATTCCTGCTGGACAAAGGCAAGATTTCAGGGGTCACAGGCATATACAGGAAATGGATAATACCGCGTGCCCTCCTTCACGGGAAAGACATCTTCAAAAGAATCAGGCAGGAAATATAACAAGAGAACAACACAATGAAAATAGTCATAGCAGGAGCTGGAGAAGTAGGATCGCATCTCGCAAAGATGCTCAGCAACGAATCAAACAACATAACAGTCCTGGACAGCGACCAGGAAAGGCTGGAGTCTCTGGCGTCCAGCACTGATGTCATAACTGTAACAGGCAATCCGTCCTCTATAGAAGTCCTCAAAGAGGCCGGATGTGAAAACGCGGACCTTTTCATAGCAGTCCACCCTGACACTTCACAGGATGTCAACATCGTAAGTTCTCTTCTGGCGAAGCGGCTCGGAAGCAAAAAAGTCACAGCCCGCATCAACAATGAAGAATACCTGTCGTTTGAAAACAAATTCCTTTTCACAGAAATGGGCATCGACCTGCTCTTCTACCCGGAAAAGATAGCAGCCGGAGAAATCTACGACCTCCTCCAGAGGACCGCTTCTACCGACTCTATGGATTTTGCCCGCGGAAAGCTCCAGATGGCCGTGTTCAAATTAGAGGAAGACTCCCCTCTCATAGACAAGAAGCTGGTTGACTTCAGCGGAGTGGCTACAGCGGAGAACCTCCAGTTCAGGGTCGCGGCAATCTCGCGCAACAACGAGACCATCATACCTAAATTCGACACGAAATTCAAATATCACGACCTTGTCTTCATCATTTCCAAAAGGGAGGGCATAAACCAGCTTATGAAATACATCGGCAAAAGCGACATTGAAGTGAACAAGCTGATGATTCTCGGAGGAGGCCCGATCGGCGAGATGGTCGCCAAGAAACTGAGCAAGCAGCTGGACACCATAAAAATAATAGAGAAGAACAAGGACAAATGCCTGGAGCTGTCGGAAAGGCTCGGCAACAATGTGGTGGTAGTCAACGGAGACGGACGCAACTCAGACCTTCTCATAGAGGAATCCATAAAGGATTATGACGCCTTCGTAGCGGTGACAAGCAGCACCGAGACCAATATCCTTGCCTGCGTGGCAGCCAAACGTCTTGGAGTCGGACGCACAATCGCTGAAGTTGAAAACATTGAATACATCCGTCTGGCCGAAAGTATGGGAGTGGATGCCGTAATCAACAAGAAGCTGATAACGGCAGGAAGGATTTTCAAATTCACTCTCAGCAACAAGGTCCGCTTCATCAAATATATGAGCGGGACAAATGCCGAGGTCATAGAATTCATCGTGGCTCCGAACAGCTGGATAACAAAAGGAAAGCTCAAGGACATAGGCTTCCCTCAAAACGCCATCATCGGAGGTATCATCAGGGGCAATGATTCCTTCATTGCGGTAGGAGATTCTGAAATCAAGGCATACGACAGGGTGGTAGTATTCGCCCTTCCTGAAATCGTAAAGGAAGTGGACAAATTCTTCAGGTAGGTTTCATCTTTCGCGATTATTCGTATCTTTGCAGGATATTATGCAATGATTATGGCAAATGAAGCGATAAATTATACTGACGACGAAATCAGAAAACTCGAAGGCCTTGAAGCCGTACGCAAAAGGCCCGGAATGTACATAGGAAAGCTCGGAAACGGAGAAAAACCGGATGACGGTATCTATACACTGCTTAAAGAGGTGATAGACAACTCCATCGACGAGTTCGCGATGGGTTACGGAAAAGTCGTCAACATAACAATAGCCGACAATGAGGTGACTGTAAGGGACTTCGGACGCGGAATTCCTCTGAATTCTGTTGTAAAGGCAACAAGCGAGCTTCATACCGGAGGAAAATTCGACGACAAGGCATTCAAAAAGTCGGTAGGTCTCAACGGAGTGGGTACGAAAGCAGTCAACGCGCTTTCGTCTTCATTCTATGTGGAATCGTTCCGTGACGGAGAGAGTTCCTTCGCACTGTATTCCAAAGGCAAGCTGCAGGATTCCGGTAAAAGACCGACAAAAGAGAAGAACGGAACATTCATCAGATTTACCGCAGACAGCGAAATGTTCGGGGACTATTCATACAATATGGAATATGTAGAGTCCCTGCTGAAAAACTACTCCTACCTTAAAAAGGGTCTCACACTCAACATAAACGGGACTTCATTCAGCTCCAAGAACGGTCTTCTGGACCTTATAAACGACTCGATCTCGGAAGAGCCGCTGTATCCTCCTATCCATCTTGAAGGGGAAGATATAGAAATCGTCCTTACCCACGGCAACAGCTACGGGGAGAACATATCATCATTCGTCAACGGTCAGAACACAAGAGACGGAGGAACGCATCTTGCCGCCTTCAGGGAGGCAATCGCCAAAACGCTTAAAGAGTTCTACAAAAAAGACTATGCTCCTGAAGATATCCGCCAGGGAGTAGTCGGGGCTATCAGCATACAGATCCAGGAACCGCTTTTCGAGTCACAGACCAAAATCAAGCTCGGATCCACCTATATGTGGGAAGAGAAAAAGGATGAAAACGGGAAAAAGGTATCTGAACAGGGCCCTACGATAAGATCATTCGTAAATGATTTCATAAAGACAAACCTGGACAACTATCTGCACATGCACAAAGATGCGGCAGGAGCGATCCAGGAAAAGATCATAGCTTCAGAAAAGGAGCGGAAAGAAATCTCCGGCATACAGAAAAAGACGAAGGAGCGTACCAAACGCACAAACGTATACAACAAGAAACTGCGTGACTGCCGGATCCACTTCAATGACAAGCTGGCAAAAGGCAGACAGCACGAGACGGAGCTGACAAGCATCTTCATCACGGAGGGAGATTCCGCAAGCGGAACGATCACAAAGGTCCGCAACGCCAACAACCAGGCAGTGTTCAGCCTCAGGGGAAAGCCTATCAACTGCTACAAAGAAAGCCGTAAGAGAGTGGCGGAGAACGAAGAACTCAACCTGCTGGTGGCAGCTCTCGGAGTGGAGGATGAGATGGACAATCTGCGCTACAACAACATCATCGTAGCGACGGATGCCGATGATGACGGAATGCACATCAGGATGCTTGTCCTCACATTCTTCCTGAAATATTACCCTGATCTTGTGCGCAGAGGACATGTGCACATACTCCAGACTCCCCTTTTCAGGGTCAGGAACAAAAAGGAGATACGGTACTGCTATTCCATAGAAGAGAAGGAAGCCGCAATAAAATCCCTGAACAAAGGTGTGGAAGTCACGAGGTTCAAAGGTCTCGGAGAGATTTCCTCCGATGAGTTCGTCAACTTCATCGGAGAGGATATGAGGCTTGACCTTGTCAAGCTAAGCGATGAAGAAAGCATAGCGGAACTTCTTGAGTTCTATATGGGAGACAATACTATAGACAGACAGAATTTCATCAGGCAGAACCTCCGTAGCGAGGAGGAACTTGAAGATGTAAACATCTAATATCATGTGGAGAAAATTTTGCAGATTCATTCTTAAGATATGGGGGTGGACCCCTGTCGGAGGTACAGCTCCTGAGGACAAATGTATTCTTTTGGGAGTGCCACACACTTCAATCTGGGACTTTGTAGTAGCCTATCTGTTCTACCAGTCGGTAGGAGGCAAGGCCCTGTGTATGGTCAAGGAGGAATTTTTCAAATGGCCCCTCGGACCTGTAATCAGAAAAATGGGAGGAATACCTGTAAACAGGAAAAACCCGTCCTCCATCGTACTGAGTGTAATAAAGGAAATGAACAAAGTGGACAAGTTCCACCTTGCAATAGCTCCGGAAGGCACACGCCAGCCGGTAAGGAAATGGAAGGCTGGATTCCATACAATCGCCAGGGAAACCGGTGTTCCTGTCTACTTGTGCTATTTCGACTGGGGCACAAAACGTGTCGGAATCGCTGAAAAAGTAGAGCTTACAGATGATGCAAGGGCCGATATGGCACGTATTCAGCAGATGTATGAAGAAATGCATCTGGTCGGGAAGCATCCTGAAAAATATATTACTCATTAAAAAGAAAAAATATGAACTTCTTTTCAAGGCGGATTCTCAAATACAGAGAGAAATACGTCGATACATTAGGCAAATTGTATGAATACTCCACTGCCGTATACGAGAACAAGAAAATGTCTTTTATGCTTGACTCGGATATGGCATACACATACGGAAGTTTCCGCAAGAAATGCGACGAGATTTCCGCCAGGCTTTCAAGATATGGAATAGGCGCGGGCGACAGAGTCGCGATCCTCTCCCAGAATATGCCCAACTGGACCGTCGCAATGTTTTCACTTGTACCTTTCGGAAGGATATCGGTACCTATACTGCCGGATTCTTCGGAGAACGAGGTTACAAACATACTGACACATTCCGGCTGCAAGGCCATTTTCGTTT
>Ga0073906_1003409_pt1 | contig 18056 bp, 11 predicted proteins | sample Inofromicrocosms_FD_65485 | JGI IMG/M metagenome (GOLD analysis project Ga0073906, IMG submission 65485) | Mouse cecum microbial communities from Vienna, Austria - Inoculum for glucosamine and mucus D2O microcosms | ecosystem: Host-associated > Mammals > Digestive system > Large intestine >... | reverse complement strand
CGGCATATTTCCGCCTGCGCTTCGGTCGTTATGGAACCCCATAACTCCCTCACCACAAGCAGAAATCTGCTCGACGACTGACCGCCCTGACGGTAACATTTATTATTAAACAAGCTCTTATAATGCCATTACACTCCGCAACCTAATGCCTGAACCCCAAAACCCGCTTTGCATAGGCATAGGAGGCATCCGGAATGAGGAAACGCAAATCGGTTCCTGCCGACAGTTTTTCCCGAATAAAAGTGGACGAGACCGACATAGTAGGCGCGTCAGCAAGATAGCGTATCGAATCCGGAGCGTCATAATCCATCTCCATTCCGGATATGAATTCCGGAGTCAGAACCACTCCAGGACGCGGATACACCAACAGTCCGAATTCACGCAAGATTCCTCCCGGATTCCTCCAAAGACGGAAATCACGGAGATTGTCGGCTCCGGCGACAAGCCGGAAACTATGTTCAGGATATGAGTCCCGCAAAGCGCAGAGCGTCCCGTAGGTGTAGGACGGGACTGGAAGCGACATCTCAAAACCGGAGACCCGAACCCTTGGACATCCGGCCATCGCGAGCCTCGCCATCTCAAGCCGCTGGCAGTCGGTGAAAAGCCTTCTTTGTCCGTCTTTCAGCGGATTCAGAGGGCTGACAAGCATCCAGACCTCGTCAACCCCGCCGAACTGAGCCACATAACTGCCAACGACAGCGTGTCCTATGTGGACAGGATCGAAAGTGCCTCCGTAGATTCCGATTTCCATCATTCAGCGATGAAGCCGGATATGGCCGACGCCACCTTGCCTACGGTTTCTTCAAGGTCATCGTTTACTACGCAAAGGTCAAACCGGGAAGCGAAACCTATTTCATACTCAGCCTTGTCAAGACGTTTGCGGATGGTATCTTCACTGTCTGTGGCCCTTCCGCGCAGACGGCGTTCAAGCACCTCCAGACTCGGAGGGGAAAGAAACACTGAAAGCGCCCTGTCCCCGTAGATGTCTTTAACGTTGACCCCGCCCTTGACATCGATGTCCATGATAAGATTCATTCCAGAATCCGTTACGCGCTCCACTTCCGATTTCAGCGTGCCGTAGTGGGTGCCGGCATACACCTCTTCATATTCCACGAAATCTCCTTCAGCAACCCTACGCCGGAATTCCTCGTCGGAAATGAAATAATACTCGCGGCCGTCCTGCTCATTGCCGCGGGGCTTGCGGCTCGTGGCTGAAATGGAGAATCCGAGCCTGAGTGCCGGAATCTGCATCAGCCTCCCTATGACGGTAGATTTGCCGGTGCCGGAGGGAGCGGAAAGAATTATGATTTTACCTTTCATAACACGTTAAGCACCTGCTCCTTGATTTGTTCAAGCTCATCTTTCATCTTGACCACTATCTTCTGCATGTCAGGGTCGTTGGCCTTCGAGCCGAGAGTGTTTATCTCACGCCCCATCTCTTGGGCAATGAATCCGAGCTGCTTTCCCTGCCCGGAGTCAGCCGGAAGGCCGAGGGTGTCAAGGAAATAGTTGAGATGCGAACGCAGACGCGTCTTCTCTTCAGTAACATCGAGCTTCTCTATATAGAAAACGAGTTCCTGCTCAAGGCGTCCACGGTCATACTCCACGCTGTCAAGCTTGGCAAGCTGCTCTTCGAGCCTTGCCCGAATCTTCGGCACCCTTTTCTCCTCAAAAGGCTCCACCGAAGCAAGAAGGCTGCTGATATTGTCTATCTTCTCCACGAAGAACTGGAACAGACGCTCGCCTTCACGGCTCCTGAACGCCATGAGCGCAGAAGCCGCCTCCCTGCAAGCCTGGCGGAAAGCCTCTTCGTCGGCGGCATCGACCATCTTCAGTTCGGTCTTTAGAGCATCGGGCAGCCTCAGCAACGTGGCATACCAGTCGGCAGGTTCGGGAATCCCGAGAGTGCCGGCAAGCGCAAGAATCTGCGACCTGTACTGCTGCAGGACTTCCGTGTTGATCACCGCGGAAGCCTCCGGGACGATGTTCTCGACCGATACGTTAAGCTCCACCTTGCCGCGCTGCAGCACAGAGGCAAGCTCCGAACGCATAGTTACCTCAAGCTCACGGAAATACGGAGGAACACGCATCGAAAGGTCGAGCTGCTTGCTGTTGAGAGATTTGATTTCTATTGTGATTTTTTTCGACTCCGAGGCGGCTGCGCCACGGCCGAAACCGGTCATTGATTGTATCATTCTTAAAATCAGCTATATACCAAAATACAATAGGAGAGACCCGTCGTGAATGACAAAATTACAAAAAAAAATCCAATCAGACCCAATTTGCTCCAATCAACTTTTTTGGCTAATTTTGCGTTTTAACAATGATAAACCGGATTCTGACCATACGATACAGACCATGCCAAGCCGGTAAACAACAAAAAACTTCATATATCTTAATTATATAATGGACAATAAGGAACTACTCAAGACAGTAGAAGCCAAAGCCCAAAAGTGGCTCGGCACCCAATATGACGAACAGACGCGTCTCGAGGTAAAAGCCATGCTCGACGCGGAAGACAAATCCCCGCTTATAGAGGCTTTCTACAAAGACCTTGAATTCGGCACCGGAGGACTGCGCGGAATAATGGGTGCCGGATCAAACCGCATGAACACATATACTGTAGGAGCGGCGACTCAGGGACTGGCCAACTACCTGAACGACTGCTTCAAGGAGCTTCCCCAGATAAGCGTCGTGGTCGGGTTTGACGTGCGCCACAACTCTCGCAAATTCGCAGAACTCGCAGCCGACATATTCTCGGCAAACGGCATAAAGGTGTATCTTTTCGACGACGGATGCCCCACCCCTGAGGTTTCATACGCCATACGCAAACTCGGATGCCAAAGCGGCGTGATGATCACCGCCAGCCACAATCCCAAGGAATACAACGGCTACAAGGCCTACTGGAGCGACGGCGCACAGATGATAGCCCCCCACGATGTCAAGACCATTGAATACGTAGAGGCGATAACCTCCGTAGACCAGGTGAAATTCCAGGGAGACAAAAAGCTGATTGAAATCATAGGCCCTGAAATAGACCGGGATTTCCTCCACGACGTGCATACGCTGTCCCTCTCCCCTGAAAGCGACAAGCGCCATTCCGACATGAAGATCGTCTACACCCCGCTCCACGGCGTGGGCACGCGGCTCACATACCGTTCGCTTGAGCTTTGGGGATTCAACGAGGTGATACATGTGCCTGAGCAGGACATCCACAACGGCGACTTCCCGACTGTAAAGTCCCCTAACCCTGAAAACCACGAGGCTCTTGAAATGGCCATAGAAAAGGCCAAAAAGACCGGCGCGCAAATCGTGCTTGCCGCCGACCCAGACGCCGACCGAATCGCCCTCGCCGTGCGCGACAAGAAAGGCGAATACCAGCTCGTCAACGGCAACCAGCTCGTCATGATGCTCCTCAACTACATCATCACGCGCAACGCCGAACTCGGACGAATAACGGGCGACGAATACTGCGTGAAGACAATCGTGACCACCGAGACCATCAAGCGCATAGCCGACGCCAACAACGTGAAGTGCTTCGACTGCTACACCGGCTTCAAGTGGATTGCCGACGTGATGCGCAATATGGAAGGGAAAGGACGCTACATCGGCGGAGGCGAAGAGAGCTACGGATTCCTTGCCGAAACGTTCGTGCGAGACAAGGATTCCATATCGGCAAATTCCCTTATGGCCGAAATGGCAGCCTGGGCAGCCGACAAAGGCATGAACCTCTACGAGCTCCTGATAGACATATACGCACAATACGGCTTCTCCCGCGAACGCGGCATAAGCATCGTGCGTCCGGGCAAGACCGGTGCCGACGAAATAGCAGCGATGATGAAAGGATTCCGCGAAAACCCGCCCAAGGAGCTCGCCGGCTCGCCGATAGTCGAGATAAAAGACTATGCCGACCTCAACTGCCGCAACCTCAAGACCGGGGAAACCACGAAAATGAATTTCCCGGCCACGAGCAACGTGCTGCAGTTCTTGACCGAAGCCGGCGACAAGATTTCAATCCGCCCGTCAGGGACAGAGCCTAAAATCAAGTTCTACATCGAGGTGCGCGAAGACATGCCTTCCAAAGAACTGTACGAAGAAACCGTGGTCAAGGCCGAAAAGCACATCGACCAGATTCTTTCCGACCTGAAAGTGGACTGACCGCCAACGACAGACAAGCTTTCTATCCAAATATATCGTTCAAAATCCGGTAGCCACGAATGGCAGCCGGATTTTTTCATGTTTCGCACCGACCCCTGGTGATGCGTTTTTGTTGTATCTTAAGAGTGTCATACATTTGTAAGACGCTCCAAGAAACACACTATATGCTATGTCAAACACCAGGAAACATATCTTCGCCACGCTGACGATGCTCGCATTTTCGGCGCTTTGTGTCGTTTCCGCCTCGGCCCAGATGGCAATCAAAAAAGCGGTGGCTCCGGTGGTGCCGCCCGACTCGGCCGATGTCGCATACTACGGCAAGAAACATTTCTGGCGGGCGGCTGCCGAGACATTCGGCTTCAACATCGGACTCTGGGCTTTCGACCGATATGTGCAGAAAGGCGATTTCGCCTACATATCGCTCAATTCCATAAAAGAGAACTTCAAGCACGGATTCATATGGGACAACGACATGCTCGGCACCAACACATTCCTGCATCCATACAACGGCTCGCTCTACTTCAACGCCGGACGCGCCAACGGCTTCAACTTCTGGCAGTCTGAACTCTTTGCAATCGGCGGCAGCGCGATGTGGGAGCTTTTCATGGAATGCGAATACCCGTCCACCAACGACATAATAGCCACTCCGATAGGAGGCGCAGTGCTGGGCGAGACACTTTTCCGCGCCTCCGACGCTGTGCTTGACGACCGCAGCGGCGGGTGGGAACGCTTCGGACGCGAAGCCGCCGCCTTCGTATTGTCGCCCATACGAGGCCTGAACCGCATAATCACAGGCGACGCCTGGCGGAAACGAGCCACCCCGGGACGTGTGTTCGGAAGCCCCAGCTTCGCGTTTCAGGTTTCTGCCGGATTGAAGCTGCTTGAATACCAAGGACATCTACGCGACACCCGTGCCGGATTTGCCGTGCAGCTCGATATGGAATACGGCGACAGGTTTCAGGTAAAATCCACAAAGCCTTACGACTATTTCACCCTCTCGGCCGAACTCGCGGTTATGAAAGGCCAGCCATTGCTCAGCCAGCTTGAGATAAAAGGCCGTCTGCTCGCACGCGAAATATTCAAGAACTACCGCTCGCACATAAGCGTCGGGCTTTACCAGCATTTCGACTTCTTCGATTCGGACACGATCGACGGACTCGACCGCGTGCCTTACAAACTCGGCATCCCGGCAAGCGTCGGAGGAGGCATAATGTTCCGCGACGTGGAGGAACACCGATGGCGGCTCGACGCATACGCACACGCCAACGGAATCATACTCGGCTCTATACTTTCCGACCATTACCGTGCCGGCGAACGCAACTACAACTGGGCTTCGGGATTTTCCGTAAAGGCGGGAGCCAACATCATATTCGACAAGGACAAGCTCTCGTTCTCACTCAATCATCACTATTACAGGCTGTTCAGCTGGAAAGGCTACCGCACCGGCACTGATTTGGCAAAAGAGAACCCCAAGACGCTCAACGTGCAGGGCGACCACTCCTGTGCATCGTTCAACGTTACGGAATTCCGCGCCAACGTGAAGCTATGGCGCAACCTCTATGCCACTCTCAGCTTCATGAACTATGTTCGCTCCACGCGCTACCGGGATTTCGGACACCGCCTCAGTTCCTCAATGACCCTCCGCACAATGCTCACCTACAAATTCTAAATTCGTTCAATCACCTAATAAGCAATTACATACAATCACAGCCCTATATAATCCCTCCGAAATATTTCAGAAATTCTTCTCAAAAGATTTGCATAATTGGATTTAAATTTATATATTTGCCGCTGAAAAACCATTCAATCTCATTGTAAGATGAATGTCTTTCTACAACAAACTTAGTTTTCACTATCAAAAAATTTCTTTATGAAAAGAATCTATTACTTTCTTACTATGCTTTTTGCATTCTTTACAAATGCCAATTCACAATCCACTACTCAAGTGGCCGTATCGGAACAACAGGCTTTTGATCTTGTGATGCAGAAATATGATGCCAATCAAGTCGATGTATTTTTACTCAACGACACAAGTTCAAAAATCTCAAACCAATCTTACACCTATTTCATAGATGAAGAGCCTATGAAAGGTTGGGAACACAACTGCTGCATCATAACCGTTCCAAAACACATCAATGCAGGAGACGACATCACCATTTCCACACAAAAATTGCGTATGGCTCCAACAGGAAATTTCGAGATACGGCATTTAATGCCACGAAATTCAACTTATGATTCACATAGACCGATTGTAAGCTTCGGACAAACCAACGACATCCAACAACAGTCTGCAAACCACACACAAGCCATTATCTTAAGTGGTGGGTATAACATGGCCAACAACTACCAAAGATATTGGAATGATTGTTCTTTCATATATCAGACATTAACTAAACGATATTGCATTCCCAAAGAAAACATATCAGTTCTTATGTCTGATGGTACAGATCCAGCTCCTGATATGAGAATTACAAATACTTACAGATACAAATCTCAGCCACTTGACCTTGACGGAGATGGACTGGATGACATACAATATGCTGCAACAAGAGAAAACGTTCAGGCCGTACTTAACGGATTGCTTCCGAAAATGAATGAAGATGATCATCTGTTTATATTTGTAATAGACCATGGGGGGGCAAACAATGATTATACAACATCTAATATTTGGTTATGGAATGAAGAGGCTCTTTATGATTATGAACTTGCACAATGGCTAAAACCATTTACCGATAAATCAGTTACTGTAAATGCAGTGTTAGGGCAGTGTTTCTCAGGAGGGTTCATAGATGATTTAACGGATGTCGGGTGCGTTGTCGCGACTGCCTGTGAACACGACAAAAGTTCATGGGCATGCACAGACATACCTTATGATGAATTCGTCTACCACTGGACTTCTGCAATCAACGGACAAGACGCTTTCGGGATTTCTGTGAATGCCGATGATGACGGGGACGGAATCATCTCTATGGCTGAGGCATTCACCTTCGCACAAAACAAAGACCGAAAAAACGAGAATCCACTATTCATCTCCACCCCAACATCATTGGGAGAAACGCTGGCGTTCAACAATATCCCATACACCAATCTCTGCATACGCGACAACTATGACGATGACTGGGCGGAACCGAATCTGACAACAGACGTACTCTGGGACTCTCCGGACATCTGGGTCAGGAACACGGATGACGGCGACACAGGCCACCAGAACCCGGATTACGACCCGGAAGAACCTGTAAAGACCGTATACGTCAGGATCCACAACAACGGAACCAAAGATTACGTTGCGACCGAGACCAATGACCCCAAAGCGAAATTCATCCATCCTTATTGGGCCAAAACGGCAACCGATATGTCTGCACGCACATGGATGGGAATGGAAGGTTACGGCAGACGGCCTTATGTTCAACCTACCGGAGGAAGAATTGACAATCCGGTCTACATACCCTCCATTCCCGCAGGCGAATGTGTTACGGTGGAGATTCCTTGGAAAACCACAGAAAACATGTTCAAATTTCCGGGTGAGGACAACACCGACGGGCACCTGTTCTCGGTTCTCGCAAAAATCAAGAATGACGGACAACCGGAAGAATTCAGCGACACTCTGTGCCTTGACCCGAAAACTTCCAAAAGAATCGCCCAAAAGAACACAATGATTCTTGAACCGGACGGCAAAAACGCCACCAAGGAAGCGGCTGCATTTGTCAGAAACGCATCTGACGCCTCCGTAAAGCATTCCATCGAAATCAGAGATCGCACCGGAATCACCACACCAAACGACAAGAGCCTGTTTGACGTGGCCTCTGTTGAATTGACCATGTCAACAAAAATATTCAATGCATGGCAACGCGGAGGCAGCAAAACCTCAGGAGTGGGAATGCCGACAGAGGATGCGCCGCAGACATTCCGTTTCACTTCTGACAATGGTGCAATCCACCTGATCAACCTCAACAGGAACGAGTTTGACAAGGTGTTTTTAAAGCTGAACATACATTCAAGAAGCAACAATCAGCTGGGACAAAGATACGTGTTTGACCTGATACAGCGCGACGAACATGACCGCATCGTGGGAGGAACGGCATTTACATACAAAGAACCGGCCATGCTCATCTGGCCTATAACCATCAATGCCTTGACCGCAGACAACGGAAATGTCGAGCTTCAGGCACTGATGCCAGAAGACGGGATGTGGCCGGAATGGTCCGACCAAACTGACGGGGTCATTGGAACCGGCGACAGAATCACAGTCAAGCCTACCAGGCAAAACGACACGTTCACGGTTTCTGCCATGACCAGCAACGGGGAACTTGCGGAAGGGGCTATTTCACTCGAACCGACAACCGGAATCAAATCCGTTACCCAGTCTCTGACTGAAGAAAGATTAGATATAAAGTTGCTGTCCAGCACAGGGTCATCTGACAGCGAGATAACCGTCTCCGCAATCGAAAAGGCTGAAACACGACCGTTGCGGCAAAAAATCGACGCAAACCAAGAAGGCATGTCCATAGACGCTTCGTCCCTGCCGTCGGGGCTGTACGTGGTTGTCATGACCATTGACGGAACGGTGGTTGACAGCGTGAAATTCAACAAAATGTAAAAAAACGAGATATGATAAGGAATCGGGAAATGCTGTTTTCCCGATTCCGATTGTCCAACACAAAAACTTAGAAATATGGAAATGAAGAGTTACAACAGACTGAGAACGACCCTGGCGGTGATGGCAGCGGCTTTTTTATGCCTCACTGCATACGCGGACGACGGCATATTCCTCGCAAAACCGGAAAAGGCGGGTTCGTTGGCCGAGATTGTCGGTGAGAAGGCAAACGAGATAGATTCCCTGGCGGTAGAAGGGCCGTTGAACGAAGCGGACTTCAACACATTGTGGGAAATGGGCTACAAAGGATGGCTCGAATACCTCGACCTTTCCAAGGCCAGCCCGGAAGGGGACAGGATCCCCGACAATGCCTTCTTCCACGAATATGAGCAGACAGAAAAATCACATATATTCGGAGACAGGCTGATACCGTTGGCATACCTTAACACAGTCATACTTCCTCAAAACCTGAAAGAAATAGGTGAATACGCTTTCGCATGCACAAGAATCAAAAGCATAATGTTCCCCGAAAGCCTACAGAACATAGGAGCCTGGAGCTTCTACAGGTGCCCGGCACTTGAAGGCAAAATCACTTTTCCCGGGAACATTCCGGAACTGAAAGAATACTCTTTTGCGGAATGCCCGAAAATCGAAGAAGTAGAAATACCAAGTTCTGTGCGATGCATCTGGGGCTTTTGCTTCGACAGATGCCACAGTCTTAAGAAAGTGGACTTTTCCGAAGGTCTTGATCACATCTCTTTCTACGCATTCAGGGAAACGAGGCTTGAAACGCTTATTCTACCCAAGACATTCGGCACCATGCACGACGGGGCGTTCGCCGACGTTACAACACTGAAAAGCATCTACAGCCTCAACCCCAACGCTCCGTGGGCTGTAACAGAAGCCTTAAACGGAGTAAAAGGTGCCGGCAATATGCGGGAAACAGACTATTCATTCACAGGCACACCGACCGACATTCCGGTTTACATTCCTGTCGGATCCCTGTCATCATATAAGTCCGGAAACGGTTGGGACAGGTTCACCAACCTCATAGAATGCGAAGACCTGCCGGAACTCCCCCATTCCGGAATCGAGGAAATGTCAGCTTATGAAGAAAACATAGCCGATGCCTCAATAAGCGTCAGGAACGGCAGACTGATTATAGAAAGCGGGGCTGACCTCGGTTTCACTGTCCACACGCCCGACGGAACAAGAATCGCGAGCGGAAAGACAAAGGCCGGGACAGCAAGCATAGTGTTGCCGGAAGGCGTATATCTCGTACGCGCCGGCAAGACTGCATCCAAAGTCTTAATCTGACACCAAAACCCGGCTATACAACACATTCACTCAACCCGGGATGCGCCCAAAAACAGACTACGCTTCCCGTTTTTCACACCGGCACTTCTATAGGAAGATTTGATTGACACAATTGTAGGATTTAACGGCAAAATTAGGGAATACGCAAAATAATGCCTAACTTTGCGGCGATTTTCGGGACGTTACGCGTCCTGAACTTGGTCGCACCCGGAAAAATCCGTGCGTATGCGACTCTAAACAACTGAAATCATAATTTTTAGCCAAAAGCTATGTTGAAGAATACCAATGTAAAGTCCGTAGAACACGTAGTAATACGTTTCTCAGGCGACTCCGGCGACGGCATGCAGCTCGCCGGCAACATTTTCTCGAACGTTTCGGCAGGAGAAGGCAACCAGATATCCACCTTCCCTGACTATCCTGCCGAAATCCGCGCCCCGCAGGGCACGCTCAGCGGCGTGAGCGGATTCCAGGTAAACCTCGGCCACGCCGTCCACACTCCCGGCGACGAAGCCGACGTGCTCGTGGCCATGAACCCGGCAGCGCTCAAAACCAACCTGAAGTTCCTGAAATCAACCGGAATAATCATCTGCGACAGCGACACGTTCCGCCCTGCCGACCTCAAAAAGGCCGAGTACACTACCGATGACCCGATCAAGGAACTCGGAATCGACAAGCGTCGCGTGCTTCTCGTGCCGATGACGGAGCTCGTAAAGCGCACGCTCGAAGGAAGCGGCCTCGACCAGAAGGCCATGCTCAAGTGCAAGAACATGTTCGCGCTCGGCCTCATATGCTGGCTCTTCGAGCGTCCCGTGGACAGCGTGCTCGCCAAGCTTAAGGCAAAATTCGCAAAAAAACCGGAAATCTACGAGGCAAACGCCAAAGTGATACGCGCCGGATGGGACTGCGGGCACAACACGCATTCATATATGCCCACCTACCGCGTAGAGACAGAGTCAGTGGAACCGGGCATCTATACCGACGTCAACGGCAACACCGCCACCGCATGGGGTCTCATCATGGCCTCAGAAAAGAGCGGACGCCCCCTTTTCCTCGGCTCATACCCCATCACCCCGGCCACCGACATCCTGCATGAACTCGCCAAGCGCAAAGACCTCGGCGTGAAGGCCTGCCAGATGGAAGACGAGATAGCCGGAGTATGCTCCGCAATCGGCGCGTCATACGCCGGACACCTGGCCGTAACGTCAACTTCCGGACCCGGCCTCGCGCTCAAGAGCGAAGCCATCGGACTGGCAGTGATGGCCGAGCTCCCGCTCGTGGTGATCGACGTGCAGCGCGGCGGCCCATCCACCGGACTCCCGACGAAGACCGAGCAGACCGACCTCATGCAGGCCCTCTACGGCCGCAACGGCGAGTCGCCGATATGCGTGCTTTCCGCCGTATCACCGACCGACTGCTTCCATATGGCTTTCGAGGCCGCACGCATCGCAATCGAACACATGACTCCCGTAATCCTCCTCACCGACGCGTTCATAGCCAACGGCTCGTCGGCATGGCGTGTGCCTGAGGAAAGCGAGTATCCCGAAATCAAAGTGCCGTTCGTCACCGACGAGCAGCTTGCCGCGGAATGGAAGCCATACAAGCGCATCGGCGAGAACTTCGCCCGCGCATGGGCCATCCCTGGCACCAAGGGCGCGATGCACCGCGTGGGCGGCCTGGAAAAGGATTTCGAGACTTCCGTGATATCCAACGACGGAGCCAACCATGCCCTCATGATTGAGACGCGCCGCAGCAAAGTGGCCAAAATAGCCAATTCCGTCCCCGACCTCACCATCGCAGGCGAGAAAGACGCCGACACGATCCTCGTGGGCTGGGGCGGCACCTACGGCCATCTCTACACTGCAATGGAAGAGCTCAACGCCGACGGCAACGAGAACCACAAAGTGGCCCTCGCCCAGTTCAGATACATCAACCCGATGCCGAAGAACGCCATCGAAGACCTCAGCCGCTTCAAGCGCATCATCGTGGCAGAACTCAACACCGGACAGTTTGCCGATTATCTCCAGATGCACATGCCTGGCCACGAGATACTGCGCATAAACAAAGTGGAAGGCCAGCCCTTCCTCGTCAAAGAGATCGTGGACGGAGTAATCAAACACATAGAGCAGAAATAAGGAGGAAAACGCAATGGAAAACAATCAGAACCAATACACACCTTCCGACTACAAGAACAAGCAGAGCGTGCGCTGGTGCCCCGGATGCGGCGACCACGCCATCCTCAACGTGCTCCACAAGGCAATGGCCGAACTCCAGATTCCGCCAGAACAGACCGTGGTCGTCTCCGGCATCGGATGCTCCTCGCGTCTGCCCTACTACATGAACACCTACGGCATGCACACCATCCACGGGCGTGCCGCAGCGATAGCCACCGGAGTGAAGACCTCGCGTCCCGACCTGACCGTCTGGCAGATTTCGGGCGACGGCGACGGACTCGCCATAGGCGGCAACCACTTCATCCACGCCGTGCGCCGCAACATCGACCTCAATATGCTGCTTTTCAACAACAAGATCTACGGTCTGACAAAAGGGCAGTATTCACCGACCACCGACCGTGGCACCGTAACGAAGTCAAGCCCCTACGGCACCACGGAAGACCCGTTCATCCCCGCAGAGCTTTGCTTCGGCGCACGCGGCACATTCTTTGCCCGCAGCTTCGACGTGGCGCTCGACACCACGAAGGAAGTGATGGTGGCGGCCGCCCGCCACAAAGGCGCATCTGTGGTGGAAGTGCTCCAGAACTGCATGATATTCAACAACGGCGCCTTTGCCTGGTTCACAGACCGTGAGGAACGCCTCAACCGCACAATCCATCTCCGCCACGGCGAAAAGATGCTGTTCGGCACCGACCTTGACCTCGGACTGGTGCAGGACGGATTCGGGCTCAAGGCAGTGAAGCTCGGAGAAGACGGCTACACGATTGACGACGTGCTTGTGCACGACGCCCACTGCGAAAGCAACTTCCTCCACCAGCAGCTTGCCATGATGGACGGACACTCGCTGCCCATCGCCATAGGCGTGATACGCGACGTGGAGGCTCCCAGCTACGAGACGGAAGTCGCCAAGCAGGTGGAGACAGTAAAGGCCAAGAAAGGATTCAAGAACCTCCGCGACATGATACTGAAGACCACGGAGACCTGGGAAGTGAAGTAACCACCGGTTTCTTCTGACAATACATCAACCAATCGGGACGCACACAAAACGCGTCCCGATTTTTTGTTTTTGCCGTCCGGATAAAAATGCGTAACTTTGCACCTTAATTTTCTTACTGACAAAAAACACTTGAATATGGGAGGTTTCTTCGGAACCACGTCCGTGCGCCCCTGCGTGGCGGACCTTTTCTACGGCACTGACTACAATTCCCACCTCGGCACACGCAGAGGCGGCATGGCAACCTACGATGCCGAGTCAAAGCGTTTCGCACGCTCAATCCACAATCTTGAAAGCACTTATTTCCGCACCAAGTTCGAAGATGAACTCAGCAAGTTCTCCGGAAACTCCGGGATAGGAATCATAAGCGACACCGATGCCCAGCCAATCATAATCAACTCGCATCTCGGGCGTTTCGCAATCGTTACCGTGGCCAAGATATGCAATATCGAAGAGCTTGAGAACGAACTCCTGGAAAGCGGGATGCACTTTGCCGAACTAAGCTCGGGCAACACCAACCAGACGGAACTCGTGGCCCTGCTCATAAACCAAGGCAAGAATCTCCGTGAGGGAATCGAGAACGTGTTCCGAAAAGTGAAGGGTTCATGCTCGATGCTGATACTCACCGACGACGGAAGCCTCATAGCCGCCCGGGACCGACTCGGACGCACACCTATAGTAATCGGCAAGAAAGACGGAGCCATGGCAGCCACGAGCGAAAGCAGCGCGTTCCCGAATCTCGACTACGAAACCGACCGTTTCCTCGGCCCCGGCGAAATCGTGCGTCTGCATCCTGACAGGGTAGAAACAATAAAGGAGCCGGAGGAGCAGATGCAGGTATGCTCGTTCCTGTGGGTTTACTACGGATTCCCGACATCATGCTATGAAGGCCGCAACGTCGAAGACGTGCGTTTCCGTTTCGGAGAGGAAATGGGGAAAAACGACGCTTCGGAAGTGGACTGCTGCTGCGGCATACCTGACTCAGGCGTGGGGATGGCCCTCGGATACGCATGCGGAAAAGGCGTGCCTTACAAGCGTGCCATATCGAAATACACACCGACATGGCCCCGCAGCTTCACTCCTTCGCGCCAGGAACTCCGCAACCTCGTGGCCAAGATGAAGCTCATCCCCAACCGTCAGATGCTCGACGGACAGCGCGTGCTCTTTTGCGACGACTCCATCGTGCGCGGGACACAGCTCCGCGACAACACCAAAGTCCTCTACGACTACGGCGCAAAGGAGGTTCACATAAGGATAGCATGCCCGCCGCTCATCTACAGCTGCCCCTTCGTGGGCTTCAGCGCATCGAAAAGCGACCTTGAGCTAATCACCCGGCGCATAATCAAAGAGCTGGAGGGAGACCCTGACAAGAATCTGGAGAAATACGCCACCACCGGTTCGCCGGAATATGAGAAGATGGTCGATATAATCCGGGAACGCTTCGGGCTGACGTCGCTGAAGTTCAATTCGCTTGAGACGTTAATAAAGGCCATAGGGCTGCCCAAGTGCAAAGTCTGCACGCATTGTTTCGACGGCTCATCCTGCTTCTGAACCGACATTACACCAAAGACTGCACATACGTCCGGCTTGAACCACGTGTTCAGGCCGGACGCTTTATGAGACGGCTGATTTCGCCAGCCCAAAGGACAAGAGAAGTGGAGCCTATTATGACAAGCCAGTCGGAAAGGCGCAAGGGAACCACATTGAAAAGTCCGCCGCCGAACTGGACTATGAGAACCTGCCCGACGAATATGCACGCCACGATGAAAAGGAAGCCTCGGCAACCGCGCAGCCTAAGAGCCGACCGTCCTGTGGCGAAAGCCCGTGCATTGAACATGTTCCAGAACTGCATGAACACGAATATCGTGAAGAAAAGCGAAAGCTCATAGGGCGTGAGACTATGGCATGCCCCTACCGCGGCCCTTCCGATTTCAGCAAGAGAGGCAATGTCAGTGCGTTCGAAATAATACAGAAGCACGATAAGCACAAGGAAGCACGCCGCACCCGTCGCAGCTATCGACCGCCACATACCGCGTGATATTATGAACGACTTCCGGTCGCGCGGCATGTCGCGCATCACGGCTTCCGACGGAGGGAGCGATGCCAACGCCATCGCCGCGAAAGTGTCCATTATCAGGTTGACCCACAGCATCTGCGTTACCGTGAGCGGCGATTCCATATCCATAAACGCGCCAAAAAGCACCACCAGACATGCCACTACGTTGACCGTAAGCTGGAAGAGGATGAAACGCTGGATGTTACGGTAAAGCGAACGCCCCCACATCACGGCACGGCCTATGGATGTGAACGAATTGTCGATTATGGTGATGTCTCCGGCTTCCTTGGCCACGGCCGTGCCGTCGCCCATGGCCAGACCGACATGCGCCGCCTTCAAGGCGGGAGCGTCGTTGGTTCCGTCGCCGGTTACGGCCACCACCTCGCCTCGTGCCTGCAATGCCTCCACGAGCCTCTTCTTGTCGAGAGGACGAGCGCGGGCTATGATTTTCAGATCCTTGACCCTCTCCACAAGCTCAGCATCGGAAAGCCCGGCAAACTCCGTGCCGGTAATCATATTGATGTCAGAATCCTCCGCATCGTCCCACAGCCCGATACGGCGTCCTATCTCCTTTGCAGTCCCCGGCGTGTCGCCTGTAACCACCTTTATGCCTATCCCGGCGTCAAGCACTTCCCCCACGGCCTCAGGCACATCGAGCCGCACAGGATCCGAGATGGCCGTGATTCCGAGGAAGACAAGATCCTTTCCGGAAATGACGTCTGCCGCACATTGCTCCCCACCGTTGCATATTTCCTTGCAAGCGAATCCGAGAGTGCGCATAGCCTGATTCTGATAACCGGCCAGCAATGCCTTCAACGAATCTTCGTCCGGCCCAGAACCATCACCGCACATCCCGTGCACAATCTCCGGCGCACCTTTCACATGAAGGAAACGCCGTCCGTCCCGACGCTCCACGAGCGTCGCCATATACTTGCGCTCGGTGGAAAACGGTATCTCCTCCACAATCCTTACTCCGCCCCGAATCGCCTCATAATCCTTTCCTCTTGCATAGAGCCAAAGCAGAAGCGCGCCTTCGGTAGGGTTTCCGACAGGCTTCGGGTCTTTGCCGCTCAGGTCGAGCCGGGCAGTGGAATTTACGGCTATCCCCTCCTCGACCACTTCGTCAGCCGTATTGCCGAAGAAGTCCGCATGAGCCACCTGCATACGGTTCTGGGTAAGGGTTCCGGTCTTGTCGGTGCATATCACCGTAGTGGCTCCCATCGTCTCGCAAGCGTGCAGTTTGCGGACGAGATTGTTGGTGCGGAGCATCCTGCGCATGGAATAGGCAAGGGAAAGCGTAACCGCCATCGGCAAACCTTCGGGAACGGCAACCACAATCAGGGTGACGGCAACCATGAGCGTCTTCAGGAAATACGAAAGGAACGAAATCCATCCAAAGTCCACATTGGCGAAATACAGAAGCATCCGGCCTATGACTATCATGACCGCCACTGCATAACTCATGCGTGAAACAAGCTTTCCCAGCCTGCCAAGCTGCTCATCAAGGGGAGTCCTCACGGAATCGTCAATCTGCGCCGCCTCAAACACTTTGCCGTTCTCTGTGGCGTCGCCCACGGCATCCACGACCATCATCCCGTGGCCTTCCATGATTTTTGTGCCACGGAGCACACGGTCGGTCGGGAACGTGGCATCCGGATCCGCGTCGGCAGGATCCGCGCTTTTGCATGCCACAGGTTCACCGGTAAGCGTGGATTCATCCACGCTCATGTCAGTTGACTGAAACAATATGCCGTCAGCCGGAATCTCATTGCCTGTGGACAAGACCACCACGTCGCCCACCACCACGTCGCGTTTCGGAATCTCGACGGAATAACCGTCGCGCACCACCGTAACCGGCTCTTCGTCATTCACCTGGTTCAGAATCCGGAATTCCTTCTCGGCCTTGACCTCAAAAAGGAACGCAAGCCCCGTGGCAAGCATTATGGCCACAAAGATGCCTATCGGCTCGAAAAAGACGCTGAACGACTGCCCGAGACCACAATACTCATAAAAGGATATGGCTATTGAAAGGCCTCCCGCGACAAGGAGTATGATTATCAGCGGATCCCTGAACTTGGCAAGAAACGCCTTCCAAAGAGGCGTGCGTTGGGCGGGGGAAAGCACGTTGACCCCGTATTTCTCACGGCTCTCGGCAACTTCCTGCGACGTAAGACCCGTTTTGCCGATTGCTTCATGTATGTCCTTCTCTGTGTCCATATTGTCTGCGATTATTCAAAACGCGTGCAAAGGTACTGATTATGTCTGACTTGGACAATCAAGGCGCTTGACCCTCAGCCGTCCAGAAACGTTTCATCCAATACCTAAAGCAAAGACAATTAAACCTATGCCCCCGTTTCTTGTTCTAATATTAAAAGATTATTAAATCTTGCTTCCTGCGGACAATCCATCTCACGGAAGCCTGAAAACCCCAAAAACCACACCATTATGAAAACCCGTAGACTTCTGACAGGATTGCTTATTGCGGCATTCGTCTTATCCGCATCGCCTGCACTCGAGGCGCAGTCGATCCATTTCCGTCTTGGTTCCGACGGCGTGGGACTCTCAGTCAATTCCGGCCACCACAGCCACGTACACTATTGTGATGACGACTGGGAAGACTACTACAAACATGCGCGGAAACACTACAAACGCGAGTTCGGGATAAGTAATAGTATAAAAAAGTAGAATCAGCAGCTTGAAAAAGTTGCCGATTCTTTTGGTAATATCACTGATATTTAGTAATTTAGAGGAACCAAACAATAAATA
>Ga0073906_1003406_pt1 | contig 18068 bp, 18 predicted proteins | sample Inofromicrocosms_FD_65485 | JGI IMG/M metagenome (GOLD analysis project Ga0073906, IMG submission 65485) | Mouse cecum microbial communities from Vienna, Austria - Inoculum for glucosamine and mucus D2O microcosms | ecosystem: Host-associated > Mammals > Digestive system > Large intestine >... | reverse complement strand
CCAGCCTTGTCCGCCTCCGCCCCTGGCATCAGAAACCAACCCGCCGTGGCCGATACAGCTATCCCAGTCAGCGAACAGCTTTAAATCTGAACCGTCCTGGTTCATCACATAAAAGTCCGGGGTATCGTTAATGGTTCCGCCGACAGCCCCAATTACCAGAATCTTTTCGCCCCATGGCAGAACCATATGGATTTGGCTTGTCCCCTGGGGAATCAAGGTTGTTGTCTTTTTGGAGGAAATGTCATAGCGGAAGGCGCCTTTCATGGGCGGGTTGACATCGTTAAAATCCGCTCCAGTAAAATAAATACTGTCCCCTGCAACCTTGGTAAAGCCGGTATCAAAGTGAATCCCGGTAATTCTCTCTATGCTTCCGTCCGCGGAGTCATAAAGGTAAAGGGAGTTGCGGTTGCCGTTCCAAACGCCCCTGCCCTGGGACCAGAAGGGCAGCTCGTCAAAAGTATAATAGCCGATTTTCTCCTTAGCCTTTACAGCCTGTTCCCTTTCCTGCTCAGTGAGAGAGGGCCAGTCCGGGTCTTCCTTATGTACAACGGCCGTCAAAAGATATTTTGTGCCGGAAACCTGCTGAATGGCAATGACCTTTAAAGGGATTTCAAAGGCCGGAAGGGCCTCTCCGCCCTTTGGGTCTAAAAGATAATAGGCGGTACAGGGGATTTTAGACGACTGTTTTTTCTTGACCTTTTCATCCCTTGCCGCCGGGAACAGTATTTTGTTGTCCTCTGTCCAGATAAAGGAATTCACATCATGGCTTGCCGTGAGCTGGCGGACGTACTTCCCTTCCAGGAGGTATAAATCGCTGTTGTAGCCGTTTTTCTCCTTATCCGCCTGATGGAGCAGAAAGGCCCCTATGGTTTCGTCGGGGGAAAAGGTGATGCTGTTGGGATTGCGGAATTCATAAAGGGCCTTGGAGGTAATGGGTTTCATCGTAAATATCTCCTTTCAAAACGTAACCGGTTTTACAGCCAAACTCCCCAGTCTCCATACCGGAAGGTACCGCTGCCATGGCAAAGCTTGCAGTCAGACTTGAGCTGCCTGAACGCATCCCGCATACGGCCCAAAATCTCCGGCTGTATGTCCAATGAATGGTGACCTGGAAAAACCCTTTTTACAGGCAGCGCAGAAACCTTTTCCAGCGACGCAAGATACGCTTCCGGGTCGGTAGAGGGATAGTAGGCGAACAGGATATCCTTATAAACCAGATCTCCGGTAAACAGATACCCTCTCTCCGGCTCCCAAAAGCACAGATGCCCTGGTGAGTGTCCGGGGGTATGCAGTGCCTCAAGCTTCCTACCGCCGATGTCGATCACATCATGATGGGCCAACACCCTGGATGGCATCCCCTGGAAAAGCTCATAGCTGTTTACATCATAGCCGTCGGGCAGGTCACAGCGGTCAACGACCATTTCCCGGACGGTTTCAATGGGCAATGGGAACCTTCCGCTGAGCCAGTCCAGCTCCGCAGAATGGGCATAAAAGTCCGGAAAATATTTATGCCCCCCGATATGGTCCCAGTGAATGTGGGTGGCGACCACGATAACAGGCTTATCCGTCAGAGTCTGCACCACATCATATATATTTTCAATTCCCAGGCCCGTATCAATCAGCAGGCTTCGCTTGCTCCCATTCAGCAGATAACAGTGGGTTTCCTCCCAGTGGCGGTACTCGCTGATAATATAGCTGTCCTGGTCAATTTGGTCGATTGTAAACCAGTTGTTTTTCATATTTAAATTCACTTTTGTTCTTCTCCCTTTTGCGCAGCAATGGAAATCCAGGCCGGCAGCGCCGCCATAGGATTGAATTCCCAGTTATTGATGTTTTTCATTTTATCAGGATTCTGCTGGATCAATTCATCATAGGAAAACCAAAAGGACGCACCCACAGCCGGTAACTCTGCCATTTCTTTGATAGAGAGCCGCGCTTTGGTCATCGCGTTTACCAGGTCCTGAACGCGCCAATGGCAGCTTGGCATCGTCTCCCAATATGGCTTTATCACCTGAGGCGCTTTCCAGGGCTCGCCTGTAAAGGGGCGGTTAAAGGGGTGAATATCATACATAATCGAAAAGCCTGACGGCTTTAATACCCTTTCAATATTCTGATACATTACCGCCAAATCGGCAATCCAAGTATGGGTGCCGTTTGAGGTGTAGACCAAGTCAAACTCGTTATCTTTCAGTTTGGAAAGCCGCATGGTATCGTCGCAGACAAAGGAAATGCGCAGATGCAGCTTATCTGCGATTTCCTGGGCGTGTTCTAACTGCTTTTCGCTGATGTCCGAGGACGTGACCTCCGCTCCCATCAGAGCAAAGGCAAAAGCGGCGTGATTGTCGCCGCTGGATGGCAGCAGCGCTTTCACACCGCGCAAGTCCGGAATCCATTTTTTGATTAAGTCAATCACCGCAGGGTGAAAAGCAGTTTCAGGGTTTTTCACCAATCCTGCAATCTTTTCATCTGTCCGGAGCGATTGGTACCATTCTGAATCAGCGGTTTTGTTCCATCCGTCTTTTATCTTGTTCAATAAATCATCCATAGCCTTTCCCTCTTCCCGTTCCTCATGGCGCATATCCTCAAACGCTCTATACATGATTACTCTTCTCCGATATCCATATTCCGGAGCATTTTCACCTCATCAAGGGAGAATCCGGAAACGTTAGATACTTCCTCGAAGGAATATCGTCCGGATTTCAGCATACGAAGAGCCGCTGTCCTGATTCCCTCTATTCTCCCTTCCTCCCGTTCCTCACGGCGTATCTCCTCAATCGCTTTACACATATCATCCCCCACCTTTCTGTTTATCCAAATTCATTTTAACATGCTCCACCACTTTTTACAAGCAGGAGTTCAGAAAGCCCGCAGAAATCTATTTTCACCAGAAAAACGGGGCCCGCACTCGCAGGCCCCGTCTTGCCGTATATAAACCCTCAAACCAAATTACACAATCAGGAAGAATTTTATCAGGAACAGCGCGGAAATCACATAGGTAAGGACAGAAACCTCCTTGGCCTTGCCGCTAAATACCTTGATCACGGTGTAGGAAATCAGTCCCAGGCCGATGGCGTGGCCGATAGAGCCGGAAATCGGCATTCCAATGAGCATCAGCGTGACAGGGACCATCTGGTCCATGTCGTCAAACTTCACGTTTTTCAGGCCCATCAGCATCAGGACGCCCACATAAATCAGCGCGGAGGAGGTGGCCGCCGCGGGGATAATGGCCGCAATGGGCGCGATGAAGATGCAGGCCAGGAACAGCACCCCGGTGGTCAGCGCCGTCAGGCCGGTGCGCCCTCCGGCTTCCACGCCGGAAGCGGATTCCACAAAGGTGGTGACGGTGGAGGTCCCAGTGCAGGCCCCGGCTACGGTGCCCAGGGCGTCGGAGAGAAGGGCTTCCTTCATCTGGGGCATCTGACCCTTTTCGTCAACCATCCCGGCACGGGAGGCAGTGCCCACCAAGGTGCCGATGGTGTCGAACATGTCGATGATGCAGAAGGTGATCACCAGCGTGATGGCGGTGAACAGACCCATATCCATAAAGCCCTTGAAGTTGAACTTAAAGAAGGTGGTGGACACCATATCGCCAAAGGGAGGAATAAAGGAAGCGGTGGCCAGGGAGGCAAAGGGATTCTGCTTGAGGAAAACGGCGGAGCCAATCCAGTAGACCACCGAGGCCGCCAGCATACCCAGCAACACAGCCGCCTTTATCCCCTTCTTCGCCAGGATGATGATGACAAACAGCCCGATAAACATGGTGACAACCTGGAGCACCATGGCGGAATATCCTGTGCCCATAGCGGTCTTAGCCACACTGGGGGTCAGCGCCCCGAAGAAATCCCGCATCACATAGAAGGGGCCGCCAGCCTCGGAGTAAACGCCCGCATTGGAGCCAAAGCCAATATTCATCAGCATCAGACCGATGGCAGGTGCGATGCCCAGACGAACCCCCAGGGGAATCGCCTCCACAATCTTATCCCGGACATTGAGGACCGAAAGGACGATAAAGACAACGCCCTCAATCAGGATAATGACCAACGCGGACTGAAAGCTTGCCACATAGGACATACCGGTCAGCCCTGCGATGTTAGCCACAACCACCGCAAAGAAGCTGTTGAGTCCCATGCCGGGGGCCAGGGCAAAGGGCTTGTTGGCCAGAAACGCCATGCAGAACATGGCAAAGGCCGAAGCCAGGCAGGTTGCCATGAAAACGCCGTTCCACAGCGCGGAGCCCACGTCAAAGTTGGTGAGCAGGTTGGGGTTCAGGGCGATGATATACGCCATCGTCATGAAGGTGGTCAACCCTGCCACAAGCTCGGTACGCACTGTGGAGCCGTTTTCTTTGACCTTAAAGAACTTCTCCATAAAAAATAACCCTCCTGTTTTATTTACTCTCAGTCAGGACAGTTTCTTCTACTGAGAAAAACAAAAACAGGCGGGTTTTTGTCAAAAATCCACACGTCTTTTTCTCCGGTAGTCGGCGGATAGGCCGCCGGTAGAAACTCAGGAACCGTTTCATCCTGACTATACCGAATAAAATATTTTACAAAATAATAGCACACTCGACAGAAAAAATCCACTATTATTTTGAAAATTTTTAATAAATCCTTTATATTTTATCATTTTCGTTAAAAAATACAGCTTTTCTCCGGCGAACGGCCCAAAAAAGGCAGCCGTTCCCGACTGCCTTTTCCAAAAGCTATTTCACATCATCATCCTGGTTGTTGTCTTCTTCGTCGTCTTCGTACTCTTCCTCCTCTTCTTCCTCCTCTTCCGGTACACCGGCAGCGTCGGTCTTTTGTTTCTTTTTCTTGCCCACTAAAACCAGCAGGACGCCCAGGGCGACAATCAAAACAATCCAGACGGGAGAAAACCCTCCTCCCTGTTCCTTCTTCTCGTCCGCGCTGGCGGAGGTGGAAAGCAGGCTGGTCCACAGCTGGTCGATGAGGGCGTTGGTCTCATCCGGCAGCACCAGGAAGGTCTCCGCCTTGTCCATAATCTCCTGGCTGGGGTAGGAGATGGGGCTGTTCTGGGTCTCCTCATCCAGCAGCGCAAAGGCGGCGGTGTTGGGGGTGGAGTAGCCAATCGCCTCAATGTTGGCGGCAGCGACCTCCGGCTCGCAGAGGAAGTTGATGTACATGTGGGCCGCCTGGACGTTCGCCGCGTCGGCGGGGATGCAAATGGAATCGATAAAGGTGTTGGTCCCCTCCTTGGGGGAAACAAAGGCCAGGTCGGGGTTGTCGTCAATCATGGTGATAGCGTCCCCGGCATAGTAGGGGGCCACCGCCGCTTCGCCGCTGCCCATCTTGTCGAATATCTCGTCCATGACATAGCTTTGGACCAAAGGCTTCTGGGCCTTCAGCTCCTCAAAGGCGGCGCGAATCTCGTTTTCGTCGCTGGTGTTCATGGAGTACCCCAGCTTCTTCTCCGCAATCATCAGGGCGTCGCGGGGGTTGGAGAACATGAGGATGTCCCCTTTATACTTTTCGTCCCAGAGGATTTCCCAGCTGTCCACCGGTTCGGTGATTTTCGTCGTGTTGTAGATAATGCCGACGGTTCCCCAGGTATAGGGGACCGAATACTCCCCTGTGGGGTCAAAGGCGGCGTTCATGTAATCGGGGTCGATGTTGGAGAGGGCGGGAATCTGGCTGAGGTCCAGCTTCTGGACAAGCCCTTCCCGTATCATCCGCGCTATCATGTAGTCGGAGGGAATGATTATGTCATAGTTGACTGCTCCACTCTGGAGCTTGGCGTACAGTTCCTCATTGGTGGCAAAGGTGGTGTAGTTGACCTTGATTCCGGTCAGCTTCTCAAACTCCGCGTTTACATCCACAGAGCCCTCGGAGCCGTCGGAGATGTACTCCCCCCAGTTGTACACGTTGAGGGAGATGTTCTGTCCCTTCAGCGCGTCGTAGTATCCGGGGTCGGGTACCTCCAGCGCGGAAACGGACGGTAAAGGGGCCGCCGCAATCCCGGCGGCAATGGCGGCCGTCATAACGGCCCTGAGTTTTCTGTTCAACACAATCACTCCTAAAAAATTTTAATCTATCGCAAACCGGAAATCATCTTCCGGCTCCGAACGGTATGGCTGTCCTGATTAAAAGGACTGGCTGATCCTGGCCTGCTTCTTTTTGGTCTGCCTGGCGTCGTAGAGGTTGATCATCACCAGCACCGCCAGCACCACAATAAAGATGATGGTGGAAAGGGCGTTGATCTCCGGGCTGACCTTTTTGCGGGTCATGGAATAGATGGTGACCGGCAGTGTCTGGGAGGTGGGCCCGCTGACAAAATAGCTGATGATAAAGTCGTCCAGGGAGTAGGTAAAGGCCATCAGGAAGCCGGAGATAATCCCCGGCATAATCTCCGGTATCACCACCTTGGCAAAGGCCTGGGTGGGGTTGCACCCCAAATCCAGCGCCGCCTCGTACACCGACTGGTCCAGCTGGCGCAGCTTGGGGATGACATTCAAAATCACATAGGGGACATTGAAGGTGATGTGGGCCAGCGACAGGGTGATAAGCCCCATCTCCAAAGGAATATGCAGATGGGTGCGCAGGTAGACAAACAGCAGCATCAGCGAAACACCGGTGACAATCTCCGGGTCGATGATGGGCAGATAGGTGATGTTCATAATCACGCTGCGGGCCTTTTTGTTCATGGCCTGGATGCCGATAGCCGCCGCTGTCCCCAGTATGGTGGAAAGGACGGAGGAGATAAGGGCAATCAGCAGGGTGTTTCCCAGCGACGAGAGAATCAGCCGGTTGGAAAACAGCTCCTTGTACCATTTGAAGGTAAAGCCGGTGAAAACAGAGCGGCTTTTGGACTCGTTGAAGGAGTAGACAATCAGCACGAAAATGGGGATGTACAGAAAGCCCATAATCAGCCAGGTGTAAATTTTCCCCAGTCGCTTCACAGCAGCATCCCCTCCATTTCTTCCTCGGTGTCAATGCTCTTCATGACGAACATGCAGATGAGGATAAGTATCATCAGCAGCAGGGAGATGGCGGAGCCCAAGTTGGGGTTGTAGGCGTTGCCCAAAAACTGCATTTCAATCAGGTCGCCCACCATCAGGTTGGTGCCGCCCCCCAGCATTTTGGAGATAATAAAGGTGCTTGCCGCCGGGACAAAGACCATGGTGATTCCGGTGACAATGCCGGACTTGCTCAGGGGAATCAGCACCTTCCACAGCACGCTGATATTGTCCGCCCCCAGGTCCTGGGCGGCCTCAATGATATGCGGCTCTATCTTGACCATCACCGAGTAGAGGGGAAGTATCATGTAAGGTATGTAGTTATATACCATGCCCAGCACTACAGCGCCCTGGGTGTTTATCATCTGAAAGGGGCCCAGACCAATCAGCCCCAGAAGGCGGTTGATCAGGCCGGTTTTCTCCAAAAGGGTCATCCAGGCATAGGTGCGGAGCAAAAAATTCATCCACATGGGCAGCATAACCAGCATCAAAAAGGTCCGCTGCTGGTTTTCCTGTTTGCGGGAGATGATAAAGGCCAGCGGATAGGCCAGCACCAGACAGATCACCGTAGAAATGGCCGACAGAAGGATAGACCTCCATATCACGCCCGCATACTGTCCCACCTGCGCGATATTGTCTAGAGTAAACGCCCCGGAGGAATCGGTAAAGGCGAACAGAACAATCAGCCCCAGGGGGACGACGATAAAGATTGCCATCCACACCAGATAAGGGGCAGCCACCGCTTTTCTCATTTCTTACCTTCCACCTCCTTGGAAACCGCCTCGCCGGACACTGCCTTTTCCTTAGACTTTTTCCGGCGTTTTTTCATCTTTTTCATAATATGGATATCAAAGGGGGCGACCCTCATGCCAATCTCCTGTCCCGCATCCTCGCAGATGGTGGAATGGATGGTCCAAAGGAAACCGGTATCGTCCAGAACCTTCATTTCGTAATGGACCCCTTTGAAGATAACCCTCTGCACCTTGCCGGTAAACTGGCCCTCCTCCAGGGGGACGACCTTCAGGTCCTCCGGGCGGATCACCATGTCCACCGCCTCCCCCGGCTCAAAGCCCACGTCCACACAGGGCAGTGTCTTCCCGCCGAAGGTGACAGTCTTGTCCTCCGGCATCACCGCGTCCACGATGTTGCTCTCCCCGATAAAGTCAGCCACAAAGGCGTTTTTCGGCTCGTTGTAAATATCCTGGGGGGTGCCAATCTGCTGGATTTCGCCGTCCCGCATAACCACGATGGTGTCCGACATGGTCAGTGCCTCCTCCTGGTCGTGGGTGACATAGATAAAGGTGATGCCCATCCGCTGCTGAATGGACTTCAGCTCCGCCTGCATCTCCTTGCGCAGCTTTAAATCCAGGGCGCCCAGGGGCTCATCCAGTAAAAGCACCTTGGGATGGTTTACCAGCGCCCTGGCAATGGCTACCCGCTGCTGCTGCCCGCCGGAAAGCTGCTCCACCCGCCGGGTCTGGAAGCCCTTCAGGTTCACCAGGCCCAGCATCTCGGCCACCCGCTTCTGTATCTGTTCCTCCGGCGTTTTGGTCAGCCGCAGTCCAAAGGCGACGTTCTCGAACACGTCCAGATGGGGAAACAGGGCGTACCGCTGAAAAACGGTGTTGACCTGGCGCTTATAGGGGGGCAGATGGTTTATCCGCTTTCCCTCAAAGAACACGTCCCCCGCGTCCGGCTCGGTAAAGCCGCCGATAATGCGCAGGGTCGTCGTCTTCCCGCAGCCGGAGGGGCCCAGGAAGGTGACAAACTCCTTGTCCCGGATATCCAAGTCAATTCCCTTGAGGACCCTGGTATCCTCAAAGGACTTGGTCAGGTTTTTCAGGCGGATAATGTATTGTTCAGCCATGGCGAACATCTCCTTTCACAAGCTCCGGCTTACACGGAGACGTTATGCGGTCCATGAAAACGGAAAGCCGCAAAAATCCCCCATCCAAGGGCAGCGGCCGGATTTTACGGGCCTTCTGCCGACAGACAGAGGAAATGATGAAACCAGACAATCAATCTAAACATCTACAATATAGCATAAATCCGCGAAATGTCAAGGAATTTCCGCAAAAAAACGGAAAAAATTTGAATTAATCGAAAACACAGCATAAAATTCTCTGAATTTCTCGATTTTCCTCTGCCATGCTTTGGTTTCTATCGAAAGGGAATTGGTTCGACAAAATGAATAAAACAACGCGGTCCCGATTGCTCAGGACCGCGTTTGACGCGGCAATGCCGTTTGCCCAAATTACTTTTGGACGCTCCCCAGCTTTTTCAGCTCCAGCAGGGTGTCCTCCAGGTTTTCCTTGTGCCAGGTCCAGCCCAAAAACCCCGACATCCGCAGGTCGCTCAGCTCCTTCTGCTGGGCGGTCAGGCGAATCAAGTCCGTATCGGTGCGGATGGCAATCACTGTGTTCAGCAGGTCGTCGGATACCTCCACCGACCGTATCTCCCCATAGGGCAGCACCAGGGACACATCCTTTTGCAGGCTGGTCCACATGGGGTTAAAGGGCAGCAGGATCATTTCCCGTTTGCACAGCTGCAGGGCATAAAATTCCGTGCTGAAGAAGGACGCAATCTTTGCGCTGAGATTTTCAGAGGCGTACTTTACAACAATACACCGGTTTTCCAGGGGCTCATACCCTGCCTCCTGGGCAAATTTCCAAACTCTTTCCTCTCTGGCCATTATTTCCCGTCCCCTTCCGCTTCCATAGGTGTGACAATCGGCTTTCCGTCCCGGTCCACCAGCACGCACATCCCGCAGCCCGCGGTGAGGGTAGAGGACGCCAGCAGGTAATTGACCCCTGTCTGGGTGTCCACCACAATTTTCTCAACATTGGTCGCCCCCTGGGAATAAATCTCTACAAAACGCTTTTTCGCCATAATACGACTCTCCTTTTTTGAAATCCGCGCCATCAGCTGGTACAAAATACCAGGCAGCTTTCCAATGTGATTCCCAGCGGCGCATCCTTTGATGTTCTGCCTGTTAACTGACATTATTATATCACATCCGGCAGGCGGGACGGCAGAAATTTCCCAAACGGCAGAAATATTTCCTGAACGGAACGCCGAAAGGGGAGGAAGCCTCACAGGACGCCTCCCCTCTTTTGTCGGATCAGCGCTTTCCCGGCGCGGGAAACTGGGCACTCCCTCCCCCTTATCCGCAGAACTCCCCGCTTTAAATCCACTTCATCAATTTTGTCCGCCGCCGCCAGATAGGACCGATGAACACGGATAAACCGTTCCCCCAGCTGCTTTTCCAACTCATTCAGGCTGCCTAAAAAGTCCACCCAGCTGTTCGCGGTGTGAAGCAGCACATGATGGGAAACAGAGGCAGACTCGAAAAACAGGATATCCTTTACCGGAATGTGCCGCAGCACATCCCCCGCCCGTAGGGTGAAAATCTCCTCCCGCACCCGCTTCTCCTCCGCCAGCCTCATCCAAACGTCCTCCAAACAGCGGCAGACCGCTCCCTCCAGCAGATCCTGGTCCTTTACAATGTAGTCGAAAGCCTCCAGATGATATTGAAAGGTTTTATAGGCCAGATCACCGTAACCGGTGATGTATACCAGAACCGCATGGGGGTCCAGCCTGCGTATCTCTTTCCCCAACAGAAAACCGTCCCAGTTTTCATCCTTTAAATCCACGTCCAGGAAATAGATTCCGTGCTCCGGCTCCTTCCCCTCTATGGCCTTCAGCAGGGACCGGGGACCGTCTGCGCTGCATGCCACCGCCATATCCCAGCCCTCTATAAATATCTTTCGCTCCAAAGCCGCCTGTATCCGCAGCCGGACCCCGTTGTCGTCGTCGCAGAGAAAGATGCCGATCATGGCCGCCCTCCTATCGTCAGCTCCTGCATAAACGCGCCGCTGCTCCAGCTTGTGGAAGAAACCGTCTGGGGATATTTTTTCAGAATATTCCGGTAACTGTCCAGCCCTGTGCCCCGGCCCGGCCCCTTGGAGGAATACCCCTCCTCCCAGAACTTATCCGGCTCCCCCTTCCCATTCCAGGAATTGGCTATCCGGAAATATGCGCCGCCTCCCTGGGCCAGCACGATTATCTCCACCCAAGGTCTTTCGGTTTCCAGGGCGGCCTCCTCGGCGTTATCCGCCAGTATTCCCAGGCAGCGGACAAGGTCCCACACATCCATCTCCACTGACTCTATCGGATAAAGCGCCTCCAGCCGGTATTCCACTCCCTTTTCACCCATATGTGCAAGCTTACCCAAAAGAAGGCTGCGCACCTGGGGAATCCGCAGGTTGCCGATCTGGGTGGATGCCTGTATCTTCTCCCCCAGACGCCGGTCAAAATCCGCGTCCAGCCTGGACAGAGCGGCGCAGAGGGCGTCCAGATCCCCCTCCCCCGCCTGCTGGGCAAGCCCAGCCAGAAGGTTTTTATAGTCGTGGCGGAAAGCGCGCACCTCCCGTCGTATCTCCTCCAGCTTCTGCTCGTAGAGCTGCTGCTGGGCAATGGTGTCCCGCTGGACTTGGAGCTTTCGCTGGTCGTCAAACCTCCTTGCCAGATAGACCACCATCCACACCATCAGCGCCTCCAGCACAACCACCAAAACGGAATACAGCGTCATATAGTCTTCCTCAACGCCGCCGGCCAGCATCAGGAACATATCCATGGACATTTCCAGCCAAAACAGCAGCGCGGTCGTCTGCCTCAGGTTTGCCTTATCCTCCAGCAGCAGATTAAAATACACTCCAAAGCGCAGCTTGTTCAGCAGGTTGAAGACAAAACGGCACGCCAAAGCAAGCCCTAGGTACGCCGTAATATAGGACAGGAACGAATAACCCGGAATCAGGGAAAATATCACCTGTACCACAGCGGAGGTGGAAGTTTGAAGGATGCCCGCCATACACACCGCGGAAAACGCCCTCCAAAAGCAAATTCGCCACGCCCACGTCAGCCAGAGGGTACATAAAAGCAGAATGACACAGGAGATAATGGTGTACTTTGCCCGGTCCTCCATACCCACCAGCGACATCGCAAAGGCAAGCGCCGTCGCTGCCAGCGGGGACAGCAGCAGAGCCGGGGCCTTTTTCAGCCGCCTCAGCGTCACCCTCTCATTCATCACGACAAACAGGTAGAATACCACTATCATGTGGCCCGCCAGGGTATCCCAAAAGGAGAGGAGCCAATACGTAAGCGACATCATAACAGCTCCGCTACCCTTCCATAATCTTCACGCAGTAGGTCCGCTTTCTAGGCCCGTCGAACTCGCAGAAGTAAATCCCCTGCCAGGTCCCCAGCACAAGCCGCCCCTTATGTACAATCAGCGGCATGCTGGCGGAGAAAAGGGAGCTTTTAAAGTGGGCTGCGGAGTTGCCCTCCATGTGGCGGTACTCCTTCAGCGTTGGGAAAAAATGACCGCACGCCTTGGTCAGGTCAAAGATTACATCCGGGTCACAGTTTTCGTTGATGGTAATCGCCGCGGTGGTGTGGGGGCAGAAGACCAGGGCCGTTCCCTCCTGCACGCCGCTTTCCGACAGAAAGGCCGAAATTTCCTTGGTGATGTTGTAAAAACCTTCCCGTCCTGTGGACAAAGTAAATTCTTTATAGGTTGACATTATATCACTTCCTTGGTAAAATTTTATCATAACGATATTTGGTATGTCAATACACAAACCAGGGAGGGGAATCATTTATGGGCCTTCGTCCATTTTCCACAAACCAGCTTTTGGGAATCGCGGCAGGGTGTTCTATCCTGGCGGCGGTCATCTGCAACGCCGTGCTGATTCCCCAGTCCCGGCCCGTCTCCGTGTCCTATCCGCCCTCCGTCTCCTCCCAGGCGGAGACCCGCTCCACTCCCTCCCCCGCATCCTCTCCCGGCGAAGGCAGCCTGAACGGGCCGGAGTCCTCCGGAGCCCTGGTGGACATCAACCGCGCCGCCCAGGCGGAGCTGGAAACCTTGCCGGGCATCGGACCGGCCATGGCCCGGCGCATCATCGACTACCGGGAGCAGAACGGTGCCTTCCTCTCCCCGGAGGACCTGACCAAGGTCAAGGGGATCGGGGAAAAGACCCTGGAGAAGCTTCTCCCCTATATCGTCTGCAACTAATCAATTTGAAAAAAGGAAGTAATGTCAAATGTATCAGCTCGGCTTTATCGGTGCCGGGAACATGGCCTCCGCCATTTTAGGTGGCGTTCTCCGCTCCGGTTTCCTCGCGCCCCAGCAGATGTGCGCCTTTGATGTCAGCCCGGAGCGCAGGGCGCTGTTTGCCGGAAAGGGGCTTGCAGCCCTCTCCTCCTCCGCCCAGGTCACGGCGGAAAGCCGCTTCATCCTTCTGGCGGTCAAGCCCCAGAACATCGAGGCGGTGCTGACTGAGGCCGCCCCAGCCTTTACCCCGGATAAGACAATCATCTCCATTGCGGCGGGCATCTCCGCCGCCTGCATCCGCCGCCTGCTGGGGTATAAGGGGGCGAAGATCATCCTCGTCATGCCCAACACGCCGCTGCTGATCGGCGAGGGAGCTGTGGCCATGAGCCGGGGCGAAGGGGTTGAAGATGAAGAATTTTCCTTTGCGAAAAACCTGTTCTCCGCCGCGGGCAGGGTGGAGGAAATCCCCCCCTCCCTGATGAATGAGATCATTCCCGTCAACGGCAGCAGCCCTGCGCTCATCTATCTGCTGGCCAAAACGGTTTCCGAATACGCAGAGAAGAAAGCAATCCCCTATGAAACCGCCAACCGCCTATTCTGCCAGACGCTCATCGGCTCCGCCCGGATGATGCTCCAAAGCGGAAAGAGCCACCAGGAGCTGATAGACATGGTGACCTCCCCCGGCGGAACCACCTACAAGATGCTGGACGGGCTGAAGGAGGGAGGCTTCCCCCAGGCAGTGGAGGATTCCTTTGACCGCTGCATCCAGCGGGCCTATGAGCTTGGAAAATAACTCTCCCCGCAGAAAACCGGCATTTTGTAGAATCACTCAAGAATAAGGAGGTTTTCTAATGGCATACACTTTATCCAACAAAAGGCTGACCATATCCGTCAACAGCCTGGGGGCGGAGCTGTGCTCCCTGCGTGGGGCCAGCGGAACCGAATACCTCTGGAACGCAGACCCCTCCTGGTGGAAGCGTTCCTCCCCGGTGCTATTTCCCTTTGTAGGCAGCCTGCGGGACGGACAGTACCGCTATGAGGGGCGTACCTATCCCATGTCCCAGCACGGCTTTGCCCGCGACATGGAATTCACCCTGACAGAACAGACAGCAGACACCGTCTCCCTGCGCCTCTGCTCGAATAGCGAAACCCTGGAGCGGTATCCCTTCCCCTTTCAGCTTGACATCTCCTACCGGCTGGCGGGGAACTCCGTTACGGTTGCCTGGGATGTGACCAATCTGGGGGAAAAGACCATGTACTTTTCCATCGGGGCCCACCCGGCCTTTGTCTGCCCGCCGGAGGCCCCCTTCCTGGAGGGGAAATCCAAACGGCGCACCGACTACTCCATCCGCTTGGACGCGGAGACGGAAATCGCCTACTGCCTGCTGGAGGACGGTCTGCTCTGCCCCAAAAACCACTACATGCCCCTGGACGGCGGCAGCTTCGCCATCACCCCGGATACCTTCCAGCACGATGCCCTCATCGTAGAGGGCGGCCAGGCCCATGCGGCATCCCTCACCCAGCGGGACGGAACTCCCTGTGTCACGGTTCTGTTTGACTCCCCTCTGTTTGGGCTGTGGTCCCCGCCGGGGGATGCGCCCTTTGTCTGCATTGAGCCCTGGTACGGCAGATGCGACAGCCAGGACTTTGACGGCAGCCTGGAGCAGCGGGATTACACCAATTCCCTGGAGGCGGGCAGCCGCTTCCACGCGGAATATGTGATCCGTCTGGACCAGGAATGATAATTCTTATTTTTCAGCTGGCCGGGGCGGCGCTCCGCCCTGACCGGCCAATATTGTTCGCGAAAGGAGAGCACCATGGAAAGTCTGGAAATTTATGACACATATGATGATGCGGCGCAATTTTATGAGGAAAGGCCAGATTACAGCGGCGGAACCTATGAGCTGGTATCCAAAATCGCTTATCTGATTGGCGTATCCAAAAATATATTTGACAACGAATATGAACCGCCTAAAATTGAAATCTATGAAAAACTGGATCGGGATAAAAATGCCCGCATCATCCGCCATCTGTGTATTATCCGAACGGCCATAGAACGGAAATTCAAATATATCAATGAAAAAATGCGGATGGATTATCAAAGCATCCTCTCTATGCCGGAATATATCCCTCCGGAGAGCCTCCGCCAGCTGGCGGAGGACGGAGTCAATTTTATGAAAAAATCCAGCACAAAGCTCAATCAGCATATTATTGAAATCAACCGGATCATTTCCGACCGGATCAACAACTGCAAGCCGCTCTTCCCCATGTGGATCAACTGGCAGTACATACACGACCTGTTTATCATGCCCAACGGCCTCACCGAGGCGGGGACCAAGGAGGCGGCAAACCTGTACTATTCCTCCCGGTCCTATTACCCCTACCAGATGTACATCAACTGGATGCCCAGGGACGAGGGGAACATCCTCTACAATGATAAGAAATTTGCCATTCTTCTTTACCAGTGGCACAACAACTACTTTACCGATTTAAGCCGCGTCTCCGACGTGAGCAACGAGGTAAAGGGGAACATCTACGACTTTATTGATGCCAGCAAAAGGGTGGTCATTGTGGTGGACTGCGAAAACTCCGACCCCTACAAGCTGTACGCCACCTTTAAAAACTTAAATTACAAATACATGTCAAAGATTTCCCTGGTCATTCTGTTTGACGATGTCCACACCGCCAGCGCCTGGAGCATCCTCAGCGAATTCACCTCCCTGAACGTGGAGCACAATGTGATTGAACGGGTAAAGGAGGATAAGTCCCTGGTGGACATCAAGCTGACGGCCCGTGCCTGCCAGGAATACTACCAAAACAATGTGGATTCCTTCATCATCGTCTCCAGTGATTCGGACTATTTTGGGCTGATCTCCTCCCTGCCCTCCGCCAGGTTCCTGGTGATGGCGGAGCGGGAAAAATGCAGCCCTGACATGAAAAGGGCCCTGGTGGAGAAGGGAATCTTCTACTGCTACATCGACGATTTCTACTCCGGCAACTCTGAGGACATGAAGATGAACGCCCTCTTTAAGGAGATGAATTCCTACCTGCGGAAATCCATCAATCTGAACGTCAACGAAATGTTCTCGGAGGCGCTGCGGGTCACACGGCTGCCCATGTCCACCGCAGAGCGGCGGCAGTTTTATGAAAAGCATATACGAAATATGAATCTGACAATCGACAAGGAGGGCAATGTCAGTATTGAGCTGAAGAGAGCGTGATCACCGCTTTTTCAAAATATGGAGGGCACCGCGTCGAGCGATGCCCTCCTTTGGTTTGGCAGGATGATCAATCCTTGAGACAGCCAAGGGGTACAACATACACCCCATCCTGTCTCCGATAGGCGTAATCCCCCGCGCCGATTAGCACCATTAAAAAAGACGGCGCTTTCATTTTTGTGGTATCAATTTTGTCCCTTAATTTTTTCAGATTTTCGGCTCCTTCCTCAATCAGCTTATCTCCTCCAAGCTTTACCTCAATCAACCCGTAGGAGCCGTTGCGCAGGTGGACCACCGCGTCGCATTCCAGCTCCGTTTTGTCCCGGAAATGGTAGACCTTTCCATTTAAGGCGTCGGCAAACACCCGCAAGTCCCGGATACACATTGCTTCAAATAAGAAGCCAAATGTATTCAAATCCGCTATTAAATCCTGCGGGCCCAAGCCCAAAGCGGCAGCCGCAATGGAAGGATCGACAAAATACCGGGTATTTGAGGTGCGAACGGCTGTTTTAGAGCGCAGGTTCGGATTCCATGCCTCCATCTCCTCAATGACAAATATCTTCTCCAGGGCAGTGATATAGGAATATACCGTATCGGTATCAAGGGAATCCGAGTCATTTACCGCCATATCCTCTTTAATAAAAGTGTTTGTCACCTGTGAGCCCTGGTTTCTGGCATAAGAGCGCATGAGGCGCTTTACCCGCTCCGGGTCTCTGGTAACGCCGTCCGCGCGGGAAATATCCGATTTCACCACCGCGTCATAATAGTCAAACGCCTGTTCAAGGGCAATTTCCCCTTCTAAATCCGTGGCCCTTGGCCAGCCTCCGCGGCACACGAGAAAGGCTATCCGATTTAAATCAAGGGGATTTTCCCCGTCAATCTGCTCCGGTGCTTCAAAAAGCTCCTTCAGGCTTACCTCACCGGTTGAATCCAACGATTCGTATAAGCTCATCGGTCTCATCAATATCCATGAGAATCGTCCGGTCCCGGTGTGATGAATATGTTCATAAGAGGCCGGCACCGCGGAGCCTGTGAGGATAAACTGCCCCAACTCGTCACGATGGTCCACCTCAAACCGCACGGCATCCCATAACTTCGGCGCGATCTGCCATTCGTCGATCAATCGCGGAACTTTACCCTTCAAAAGCCTTCCAGGGTTTATCTCCGCCATAGTCAGATTTTGCTTTTCTTTTTCAGGATCAGCCATATAGAGAATGCTGCCCGCCATCTGTTCGGCTGTTGTTGTTTTGCCACACCACTTTGGACCCTCAATCAAAACAGCTCCTTTTCCAAGAAGGCGTTTCTTTAGTAGTTCATCGGCAATCCTCGGCTTATATTTTTTCACTTTGACGATGCCTCCTGCCTGTTATATTCATATTTTTCCTTGTCTTACTAAAATTATACTATGTTTTCGGCAGTTTGGCAAATTATTTTTCGGCTCTTTGGCTTGTTTTTGTTCGGCAATTTGGCATTATTTTATTCGGCAGTTTGGACTATTTTTATTCGGCAGTTTGGCATTTCTGTAATCTGTTGCCAATCCGCTCTAAATTATTTATAGGTATTTCATGGTTTTCTCTTGTATTTTTGAAAAAAATTGGATATAATGAATGCAAAAGAAACCCTTGCGAGTGCCTTTTCCCCAAAAGCTGGTGCTGCGGGAAACGGGCACTCATCAATCTATCATTCAGAAAGAAGGCTGCTGTATGGGTATGGATGGTTTTTCTTTTGGCACCTTTCAAAGCGAGCGGCAGTTCCACATCAAGGC
>Ga0073906_1003405_pt1 | contig 18071 bp, 6 predicted proteins | sample Inofromicrocosms_FD_65485 | JGI IMG/M metagenome (GOLD analysis project Ga0073906, IMG submission 65485) | Mouse cecum microbial communities from Vienna, Austria - Inoculum for glucosamine and mucus D2O microcosms | ecosystem: Host-associated > Mammals > Digestive system > Large intestine > Cecum... | reverse complement strand
ATTGTAAGCTGGGAGGCCCCGGCCCTGAGCGGCATGCCCGCACAGACCGAAGGATTCGAAGGAATGGCGTCGTGGACAACTCCCGGGAATGCCGGCTGGTCGTTCGTGGATGCCGACAATGCTCCTGTCACCGGCATCACCGGTCTTGAACTCCCCAACATAGCCATCAATTCGCGTCAGAGCTGGTGGGTGATGGACCGCAACCTCGATGCCATCAAGGATGAGGTAGACTTCCGTGCCAAGAGCGGCGACAAGTTCATGGCCTCCATGGCGACTGCCAACGGCACGCCCTCCGACGACTGGGCAATCACGCCGCAACTCTGCGGCAAGGCGCAGTCGGTGGCTTTCTGGGCCCGCTCTTTCCATGGCCGCTATCCCGAGACTTTCGAGGTGCTCTATTCCAAGGGTAGCAACAAACCTGCCGACTTCGTATCGCTGGCCAAGGTGGAGAATGTGCCTTACGCATGGACACAGTATAGTTTCCAGCTCCCTGCCGACACCCGCTATGCCGCTGTAAGGAAGATTTCACCGCGTGGCTTCATGCTCTATATCGACGATTTCAGCTATACGGGTAGCGAGGCCGAGGCCCTGACCCTCAGAGGCTACCATGTGGCTGCCGACGGCAAGGTACTCACCGAACAGCCTGTCGCCGACATGACATACACACTGCCGGCCACTGCCTCGAAAATTGCCGTATGGCCCGTGTTCGACAAAGGTGTGGGCGCCATGTCGGAAGTAGCCGTATCCACCGGCATCGACGGTATTGACGCCGATGCAGCCGGCCAGGTACGCTACTTCAATCTGCAGGGTATCGAGATTGCCGCCCCGCGCAAGGGCGAACCGGCCATCATGATGACCGGAAACAAAACTATCAAAATAATCGGAAAATAATCCGGAATCATCCATAGCAAAGCCGCGGGAGTTTCTGCTCTCGCGGCTTTCTCTTTATGGTATGGCAGCCTGTCTGTTATGACGGCAGCCTCCGCCTAATTTCTTACATAGATACGGAAGTTCTTAATGGCACCGGGCACGTCGGCTTCCATACGGGGAAGATACTGCAGGCCGGAGATGTGGTGCGTGGCGCCGAGGTCTATGACCATGGAATGCGGGAATGGCACGCCGGACGCAGTCTGCCAGTAAGTCGACTCCTGCAAGTCGAAGGTCTTGTCGGCGGTACGGTTTGCATCCACATCCTCGCTGTCGGCATATGTCACCTTCCAGGGCTCGCGGCTCAGCCGGTCGCCTTTGTCGTCGAGGATATACATCTCGGCTATTGCAGCCAGTTCCTTGCCATCGTGAGCGTCAAGAGGCTCTACAATCACAAAGCGGCCACTCGCCGGCTGTTCGAACTTTACTTCCTGCCAGCCGTTGCCCGGCTTGAAAGCGCCGGCGGCTACCGGCTTATCCGCAGTCAGGTCGAGGGTCTCCCCCTCCTTGCGGTGTGCCTGCCTGTTCTTCACAAGGAGCTGGTCGAGCTTCGGCTCCTTAAGGCCTTCGCTCCTGGCCTCGCGGGGACCGATAATGTCGAACACAAGAATCTCGTTCTCGCCCGTTTTCAGCCAGCACCCCGGCATATAGAGGGTCTGTTGAGGCCCTATCTCCCAGATTCGTCCCAGGGGATGTCCGTTGACGTATACCAGTCCTTTACCCCACGTCTCGAAATTGAGAAATGTGTCGGAGGGCTTTCCCTTGATGTTGAAAGTTCCGCGGTAGACACCTCTGGGCAAGCGTCCGTCGTCACCGGTAGTAAAGGCCCCCAGAGGAAGGAACTCCCCTATGCCGGTGTAAAAATCGTAGGAGTCCTCAAGGTTGAACACCTGCCAGTGCTTGAGATCGTCGACCCATTTATGGCCACCTTTCTCCACGGTGACAGTAACCTTGTCGGTGATTCCCTTGAAATCCTTGATGGCACGCCCGAAGTTGATACGACCCATGGCCTCGACGAGAATGTCGAGCAGAGCACCCCTGCGGCAGGGCGGTATCACGAGTTCTCTCTCCCCGTCGCGCCGGTCGAGTTTGCCTATATACTTTCCGTCGATGAAAACCTGGGCGAAGTCGTGGGCGTCGCTGACGGTCAGCAATGCCTGCGAGGTCAGTTCCGGAAGGGTGGTACGGTAGAGTATGGAGCCGAAACCCTGGTCATATTCTTCCATGGTGCGTATGTCGGTGTCGGTCTTGGGCGCGGGCAGGTTGGAGAAGAGGGGTGCCACCTCATCGAACTCGAACTCCTTTACGGCCATCGGCTTAATGAGGGCAGGCAACGGCGATTGCTTTTCGCCATCCATATATTTGGCGAGGGTCTTGCGCAAGTCCCAGTATTTGGGTGTTGGCTGTCCCGACTCGGATATAGGTGCGTCATAGTCGTAGCTGGTGACGTCGGGGGCGAAACCGGGAGAATTGGCACCTGCCCAGTGACCCCAGTTGGTGCCTCCGTGGGTCATGTAGAGAGAGAAGGATATCCCTTTTGAGAGCATCTCGTCGATGCCGGCGATCATCTCGTTGGCGGGACGCGTCTCATGGGTGGCACCCCACTTGTCGAACCAGCCGCTCCAGAACTCCGAGCACATCAGCGGCGAGTCGGGCCGCCGCTCTTTGAGGGAAGCGAACTGCTGGTCGATATTGGCGCCGGTGCCGAAATTCATGGTCCATATCAGGTCGTCGAGCCCATTGTTGAGATAGTTGCTCGACCAGTCGCACTGGAATAGCGTGACATCATTGCCTAAATTCTGGCGCAGCATGTCGCGGATAGCCGCCACATAAGGCTTGTCGGTGCCATAGGAGCCATATTCATTCTCCACCTGCACCATGATGATGGGGCCGTCATCGGCGATGGTGAGGTCGGCAACCTGCTCTGCCACCGCCTTCTGGAATTTGTCGACGCGCTCCATGAAGAACGGATCCTGCTCTCGCAGCCGTATCTCCTTCTTCTTAAGCAGCCACCAGGGGAGGCCGCCCATCTCCCATTCGGCACATACGTAAGGGCCGGGACGGAGGATAACCTTCATGCCGTTTTTTTCGCATAGCTTGATGAAGGCTCGTATATCGTTCTGGCCGGTGAAGTCGAACTGGTCCTGGCGCGGCTCATGGGCGTTCCAGAAGGTATACAGACAGATGGTGTTCATGCCCAGCGCCTTGCAGAGCTGTATGCGCTGTTCCCAATATTCTTTGGGAATCCGAGGATAATGCAGTTCGGCAGCCTTCACCACGAAAGGCTCGCAATTGAGCAGGAATGTCCCCTTTCCGGCCTTGAACTCGCCGGCTTGCAGCGACGCCCCTACCAGCCCCGCCACTATCGCTATCAGCAGATATTTTATTATTTTCATGGTTTATCGGGATTTAACTATCGCGGGGCCGATAAAAAATCACCGGCCTGATGCCTGATACAAAATTAACAATAAAAAATGATATGACAATTAGACTGTCAAATTGAGAACATGATACAGTCTGAAAATCAAACTGTTGCGCCATGCGAAAGTGATAGACATGCTACCCGATTTGCATTGTTACGGCTGGTTGAAGTGTACTTTTTTTCACTATTTCCGTCTTAAAATTTTGTCGCTAAGATTATTATGTGTATATTTGCAACGGAATGTTCTTGATGGTATTGGAGTATACCTTTCTTGCTGAAAAACATTTTGATCGAGAGTATCTAAGAATCCGCTTCTTAAACTCCTCGTGATTCCTTAACATAAAACCACACAACATGCGCAACTTTCCTTTCAAGCAAATCTCGTTTGCCGTTGCAGGAGGTTTGATGCTTGGGTCGGGGATATTATCAATGGGCAGTATATTACCCCCCCCGAAAAGCAAAATCCTGAACCTCTAAAGAATACCACCAGAGCTCCTCGATGGGCCATGAGGGAAATACCCTTATGCCAGTCGGAAAGGACGTCAACACTGCCGCCCGCAATAGAGGCTCCCATAGGAATCCCTCACAAATGTCTGGACCTTGGAAGACTGTCGGCTCCTCCGGCGCCCCTTCCCACTCTCAATGCCAACTTTACTAATCCTTCCGACACCATATGGCTCTACGGCAACGTCACCAGCACTTCCGAACCGCTCAGCGAGCCTCTCATCGGAATCTATCGCTACCAGCTAAACTCCAGCAACCATAACCGCCAGAAAGTCCATATCGACATGGCATTGCGTGGCTTCTACGGCAATGCAGGATGGCATCCCGACGGTTACCACATTGTGGAAATCGACGCCCAGAAGCAAATATATACCCACCACAGATACGACCTGAACACCTGGAAAAGGGTGCATTCAAAAGTCGGCGACTATTATTCGCAATTCAGCTCCTCGGCATGGGACTGGATGGAGAACCGCCAGGCAGCACTCTGCATGTCCGACAGCGCATGGGCTATCCATGACTTCGCCCATTTCATCGACATGGAGAACTTCGAGCGGACAAAGGGTCATCCCATCGTCCTCAAGGGATGTATGCTCCGAGCCATGGCCATCGACACTGACGGCACCGTATTCGCCATCGACTATAAAGGCAACCTATATCGGATCAACCGCCACGACGGCTCCCTGAAACTTATCGGCAATACGGGCAAACCCTCTCCTTACGACACCTCGATGTACATCGACCCGCTGACCCACAAGCTATACTATGTGGCCAACAACCAGCGCACGGAGATGTACATCCTCGACACTGAGACGGCCCAGCCGACATATCTATGGACCTTCCCCTTCAAAGAGCAGATTTTCGGTCTCTTCTCCAACAGTCCACTGGCCTACGACGGCGCCCCCGCGGCTCCCGAGGAGCTGACTCTCGACTTCAAGGATGCCTCGCTGACCGGAAATGTCAACTTCAGGATACCCACCAGACTCTTCTCGGGAGCATCGGCCACCGGCCAGGTGAGCTACGCCGTAAAGATCGACCGCAAGACAGTGGCCACCGGCACCGCACAGCACGGGGCCTCAGTATCGGTGCCTGTGACGGTTGACACGACAGGATACCACACATATGTGGCCGTTCTCGAGAACGCCGCCGGGGCGAGCCCTTATGCCGTGACCGAGAAATGGACAGGTCTCGACAACGTGAACAGCGTGGTGGCTCCGCGTCTCAAATATATGGGCAACAACGTCACCAAGCTGGAATGGGATGCCTGCACCCTGCCGCAACACGGCGGTTTCATGCCCGCGGCGGAAGTCACCTATGACGTGGTCCGTTACCCGGGCGCGGTGAAAGTGGCCGAAGGAATATCCCGCAACGAGTTCTCGGAGACCGTCAACCTGGAGAGCAACGGACCGATGGCCTGCTACTATGCCGTGAGGTCCAACGTGCGCGACGCCAAAGGCACGTTCTCCGTATCCAACAAAATCACCGTTGGCGCAGCCAATCCTCCCTATGCTTTCAAAGCCGACACTGAAGCCAACGCCATGCTCTTCACCGCCATAGATGCCGATGAGGATGGCTTCACCTGGCAGCATTATGGCGACCGTATGGTCTCATACCATAATCCCTACAAATATGGTGTTAACCGTGACGACTGGCTGATTTCGGCACCCATCAACGTTAAAAAAGGGATGTCCTACAAGGTTCATCTCGAACTGCAGGGTCACCGTGCCGGATACGACCATATCTTCAGTCTCTGCGGCGGCTTCATGCCTGACGCCGCGAGCATGACTCAGACATGGATTCCCTCTACCGTGCTCGAGTATGACGGAAGCAATTCCAAATCCTTCGACGTATGGATCACTCCCGACAAGGACGGCACATACTATCTCGGACTGCACGCCACCTCGCTGACCGAAAACTATTATCTCTATCTCAACGAGATGACAATAAGCGGCGGCGGCATTGCCGAAGCACCGGCCACCGTCGACGACCTGCTCGTATACACTCACGACGATGGAGGAACCAAGGCTTACATCGGATTCACAGCACCTGAAACCACTCTCTCCGGGAATCCGCTCAACTCCATCGACTCTATAACCCTCTATCGCGGCGACAAGCTCGTGAAGCTGCTGGAGAATCCCGTGCCGGGCAAGAAAATAGAGATGTCGGAGCAACTGAAACGTACCGGCGCCTACGAATATACCATACGTGCATACAATGCCGCCGGCTCAAGCATTCCCTACACTCTCAAGACTTATATCGGCAACACCACGCCCGGCAATGTCCTTTCCTCCGAGGCCGACGTTCATGCCGAGGGTACTTACGTGACATGGACGCCTCCCGTAACCAATGTATCCGGCATTCCAATCAATCCCAACCAACTCACATTCAGCATCTCCGGTATTGACAAAAAGGTTGTGAAGGATAACATCACAGGCCGTGAGACGGTAATACCCAACGAGACAGGCAAACAGCGGTTCACGCAATACCTCGTGCTCGCTCACTCTCCGGGCGGACAGTCTGACCGCTACTCCCCCACCAACTATGTACCGGTAGGCACCCCCTATACCATACCATTCGTGGAGAGCGCGCCGAACGCCGACCTCGCTTGCATATGGAAGATCTACTCTCTCAAGGGAATCGCCACATGGGGAATGGCCCAGGATGGCGGCGACATCAACTCCTCCGACAATGATGGCGGATTCCTGATATATCAGGCATCTCTGGTGAACAGTGAGGCTCGTCTTACCGGCGGCCGTGTGAATCTCGGTGAAGAAGACCTCGAGATATCGATCGACTATTTCTGCTTCAACGAAGGAAACAACAGATTCACTGTTCAGTTCAACGACGGCAACGGTTGGAAAGACATCTGCACCTTCGACATCTCCAGAGGGAAAGACCGTGCATGGAATACCTTCAGGGCTACAATACCTCAGGAGTACAAGGGGAAGACGGTACAGATAGGTATTCTCGGCAACTGTCTGGGCGATGAGCAGAGCTATCTCGACAACATCCGGCTTGCCAAGGCCACGGATGTGGGCATCCATGCCGTGGACGGCAACAATTCCGGAATCAGAGCTTACGTATCCGGCGGAACACTTTACGTGAAGACTGCCGACGGCAACAAGGTGGAAGTATATACAGCATCCGGCATCAAGGCCGGGTCGGCATACGGCGACTGCTCATTCCGCCTGCAGCATGGCATATACATCGTGAAATGCGGTGACGAAACAATAAAGGTGTCAATTCGCTAACCACCGATGAGAGAGCCGGGGTCCCTCCCGATTGAAGAACCCCGGCTCTCTCTATTTTATAAATTTAACCCTAAACATTATGAGAAAAACCAACCTCAAGAGGCTGATTTTAGGCCTTGCCGTAACAGGCGCAGTGGGTCTGGGAGCACAGCAGCTCTATTCGCACAATCTGCGCAGCGAAGGCGTGCGGAACATGCAGGGACTCACAGAAGCCGTCAAGGCCCCGGAGACGCCGGAGACTTCCCCCTCGCGTTTCCGCTCGGAGAACAGCCTCGGCTTCAACACCGCGACCACTTTCACAGTAGCGTCGGCACAAGACAAAGCACCGAAGGCCAAAGCAGCCAATGCCGACTTCAAGATATACGGAGCCCTCGGCAAAACATCCAACCGCGCGCAAGGCGCTGTATATTGCATTACTCCCGACGGTGTAGAAATGAAAAGCACCATCCGCAGCGTGGACGGTGGTGCATTCTACGACGGCACCGATTACAACGTGATTTCCGAATTGGGCGCAAATCTGAACATATACGCTCTCTACCCCTACGAGACGCAGTGGTGGACCTCCACCCCTAAAAACGGGGAAAGCGTAAATTCCAGCTGTACAGCCTCCGACCTCTCCTACGATGTCACTTCGGGCCGTGTGTTCGGATGCTTCAGCGACGGAGCTATCAACGCCAAATGGGAGTTTGCTTCTGTGGACTATTCATCCAAATCGCAGACCACCATCAACAAAAGCCGTAAAAAGATATGCAGCATCGACCGTTGGGACGGTGTTGCCGTCAACGCCGAAGGTGTGGTTTACGTGATTGACGAGTATGGCACTCTGATGACCGTCGACAAGGCCTCGGGCCGCCCCTCGGTGATAGGCTCCACAGGTCTGCGGCCCTACTACCAGGGCTCGGCCACTTTCGACAACAATGGCAAGCTCTATTACTCGTACGCTCCCGAGACGGGCAACGGTGCCCTTTATGAGATCGACACCACTACAGCGGAGGCCACGCTGCTCCTCGAATATCCCGAAGGATTGCAGCTCGTCGGCATCTACGCGCCCGTAGAAGCCCTGATAGCGAAGGCTCCCGGCCGCCCCACCGACCTCGTTGCCGACTTCCCCGACGGCGCCACAAGTGGCAAAGTCACTTTCCGTCTTCCCAAAACCCTCAACGACGGCACACCCGGCGAAGGTACGGTGAACTGGTCGTTCAAGGTCAACAACTGGGAGAACAACTCCGGCACCGGCAATTACGGCGACCTGGTGGAATGCCCTTACAGCTCATGGGGCGGCAACACCACTTTCTCCGTCTCCTGCTCCAACTCCGCGGGACAGGGTCCATCGGCTGAAACTACACTGTATATCGGCACGCCTCCTCTGGAGAGTCCCACCAACATAATCCTCAAACGCATCGGCGACAAGGTGACCTTGACATGGAACCCCGTGACCAAAAACACCCTCGGCAAGGACATAGACCCCGCCACAGTGAGGTATGCCATAACCGACAGCCAGGGGAATACACTGGCAGAGAATATCTCCGGCACCACCCACACTCTGACCGTCGAGATTCCTTCCACGCCGCAACTTACGCAGTATGCCATGATAGCATACATACCGGGCGTGACACAGTCGAACCAGACATATACCCCGCAGGTGCTCCTGGGCTCTTACACTGCCCCCTGGACCGCTTCGGTGACCAATGAATCGAGCAAATACTATTTCCAGATTATCGATGCCAACAACGACGGTTATACCTGGGGCTTCTACGGCACAGGAGTCATGATTGGCTGGGCTGCCGGCGACAATGCTCCCGACGACTGGATCTTCACCCCGGGCATCCAGCTGGAGAAAGGTAAGCTCTATACCTTCAGCGCCGACTTCAAAGGCTACAACACCACCACACGCCCCGACTACTACGAGATAAAGGTGGGCAATGAAGCGCAACCCGAGTCGATGACCGAACTCCTCCTCGAAAGGAAGAAAGCCACCAAGGAATATGTCACGGAAACCGTGGAGTTCGTTCCTGCGGCAAGCGGCGTATACTATTTCGGCGTTCATTCCTGTTCCGACGTGCCGTCGGCAGGACTCTACATGCGCAACGTACGAGTCAGCGGCGCCTCGTCGGCAGCTACTCCCGCGGCTCCCGTGCTTAAAGTGGAAACCGACGCGACAGGCGCATTGACCGCCAACATCACCGTGACAGCTCCCACCACCGAACGCAGCGGCGAGACCCTCACCTCAATCACGGGCATGACCCTCTATCGCGACGGCGAACAGATTCATGCCGAGACCGCTGTAGAGCCTGGTCAGGCGTTCACCTACACCGATCCGTTCACCGAGGCAGGTCTGCACACTTACCGCGCTGTGGCTCAGAACGCTACCGGCAGCGGCAAGGATGTCACCGCGTCATGCTATGTGGGTGTGAACGTGGCCGCCAATCCTTCCGACGTCAAGGCAGTGGAGACAAGCACCGGCAATGTGACAGTATCGTGGAATCCCGTGACCACCGATGTCGACGGAAATCCGATACGTCCCGAATTCGTAACCTATCTCCTGCTTGAGCTCAAGGGCGAGGAGCAGATCACCATCGCCGACAATCTCAAGGATACATCCTACAGCTTCACGGCTATGGGCGACAATGACCCGCAGACATTCAAGAAGTATGGCGTAGCCGCCAAGACGACTGCCGGCTATTCCAAGGGCGTTCTCGCTCCGGAAATCGCAGTAGGAAAGCCCCTGACACTCCCCTACAAGGAATCGTTCGCCAACGGCAAGGTGTCCACTCCCGTCACTGCCAAGGCTCTCGTACCGGCATATGCCGGCAGCTGGAGCCTCGCTACCGACGAGACTTTCACCGACATGACATGCCAGGACAACGACAACGGTTTCGCCTACTTCTACGGCAAATACATCGACTGTCCCGCCCTGCTGTATACCGGCAAGATCTCTCTTACGGGTGCCGAACATCCCGTGCTGACATTCTGGCTCATCGACCCGCACTGGAGCCTGAAGGACACGGAGGATTTCCGCAACACCAGCGAAATATCAGTGATGATCGACCTCCTCGACGGCAATGGATACCGCACGCTCTACGAGTCGTCTATCGCCGATGCCTGCGACAACGAGGGCTGGAACAAAATAACCGTGGACCTCAACGAGTTCAAGGGAAAAACTGTGTCGATAGGATTCAAGGGTAATACCAAGAAATGGGCATACACCAATATCGACAACGTCACAATCGGCGATGTCACAGACCGCGACATAGCCCTGAAGTATATTTCCGCGCCCAAGTTCGCCGTTTCCGACGAGTCCTTCAAAATAACCGTGGGAGTGGAGAACTACGGGTCGAAGAGCGCCGACAACGCCCTTGTGCGCCTCTACATGAACGGCGAGGTTGTCGACACGAAAGAGGTTCCCGCACTCGGCACAGGCAAAAAAGTCGCCATCGAATTCGACTATACTCTCAAGAATTTCAACGAACGCCTCAACACGTTCCATGCCGAGGTGGTATACCCGGGCGACCAGATAGAGGGCAACAATCTCTCCGAAGAGGTTACCGTTGAAATCAACCGTGAAGACCTTCCGGCAGCCACCAACCTCGCCGGCACCGTGCATCAGGACAAGAAGGGCGTTGACCTTACCTGGGACGCACCCACGATGGAAGAGGGAGCAATGCCTCCGCATACCGAGACTTTCGAAAATGCCAATTCCTGGGAGAACAAAGTGGATGGCTGGAAATTCATCGACCTTGACAAAGGAGGAGCCGGCGGCATGAACACGGGTGTGGTAATGCCCGGCGTCACCGAAGGTTCCGAACAGTCGTGGTTCGTGATCGACGACCGTCTTTCATGGCTTGACCATAACCGCGAAAGCGCCATGAACTTCGCAGCATATTCCGGCAACAAATACATCGCCGCCATATTCAGCATGGACTTCAGCACCGGACCCTATCCCACCGTATCTATTCAGAACGACGACTGGGCCATCTCTCCCCTCCTCTCAGGAAAGGCACAGACCGTAAAATTCAAGGCCCGTTCCTACTCCCCGACATTCCTCGAGAACTTCGAGGTGCTCTACTCCCTCGACGGAACGGATACCGACGACTTCTACACTCTCAAGGAAGTTGCCGATGTGCCGGCCACCAGCTGGACAGAATATTCCTTCGACCTCCCCGCCGGCGCCAAATATTTCGCCATCAGGTATACGGCAAACTATAAGTTCATGCTATTCGTGGACGATGTGACCTACATTCCTTTCAACCCCAATCCTCTGAAACTCATGGGTTACGACCTCTACCGTGACGGAGTGAAAGTGAATGCAGATCCCATTACCGACACGAAATATACCGACAGATTCGAGAAATCCAACGGCAACTATGCCCTTTGCTCTGTCTACAACCACGGCGTATCGCATCCGGCGATATTCAAAGCCGAGGGCGTGGAGACTTCCGTGGATGAAATCGGCGTCAACCCGTCGGTGTTCACATCTCGCGGACACATATTCATCCTCGATGCCGAAGGTCGCGACACTTATGTCACCACCGCCAACGGCATTACCGTATACAGCGGCAATCCCTCCGAGAATACCGACATCGCCGTGGCTTCGGGCATTTACATTGTCCGCATCGGCGACAAGGCGTTCAGAATCTTTGTGAAATAACATTTTTATTCTTTTGATTGTAGCTCCCGGCCTCATCCGGCAATTCGGTAGAAGCCGGGAGCTCTTTTTTGAAGTTGTCGCGACAACTTCCCTAACGCATAATTATCATGGCAAAAACACTAACCACATTGCTGAGCGTGTGCCTGCTTGCCACCGTCGGTGCCAACGCCGCCGACATTACGGCAGACGGCATTTCCTACAACAAGCAGCCCGACGGAACTCTCGAGGTAGTGGCCGGCAATTATGCCGGCAATATTACGATTCCCGCATCCGTGACATGGGAGGGAAGGGAATACCGTGTGTCGGCGATAGGCAAAGAGGCTTTCGCATATGCTCCCGTCACCGAAGTGGTGATGCCCGAAAGTATCACCTCAATAGGTATCGGCGCTTTCGTAAATTCCCACCTCACTTCGGTAAAGCTGCCCGACAGTCTGCTGACTCTGGGTGAATCAGCTTTCGAGGGATGCTTCTCCGTAACCTCCATTTCCATAGGCAAAGGGGTAAAAGAGATTCCGCGCAACTGTTTCAAATCCTGCATGTACGTGGAGAAGATAGAAATTCCCGACCAGGTTGAGAGCATCGGATTCGGAGCCTTCCAGGGGTGCGGTTTCTCCGCACAGAGCATAACGTTTGGCAGCGGGCTGCGGCATATCGGCGCATGGGCCTTCTTCAACAGCCGCCATATCACCACTCTCTCATTTCCCGAAGGGCTCCTCACAATCGGCGACTGCGCTTTCGAGCAAAGCAACAATCTCATCACGGTGACCATTCCGGCATCTGTGGACAGCATAGGCATAAGCCCCATATGCGGCACCTCGCTGACCGGAATAAACGTGGCCGAAGGTAACGCTAAGTATGCGTCGCTTGACGGAGCACTCTACACCAAGGACCTTACGCGCATAATAACCTACCCGGGCGCCAAAACCGGCGACATAAACTGGCCCGCACAGCTCACTACAATCGGTACCAACGCCTTCGCGGCCACCGCCATTACCCGCGCCCTGATTCCCTCTTCGGTGACATCCGTGGAAAATGCCGCATTCTACAACTGCGTCAAGCTCGCACATGTCAAGATACCCTCGTCGGTAAAGAGACTTGGCGACACCATGTTCTATGGCAACACGTCTCTCGACGAAGTGGAATGGGACACCACCTCGCCCTCGGTGATGGGCAAGATGTGCTTCGCCTATTCCGGCGTGACCCGGATGACAATACCCGAAGGACTCGAATATATCCCCTCGGGAATGTTCTATGGTTGCGGCAATCTGAAAAGCGTTACGTTTCCGTCGTCGGTAAAATATGCTGAAGACGATATATTCACCTGGTCGATTGGCCTGGAGTCTGTCACCTTCCAGGAAGGCATAGAGTCGCTGGGCGAAAACGCATTCTATCTATGCGAATCTCTTGAGGAGGTGACGCTTCCCAATTCCATAAAAAGTATAGGCGAGGGCTTCTGCTACGGATGCAAGTCTTTGAAGAAACTGACTCTGGGCAAAGCACTCAGGAGCCTCCCGGGCTTTGCCTTCACCGGCTGCGAGTCCATCACGGAAGTGCGTTCCTATCCCGCCGTCGCGCCTCTCAACGCCGAATTCGAGAAAGCCGTGTACGGCAACGCCACTCTATATGTGCCCAAAGGCAGCAAAGCCTCATATGCCGCCACTTATGGCTGGGATGAGTTCTCCAAAATCGTGGAGATGGATGATTCAGGCACGGAAACCATCGAGACCGACAACGTGACATGCACCTTCCGCGACAACGAGCTGACACTCTCCGGCGTCGGGAATATTCCTGTCGCGGTATACGACCTTTCCGGCAGACTCCTCTACATGGGCACTTCAGGCACGATAAACTTGACAGAGAGAGCCGTGATTGTAAAATCAGGCAACAGAGCATTCAAGATCATAAACACAAAATCATGAAACGAAAGAACATCAAGATAGCTACTGCCACTCTGGCGGCGATACTGGCGATTCCGGCAATCGGCGCATATCAGTACGTCAAATCCGACGGTACCGGCAAAGGTGCCACACTCGGCGGCGACATCCAGGCCTTCGACATGACGGCTGCTCCGGAAGCCACTTCCACCGACCCGGCTCCTCTGGCATCTACTGCCGCGGCATCCCCCAATACTCCGCAGGATGCCCCGGAGGGAACTGTATATTACGAACCCATAGCCTCGGAAGCCGACTTCCTGAGCCGTTTCACCGTGATTGACGGCAACAAGGATGGCCGCGAGTGGGAATACGTCGACTTCTATAAAGCGCCACGTGTGGTGACCAACGATGTGAAACTCGATGACTGGCTGATAACTCCCGGCATTACCCTGGAGGCCAACAAATCCTACAAATTCACCATCGACGTGCGTCCCGGTTCCGACAAATATCCCATGGACACCTTCGAGGTCATGGCCGGCAAGAGCACCGACCCCAAAGACATGACCATCACGGTTATCGCGCCCACGAAGACGCAGTTTATAGGCTTCGAGGGCTTCGCTCCCTATTATACCACCTACACGGGGTATCTCAATACCGATGCCGCCGGAAATTACCATATAGGCATGCATGCCATAAGCGATCCGGGGGCTTACTGTTTCTACGCACGTAATTTCACTCTTTATGAAGGTGTGGCCTCGGCGGGCCCTGACCAGGTTACCGACTTCAAGGCCGTGCCCGACAAGGATGGCGGTCTGAGCGCCACTGTAAGCTTCAAGGCCCCGGCCGTCAATACCGTGGGCGATTCGATAAAATCAATATCGAAAATAGAGCTTTACCGCGGCAAGACACTCATTAACACCTTCAGCAATCCTGCTCCCGGTGCCGAGCTTTCGATAACCGACAAAGTGGATTCCGTAGGCGATTATACATATGCGGCAAAACCCTTCAACGACAACGGCGAGGGCAAGGAGGCTGTCGTAGAGACTTTCATAGGCGTGGACTACGCGGCAGCTCCTTCCTCCGCCAACGTTGTCGAGACTGACGAGGATGGCGTCGTGACTATTTCATGGGATGCTGTGACCACTTCCGAGTCGGGAGGGTATATCAACACGTCGCGTATCAGGTATTTCGTCGGAATCATCATGACCGACGGAAGTCTTTTGGAGGTTGCCGACAATATCAAAGGGACTTCCTATACATACCGGGCAGCCGAGAAAGGCGACCAGAAACTGGTGCAGTATGCCGTGGCCTCCCATACCGACCGCGGCTATTCCCAAGGGACCGTCACCGAGCCCATCACCGCCGGCACTCCTACGGCAGTGCCATGGTGCGAGTCGTTCCCCGACGCCTCTCTCAATACCGTGATGGGTACAAAGGCCATCATCGGTCAGTGTCACTGGAGCATAAGCCGCGATTCCAGCTTCCAGAACATGTCGTCGGCCGACGGCGACAATGGTTATGTATCATTCTGGACCACCGCCCCGGGCGACCAGGGACGACTGTACACCGGCAAATTCCGCCTCGACAACATCGTAAATCCCGCCGTGACTTTCTATATATGCAAACGCACTGCCGGCACGCCCGACATCGGTACCATCGAGGTCGAAATCAAGGAAGGCTCGTCGGATTTCACCACCATCGCCACTGTGAAAGCCGAAACATATCCCCTGAAAGGATGGAACAAGGTGGTGGTGCCCATTCCCGCCAAATACAAGGGGAAGGTGATAAACCTCGGTTTCAAGGCAACGCGTGTCACCTACACCTATCAGTTCCTCGACAAGCTGCAGATAGAAGACCTTGCGGAGTATAACCTTGCCGTCAACAAGCTCTCCGGTCCGTCGGTGGCTGATCCGGGCAACGCCATCACTCTCGAGGGAAGCGTCACCAACACCGGAGCGAAGAGTGCCGAGGGTTATTCGCTTGTGCTCAGATGCAACGGCTGGGTGGTGGATGAAAAACAGGGTGCGACATTGGCAACCGGTGAGGTAGCCTCTGTAAGTTTCAACGTCACTCCCAACGTAAGCCATGGCGAGGAGATTGAATACACTATGGAAGTCAACTGGGACAAGGATGCTCTTGACAGCGACAACAAGGGAGTGGTGCAGATACCTCTCAGAATAAAGAAATATCCGGCTCCCGACGGGCTGACGGCACAGCAGGATGACAACGGCGTGGCTCTGTCGTGGAATGCTCCCGAACTCGAAACCGAGACACCCGGAAAGGTTACCGATGATTTCGAGTCCTATCCCTCGTTCGAAAACTCCGCAATCGGAGAATGGGTGCTCTATGACGGCGACCAGGGCAAGGTGGGTGGTTTCCATACCGCCGAAGGCCCCGAAATAGTGATGCCCGGCATTGAGATGAACTCCCAGCAGTCCTGGTGGGTGATGGACAACACTTATGAATCATTGAAAGACCTCCCCTCCTTCGATTCGCATTCCGGAACAAAATATCTCGCGCAGCAGTACATCACCGGCGGCAAAGCCTGCGACGATTGGGCAATAAGTCCTGAGATATATGCCGGCGGCCAGACAATATCCCTATATGCCCGTAGTTTCGATGCCTCCGATCCGGAGTCGTTCGAGATATTGTATTCCAAAGGGAGCACAAATCCCGGCGATTTCACTCTTGTGAAAGCCATAGGATCAGTTCCCGGTGTCTGGACAAAATATGAATTCCAGATTCCCGCGGGAGCCGAACGCTTCGCCATCCGTTGCACTTCCAATTATAAGGCCATGCTCTTTATAGATGATGTGGAGTACATCCCCATGGGAAATACAGGTCTCAAACTGAAAGGGTATAACATCTATCGCGACAACAGTCTGATTACTCCGTCGCCCGTTACGGGTGTAAACTTCTCCGACGGGAGTGTGCAGGCCGACCGTGAATACATCTACCATGTGTCGGCGGTATACGACCGTGGTGAATCAAAAGCCCATGGTCCGGCGTCGGTGAAAACCACTGCTGTGGCTTTCATTGATGCCGACAATGGCGACACGCCGCGTTACTTCAACCTGCAGGGCATCGAGATAGCAGCCCCGCGCAAAGGTGAACCGGCAATCATGAAGTCGGGCAACCGTACTGTCAAGATTATCGGGAAATAAAACGTAACACCATTCGGAAGCCGTGGAAGTCAACGCTTTCACGGCTTTCTCTTTTTATAGGGCAGGATCATGAGATCTGACGCCGCAGGTAGAAGGTGCGTGTGAAGAGAAGGAAGAGGAATGTGCCGGCAGCCTGTATGGCGGCCACTGTCCAGAATGCGGCACGGAAGCCCAGGTATTCGGCCATGACTCCGCCAAGAAGTATGCCGAGACCCATGCCGAAGTCCCATGAGATGAGTATGGATGAATTGGCGGTGCCGCGCTGGTCATGCCGGGCTGTCTTGACAAACATGTTGAGGAATGCGGGATACATTCTGCCGTTGCCCAGACCTATCAGGAGGGCTGAGGCATAGTAGGCCCAGGGCGTCAGCACGGCGGCAAACAGCGCGTAGCCGCCCAGCGACAGACAGACACCCACGGCACAGCTCCCAGTAAGATTCCCCTTACGCAGCGACTTGTGCCCCGTAAGCCGCGACATCACCAGCCCTCCCGACAGTATGGCGAAAAAGATGCCGGTGCCGTCGGTGATGCCAAGCTCCTGCTCGCCGTATAGTGCCACATAGTTGGACATAACGCCCCAGCATAACCCGAACAGACATATGTTGATGGCCATGAGCCATGCGCGTGTGAGGAAGAAATGGTCGAGGTCGAGCTTCGGCTTTTTCTTTATAATCTCGCGTGCGGGAATCTTCACCGTGGCCGAACATAGGAACCCTACAAATGATATTGCCAGCGACAGCCAGAAGAGAAGACTGAAATCGCCCGTGGCATTGTAGATGTATATTCCGGCGGATGGGGCTATGGCCATGGCGAGGTTGTTGCTGAGACCGTAATACCCTATACCCTCGTTGCGGCGCGATGAGGGAAGCACGTCGATGGCCACGGTGGAGTTGGCCACGGTGGCCGCTCCGAAGGGGATGCCGTGCATGGTGCGCACTATCGCGAACATCAGTAGCGTGCCGGCGCCTAAATAACCTGTAAAGCAGATGAAAAAGATGGCCAGACACAGCATCAGCACACGCTTGCGGTTGAACGCATCGACCATAAACCCGCTGAAGGGCCGCACCAGAAACGTGGCCACAACATACCCCGACAGCACTATGCCTATCGTGTCTTTATCGGCGGCAAACTCTCTGTCGAGATATAGCGGCAGAAGCGGCGTGAGAAGGTAGAAGGCAAAAAACATCATGAAATTGCACGTCATCACCTTCCAATACTGCGCGTTCCACAACCGCTCCATCTTTTCTGACTCTCCCATTTCTGAAATCCTCCCTTATGGTT
>Ga0073906_1003403_pt1 | contig 18077 bp, 15 predicted proteins | sample Inofromicrocosms_FD_65485 | JGI IMG/M metagenome (GOLD analysis project Ga0073906, IMG submission 65485) | Mouse cecum microbial communities from Vienna, Austria - Inoculum for glucosamine and mucus D2O microcosms | ecosystem: Host-associated > Mammals > Digestive system > Large intestine >... | reverse complement strand
CGGTCGCTCTATCGAAAGCAGGCAGCCCTGCGGAAACATATGCACCGGCGCATGGCAAACCAGCTGCTTGCCATGGGTAATGAGTTCTACGTCGAAGACATGAGATGGAAGGCACTTGCTAAGCGGGCAAAAGAAACCAGGCGGAACAAGAAGGGTAAAATCCTCTCAAAGAAACGATACGGAAAAAGCATTGCGAACAAGGCGCCTGCCATGTTCCTCTCCATTCTGGAGCAGAAGGTCGTTGCGTCCGGCGGAAGCTTTCAGCGAATCGTTACCTGGAAAGCGAAGGCTTCCCAGTTCAGCCATGAAACCGGAAAGTGCAATAAGAAGAAGCTTTCCAAGAGGTGGCATTATCTTGAAGATGGTACGAAGGTCCAGCGAGACCTCTATTCGGCATTTCTCATTCAGCATACCAACAAGAACCTTGAGTCCTTTAATTTGAGGACTTGTACTAAAGATTTCCCTGTGTTTCTAAAGATGCATCAGAAGGAAATCGAGAGATTGCAGTCTCTTGATAAGCGGATGCCCTCCAGTATGGGCATTAAAAAGACTGCCTGAAAGTAATCCAGGCAGCCAATCTGATTTTGTTGAAACTTAAGGGCTTTTAATATTGTACCTTCAACCACTAGCGGTAGACTGTCGCCGCTACAAATAGTCTCCAAGACGGGGATCCGTCCGCCATTCTTCGGGTTGGTAGAAATGGAGCCGATGGGCTCCATTGGAGAATCAAGGTTTCTGAGAAACCTCCCTCATGGTCTTCCTTTTAGAAGATGGTTCCGCTTTCAAGCTGCCATATGGCAGCCCTGCGACTTGAGGATGGCGCAGACTGGAAACAATCTGCGTGGGCTGATGTCCCTCAGGAACCCCACCCCGTAAGGGGTGGGAGCAGTCAGGTATCTCCGAGCGGCTCTTTCAGCCTCTTTGACACTATTGTATTCAAGTTTGTCGTCTGCGCCGCTGTCAGCGCAATAGGTGATGACCTGATATCTACCCTTATTCATATTTATAACACCGCAGCAAGGACATTCCCCTACTAAATCAATGATTTTGTGGCAGGAGAGGACATTGCTCTTCCTTTCATAGATTGTTCTTTTTTATCCCTTTGGTCGTTTTCGTCTTTGTGTTAGGCTGTCAGATAATATGAAAAACCCACCAAAAATATAAGCCTTAAAGCGATCTGCCTGTTAAAAAAACAGGGTCGGCAAGAAGCAGACGGGAGACGAGGGACAAGGAGTACCGTCCAGAAGCTCACTCTTGCCGGCAAAAGGACCGAACCCGTAAGTATTCTTGATAATTTCGGATTGCATTGCATATTATCCTCCAGCCCAAAGTTAGAAGGATGTACTTAAAAGGAGAATATCATGAACAAATATGAGAGAATTTACAACGAGGCGCAAAATCGCAATTGTCTGCACTGGCGGGACAGTGCGGTTGCCACCCTTGCTACCGACATTGAGAAGGCGACGGGAAAAACAGTGAAAGTCAGCGGTCCATTCGGACTCAGATCAGAGGTGATTATTGAAGTCGAGAATGGATATCTTCTTCTGACCCCTGAGTTCCACAACGGCAATCTGAAGCTTTACTGTGACACAGGTGAGGTAACAGATGAGTATCCGCCGGAGTCCCTTGGGAGTTGGAACCATATGGACCATGTGCGGGTTCCACTGCCGGATACTGTGAGTGAAATCCTGGAGATGCTGCAAAAGTGATTGGAAGCAAACGGAGGACAAAGATGACAGATTTCAATTTTGAAGAGAGAAGAAAAGGTCATTTACTACATCGAAAACGGTAGCATTTACATGCAGCGGAATCCTATCGACATCTGAATGCGACTTGGCGGGGTCCTGGTGGATCCCGCCCTTTATTTTTTCTCCATCGATGGATGGAGCCTGATATCGGGACTTGATATTTTTTAGCCGAACCGCATATTATTTCACAGATAATCCCAAAAGGCTACGACTTGCGACAACGGAACAAATATAAAGGAAATAACGCAAATATACAGCGCATAAACGGCATTGCTGCATTTTGCTGGAGGACAAATCGTGAATACTGACGCCATTTTTTCAGAAATCAGAAATAAATATTCTGATGAATACTATAGCACGGAAAATTCCATTCTTGTTCATGGTGATTCCTTGGAACTGTTAAAAAAGTTACCGGATCATAGTATTGCGCTGATTTTGACGGACCCGCCGTATCATTCAACCAAAAAACGCAATATAATTGGTGACACCAACTTTTCAAAGGATTCTGAATATATCGAATGGATGAGAAAATACGCAATAGAGTGGAAAAGAGTCCTGAAACATAACGGCAGCATTTTTTGCTTTTGTTCCTCAGCAATGTCGGCGCAGCTGCAGGTAATGTTCTCTGCGTATTTCAATGTATTATCCGATATTGTTTGGACGAAGCCGAATGCTCCCGGGTATGACGGCTGGAAGCAGAAAATGAAAAAAGAAGCTCTCCGTCAATGGTATTCTCATTCGGAACGCATTATTTTTCTTGAAAATGCCGTAGAGGGGAATCTATTTAAAAGCTATTTTGGTGGACAGCTTGCTGCCTGGAGAAAAAGCGTTAATATGTCCACAATCAAATTAGCCGAGCTAACTGGGGCATATGGAAAAGTCAACCATGGAGGATCCATTGCGAATTGGGAAGCTGGACGAAATATTCCGAGCAAGGCGCAATATGAAAAACTTAAAGCGGTGCTTTCGGAAGCAGGCGTCCCTGATCTTCCGGAGTATGAAGATGTCATCCGTCCGTTTAATGTAAACAAAGATATTGAATTTACGGATGTTTGGTCGTTTAAAAATGTACGACAGTATAAAGGCAAGCACCCAGCCGAGAAACCCTTGGATTTATTGGAACATGCTATAAAAGCAACTACATACGAAGGCGATATTGTCTTGGATTGCTTTGCCGGTTCTGGATCGACAGGCGTTGCCGCACTGCATTTAGGCAGGAAAGCTGTCCTGTTTGAAATTGATTCGGCATGGTGTAGCTATGGGAGAAATTGTCTGCGTCAACAACCCGCCGTCAAGCAAAGTTTAGTGGGGGCTTGAAACAAAAACAGGAGGAAAACATAATGGATTATTTTACGCTGGACAAAGAGCTGTCCAAAATTAACGAAGGCGATGGAACGCCAATGGAACGAAATTTGCAGGAGATACTGGTTTTGCTCAACTGGCTGGAACAAACCAGTGTGGCAGGGGTGAGTTCTTCAGTGTTAGAGTATCCCGTGCGGATGCTCGACAACCACTGCCAAATTCTGCTCCGCACCCTTGCTTTTGATCCCGGCGACACCCCTCACTTCTCTCTCTTCAAAAAAGGTGAGGATGAGAGACTGCGGGATATCCAAGGGATTGCGGAACTTTCAAAGAAGAATCCGGAGGCTGCCGTCCCCTATGCTATTATCGCCTATTGTGAGAGCATCAGCAAGCGGATAGCTGAAGACCTGCTCGCCTTTGCAACGGATTTCAAGGCCGGACACAACCTGCAGTTCCGGATTTCATTCTCCAGTTTTGCCGACAGCTTCAGCTCCACTGAGCGAGATTCTGAGCTAAGGAGAATCAATAGGCGCCTGTGGAAGATGGGCGATGAGGGTTTTGTCATAAAGGAGTCCGGAAGAAAGAAACGCGTCCTTGCAGACTGTGATAAGAACCGCCAGCTGCTTCGTGACTACTGCGGGAGGACGTTTGGACAGGAACCAGTCGAAATTCGTACACGCAAAGACACCATTTGGGATCTGCGAATGTCCGTCCAATATGACAAGTACAAGCTTGCCGTAAAAAAAGAAAAACCTGATACTGTCCCTTCAGGGACACTGACCGCCGATGGTGCTATTCTGCTGAAGAAGACTGTCTCCGAAGCAAGGAGCGCCCTTGCTTGTTACGATGCCATGAATCTGGCCGGAAGCGGAAATATCGTCCTCTCCTGCCTGCGGGGCAGCATCAAGAATATTGAGACTGTGACTGGCATTCATTGCGCTATCTGGCAGGAAATCGAGACTGAAGTAGCAGAAACCCGCAGCAAAAATCAGCGGATTCGTGCTATCGAAAAAGGTATCCAGAAGTCGGTGACCCCGAAGCTAATTCCTCAAATGCGAAACATTTTCGCAAAGGCGGAGAAGACCCTGGAATCGCTCGCTGAGAGTATGGGCCTCTACCTGGAAGGCTTCCATCTCATGGAGTACGGGCAGATGGAAATCGTTTTGTCAAGAAGCTGCACAGTATTCAGAAAACCAACCGTCAATTTGGACGGATACAGGGAAGACCGAGGCTTTGCTTTCTACGTCTTCAACACCATGGAGAACATGAACACGATCATGGAAACTGTAAAATCTGTCCTCCCCAGCGCCAGCATGGACTCCTATGAAGCGAAAACCTACGCCGGCGCTCAGTATATCAGTGAGATTCGCATCCTGACATCTGATTCCATGGACTTTCTGCGGCTGCTTCAGATGGAGCCGGTTGGTGACGAAGAAACGAGTCAAAAGGGAGAATAATGGGATGAAAAGATGTCTATTCGTGGACGCAGATACTGTCATCATTGGATTGTTGCAGGAAGAGCAGAAGTCTTACGTTGACATTGATTGCGCATTGGAGTTTTGCTCCTATGTACGGGAGCGAACGCAGGACGCTGTACAATCTGGAGAACTTTTCAATGTCATCACAGATGTAAACCCCGAATCTATCAACCGTCTGGTCCTCTGTATTCCAAACCTTTTGGGAGTTGAGAACGAGAGGGTTTATTTGAAGGGCAAACATTCGGAGCTTCCCTCTTTGAAGGAAGCGAATCCATATCTGCTGCGATTGATTCACGATTTTATCACTAAAAAAGGAGAATAAAAGCCCATGAAAAATACAGACAAAAGCGTTGGCAAAATCTCCATGAAGGAGCTTTCCATTGAAAGAGCAAGAAGCATATTGGATTATTTTTGCAACTGCAAGTGCGAAGAAGGAACAAATCTGGAGGACTTTGCGCCAAAGGTTCGGGAGTTGGACGAGTGCGTCTACAACTACTGCTGTATGCACAACTTCGACCCTCGAACCGTTACCCCGTGTCCTTGGGATATCTACAGCAAGCTCTCCAAAACAGTGAATTTTGTTCTTTGGTCGCCGTATGAGGCGCAGTGGGTGAAGGCATTGTTCGCTGCAGCAAGGGACATCACAAGTAAAGCTCCCGCTCTGATTCAGGAGGGAAAAACAGACTACACCCTTAAGACCTGCTGTAAATTTGTTTGGAATATCGAAGGTATCACCGGCGTCCAGGGCAGTATCTGGAAGGCGATGAACACCCCTAAACAAATTATCTGCATCATGGGCCGTAGCGGCTCCGGCAAATCTACCCTGGAATCCACCCTGGAAAGCCTTGGCTACGAGCGAATTATTTCTTGCACCACCCGCCCTCCCAGGGGGAATGAACGGGATGGGGTAGAGTACCATTTTGTGTCCAGAGAAAAATTCGCTGAACTCATTGAGAATGGCTCTCTCCTGGAATATGCGGAATACAATGGGAACCTGTACGGCTCTCCGAAGCCGGCGGCTTTCAAAAGCGTCGTTGTTCTGGAACCCCAGGGCTATGCCAACCTGAAAAAGACGTACTCTCAGACTCTCGGCGTATTCATTTATTTGCCGGAAGACGTCATTGTTCAACGGCTTTCCAACCGAAAGGACACCTCGCCTGAGGAGATTGCGAGGAGGATGGCTGGGGACAAGGAAGTCTTTGCGGACATTCAGGAAAAGGTGGACTTTGTCCTTGATGGACGGATGCCAATTAAAGAGGCTGTTGAAGCGATCATTTGCATGGCAAAGCAGAAGGGAAGTGAGTGGGTATGAGTTGGTGGACATATGTTGATGGGGTTATTGCCGTAGATGTCCCATCCAGCAGCGATGCACAAACGCTATATATAGCGCAGACAGTTGTAAATCATCTGCCTCGCATTTCTGGATCAGAAAGGGACGTTCAATATTATGTGAACCTTCAACAGGGACACAACTGCTCATCTACCCATGATGAATTTCAACAACCCAGTAATCTGCACGATTCGGAATATGGGATGTTTGAGCATCAGACGACCGCAATTATCACGCTTCGTGGTTCATTGCGGGATCGCTTTTTCCCCCAGACCCTCCGGGAAACTACCCAGATGCTCTCCCGTCTATCCTCCCAGCTGGATGTTCTCAGCTGTCTGGTGAAGATTGCGGGGGATGATGGGAGGAAGATTATGTTTGACGACCCCTCCTGGATCATTCATAGAAATCAGCCCGACTGGGTACAGAAAAAACTGAAAATTTAATTGTCCTGATGGACAAACAAAGGCCCGCTTGCAGAAAAATCCGCAGGCGGGCCTTTGTATGTTTAATTCCCACACCTAAACAAGGTGCGACTTCCTAGTCCATGACAAAAATCCGTTTTCAATTCATGCATCGAAGTAAGGTGCGTCATGGTGTCTAGCGTTTCCTCAATCTTTCAATTCCCGCACCCAAACAAGGTGCGACCCGGATGTTCTGATCCGATGACTGAAGCGTTTTTATTTCAATTCCCACACCTAAACAAGGTGCGTCAGGAGGCGCCGGAACGCTCCCACGTATTTCAATTCCCACACCTAAGCAAGATGCGATGGTCCGAAGCGGGGTAGGCGTAGGTGCCTTTATTTCAATTCCCACACCTAATTAAGATGCGTCATTAAAAATAGCAAAATTTTATTTGATAAATCTCTCAAATTCTGCTTTTTGTGCAGAAAAGCATGGGCAACATTTGCTATTTCTAACTTAAATGATTTACTCAATCTCTTAAATTGGGCGCATACTTTCTACTTATTTCAAAATCGAAAACTGTCAATTTCAGCATATGGATCGACAAACCGTTTACATGTCACGTTCTTCGGCAGTTTGTCCATGTCGATTTCAACCCTATAATCCTCATAGAATCGGGCCGGCAAGGAAGATGTAGAGTCTTTGCGGATTATCTTCACTAAGTTCTCCAGATCCTGCTTTCTAGCATTCCCCAATTTGGAGTTGTGCTTGAATACGATAAGTTCCCGCATCGTCATCTCACCCCTGCCGGTAGCGCGGTCGTTTTCCAGCATGTATGCAATGCACTTCCACAGCAGAGCCAAGTCATCCTCAGAAAATCCTGTGCGGCGAGCATCGCTCACGGAGATCGATCCGTTACATCGATACAGTCCATAGGGGACAATGTAGCGACACGCCATGCTGGTCAGCTTGTCATCTTCGAGAATTTCTTTATCGGTAGAGCGGGTTATGCGAGTAATTCCAATCCGCATAGGCTGGATTTCGTCAATGCTCCTCGCCATATCAAGCTGGACGGGACCCGTAAGCTGTCCGCCTGGCAGCTTGTTCTTGGTGAGTTCGGTGATGACGCAGCCAAAGAAGCGGATGTCCGCAAAAGTGGAACAGAGGGCAGAGACAACCCTGTCAGATGTATCGGCGGGCTGGGGCTTCTGCGTCAGAATCTGAGGGTTGATGTTTTTCTCCTGGTAGGCAGAGATATTCTGCTGCTCCAGGGAAATGTTGGGCGACACATAAATCCTATATCCCTCTTTACCTTCATCCTCCATGATAAGCTGCAGGGCATCACGAATCTTTCGCTTGATACATTCAGGCGTAATCAACCCATGCCGGTTGTAATCGTCCATTCGGGGCATGTTGTCCCGGTCCGGATCGCCGTTGGGGTTTCCGTCTGTTACATCAAACAGAATGGAAAAGTCGTAGCGGTTCTTGATAATCTCACTCATCGTCAAATTCCTCCTTATTATCGTTTGTATTTTTGTCTGCTTTATGGTACCGCTGCTGTGTTTGCTGATAATATCCGAGATAAAAGGCTGCCTGCTGCTGTATGTTCAAAGAGATTGGATATTCTGCACCAGCTTTCTTTATAATCTCAGAGAGTAACTTTCTAAGCCAATACTGCTTCTTTTTTGGGAGCCTCTTCAGGTGATTCTCGGACAAATCGAGCAGCAAGGGATAAATGACGGCAGGATTTGTAGTTGCTCCATTGAAAAATCTGTTTTTGATGGTGTCCTTTGTTTCAGGATTGTAGTACCACTGAATTGTTTCCAGAACGCTAAACATCCTGCCCAGGTTATAGGGAACATTCTCACAGTCCTGATTTAGGGATTCCCCCAGAACAGACTCAGGGACATCGTGGTGCGGAGACTTCAAAAAGCATGCCTTCAGAATGGCAGCTCGCCCCGGAGACACCGCTTTTTCTACGCTGATGCGGGTAATAATTGCGTTGTACAGAAAAATAGGATACATCTCATCCCTAAGAATCGACTGTATGACATCGTTGTAAATCATATAGTCTTCCTTGGTAAACTTTCCATTCCCTGCCTTTTTTTTCTTAGGGCTGGGCTTGGTTTCCCGCAGCAACCTCCACAGAGACATTTTCGTGGGATTTTCAAAGTCTGGGGCATCAATCATCAGCCGCTCTTTGTGTCGCTTGACATTCTCCAGCAGATGCCCAAAGCTATTTCTGTAAAAGAATCTGACAGAAACCCTGGCCCTGCTGCCGGACAATCCGAGAACATAAAATTCGCAGTCTTTGTCCAATTTGCTCTCATCAAAAGAGACATATTCCGCCTTACATAGTTTCCCTGCAATATCCTGAACTTCCGCTGTGGAGTAGGACTGTGAGTCGCCGCACAAGGCCGCCAAAAAGCTGTCCTGAAAATCGGAGTTTCCATCCTTTGCCCAACAGACAACCGAAATATCTCCCACGACAAAGGAATGTTCCCTGTCCGCCAGCATATAATTAAGTGCTTCTGTATACGCAAAAGCCGCATATCTGCTGATTGGGGCGTTCCAGCCGCCTACATGTCCATCAGAATAGGAGATTTCATTGTTAAAGGAGACCAGTTTTGCACCAGTCGTCGCAGAATTGACGACTCCCCTGATGGGCGGATGGGTGAGCGCCAATGGCCCCCTTTTTCCCGTTACCAAGCAGAGACCTTCCGGCATACCAACCGGATGGTCGTAATACCATTGCCAGGCTTCTTGAATTTCCGGAATATCATGAACGTACTGCCCATTGTACCGGAACACGATGTTTCCATCCCCGAACAGTTTGGGGTCAAATTTTTCGAACGCAGGACACTGGGAAAACGTCTCCGGATTCCATTTTCTGAAGAACGTCAGAACAGCTTGTGCCGCTGGGCAGTTTACATTTGCGAGAATCTTCTCGTGTAATTCCTTACAGCATAGAAAAGTCTTTTGAGATTTAATGGTAACTTTCCCGCCCTTTTCTATTCCAAGGAGATATGCTGAGTTCTCCGCAAGGAAGCTTGAATTGATATCTGTACCTCTATTTATCCGTGCCGGCAAAACAAGCTTCAGAGGGGTTACCTTTACTTTCCCTTTATCAGACTGCTTAATAGGGACAAACTGTTCCACAGCTCCGTTATCGTTGATGTATAGCACATAGAATACTTTCACATAACTCCAACCAGTTGGCGGCAGTTTCCCCTGTCCCTTAAGATTTTCATAATGATGGACGAGAGACTGAAGAATCATTGAACAATCTCCTTACTTCCCGGAGGGGGAACATTCAGCACGCCATCCTTCAGTACTGCGTTGAAGTATTGAGAGTGAACGTCCTCTTGATTGGAGTAATCCTTCCCCCACAGCATGAACCCAAACTCCATCTCTCCCCTCAGACTTTCGGGACAGGGCGGAATCTCATCGCAGGGAGCAAAATACCCTGTATACTCCCGGCACCCAAGGTAGGGCTGCTTGTAACATTTTCCTTTGGCGATCTCTTCGACAATTCTCCTTTCCGTACGCCATGGAGTTTTGCCGGGATGCGCCTTTTCTGTGTTCTGGACATGTGCCTCGATTATGTACCTCACATCACACAGAACCTGGTTTCGCCGCTGAATGCGGTTCTTATTCCCGTCAACCCCCTTCATTGCGGTCCCGTCCTTCAGAAATCTTTTAACGTTTCCGGACTTGACCTTGAGGTTTTCGATTTCGTTCTTGCAGATGTTCATATGCCGAATGGGATTCAGCACATGGATGCGGTCGATGACGTACACAAAACCGGGGTCCCAATAGATCGCCTCCAGGAACCCTATTGCGGCACTGGGGGTCATCACATCGTAGGAATACCGCTCGACCTTAAACTCAGGTCTGGTGAACATAGCGTAGTTTCCCCACACTTCTACTGCAAAGGACATAGATTTTTCTCCCCTTTCGTTGAATCATTTTCTACGGGATGATATGCCAAACGGGGAGAAATTATCGAATGAAAAATGGAAAACTTTCAGGTTTTTTGGTGATTTGTCATTTTGCCCAAAACAGCGAGATTCCTTTTAGTAAAAAATAGAATATTTCAGCAAATCGACAGCGTTATACCCTGGGAGCTTCTTTTTCTGCCGGCAGAAAACAGCGGCTGGGGCGTTGTCTCTTACCTTCCGACTGATACAAAAAGCCTAACCTGGGATTTATTCCAGAGGGCGGAAGTGGAGGGCTGTTCCCCGGAAGGGTCACCTGGTCAGTCCCGTTTTCTCAGAGTAGAGCCGCTCGTTTTTCAGAACCGGGATATCTCCGTTCAGGATTTCAATATCGCCGGTTTCAATCATCTGGTTGAATCTTCTCTTATCAACTGCGGCTCCATATTGGCCCAGCGCCCGAAAGACCCCCCTGTTGATATTCCCCAGGCGAATTTGCTCAACCAACCGTTTTCCTTCTCCGATTGGGATGTAAACGGTCTTCTTGCTATCCTCTATCAGGCGAAATTTACTGGAAACACTTCGAAAATTCATGGGGTAATTCTCCATGAAGGGGAGGATTTTCTTAGAATCCAGGTTTTGCATATCCAGCAACTCATGGAAGTAGTAGCCGGTAGCGGCGTTGTCGTTCAGATTATCGTATTTACGAAGGGTGGCGATTGCAGCGCTGACGGCAACGGTGGGCTGGCTGAATTCTGTCTCCTCCAGCCGAAAAATTGACACAACCGACCCACTCCAGTCCCTCTTCCCTTCCCTGTTGCAGCGACCCGCCGCCTGTATGATAGAGTCAATCCCTGCCAATTCCCTGAAAACGGCGGGGAAATCCAGGTCAACGCCCGCTTCGATCAGAGAGGTAGAGATGACTCTGCAAGGAAGATTTTCTTTGAGCCGCCTTTTGATTTCAGCGATTGCTCTTCGCCGGTGTTCTGGATACATCAGCGTGGTCAGGCAGAAGGCCCCCTCCTCTGGGAGCAAATCGTAGATTTTCTCCGCTGTGTCTCTTCGATTGACAATACAGAGGACTTGGTCTTTGTTCCTTACCTGCTTGGCGGCTGCCTTCAAAGAGGTCTTCCCCATCATCCGGTATGATACCCGGTGGAATGCCTTTGGATCATAGGTGCTGCTTGGACACAACTCAATCAGGGAATGGTTCGGGAGGAACTTCTTGAAGATGGAGTCCACGGAGGGCTGCGTTGCGGTGCAGAGGACTGCGGAAACCCTATAATTTTTCACCAGCTGCGAGATTGAGTATAGGCTGGGCTGAAGATAGGGAACCGGGATCATTTGAGCTTCATCAAAAATCACAACACTGTCGCTTATGTTGTGCAGCTTCCGGCATTGGGACGCCCTACCTGAAAACAGAGACTCAAAGAACTGGACGGCAGTTGTGACGACAATTGGCATGTCCCAGTTTTCGGTGGCAGCCTCCAGCCGGCGGGGCAGTCCATCTGAGTCATTAACATTGTCGTAAACAACACCAGAGTGATGCTCCAACACATTCTCCTGCCCAAATATCTCCCGAAAAAGACTCCCCGTCTGCTCAATGATGTTGACGTAGGGAATAACGTAGATGATTCTTTTGTACCCCTGGGCTTTCGCATGGCGAAGCGCAAATGCAAGGGAGGCTACTGTTTTTCCGCCGCCGGTGGGGACTGTCAGGGTAAACAGCCCGGGCTTTTCTCGCTCTCCCCGCTCGATGCACTGCTCCAAAATGGAGCTGCGATTCTTATTTAATAATGTAGCCGGGGAGAGCCAGTGATTCTTTTTTATGTACTCGCCCAACATGACATTCAATGTCTCTATGGACGCACACGGCCTGCGGAGTGAGTCACCAACAGAAAATGCTTCCGCATCCAGTCGGTCAGCGTCAACTAAAGCAGAGAACAGCATTCGGGTGAAAAACATGAGTTCCAGCGGGTCGTTTGCGTTAATAGGAAGAGGAGAGACTTTGTCCGGAAGGACAATTTCCTCCTTCCAGGCATCAAATGCGGGAATGATTCTCTCTCTTGCTTTTCTCATCCGCCCAAAAAAAGAGTTTTTTGATGAGTCGTCCGCTTTTGAGCCGGCATCAGGCAGCCCGGTGTGGTGGCTCATTACAGCGTATGCCAGCGGAACTTGCCCTCGCTCCAGGCATACCATGCCGCCGCCAGTGGAATGGTCAACTATGGGACCGCCGCGTAGCCGCTTCTGGGCTTGGACTGAATATTTGGGCAGGTCATGGGTAAGCCCTGCGAAAAAGCCCTGCTCCTTCGCTCCGAATGGCTCGCAGAATGTGGCACATCTGGCGGCTACCCCTTCCAGATGGTTCTTCAAGGTCTGTTCTCTGCCGTCTTCTGTAATTCTGGCAAGGTATTTTGTATCCATATGTACCTCTCCTTTGCGTTTTTTGATGCCTAATTTCGGGGTTTCTTCCTTTTGTGGACCAATACATGATATGCGGTACGCTGGAAAATATCGAAAATTGCCCGCAGAAGAGAGTTCTCTTTTCTGCGGGCTGCTTTGTGTTTAGCGCATATTTATTTAGATTGCTCCATCAGTGAGCGAAGGACTATCTGGAACACAGCGCTGTTGGCAAAATTGCCGTGGTGATAGGTAGTCGCACTCTCTGGCAGGTCAAAGAACACCTCCATGGCTCTTGCCACGCCTGCCGATCTGGACATCCCTGCATCACAGTGGATGATAAAGTCCTCGTAGCCCCGGCTTCTGCGAAAGAGGATGAATTGAGCAATTTTATCTGCATCTTCTTTCGTGATGGCAGGTTGTCCTTGCGACCCCTCCGTGACATCGAAGAATGAGACGAAAAGGATTGCTTTGATGCCATTTTTCACGACTGGATGGGACTCATACGCATCGCCGGGCGTACTAATGCTAATCATGGAAACCTTCCGCCCTCCAGATGGTTTATAGCAGAGCTGGACTGCCTCTCTGCGGCTCATCACTTCAATATGCAAAAATATCCCTCCTTTTTATTGCGAGTCGCCGAGAAACGAACAGATGAAATCGGCATACTCCTCATACCCACCGAACGTCATGCTCTCGCCAGTCCGCACATTGACGCACCGGCGACTGGCCATCTCATAGTTATTGACGGCGGCGAGGATGTACACCTCATGCTCCGCTCCTCCCGGTTGTACCCCGGCATCCCTCTCAATCAGCTCGAACAAACCCATGAGTTCTCGGGTGCGGTCGATAGATGCACCGGAGTCAAGGCCGTCGAGGAGTATGAACAGGGGCTTATTCTCTGCGATGTCTTTACGGACGCGGACGCCAATTTGAGGAACAATGTCCCCGAAAGACAGCGCAACACGCTCGCCCTCGGAACTGCACAGAGAAGCTGCGACAAACGACATATTGCCCCGCAGTACGTTCCTTTCCATCGCAATGGTGTCGCCGTCTTCCTGGTTAGAGTACCAGAAAACGTCATACCCCCTCTTCTCCGCAAGCTCCTTGATCTGCCGCAGCAGAGTCGACTTACCGGCTCCATTTGGGCCAACGAGGGCGGTATAGCCAGGGCGAAGCAGCAGGTTGAAGCCCTGATGGATACCATACCAATCATTTATTTTGCATCGAAATCCTTTCGTCATAATGAAGTCATCTCCTTTTTCGTAATCCTTTTTGCAGTTCTATACAATATTATGCTATTTGTCGCAAAAATATAAAGCCACAGAAAGGTTTTTAATCCCTCACTGTCGATTGGCGGCAACATTTCGCCCCCATCCACCAATCTATTCCTGCCGGCAAAATTCTCCCCTGGAGGGATGCCCCAAGTGGCTCTTTCTATGGCTTGTCCATGCCCAAAGGCATAATTTCCTCAGAAGCTTGATATTTTTCATTCCCAGCGCATATTATTTTTGGCAGAAATGAAAAATATCCAAAATCTGTTCTCATGCAGGAACATTTTCCTTTAAAATGCGTCAACCATAACAGATATCAAATTTTAAAAACTGAGGAGGTTTTTGATTCATGAAGAAAATTGCATGCATTCTTCTGTCAGCAGCGATTTTGTCATCTATGTCCGCTCATGCATCCGCAAAGGATGTTTCCGCAGAGAGCGGTATGGATCCCGCATCGATGCAGCTGGCAGAGGCTAAAACATCTGTTGAGAAGGCTCCTGATCAACGACTGGCGGAAGTTGCGTCCAAAGTCAAGGCAGCTTTGGACATCGGTGATGAGTACAAAGAGTTTACCGGCAACCTCATGGAAAACGAACTGGTTCCCCAGTGGAGCCTTGAGTGGTCAACAGAATCCGAAACGCTTTCCGTGGAGGCATTTGAAAATGGGCAGGTCACCAGCTACTACTTTTATGAAAAGGATGCCGCCTATCCTACCCACGCCTTCTCCCCTTCCTTCCCCGCCATCACCCGTACCCAATCCCAAAAGATTGCCCAGGAATTTCTGAATAAAGTGCTGGATGACGGCGAAACGATTGAATTTTCAGAACGCTCTGTTGGGCAGTTAAACACAGAGACACATCGTTTCTCTGGAGATATCCTCATCAACGGACTGGAATCACCTCTCAGTTTCTCCATCAGCGTTCGGGCAAAGGACGGAAAGGTCGTCCGTTTCTATCGGGACTGCCTGGAGGGCAGTTACGTCGGGGACACCCCCTCCCCCACCCCCAACACTGGCTCTAACAATGCGGGTGAGCTGCTGAAAGATACGTTGTCTCTGCGAACCGAGTACGTCCTGGAAGACGGAAAGGCTGTCCTGCGATTCCTCCCGGAAGACATTGACGACTTCTACGTGGATGCCCAGACCGGAAAACTGGTCAACCTCACAGACCTCTACAGCAAGGTCAACAGCGGCGAGACTGGTGCATCCAACAGCGATACCAGCTTTGACGCATCTGCACCGGAAGCATCCGCCGACAAGGGTGCCGGCGGGCTAACCCCAGTAGAGCTGGAAGGGGTCTCAAAGCTGGAGGGCGTACTCTCCAAGGAGGATTTGGACAAGAATATCCGGAGCATTCCCCAGCTTGGTCTGGACAAATATACGCTTGCTGGGACCAACTACTCTCTGAACAAAGAGACCGATGAGGTGTCCGCCCGACTTTCTTATACCAGACGAGATGGCGATAATTCCTGGCGACGGACGATTACTTGTAATGCTAAGACCGGCGGATTGCAGAGCGTCTGGTCTTCCTTCCCTTACAACAAGGACAGAACGGCTTCCATTTCCAAGGATAAGGCCCGGGAGACGGTGGAGGCGTTCCTTGGAGAGTACTGGGGAACTGACTACGCCAAAACTGAACTCTACGACAGCACCCCCTGGGAAAGCGAGAGCAGAAATGCCGCTCATGCATTTATCTACGCCCAGAAAGAGAACGGATTTTTCCTCCCGGAGAACAGCTTCAATGTCTCTGTGGACATCGAAGACGGTTCCATCAGCGGTTTCTCCCGTAATTGGACGGATGTTACAGAGTTTGAAAGTCCGGATGGAATTTTGAGCGACTCCGCAGCTCTGGATGCCTGGTTTAATCACTACAACCTGCGGATGGGTTACAGCCGGATTCCCGTGAAACTGGATCCAAACATGTCGGATGCCGTTCCTCTTCTGGAAAGAGGCTATTCCTACTTCTACTCTCTGGATTTGACCTATACTCTGGCAGAACCAGATAACGTGTTTGCCACTGGAGTGAACGCAAAGACTGGTGAGATCGTTATAGAGGGCCGATATGGCGAGAGTGAGTCCATCGTCTATTCAGACCTGAACGGATATGCCGGCAGAGAGAAACTGGAAGCCCTCGCTGAGTATGGAATTGGCTGGCGCGGTGAAAAGTGCGAACCAAATGAGGAGCTGACCCAAGTCGATTACATTGCTCTACTGGCCAGCGCAGACGGTTACCTGTACAATGCGGAGGAAGACGATGCTGACGATCTGTACCGCCGGGCCTACAACCTGGGCATCCTCAAGTCCAACGACCGGGATGATGACCGGGTGTTGAGTCGGGGCGATGTGGTGAAGATGCTCCTTGACTGCGCCGGATACGGTGAAGTCGCCCAGCTCTCCGGTGTCTTCTCCTGCGCCTACCCCGACGCCGCCCAGATTCCAGCAAATCTTACCGGCTATGCCGCCATCGCCCAGGGCATGGGGATTATCGGAGTGGAGCAGGAGTTTGCGGCTGGGAAGAGTGCGACGAGAGGCGAAGCTACCGAAATGCTCTATAATTTCATGGACCGCTAATTGTCCTTACGGACATTTAAGCAAAAGGAAAGCGCCTGCAGAGAATATTTCTCCATAGGCGCTTTCTTTTACTGCTTCCTTTTTTGTAGTTCAGCTTCTACGCCATAATTACGCATCGCGTAATCACGGTCTGTTTCACGCCGTCATATTCACTGTGTTCTTTGACAGTTCCCTTTATCTGCATACAATCGCTGATTTTAAGGTTCTTGGATGTTCTCCACACAAATACATTACCCTGGGCATCTGTGAACTTATACAGTCTGATCACTCCAAAATCGGTTTCCCAGGATGCTACCAGTTTTGCGGTAGCTGTTGTGATGGTAATGCGCTGTCCCTCATTTCCAACGTAATTGGATGCTGCGGCAGCCTCCAGTTTTTCAGTTCTCCACTTTTCCCTGCGGGCCTTCCGCTCCAGGTAATGCTCATAGGCAACCGGCATATAGGTCAAGAGGCCGATGTGTTGGGACTTCGCATAACCAGATAGCGCAAGATGGATACATTTGCGTTCCAAACCTGTTCGATCCCTCTCAAGTTTCCAATAGGCCCGGTTATCGCTGTACTCGCCTGTCTCCTCGAATTTCTTCCAGGCAGCAGAAATGGCAGCATCCTCATTGCGGACGACCTCATCCAAGCTGGATAACCAGTCACAAATAGTCTTTGCCTTCCCCATGGCCTCAGCACTGGGTTCTACACCCGCATCTATCTTCTCTTGTACTGCATTGCGGGTGCTTCCTTGTTCAGTTTTCTTCCGGTAACCCTCTTTCTGAATGGAATCGCAGGCATGGGCAAGAATCAATTCCGTATCATACATCCTGTGGGACCGATGGGTTTTCTCCCATTCCGCAGTGGTACAGGACATATCATCATTGATGATGTCCCGCACCTCAGCCCACATTGCCGCAGTTGCCGTAGAGATACCAGTGTAGTCCTTCAGGCAAGTGCGTCCAACTTGACGGATTTCGCCAGACTCATTCTCGCAGAAGTAGGTCACAGGACGAATCCTCTTTGTTTTGCAGTGATCGCAGCAGGAAGACATCTTATACCACTCAGGGTCGACCGGCTTATCGCCAATGCCCATCACGATGTTTCCCTGGCTACCATGCTCGACCCGTGCTCGAAGAGTCCACCCATTTGCTCGAATCAATCCCTCACAATTTACAGTGATATCGACCGCGGCTACCATGTAGGTTCCTACTGTGTGGATAGTCTGAGTTACTGAATCTACCTCATAAACAGAGACCTTCTTAGGATGTTCTTCGCTGATTGTGTAGGAAAATGGGATTTTGTAGTTGGCGGCTTTTTTAGCCAATCGATCAAGACGCTTCCGGACCTCTTCAACCTGATCCGCATAAATGGTGTACGTATTCATTTTCATTTCTCCTTTTTTACATCCTTTGGCGTTTAGTCCTGAATTTGGTGTTGGCGGATGATATGCATCAACACAGAAAAATATAAAGCTGGGGTTCTAATGTTTTATCCTCCCCATGGCGAGAAAACCCCAACCGACGAAAGTCGGTCGGGGATGAATCGCCTAATGGGCCTGTGAGGGGGCCTTTTTCGTATATTTTCGCTTTGGTTTCTCTTCGCCTTGGGATTGAATATATTTGTGGACAGTCTCAATATTTGCGCCGCCTGTTGT
>Ga0073906_1003388_pt1 | contig 18134 bp, 18 predicted proteins | sample Inofromicrocosms_FD_65485 | JGI IMG/M metagenome (GOLD analysis project Ga0073906, IMG submission 65485) | Mouse cecum microbial communities from Vienna, Austria - Inoculum for glucosamine and mucus D2O microcosms | ecosystem: Host-associated > Mammals > Digestive system > Large intestine >... | reverse complement strand
CGGCCTGGGGGGACTTTTTGCGTTTTTCCACGTCTTCACCATTTTTCCAGCCCTCCCCGCTTTATTCTCCTTTTTTGCATGTTTTTTCTTTCCCTTCTCACTCTAAGCCGAAATCCCTGGGTCTTATCTAAAAAGCTAGACAAATCTCTCCAAGTCTGATATGATAAAAGTCATCTTAAAGGTCTGCTGAAAATCCGCCGCCCTGGCGCGAAGGAAGATTGGCGATGGAAAGGAAGGTATTAACAGCATGGCAGATATTACCGCAATCGGCGAGGTACTGATCGATCTAACCCAATTCGGGGTGAACGAGGCCCAGGTCCCGCTCTTCGCCGCCAATCCCGGGGGCGCGCCCGCCAACGTGGCGGTGGCCGCCTCCCGGCTGGGCGTGCCAACCGCCTTTATCGGCAAGGTGGGGGAGGACAGCTTCGGCGCCTATCTGCGCCAGGTCCTGACAGATAACGGTGTGGATGTCTCCCGCATGTGTACCAGCAGCAATCCGACCACAATGGCCATTGTCGCCGTGGACAGCGCCGGGGAGCGCAGCTTCCAGTTTGTCCGGGGGGCCGACTGCGCCCTGATGCCCGAGGAGGTGGACGAGACGCTCATTGAGGACAGCAAGATCCTCCACTTCGGCTCTGTCAGCCTTACCCGCGGCATCGCCCGCAGCGCCACCATCCACGCCGCCCGCGCCGCCCATAAAAACGGCGTGCTGGTCAGCTATGACCCCAACTACCGCCCGGCCCTCTGGAACACGGAGCGGGACGCCGTGGAGTGGATGATCCTGCCCCTGCCGGTGGTGGACATCATCAAGCTGTCCGAGGAGGAGCTGCCCCTGCTCACTGGCTGCACGGACCTGGAGGAGGGCAGCCGGAAGCTGACGGAGCTGGGCATCTCCCTGGTGCTGGTGACCCTGGGCGGCGCGGGGTCCTTCTGCCGCTGGAGGGACGAGTGCTTTACCGTGCCCGGCGTGCCGGTGAAGGTGGCCGACACCAACGGCGCGGGGGATACCTTTTTCGGCGCGGTGCTCAGCCGCCTCTGCCGCCGGGGCCGGAAGCCCCTGGAGGGCCTGGAGCGCAGTGAGCTGGAGGAGATCCTGCACTACGCCAACCGGGCGGCGGCGCTGACCTGCTCCCGCAGCGGGGCGATCCCCGCCATGCCCACGGTGGCGGAACTGGAAGGGGGCGTCATGTGATGGCAAGGCTCAAAAAGACCGCCAAACAGGCTGCGGCGGAGAAAAAAGCGATCAAACAGGCAGCGACTGCCAAGAGAGCTGCCCTTCTCGCAGCCGGAGGGGCGGTGAAGACCGCGCCGGCGGAGCCGGAGACCGCCCAAACCGACTTTGACCGCCGTCTGGAGCGGCGCTGCGGCGAGCTGAAATGGCTCTACTGTGAGCTGTACCACGATGACGAGACGGCCTTCGACTACTTCCTCGCCATGCTCCGCCGCTGCTGGGAGGGGCGCAAGGCCGCCCTGCAGGAGCAGGACCGCCGCCGGGAGGAGGACCCCGATTGGTACCGCCGCCGGGATATGCTGGGGATGATGCTCTACGTCAACACCTTTGCCGGGAACCTGAAGGGCGTGGAGGAAAAGCTCCCCTACCTCCAGGAGTGCGGCGTCAATTACCTGCACCTCATGCCCCTGCTGGAGAGCCCCAAGGGCCGCAGCGACGGCGGCTACGCGGTGTCCGATTTCCGCCGGGTCCAGCCGGAGCTGGGCACGATGGAGGATTTGGAGCACCTGGCCGACGCCTGCCGGGAGGCCGGCGTGAGCGTATGTTTGGACTTTGTGCTCAACCACACCAGCGAGGACCACATCTGGGCGAAAAAAGCCCGTGCCGGCGAGCCGGGCTACCGGGACCGCTACTTCTTCTACGACAGCTGGGACATTCCCCGGGAGTTTGAGAAGACCGTGCCCCAGGTGTTCCCCACCACCGCGCCGGGCAGCTTCACCTGGCTGGACGACTGCAGGCAGGTGGTGATGACCAACTTCTACCCCTACCAGTGGGATTTGAACTATGCCAACAGCATGGTCTTCAACGACATGACGGAAAACCTGCTGTACCTGGCCAACCGGGGCATCGACGTTCTCCGCCTGGACGCCACCCCCTACATCTGGAAGGAGCTGGGCACCTCCTGCCGCAACCTGCCCCAGGTCCACACCCTCTCCCGCATGCTGCACATCGCCTGCGAGATTGTCTGCCCCAGCGTGCTGCTGCTGGGCGAGGTGGTCATGGAGCCGGTGAAGGTGGCGCCCTACTTCGGCACCACGGAGAAGCCGGAGTGCCATATGCTCTATAATGTTACGACAATGGCCACCACCTGGCACACCCTGGCCACCGGGGACGTGTCCCTGCTGCGGCGGCAGATGGAGGCCGTGTGCAGCCTGCCCAAGGAGTTTACCTTCCTCAACTACCTCCGCTGCCATGACGACATCGGCTGGGGGCTGGATTATTCCTGGCTGCTCAGCCGCTTCGGCCAGTGGGAGGTCCCCCACAAGAAGTATCTCAACGACTACTTTACCGGCAAATGGCCGGGCAGCCTCAGCCGGGGCGAGCTGTACAACGACGACCCCCGCCTGGGGGATGCGCGGCTGTGCGGCACCACCGCGTCCTTGTGCGGCGTGGAGGCGGCGGTCTACCAGCAGGACCCCTTCCTGCTGGAGCGGGCCATCTCCTGCGACCTGACCCTCCACGCATGGATGCTGTCCCAGAGCGGCATCCCGGTCATCTACAGCGGCGACGAGATCGGCCAGCTCAACGACTATACATACCACGACGACCCGGAGAAGCGGGACGACAGCCGGTACATCCACCGCGGGAATTTCCAGTGGGACCTGGCCGCCCTGCGCACCGGCGGCGAGACCCGGCAGGGCAAGCAGTTCCAGGGCCTGCGGCGGCTGGAGATGCTGCGGGCCCAGGAGCCCTGCTTTGACAGCCGGGCGGACGTGTGGGTGGAGGACAGCGGCAGCAGCCATGTGCTGGCCCTGTGCCGGAAGCTGGAGGACCGGGAGCTGGTGTGCCTCTTTAACTTCAGCGGCGAGTTCGTCCAGGCCGGCGTGGAGCGGGACGGCAGCTGGTCTGAGCTGATGTACGGCACCCATTACGACCAGATCCGGGACATCACCCTGTATCCCTACGGCTTCGCCTGGCTGCTGCGGGACTGATTGGTCGGGAATGCGCGAAACACTTCGTGAATATTCACAAATTATTCACATGAAAATTGTGTAAAACGCCAAAACCCGGTTGACCAGGGGGCTGTGATTTCGGAGAAGTGTCTCTTGCAGATGGAGCAGTGTTTGGATATAATAGGCACAGCTTTTCAGAAAGGAGCACTTCGCTATGAAAGAGTTTACCTACACCGTTAAGAACGAAACCGGACTGCACACCCGCCGCGCCGGACTGCTTGCCATGCAGGCCAAGGCATTCAAGGATACGGATATCACCGTGTCCGCGGAGGGACGCACGGTCAGAACCAGCCAGTTGATGCGGCTGATCAGCATGGGCATTAAGCGGGGCAGCAGGGTGACTGTCGCGGCGGAAGGCCCCCAGGAGAACGATGCCATCGATATCGCCCGGAATTTCTTCGAGTACTACCTCTAAGCTGCTGCCCCGGAGGAGAGAAATAGAGTCATATGCGTCAGGCTGTCAACAGACCGCCTGGCGGCGGCAAGGGGCGCAGGATGCCCCCAGAAAAATTGGCGCTGTAAAGAACAGCCGGAGACATGACCAGGGCCGTCCCGAAGGGGATGGCCCTGGTCATATCTTGAGACACCCGTCCATGGCTTTTTACGCATGGGTCTGTCCTGGCGGCGTCCCTCACCCCAGGGGCCGCGTCTTATCAGGCCGGGCGTACAGCACCCCCGTCTGAGGCGTCACGCCCTGTATCCGAAACAGCTCCTCCACGGTGACAAAAATAAACCCCTCCGCCTGGAGCCGGTCCACGATCTGCAGCGCCGCGTCCACGCTGGTGGCGTAAAAGTCGTGGAGCAGCACGATATCCCCGGAGTGTACGCTGCCAATCACAGCCTCCGCCACCTTGGCGGCGTCCAGCAGCTTCCAGTCCTGGGGGTCCACGGACCAATAGATCATGGGGGTCCTGACCTGCTCCGCCCGCTTGGTGTCCATCTGTCCATAGGGGGGGCGCAGCCAGAAGCTCCTGTTTCCCACCACCTCCCGCAGCACCACCTCCGACTTGTTGATCTCCTCCACCATGTGCTCCGCGTCCACCTTTGTCAGCCGGGTGTGGGAATAGGTGTGGTTGCCGATCTGGTGGCCGTCTGCCGCCATGCGGCACAGCAGGTACTCGTTTCCCTGCACCTGCTCGCCGATAATAAAAAAGGTGGCCGCCGCGCCGCGGGCAGCAAGGCCCTCCAGCAGCCTGCCTGTGGTGTCGGCCCGGGGGCCGTCGTCAAAGGTCAGCGCCACATATTTCGGCTCGCCGGTAAGGGCCTGCCGGGTCTCGCCGTCCAGATCGCCCAGGATTTCCACCGGGATCTGCGCCGGCCCGACGGCATAGTCTGTCAGGTCCGGCTCCACATCCCGGTCACAGCCGGCGGTCAGCCCGGCGGTCAGGACTGCCAGCAAAAAACAAAGCATTTTTTTCATCATCCGCGCTCCTTTAGCTTTTCCCTGAATTTTGCCGTTTGCCCTAGTATGTCCCGCTGTCTCCATTTCGCGGCTGCCTTTTTCTGGGATTTTTTGTTTGCCCCTCGCCGGATGCAATGCGAAGCAGACAGCAAACTTCCGGACAAGGCGCCCCGACGCCCTCTCAGTCAGCCTGCGGCCCCGACGCCGGCACACGAAGATTTCACTGGACATCCCCGCCTGTCTGCCCTATAATAGAGCCGAAAAAATGGTTCATGGGAGGGCATGGAAAGGTGGACAACAGATTGGAAGCGCGGACGGACAGCGGCCTGACGGTCATCCTGCCGCAAAACGAATACGCCGGGCAGCTGCAGTCCCTGCTGCTGCCGCTGCTCCCCGCCGGGGCGGTCTGGCGGGACCCGGCGGAGGGTCTGGACGGCCTGCGGGGAAAAAGGCTCCTGTTCGCCGTGGCCCTGGACGAGGGCGGCTGCAACCTCAGCTACTACCGCATGCTCTCCCGGCTCCGCCTGGACGGCGGGCTGCTGGAGGGCTGCACCGGCGCGCTGGTGGTCACCGGCGTGGGGGAGCTGTACACCAAGGACGTGGCCCGGGACCTGGTGCTGGCGGCCAATCTGGCGGGCTGCGCGTTCCTGGGCCGCCCGCTGGTGGAGGCCACCGGCTCCCTGCGCAATTTCCAGGTGCAGGCCCAGCTCAGCGGCACCGACGAGCCCACCGCCCTCCGCCTGGCCATCGCGGAGCTGGTGGACCGCCTGACTGCCTGGCAGTCCCCGCCCCCCGCCCGGCGGGTGCTGGCCATCCACGCCTCCGCACGGGCCACCAGCAACACCCTGGCCCTGTGGGAGCTGGTAAAGGAGGGCCTGCCGGAGACTGCGGAGGTGCGGGAGCTGTGTCTGCAGAACGGGACCCTGGCCGACTGCATCGGCTGCAGCTATACGGCGTGCATGCACTTCGGCCAGCAGGGGGGCTGCTTCTATGGCGGACCCATGGTGGAGGAGGTGTTCCCGGCGGTGCGGGACTGCGACACGCTGGTCATGCTCTGCGCCAACTACAACGACGCCCTGGCCGCCAACCTGACCGCCTTTGTCAACCGGCTGACAGCCCTCTTCCGGCAGAACCGGTTCTACGACAAGCGGCTCTACGGGCTCATCGTCTCCGGCTATTCGGGGGGCGACCTGATCGCCCGGCAGCTGATCTCCGGGCTGAATATGAACAAGAGCTTTTATCTGCCGCCCCGGTTCTGCATGCTGGAGACGGCCAACGAGAAGGGCAGCCTGGTGAGGCTGGCGGGCATCGCCGGGCGCAGCGCCGCCTTCGGCAAAAAAATGGGCCAATGAGCCCGAAAAATGCGTCTGAGGACTTGACTGCCGGGGGAAAAGGGTGTAGAATACGCCTGTAACTATTTGTAACACTTTTCATGGATTTGTAACCACCCGGAGGAATAAAGCATGGCAAGCCCTAAAAATAGATATCAACCCACGGAAAAGAGGGGGAATCAGTCCGGCCAACAGCCCAGCTGGCAGGGCCGGCAGCGGTTCCCGGAGTCCAGCAGTCCCTGGCAGCAGCTGCGGCTGCTTCTGCGCGGCTGCACCCCGGCGGTGCGGCGGAAGCTGTGCAACCAGGCCCTGCGCCTGCGGGTTGGCTGGTGCGGTCTTGTTTCCCGCCTGCGGGCGCTTCCCGCGCCCCGGCGGGCATATACCGCCGCCTTTCTGGCGGTCAGCCTGACCGCGGCAGCCTTCTCCGTCTACACGGTCCGCTATACCACCGGCACCACGGTGATCTTTGACGGCGTGGAGCTGGGCACGGTGGCCTCGGAGAGCGAGGCCCGGGCGGCCCGCACGTCGGTGGAGCGGACCATCTCCGCCGTCCTGGGCTACGACTTCACCATGGAGGACAGCCAGCTGGCCTACAGCACCGGCCTGGCGGCCCGCAGCGCGCTGGTGGGCGAGGAGGAGCTGGAGGAGGCTCTGAGCAGCACCCTGCGGGTGGTGGAGCACGGCTACGCCCTCTATATTGACGGCGACTTTATCGGCGCGACCCAGACGGAGGGCACCTTTGAGGCCCTGTTGGATCAGGTCAAAACGCCCTATCGCAGCGAGAATACCGTCTCTGCGGATTTCCTGGAGAGGGTGGAGGTCCGGGAGTGCGATCTGCCGGTGGAGGACTTCACCAACCTGGCGGACACCGCGCTGCTGCTCAACAGCACCAAGGCGGGGGAGGTCACCTACACGGTGGCGGAGGGCGACTGCTGGTCCCTGATTGCCCAGGACCACAACCTGACCAACGCCGAGCTGCTCTCGCTGAATCCCGGCTATGACATCGACAAGCTCCAGATTGGCGACGAGCTGCTCATCAGCAACGCGGTGCCCTATCTGACCGTCCGGTCCGTACAGATTGAGCAGTACCAGACCGAGCTGCCCTATGAGATTGAGTATGTGGATGACGACACCATGTATGTGGGCGACTTCAAGGTCATCAGCAAGGGCGAGTACGGCTCTGCGGACATCGTGGCCCGTGTCACCTACGAGGGCCAGGCGGAGGTGGACCGGGTGATCGAGTCCGAGACCGTCCTCAAAGAGCCGGTCACGGAGATCCAGGCCAAGGGCACCCAGGAGCGGCCCACATGGCTGCCCACCGGGTCCTTCCGCTGGCCCACCAGCGGCACCATCTCCTCCAAGTACGGCTACCGCAGCATTTTCGGCGGCAGCTCCTTCCACGGCGGCATCGACATCGCCAACTCCTACGGCACGGACATCGTGGCCGCCGACGGCGGCGAGGTGGTCTACGCCGGCTGGATGAGCGGATACGGCTACCTGGTGCAGATCGACCACGGCAACGGCTATGTCACCTACTACGGCCACAACAGCAGCCTGGAGGTGGGCGTGGGCGACAAGGTCTACAAGGGCCAGCACATCGCGGAGATGGGCAGCACAGGCCGCTCCACCGGCAACCACTGCCACTTTGAGGTCCGGCTCAACGGCGAGCGCCAGAACCCCATGAACTATCTCCCCTGACACAACCGATCCCAAAAGGACTGTAAAAAAACAGCCGCAGACCGGAAGAGGCCGCCCGATAAGGGCGGCCTCTTCCGGCTGCGGATACAAACGCAGAAAAGCGGCATATGCAGAGCCGTTCTCCCGGTCTGCATCAGCGCCGGAACCATCCGGGGAGCCGGCGCTCCAGCAGCAGCCGCCCCTTGTCCAGCAGCAGCTGGAACTCTTTGGTCCGGTGATACAGCAGCAGATAGGCCAGATTGGTCACTGTCACGCAGACCGCCAGCCGCAGCGCGATCGCCCACACCCCGCCGCCGAGCCCCCGGCACAGCAGGTCCTCGCCGTACCACAGCAGCGCCGTCACTGAGGCATACAGGCCATAGCGGAGGAAGTAGGACCTGGCGGGCACATGCAGGAAGTGCCGGTACAGCATCAGCGGCTCCACCCAGAGGGATGTGGCCACCGTGCTGATAATGGTCCCCAGAAAGACGCCCGCCGTCCCCAGCTTCAGCCCCAGCACAATGGACGCGCCCAGATTAATGGCCGCCTCCGCCAGAGGCTTATACCGGTCATACCAGAAGATGCCCAGGGAGTTGCGGAATACCATCGTGGCCTGACGCATCCCGGTCAGATAGAAGATCACGCAGAGGATCAGGGTGATGTCCCTGGAGAATACGTAGGAGGGCCCAAAGCAGAGGGCTACGACAGGGTCGATCAGCTCGGCGATGCAGATTGCCGCCAGGCCGAACATCCACTGCCCCATAAAAAAGGTGGCCTCAAACACCCGCCGCACCCGCGCCGGGTCTGTGGCCGCGCCCAGATTGCCCACGCTGGCCGTCAGACCCTGAAAGGTCTGGTTGAGCACCTGCCGGATGGAGTGGATGATCAGGTAGTAGTTGGAGTACAGGCCGTTGCTGGTCAGACCCACCAGGGAGGACAGCAGCAGGTTGTCCGTGTTGTTCACCGCCACCCCGCCGATCTTGTGCAGCAGCAGCGCGCGGGTGTTCTGAACGATCTCTCTCCTCTCCCCCTCCGGCAGCTCCCGGATGTCCCTGTCCCGGAGGAAGGGGTACAGTTTATCCGCCCTGCGGGATATGGCGAGGTTGTTCAGAATGGTGCACACGGTGGCGATGGATATGTACAGGAGAAAATTCCCGCTGGTCAGCAGCACGACGACCTGCAGCGCATACTGCGCCAGCAGGGAGCCGGTCTGGTAGAGGACGCAGATATAGGACAGCTGATGGGTCTCGATTAGCATCCGCTTGTGGGTCATCAGATAGGAGGACACAGCGCCGCTGAGATACAGCAGATAGATCAGGACCAGATGGTCGATATCCGGTCGGTTTTTCATCAGCAGGTCCATGAAGGGGATCACCGTCAGCCCCCCGGTGAAGATCACCAGGGCCACCAGCCGGTAAAAGCGCCGGAACAGCCGCATCAGCGACTTCTGCTTTTCAATGTCCCCTGCCGCGATGGGCTTGTAGAGGGCGTAGGTGATGGCCGCGCCGGCGCCCAGCTCCGACAGGGCCAGCACGCTCAGAATATTGGAGAACAGCCCGTTGACGCCGGCGTATTCCCGGCTGAGGGTGTGGGTGAATACCATGCGCGTGCAGAAGCCCGCCAGAATAGACAGGGCCTGGGCGATGACGGCCACGGTCATGTTTCTGGCGGAATACTCCGTTCTGCTTTTTTCCTCGCTCTCCGGCTTGTTCAACACAAAATCCCCCCTATAGATACCCCTTCTCCCCATGGACCACCGCCGGCCATCCGCCGGACGGCGGGGCCGGCTGCATTGTCACAGTCCCGGATAAAGCGCCGGGACAAAAATCGAATCATGCGCTATCCCTCTTCCCCTGTCTGAGACACCGGATAAAAATGTCTCTTCGTCAACCAATAGCAGACCGGCGTCAGCCACAGCAGCGCCGCGTAGGGCAGGGCCCTTGCGTCCGCGCCCAGCATGGCCAGGGGGATGCTGCAGGCGATGGACCAGGGGATCAGGCCCGCGAGCATGATGCCGGAGTTCTCAATGTCCATGGCCAGCTCCTCCCGGCTGGTGTAAACGCGGCCCAGCAGCTGCTCCCCCATCATGCTGGTCACCGCCTGGTTGCACAGCACCGCCGCGCAGATCACCGACACGGCAATCATGGCCGGGAACCGGCCGATCCGCTCCGCCAGAGCCTCCGCCCGGCCGCTGAGGGGCCGCAGGCTGCCGGTACCCTCCAATATGCCGGAGTACAGCCCGGTCAGCAGCACAATCACATAGCTGGACGCCATGCTGGTCACGCCGCCGCCGGACAACACCGCCGCCAGCTCTCCGTCCTGGGGGTGGTATCCGCTCCAGGCGCACCGCACCAGATCCCCCAGGGAAAAGCCCTGCACGGCCACGGCCAAAACCGCCGCCGCCGCGATGCTGGCCCCCATGGCCAGCTTAATGGGCACTTTGCACAGGGGCAGCACAAACATCACCACTGCCGGCAGCAGGGAGAGCCAGCTCATGGAGAAGTGCTCCGTCAGCGCGGACAGCACCGCCTCGTCCAGCCCCGTGATGGGGTGGCGGAAGCTGAGGAGCGTATACAGGGCCAGGGTCAGCAGGGTGGGCAGCAGGCCCGTGCGCAGCATCTGCCGGACGTTGCGGTATAAATCCGTCTCCGTCACCGCCGCCACCAGGCTGGCGGCGGAGGAGGCCGGGCTGCACCGGTCCCCGAAATACACCCCGGAGAGGATCACCCCGGCGGTCACGGTGGGGTCCACGCCGCCGGAGCGGGCCAGGGCCATCAGGATCACCCCCATGGTGCTGCTGACGCCATAGGACGTGCCCAGCACATAGCTGAGGGCGGCGCACAGCAGGAACCCCACCACCAGAAACAGCCGGGGCGTCACCAGCTCCACGCCCCTGACAATACAGTAGGCGATGGTGCCGCTCAAGCGCCACAGGCCGGTGATCACGCCGATCAGCGCGATCACCGTCACCACGATCAGGGACTTCCGGCACTTGTTCCACGCCATCTCCCACAGCGCCCGGCTGCTGAAGCCCTGGCGTAGGCCCAGCAGCCAGAACAGGATCAGACCGCCCAGCAGGGCCCAGGCCACCGACAGGCCGGACAGCAGGGCGGCGGCCACCATAGCAAAAAACAGCACAAAGCATGCCGCCAGCATGTCACCGCCCCCCTCGAATGGTCAGGGTGACCTGACAGCACAGCCGGTCCAGGTCCTCGTCCGTGGCCGCCGGGATCCGCAGGCGTCCGCCGCAGGAGGGGCAGGCCAGCTCCACCGCGCTGCCGTAAACCTCCATCGAGCAGCCCACGGCCCCACAGGTACAGGATATGCCGCCGCGGGCCGCGATGTCCCGCAGTTCAGAGAGAACTTCATACATGATCGTATGATCCGTGAAGGCGGCGTCCGGCTGCTCCTTCTGCTTCTCCACGGCGATCTCCAGCTCCCGCATGGCCCGCTGCACCCGGTACACGTCCCCGATATAGCAGCACAGCTGGCGGCTTTTCGGGCAGGCCAGTCCCACGCCGGGGCCGCGGAGCACCCGGTCCGCCGGTGCCTCCGCCCGGTGCTCCCCGCCGCATACGCCGCAGGGCGCCGTCACCCGGTACCGATCTCCACAGGGCTCTGCCGTCAGCTCGCTGCGGCCGCATTCGCAGACCAGTCCGACCGCCGCCGCGCTTAAAGCGAAGATGGTCCGCTCGCCATATACAGCTTTCCCGCATTCCGGACAAATATATCCAATGGCCCTCATTTCCTCAGGCATATGCAGACTCTCCTTTTATAGCCGATTTAACGGTACTATACCATATAAAGCAGCATATTTCAATGCTTTTGTCAGCCGCAGGCTGACAGGGCAGGCTGACAGCTCCCTCTTTGGGAGAGCCAAGGACAACTGCTCAGCAGAGGAGGAATTGCGAAGCAAATGCGGTGCGTCAGTGCTTGCCTCCCCTCTTTAGGGGGAGGCAGCGCGGTATCAGCCGTGACGGAGGGGCGTTCTGATGGCGATTTTGAAGATTGCTATAGGTACAGATGCAATCTATTCTAAGGAAATATTCTATTGCATCCGCGGGATAATTATGATATGATTAGGCCACGAAGGGAGCTGATTGTATGCCGCGTATTATCCCCATCCGTGATTTGAAAGATACCGCAGCGATCTCGCAGATGTGCAGCGAGTCTCCTGAACCGATCTATATCACCAAGAACGGCTATGGGGACATGGTCATTATGAGCATGAAAGTCTACGAAGAAAAAATGTTTATGGCCGATGTCTATTTCAAACTGGCCGAAGCGGAAGCCGAAGTCAGGGAGGGAAAAGTGTCTGACGCCCGTGAAGGGCTGCGGACACTGCGTGAAAAGTATGCCCTATAAGCTCGTAAAGACCGATTCCTTTCAACGCGACCTTGACACCACAATCGGCTATATCGTCTTGTCGCTGGAGAACAAAACCGCTGCGGCCTCTTTGCTGAAAGACATCGAAGAATGCTATGATGGAATAGAACGTATGCCGTTGATGTATGAAGCCTGCCGCGACCCACGTTTGAGAGAATTGGGCTATCGGAAAGTGGTAATTCGCAACTACATCATGATTTACCAAGTAGACAAGGACAGGAAAACTGTCAATATCCTGCGCTTTTTCCACGGCAAGCAGGACTATGAAAAACTGATCTGAACTCTATAAAGCCACAAAAAGCAGTCTGTGAATGCAGGCTGCTTTTTGTGTGTTTGACGGGAAGGCGGCTTTTTCATTTGAACCGTTTTACCGTCCAGACTTTTCCCGGAGCCGGGAGAGCGGAGGCAACGGCCCGGGCCTCTATATTGTGGACACGCTTTTGACCTCTATGGACATTCCCTACTCTTTTAAGCCGATGAAGTCCCCGCCTGGGATGTGTTTCACAATTCAACTATAAATTTGGAAAACTCCCCGGCTGGGGAGTTTTTCATTTCTACTATAATTCCATATGACCTTAAACTGTGTCTTGTCGATGTGATAGCCATTGATGAAAACCATTTCGTCATTCCGGAGCGTCTTCCCCCAGCGCGTCCTTCATTCGTTTCACATATTCCCGCACATACGGCACGGCCTCCCGGCCATACTGCCCCACCAGCCGGACAATGGCGGAGCCCACGATCGCGCCGTCCGAGACTGCCGCCATCTCCGCCGCCTGCTCCGGCGTGGAGATGCCGAACCCCACCGCGCAGGGGATATCCGGGTTGGCCTCCCGCACCAGCCGGACCATGGCGCCGATATCCGTGGTGATCTCGCTGCGCACCCCTGTCACACCCAGGGAGGACACGCAGTAGACGAACCCCTCCGCCGCCCTTGCGATCTGTTCCACACGTCCGGCGGAGGTGGGGGCGATGAGGGAGATCAGCTCCACCCCGTATTTCCGGCACAGAGGGGCAAATTCCTCCTTTTCCTCAAAGGGCACGTCCGGCAGGATCAGGCCGTCCACGCCTATTTCCGCGCAGGTTGAGATGAATCTTTCCGCGCCATAACCGTATACCACATTGGCATAGGTCATAAACACCAGCGGGACAGACACCTCCCGGCGCAGCTGCCGCACCATCTCAAAAATCCTGTCCGCCGTCACGCCGCCGCGCAATGCCCGCTCGTTGGCCGCCTGGATCACCGGGCCCTCGGCGGTGGGGTCGGAGAAGGGGATGCCCAGTTCGATCAGGTCCGCCCCCGCCTCCGCCATAGTCCGCGCCAGGGCGGCGGTGGTGTCCAGGTCCGGGTCGCCGCAGGTGATGAACGGGATGAATGCCTTCCCGTGGGCAAAGGCGCTTTTGATGTTACTCATAGAGATCCTCCCCTCTGTACCGGGCAATGGCTGCCACGTCCTTGTCCCCCCGCCCGGAGACGTTTACCACGACGATCTGGTCCTGTTCCATGGACGGGGCCAGCTTCCGGGCATAGGCCAATGCGTGGGCGGACTCGATGGCCGGAATAATGCCCTCCGTGCGGCTGAGGTATTCGAAGGCGTCCACCGCCTCCGTGTCCGTTACCGGCACATACTCCGCCCGGCCGGTGTCATGGAGCCAGGCGTGCTCCGGGCCGATGCCGGGGTAGTCCAACCCGGCGGAGATGGAGTAGACCGGCGCGATCTGCCCGAACCGATCCTGACAGAAATAGCTCTTCATGCCGTGGAAAATGCCCAGCCGTCCGGTGGCGATGGTGGCGGCGGTCTCGGCGGTATCCACCCCCCGGCCCGCCGCCTCGCAGCCGATGAGCCGCACGGATTTGTCGCCGATAAAGTGGTAGAACGCGCCCATAGCGTTGCTGCCGCCGCCCACGCAGGCGATGACCGCGTCCGGCAGGCGGCCCTCCCTCTCCATCAGCTGGGCCTTGATCTCCCTGGAGATGACCGACTGAAAGTCCCGCACGATGGTGGGGAACGGGTGGGGGCCCATGACGGAGCCCAGGCAGTAGTGGGTATCGCTGATGCGGCCGGTCCACTCCCGCATGGCCTCGCTGACCGCGTCCTTCAGCGTGGCGGTGCCGGAGGTAACGGGGATGACCTGCGCCCCCAGCAGCCGCATACGATACACGTTCAGCGCCTGCCGCCGGGTGTCCTCCTCCCCCATGAACACCACGCACGACATGCCCAGCAAGGCGGCGGCGGTGGCGGTAGCCACGCCATGCTGCCCCGCGCCGGTCTCGGCGATGAGGCGGGTCTTGCCCATCTTTTTTGCCAGCAGCGCCTGCCCCAGCACGTTGTTGATCTTGTGGGAGCCGGTGTGGTTCAGGTCCTCCCGCTTGAGATAGATTTTCGCGCCGCCCAGGTCCTCCGTCATGCGGCGGGCATAGTACAGCCGGGAGGGCCGTCCGGCGTAGTCGTTGAACAGCTCCGTCAGTTCCCGGTTGAAGTCCGGGTCGTCCTTATAATGGTCGTAGGCATCCTCCAGCTCAATGACGGCGTTCATCAGCGTCTCCGGGATGTACTGCCCGCCGTGGATGCCAAAGCGTCCTTTTGACATTGTGCTCAGTCCTTTCGTGCGGCGGCAGCTGCCGCCTGGATTTTGTCGAAATCTTTCTTGCCGTCTGTCTCCACCCCGCTGGAGATGTCCAGCCCCCAGGGATGGAGCTGCGCAATGGCCTGGGGGATATTCTCCGGCGTCAGCCCCCCGGCCAGAAGATAGGGCCGCGTTACGCCCCGCGCCAGGGTCCAGTCGAAGGTCTCCCCGGTCCCGCAGCTGTTGTCAAGAACCACCAGACTTGCTGGTGAATTGTTGACGGTCTCCAGGTCTGCGGCGGAACGTATCTTGAACGCTTTCCACACCGGATGTCCCGGCGCGGCGGCGCGGAGAGCCGCGATATAGGCCCCGTCCTCCTGGCCGTGGAGCTGGGCGATGGACACCGTGCCGTCATTGAGCAGCGCGGCGACAGTATCCACCGGCTGGTCCACAAACACGCCCACCGGAATGATGCCGGCATACAGGTCTCGCCGCAGCTCCCGCACCTGCTCCGGGGTAAGACTGCGGTGGCTCTTGGGGAAATTGACGATGAAGCCGCACCAGTCCGGCCTGGCCTGATTGACGGACTGAATATCCTCAGGCCGGTACAGGCCGCAGATTTTGATCCTGGTCATCGCGCCGCCTCCCGCATTTCCCGCAGCAAGGCGGCCTTATCCTCCGCCCGCATAAGCACCTCACCCATGAGCACCGCGTCCGCGCCAATCTTTTTCAGTGCCGCAGCATCCTCAGCCGAGGACACGCCGCTCTCCGCCACGTACAGGACGTCCGGCGGAATTTTGTCCCGCAGCCGGGCGGCGTTGGAGAAGTCCACGGAGAAGTCCTTCAGATTCCGGTTGTTCACGCCGATGATCTTTGCCCCGGCGGATACGGCGGACGCAATCTCCGCCTCATCGTGGGCCTCCACCAGCGCGGCCAGCCCCAGTCCGCCGCAGATGTCCAGATACCGGGCGATGGTCCGGGTGTCCAAAATCGCGCAGATCAGCAGCACCGCGTTGGCCCCCAGCAGCTTCGCCTGATAGAGCTGGTACTCGTCCACCGTGAAATCCTTGCGCAGCATGGGCGTACGAACGGCCTGCCGGATGTCCCGGAAAATCTGGTCCGAACCCAGGAACCACTTTGGCTCCGTCAGGCAGGACAGGCAGTCCGCCCCCGCCGCCTCGTACTCCCCGGCGATCTCCAGATAGGGGAAATCCTTGGAGATGATTCCCTTGGAGGGGGACGCCTTTTTGACCTCGCAGATAAAGCGCATTCCCGGTTTTTCCAGCGCGTTCACGAACGCCGCGCCATCTGCCGCCCCGCCTTGGGCGCATAAATCTGTCAGTTCTTCCAGGGGCAGCCGTGCTTGATCCTCCGCCGCACGCTCCCTGGCATGGGCGGCGATTTTGTCCAAAATGGTCCCCATACCGCTCACCCGTTGGACCGGCGGACGACCTCCGCCAGCTTTGCCGCCGCCCTGCCGGAATCCAGCAGCTCCTCCGCCAATCTGACGCCGTCCGCCATATTCTCCGCCTTGCCGCCGATGTACAGCGCCGCGCCGGCGTTCAGGCACACCGCCTGGCGCTTCGGCCCCATCTCCGTGCCGTCCAGGATGGCGCGGGTGATGGCGGCGTTCTCCTGGGGCGTGCCGCCGGTGAGCTCGGACTTGCCGCAGCGGGCATAGCCGAACTGCTCCGGGGTGATCTCGTAGCTCTGGAACCAGTTGTCCCGAATTTCACAGACCGTGGTGGGGGCGCTTATGGAGATCTCGTCCAGCTTGTCCTGGCCGTACACCACCATCCCCCGCCTGACGCCCAGCTTGCTCATCACCTGGGCCAGCGGCTCCACCAGCGCGCCGTCGAATACGCCCATCAGCTCCCGGTTGGCCCCGGCAGGGTTGGACAGCGGTCCCAGGATGTTGAACACCGTGCGGATGCCCAGCTCCCGGCGGATGGGGGCCACGTACTTCATGGCGATGTGGTAGTTCTGGGCGAACAGGAAACAGAAATTGAGGTCCTTGAGCAGCTGGGCGCTCTTTTCCGGTGGGATGGCGATGTTCACCCCCAGGGCCTCCAGCACGTCCGCCGCGCCGGACTTGCTGGACGCGGCCCGGTTGCCGTGCTTGGCCACCGGCACGCCGCCGGCGGCGATGACAAAGGCGGCGGTGGTGGAGATATTGAAGGAGTTGGAGCCGTCGCCGCCGGTGCCTACGATCTCCAGCACGTCCATGTCGTGGAGCAGCTTCACGCAGTGGGCGCGCATGCCGGAAGCGGAGGCGGTGATCTCGTCGATGGTCTCCCCCTTCAGGGATAGGGCCGTGAGATAGGCGGAGGTCTGGACCGGGGTGGTCTCGCCGCTCATGATCTCGTTCATGACGGCCTCCGCCTCGGCGTAGGTCAGGTCCTGCTTTTGGGATAGTTTCATAATAGCGTCTTTAATCATTTCGGGTCCCTCCTGTTACAGGCCGATAAAATTTGCAAGTATGGTTTTGCCGTCCGGCGTGAGAATGGATTCCGGGTGGAACTGCACGCCGAAGATGGGATACAGGTCGTGCTGCACCGCCATGACCTCCCCGTCCGCCGTCCGGGCGGTGACACGCAGGCAGTCCGGCAGGGTGTCCGGGTCCGCCGCCAGGGAGTGATACCGGGCCGCCGGTCCTCTCTCCGGCAGGTTCCGGAACAGCGGGCAGCGGGCGTCAAATTCTACCACAGACTGTTTGCCGTGCATCAGCCGCCTGGCGTAGGTAATCGTCCCCCCGCAGGCGGCGCAGATGGCCTGGTGGCCCAGGCACACGCCCAAAATCGGGATACAGTCGCCCAGGGCCTTTACGGCTTCGATGATGATGCCCGCATCCTCCGGCCTGCCGGGGCCGGGGGAAAGAATGATTCTTTCCGGGGCCAGGGCCTCGATCTCCGGGATGGTCAGCTCATCGTTGCGGATAACCTTGATGTCCGGCTCAATGGCCCCGATAAGCTGATAGAGATTGTAGGAAAAACTGTCGTAGTTGTCGATCAGCAGAATCATAAATCCGCCTCCTTCCGGGCCCGCTCCAAAGCCTCCACCACGGCCCGGGCCTTGTTGACCCGCTCCTGATACTCCTTCTCCGGGTCGGAGTCCGCCACAATGCCGCCGCCGGAGCGGATAAACACCTTCCCGTTTTTGGTAAAGGCCAGCCGGATGGCGATGCAGGCGTCCAGGTTGCCGGTGAAATCCAGGTAGCCCACCGCCCCGCCGTAGACGCCCCGCTTGTCGTCCTCCAGCTCGTCGATGATCTCCATAGCCCGCAGCTTGGGGGCGCCGGAGAGGGTCCCGGCGGGGAGCACCGCGTCCAGTGCGTCCAGTGCGTCCCTGTCCTCCCGAATTTCCCCCCGGACGGTGGAGCCCAGGTGCATCACGTGGGAGAAGCGGAGGACGGACAGGTAGTTTTCCACCTCCACGGTGCCGAATTTGCTGATCTTCCCCAGGTCGTTCCGGCCCAGGTCCACCAGCATGTTGTGCTCCGCCAGCTCCTTCTCGTCGGCCAGCAGCTCCCGTTCCAGGGCCTCGTCCTCCTGCCGTGTCTTTCCCCTGGGCCGCGTGCCCGCCAGGGGGAA
>Ga0073906_1003376_pt1 | contig 18208 bp, 33 predicted proteins | sample Inofromicrocosms_FD_65485 | JGI IMG/M metagenome (GOLD analysis project Ga0073906, IMG submission 65485) | Mouse cecum microbial communities from Vienna, Austria - Inoculum for glucosamine and mucus D2O microcosms | ecosystem: Host-associated > Mammals > Digestive system > Large intestine >... | reverse complement strand
AGTTGATGTGAATGCTTTGTTTGAAATGAGGGGAGATGATTAAGAAAAATGGCTAAAAAGCGTAAAAAGAACAAAAAGTCAATATATGAACATATGGTTGAATCGTTAGCAATCTTTGTGATCCGGACTGCAGAGAAAGACAATCCGACACCATCAGAGTTGAATGCAATGACCGAGACTACTAAGGCTCTGTTTAGAACTATTTGAAAGACCTGAGAAGCGCTCAGGCCTAAAGTTAATGATCTGTGTTTTTATGCTTTGCAAGTGTAGAACCTGCTTTTGATTTTGCAGAAGCAGACTTACTAGTAGAGAGTGTACGTCCAGCTTTGCTGACTTTAGCGGAAGGCTTACATGCTTTTCCTTTTGCCATGAGTTTACCACCTTTCTATTAGAAATTTAAACAATAGTTCTTGCGGTATGGTACTACAAAAATATGAGTACGTCAATACAAAAAAATACTAAATAATCTATAAAAATATGTATTTGCAACTATATATTGTGATTATCAATATCATTCTACGTAAAAGCGAAGGAGGTGGTGTAGAGGTGGTAAGGGCAAATGGAGCAAGAAGCGCAAGAGTCATTCAAGTGATAGAAACAAAGGCTGAAAGAGGACTTGGAGTAGAAAAAGATCCAGTACGAGAAATTACTCAGTACTGGAGTCTTGAAGGAAAGCTTCTCGCAGAGAGAGATGAGGACACACAATTTCTTTGCGACTTAGTAACGTGGGAATCGAAACGTCTTGCAAAAATTATCGAGGATTCGATAGGAAATCAGTAGCTTCTTTGTAATTAAGTTCATATTCAATAAAAGCTACTAAGGTATTTATAAAACGTTTTAAATCTTGAGAATTATAGTTTTGATGCTTGCGTATGTAGTGGGTTTCATCATTGCCAAGCCATGCAGATGCGGTTGCTAATGCTTTGATTTTTTCATTATCAATGTATGTAGAGATACAGTTTCCTAAAAAAGAAGATTCAATTTGTGATTTTTTACCAGGATGGATATATGTAGCAAAGTCCTTTACAAGAAATTCAAGTGCTTTACGATATCCCATCCCACATAATTCATTCAATCCTGCAAATTCAGCATTTTGAGATTGATGGTATATGTTAACAAATTGTGGTGATAGGGTTGTTATTTGGTCGGAAAATTTAATTTTGGAGCCTGAGTCAGGTGCGGGGTATATACGAATTATAGAGCCCTCACAATAATTAGAAAGCTCATAAATAATGTACTCAATCATAAAAAATGATTCGCAATGTGGGCAAAAGAAAAGCGCAATCATAGAATTGTTATCATAATTTTCTGGATTGAGATAATAAGCAGTTAACGGAGATTCAGCATAAGCAACTGAGCAATGTGGACATTGAGTTGGAAGCTCGATATCAATATCCAAATTTTCAGGTCGGAGAGAATTGGGACTGATAGAAATAGCATTAATATTTTTTCTCATGATATCATTCCTTTCATCATTTGATAGAGAAATTATAGCAGATATTGGAATTAGAGACAATAAGAAAACTAGGAGGAGGTGGTGTGAACGGATGATAAACATAAAAGAAGCTGCTGATAAAATCCAAAATGCTTTCTATGGCGAAGAGGTCAGAAGCGCGATCATTGAAGCATTTACGGCTGTCGATAAGGCAGTTATAAAGATTAATGAAAAATTCACTTCAAAGGCAGCCGAACAAAATGCAGCGCTGGAAAAAGCACAGCAAATTATTGATAGAAAGATATCGCAGTTGAGACTTTCAATAATATTGCTTTTTATTCTTCTGATAGTGAATCTGTGTAATCAAACTATTGCCTGGAAACGCACAAATGTTCATATTCAGGAGCATAGGCAGATTATTGAAGAAAATAATGCGCTTATTATTGAATATTTGGATGAACTCAAGGGAATGGAGGTGATGTAAGAAATGCTGAAAAAGATTTATCTGGAACTGGCAGCGATAAGAAAAGAGCTCCAAGCCATTCAGGGTGACTTGGAACACATCAGAAAACATCCGTTTAATGTTTTGACGGAGTTTCCTCTTCCTCGTTCGCCCAAACATGGTACTGACGAAGCAAGCCAAGAACAGCCTGAACAGTATTAGCGGGAGCCTGTACATAGATTATAGGAGATATGGAAGGCATTTACAAGCAGAGGAGAAGGAGGTGATTTATTGAAAGAAAGTCTTAATGCTGCTGAGGCAGCAAGGGTTCTTAATATGCCGGAGAGTTGGGTTCGCTTTTATTCGCCGGGATGGGAGTACGCTAAAGTACGTCACGTGGAAGGAAGGCAAAACAAAGTGTACGATATCAAAACCAGGAAGATGTGCAAGGAATACGACATTCCATTGGAGGAAGCGGAAAGGAGGCTGGCCGGAAATGGATAAATATGACCGTGCATTTGCCCGGCACCGGCAGAAGAAACGGAGGAGGCGTACAACAATCATCATCTGTGCCTGCAGCATTGCCCTGGGGTATGTGCTGGGGAACCTGTCCTGCCTGGCGCTGGTGGTGTATTTCAGGGTATGAAAAGGAAGGAGGATCAGATCATGAAGATAAAAATGTGGGATTTAAGCCTGTTGGATCTGGCAAACGAATGCATCAAGGAGCATAAAAGGTTATACAGCGACCATGATTCGGAATGGGGTAAAGGAGACGCCGCAGAGATTAAGCGGTATCCGGATAGATCCGTAAGTATCAGATACGAAAATGGCCAGTGGTTCCATTACTTAGAAGTGAGCGGAGAGATTGTATGGGATCAAAAATGAGCACCCAGGAACGGCGGTAACCGCTGAGTGCTCTGCAAAACAACCAATTTCATTATATATAGAAGGGAGAGAAAAGTCAAATGTTAATAGGAATTTCTAATTTAGAGCAGCGGCCGGATCTGATGACCGCATTGCTGAAGGCGTATGACAGTGATGTGAAAATCATTGTCACACATGAGAAGGGGAAACTCGATACACTGGTCACCGCTAAGGGCAGGGAGCACGTGATTCTTGCAACGATGTGTGATGCATTTGCCAGCATATGCACGGAAATCGCACATAATGATAAAAACAAGGCTGCAGCGCTGATGAGTGAATGTGCAAATGATATGATCCAGCAGATTTTGAAAGGAGAGACAGAGGATGTTGTTAAAAACTTTGAGATTGACTGACTTTAAAGGAGTTCGGTCTGCGGAATATGATTTTTCAGATGTTACGAAGATCATGGGCCAGAATGGTTCCGGGAAGTCTACGATTGCAACGGCCTGGTATTGGCTCTGGATGGATAAGGACTATGAATTGAAAAGCAATCCGAATATCCGTCCGAATGAAGCGGAGGAAAGCATTCCAAGAGTGGAGGCTGTCCTGGATATCAACGGTACGGAAGTGACCATTGCGAAACAGCAGAAACGGACTGTTGGTAAACCAAACGACAAAGGGATTTCCAAGATCACACTTGCCAATACATATGAGATCAACCAAGTGCCAAAAACGGAAAGAGATTTCCGGGCGGATCTGGAAGATAGGGGGATTGTATTCGAAAAATTTCTTGCGCTTAGTCATCCGGAAGTATTTACCGGGCAGAAGGCGGCAGACATGCGGAAAATCCTCTTTGAAATGGTAAGCGAAAAATCCGATCTGGACATTGCAATGCTGGATCAGGACACAAGAGATGTAGCTGAACTGCTTAAGTCTTATAAGTTCGAAGAGATAGCGGCTATGTATAAATCTTCGAAGCAGAAAGCGGAAAAGCAGGTGAAATCTATACCGGATCAGATTGTAGGGATGGAAAAATCGAAGGCGGATATTGACGTCGCGGAGCTGGAATTGAGAAAAAACTGTATCCGGGATCAGATCGCTGAGAAGGAAGCGCTTTATGATGACTGCGAAAAGGCTCTGGAAGATGTGCGGAGACAGCAGGATGACCTTATGCAGCTTCAAATGGATATCAGTGCAATCGAGAGTCAGGCGAATGACGTGCTATTGTCTGAAAAGCGAAAATTGAGAGAAATGACGCAGGAAGCGAACCAGAAGTTCCATGCGGCTGAAATGAACCATAAACAGGCAGAAAAAGACATTGAGCGTTTTGAAGCGGAACTTCAATCTTTAGAGCAGAAAAAAGGAAAACTGCAGAATCAGTGGAAACAGACAAAGGCGGAAACCTACAGGGAATATGAGGAACTACCGGCATTGGATGAAAGTGATCTGGTATGTCCGGCATGCGGCCAGGAGCTGCCGGTGATCTTGAAAGAGAAAAAAATAGCGGAGAATGAGTCGCGGATCAAACAGCATAAAGAAAAATATGATTCTGAGAAGAAACAGTTTGAAGAGGACAAGCATTCCAGGCTGAGTACAATTGAGAAACTTGGAAGCGATACGGTTACGAGAATCAAGGATGTAAAAGTAAAACTTGAAAACCTTGGACAACAGATCAAAGATTTTAAATCAGAGAAGATTGCAGCCAATAAGGAATATTCGGAGGCCGATCAGAAACTGAAAGCCCTGCCGGAGAAGCCGGATCTGTCTGATAACCAGGAATATGAACGGATGTGCCTGGAATTTCACGCTAAGAGTGAGGCAATGCACCATGCGGATAAGTCTGGAAATTACAGAAGCAGTTTGAAAGCTGATATTGAGGTTCTGCGGCAGGAGCTGTCCGAAGTGGAAAAAGAGCTGGGCAAGGCATCCAATAATATCCGTATTGATGAACAGATTTCAGAGATGCAGAAAAAGCAGCGTGAATATGAGCAGGCAAAAGCGGATTCCGAGAAGATTTTGTACCAATTGTCGTTGGTTTCCAAGAAAAAGAATGAGCTTCTGGTGGAAGAAATTAATGCGAATTTCGGTATTGTGAAGTGGATCCTCTTTGATTACCAGAAGAACGGCGAATATAAAGAAACCTGCATTCCTACGGTAGAGGGCCGGCGCTTTGGCGATTCTACAAATACAGGAAGGGAAATTGTTGCAAAACTGGATATCTGCAATTCCCTGCAGAAGTTCTTCGAAATGAATCTGCCTGTATTTCTGGATAATGCGGAGAGTATCAATGATTTCAATATCCCGGATATGGACTGTCAGCTGATCCTGATGAACGTTACGGAGGACGAGAGCTTGAGATTGGAGGATGTGGCATAAATGCAATTCATTAAAGTGAAATTTCTTAAAAACGGACAGGCAGCAGGCAGGGCGTGCACGTATCGGAGTCCTGTAGAAGTAAAACCGGGAGATAAGGTGGAGCTTCCCAGCGGGAAGCATGCGGTTGTGGTGGACGAGCCGGTAGACGCTGCATGGATTCAGGTATATGGGGCAGATAAGATTCAGGAGATTGTTGGAAAAGCGGAGGAAAAATAGATGGCAAATAAAGCAGCAGAGCAGAAAAAAACAGAAGTGGCGAACAGAGGAGAACAGCAGGCGTCTCTTGTGGTCAATAACTCTTTTATTGACGGGCTTTCCAAGCAGATCGAGAAGAAAAAGGAATATGGTCTTTCCTTTCCGACAGACTACAATCCGACCAATGCGCTGAACGGTGCATATCTGATCTTGCAGGAGACAAAGGATAAAAATAATAAGCCGGTTTTGGAATCCTGCACACAGGCGAGTATTGCACATACGCTGATGGATATGGTGACAATGGGATTGTCCATGCAGAAAAAGCAGTGTTATCCAATCGCCTATGGCGGGAAATTGCAGTGCCAGGTCTCTTATCACGGGCATAAAGCAATGGCCCATCGATACGGCGCAAAGGAGATCAATGCGGAGGTCATATATGAGGGGGATGTTTTTGAGTACCATATTGAGAATGGCCGCAAGGTATTGGATAAGCACATTCAGGATTTCAGGAATATCGATCTGACGAAAATTGCCGGTGCTTACTGTGTAGTGACAATGTTTAATGATGTCAAGTATGTTGAGGTTATGAATATCCATCAGATTGAAAATGCCTGGAGAAAGCGCCAGGGAGGATATACCAAGGGGAAGGCCGGAGCGGTGCATACAGACTTTACGGATATGATGGCGAAGAAAACGGTAACTTCCAGGGCGTGTAAACAGATCGTTCAACAGTATGGTGATGTCTTTGCGGTGGATGCCTTTGAGCATGTAGAAGCTCATGAAGAGGATGATCGGGCTGCACTGGACGCAGAATATGAGATTATCCAGAATGCGAATTCAGAAGATTTTTCAGAGGAGGCTTCCGTAATAGATGCCGAAGCGAAGGAGGTTGCTGAGCAGCCTGTCCTGAAAAACGAAATGACATCGGAGGGCATGGTAGACGATGAACCGGATTTTATGAAAGAATAGGTAAGATGAATTTATAATGTCGCAGGACGATGAGGTAGAGGCATGAGGAGCAGGAGAAAACGAAAAACGCTATTTTCGAAAGCAGACTGTACAAGATGCAGCAATTGTATACCAATGGGCGAAGGTGACCATATCTGTGCAGAATGCGAAGAGCTGGTAATTGTAATAGCGGGATATGTTCCGACAGAAGATTTCTTGAAATGCGGAGGTAGTAGATTTGAAACTTAAAGTGCTGGGTTCTGGTTCATCCGGGAATTGCTATATTTTGGAAAACAGGACAGAGGCTTTGATCATTGAAGCCGGAATTTCCTTTAAAGAGGTTAAGATTGCGCTTGATTTCGATATCAGTAAGATTGTAGGAGTGATCGTAAGTCATGAGCATTCAGATCACAGCAAAGCAGTTAAAGAATATGAGGAAGCGGGGATCCCGGCATTCAGGCCTTATAGATCGGAAATGGAGCGGCAGGTCAGGGTGTTTGGGGGATTTGTGATCAAGTCCTTCCAACTGGTACATGATGTCCCCTGCTTTGGGTTTGTGATAAGCCATCTGGAATGCGGGAAACTGGTTTATATTTCGGATACCGAATATGTAAAATACCGGTTTAAGAATCTAAACCACATTCTGGTGGAAGCAAATTACAGTAAGGATTTATTATCCAAATCCGAAGAAGCTGTAAAAAAAAAACGGAACCATGTTCTGGCGGGGCACATGGAGATTAGAACGGCGTGTGAATTCCTTCGAGTGAACCAGAATTCTGGTCTGCGAAATGTAGTGCTGCTGCATCTAAGTGAAGATAATGCAGATCCAGAAAAGTTCAGGAATGCTGCAGCAAAAAGGGTTGATTGCCCAGTGTATATAGCAAAAAGAGGGATAGAGATTGACTTGAACCTTTGTCCATTTTGAGGTGATTATATGAGAGAAAACAAACTATGGTCACGGATTGAAATTGCAGCCCGGTTTCTTTTTTATGGCCATGCAGGGTGTAGAATTATGTCCTGTGAAAGATGTGGATCCACCAATATTCTTCCGGTGGCTGACAGCGCAGTGAATGAGGATATAGGCGCGGAGTTAAAAAAGAAAGATGTGCAGTGCATTTGGAGAGAAATTGATATTTGCCAGAACTGCGGTGCAATCGTTATCGAACGGCAGCATTGGATATGGTGAATCAGGAGGATTCGATGAAGAAAACAGCAAGAGTAATCGTTACATATAAATGTAGTAAAAAATGTGAGAACTGCTGCAATGAGCACATCCGGGATGTGCCGGAGGTACGGTTCGAGGAATTACTGAAATATAAGGAAATAGTCATCACCGGCGGGGAGCCGATGCTGATTGCTCCCAGGGTGGTCGAGATGATCCACAGGCTCCGGGCGAATGGTTTTACAGAAAAGATCTGGCTGTATACAGCAAACTTCCGTATTGAGCACTGGGCACATCGAAGCCTGATAAAAGAAGTGGACGGAATCACGTATACGATCCATTTCCCGGCTTCGAAAAAAGATATTTTATATGCGGCAAATTTGAATCAGTATATCAGAGATCGCTTTGATAATCGTCGTAATGCAAGATCGGACAGGTTGATTTATGACAGTCGGTCCTGGAATGTTATGGATACTGTTATGGCTGGAACAGAAGACGGGAATCATTGGTCAAAAATAAAAAGCCTGGAATGGAAAACGGATGAATGTCCAATTCCGGGAAATGAAGAGTTGCTTTTCTATGATTTGGAAAAGGAGTAAAGATTAAAAACAATCAAACCGGTTTGAATTACATAGAACAATTGAATACAGCAAAATGAAAGGAAAGCAGTTATGGCAAGAGTAAATTTGGAAACCTTTGCAGGCGGTGCCCTGCAGGAAAAATTTGATGATGCGATGGAGAAGGTTCTGCAAAACATGACGGATCCGAATACTCCGTGGAAGAATAAGCGGAAGATCACGGTGGAAGTTACGTTCGAGCAGAATGAGGACAGAGACGATTCCAGTGTGAATGTATCTGTCATTCCGAAGCTGGCGGCAGTGAAGCCGGTTGAAACGCGGATGGCAATCGGCCGGGATCTTGCGACCGGGAAATGTTATGCGGAGGAGTACGGGAACACTGTCAGAGGGCAGATGTCCTTTGATGATCTGCAGCGTCCGGAGGACGTTGTGGTAGACGGAAAAACGGTGGATCCGGAAACAGGTGAAATTAAAGACGGAACGACACAGGTAGTAGATTTCAGAGCGGTAAAACAGGGTTAAGGAGGACTTCAAATGATGATGGAAAGTGGATTAAAAGAGCTGGTACAGTATGGAAACGAATTGGCAGAGCCGAATTTTGAGGTTTATGGAGATATCCGTTACGTGGATAAAAAAATGTACCCTATGGATGGATTCCAGAGGGCCGCGGCGATTGAAATGAGCACTCTGACCGGCCTGGTGGACTATATCAAAGGTTCGATTGATGAATCAACAGACAAGATGCTGGTGCAGGTGGTTTCGCCTACACAGGTAAAATTAATCTCCGCATTGGATGGGGACCGGAAGCGTGAAACTCTGGTAGATGTGACCGCACAGATTCCGGAATTTGCATATGGAAGGTACATGGATAATGAGACGTTCCTGATTGCGCTTCAGTCCAAGTTTATTCCTGGTGATGACCGGGAACTGATCCTGAAATTTGCCGGAACCGTTGAAAATGGGACGATCGCACAGTACAGTGATGATGGTGTTACACAGAAAGCAACAGTTAAAACAGGGATTGCTTCGAAAGGCGAAGCGCTGGTTCCGAATCCGGTGAAGCTGCGTCCGTTCAGAACATTTATCGAGGTTGAGCAGCCTGTCAGCTCTTTTGTATTCCGTATGAGGCAGGATCGGGATGACGGTGTGGAGTGTGCCATTTTCGAAGCTGACGGCGGTGCCTGGAAGAATGCCGCTATGAAAAACATCAAAGAGTATCTGCAGTTTGAACTCGAAGAACTTCCGCAGTTTACAGTGATTTCATAAAATAGATACCGCCCTGTCCGTTTTGGATGGGGCGGGGATTGGAGAAAACATGAATAAAGTGGTTTTGGTGGGCCGGCTGACAAGAGACCCGGAGGTGAGATATTCACAGGGAGAAAAAGCGACTGCCATCTGCAGATATACATTGGCAGTGGACCGAAGATATAAAAGGGAGAACGAACAGAATGCGGACTTCATTCCTTGTCTTGTGTTTGGAAAGTCAGCGGAATTTGCTGAGAAATATTTTCGGCAGGGGCTGAGGATTTCCGTATCCGGGCGGATACAGACCGGCAGTTATACGAATAAGGATGGTGTGAAAGTCTATACAACAGAGGTCATTGTGGAGGAGCAGGAATTTGCGGAGAGCAGAAGGGAACAGTCGCAGAATAATCCTGATCAAAATCATTCTGGCCAGAATCAGAATAGTTATGGCGGAAATGCTTCTGGCGGGGACGGGTTCATGAATATTCCGGATGGAATTGATGAAGAACTGCCGTTCAATTAGTTGGGCGGTGGTCATATGAAGAACGTAAACGAAAACAGGCCATCGGAGATCATAGGGGAATTTCTTCGTTTGATAGAGCGGAGTCATAGAGAATTTACAGAGAATGAAAGGGCATATAGGGAACTCGATAAAAAGACTTCTGATTGGGCGCATAAATTTGAGTTTGCCAGGGATAAGGGCGAAAGAAATAAACTGGGTACAGCATACCATAAGGAACGACAGAAGAGGCGTGAGTATAAGGACATGGCAAAATTATATGAGGCTATTCATGAATTTGCAATCTCAGAGAATAACAAGCCTGCGATAAAAAGACTGAAAGGGATGCTTTCCAGACAGAAAAACACAGAGAACTATTTATTTGGTGATAGAGAATATAAGGCAGGTGAGAACGATGGCAATGATTCTTGAAGACACGCGGCAGCAGGAAAAAAAGCATGAAGCGAAGCATGAGTATTTCAGGAAGGTGGGTGTGCATTGGAATCGGACCGCATTATACTGCGGAGATTATACATTACCTGCCGACCAGAGCGTATGCGTTGATACCAAGAAAGACATCCAGGAACTGATCGGGGATATCCAGGTGCATAAAATGTCTAAAAAGGAAATTAAAGCGGAAGTGTATAAAATCTCAGAAAGCAATCACATAGCCTTCGATGAGGCTGAGAAGATATTCCATGCGGTTTGCGATGATGATACGTCCAGATTTGCGGAAAAAGAGATCAATGAGTTGTGCTTTCTCTATGGTATCTCAGAACGTATAATTTCCGAGTTTCAGAAACTCTATGTAAAAAGATATGGATTCTTTCACCGGGGACTGAAGCGGGCTCAGAACAGCGGAATAAGGCTGATCATTCTGGCAGCAAATAAAGAAGGCGTTTCGGATCTGGAGCAATTATCTGCGTGGGAAAATCCGCGGATGGCGAGGTACAGCAAGATTCGGTATATGCACAGTATCGGACGGTGGAAAAATATAAAATTGCCCAGGTCTGAGCCGAAGAGCGGAGATTGGCTGGCGAAGGCCTGCCGGACGATGCAGGACAAATACGGATGCGAATTTGTATTCTGCAGCGAGGAAGAGCAGGGGAAAAGAGTGCTCGAACTATTAGGAATCGAGGTATAGGAGATTGGCAAAGGAAGGAATAGACAGTTTCCTTTTAGATTGCCACACTAACGATAATATTTCGGAGATAGAAGCAGAATTTGGAGTAAAAGGGTTTGCTGTAGTAGTCCGGCTCTGGCAGAAAATATACGGTGAAAAGGGTTACTACTGTGAATGGATCGAGAGAAGTCCTCTGCTATTTTTGGCAAAATGGTTTGGTGGGAATAGTGGAGTGACCATCAGTTTAATAACCGAAATTGTTGACAGGTGCTTAAATAATGGGATTTTTGATGGTCAAATGTATGAGAAATACTCCATTCTCACATCGGCCAGGATACAGAAACAATACTTTGACGTGGTGAAAAGGCGTGAAGAAATTCCGGTTAAAAAAGAGTACCTTTTGATTAGTGTTGACAAAATTAAGGGAATTGTATGCAAAAACACGGATTCTGCAAGCAGAACTGAAAAAAATGCATGCAAAAACTCCACAAGTAAAGAAAAGGAAAGTGAAGTAAAAGAAGAGATTACAGTATCTAAAGATACTGTTCGTCAGACTGAGGTCCGACGCGCTGTTGAGGTCTGGAACAAGCTGGAAGCATGCGGAATTGCCAGGGTATCAAAGCTCAATGCTTCCTCCCAGCGGTATAAGATGCTGTCAGCCAGGATCAGCGAATACGGAATCGAAGATGTCTTAAAGGCAATTGATAAAGTGGCCGGCAGCAGGTTCCTGCAGGGAAAGAACGGGGGCAGCAGGCAATGGCAGATCACGTTTGACTGGTTTGTCCGGCCGAATAACTTCCCGAAGGTCCTGGATGGAAATTATGACGATAAGAAATCCGGATATGACAATCAAGGGCCGGTTAATAGCGATGTACCATGGCAGTAGGAGGTAAAGAATGCTGAATGAAAGTGAGATCAGAAAAACCATTACCGTTATGAAGCCGGATAATCAGCTGTTTGAGATTCGGGTGATTTACAGCAATAAGGCAATGTACAGCGGTTATTTTCAGAATGCAGATGCCCTGATGCGCGGATTTGATGAACTCCGGAATTTTGGAGACTGCAATATCTATATTACCCTTAATTCACTGAATCCTGCCTGTTATGACCGAACCCAGAAGGACCGATTCGAAAAGAACTCAAAGACATCTACAAGCGATAATGATGTGGTTGGTTATGACTGGCTGATGATTGACCTGGATCCAAAACGTCCGGCGGGAACATCATCCACTGATGAACAGATCCAGAAGGCCAAGGCGAAGGGCAACGAGATATTCCAATTTATGAGAAACTTAGGGTTTGATAAACCTCTGTTTGGATTCAGTGGAAACGGTGTACATCTCCTTTACCGGATCCGGCTGAAGAACAGTGATGAAAATAAAAAGCTGCTGGAGAAGTCATTAAAAACGCTGAACATGCTTTTTTCAACGGATGAAATAGATGTGGATATGAAAAACTATAATCCATCCAGGGTATGTAAACTTTACGGAACACTGGCGCAGAAAGGCAGTAATACGGCAGTGCGGCCACATCGAATGAGCTATATTATCGGCGATCCGGAAGTGATCCGGGTGAATGATATCAAATATCTGGAAAAGCTATGTGATCTTTATCCAAAAGAGGAAAAGCCGCAGCGGTACAACAATTATCAGCCGCGGGAATTTGATCTGGATGAATGGCTGAGCAAATATGGGTTGCGATACCGGAAGGCAAGCTATTCGGACGGAACAAAATATATTCTGGATTGCTGCCCGTTTGACAGCAACCACAAAGGTAAGGACGCCTGTATCTTCCGTTCCCGGACTGGGGCAATTGGATTCCATTGTTTTCATAATTCCTGTGCGGATAAGACCTGGAGAGATGTGCGGATCCTGTATGAGCCGGATGCATACGAAGAACGGCAGCGCCAGTATGAGCAGCGCATTTATTCCCGGCAGAAGCCGCCGGAGCCGAAAAAAATAGAAGCGAAGGACGGAAAGCCTGTATTTTATACTGCAAAGGATATTTTAAATCTCCCGGTGGAGGAAGAATCCTTTGTAAAATCAGGAATCAGTCTCATTGATCAGAAGATGCGCGGGCTGAAGAAAACGTATGTATCTGTGATTTCTGGCCTGCGGGCATCCGGGAAGTCCAGTGTGATATCGGAAATCTGTCTGGATTGTGTGGAATCAAATCATAATGTCGGTGTATTTTCCGGAGAGCTGGCGCCAAAAAACTTTATGCGGTGGATGAACCTGCAGGCTGCCGGTAAGGGTTATGTAGAGCCGACACAGTTCGAAGGTTATTACAATGTGCGGCGCAGGTATCAGAAAGAGATTGCTGAATGGCTGGGAACTCATTTCTGGCTGTATAACAATGAGTATGGCAATGACTATACGGCGATTATGGAACAATTTGAGAAGAAAATTGAGGAAAATAAACTGGACCTGCTGATCCTGGACAACTTGATGGCATTTAATATTTCCAACCTCGGAGAAACCAAATATGACGCCCAGACGGGTTTCGTATTGAGCCTGCAGAGACTGGCAAAACGAAAAAACGTGCATATCATGTTTGTAGCGCATCCGAGAAAAGCGTTGGGATTTTTGCGGCTGGACGATATTTCTGGAACCGGAGATCTGGGAAATGCGGTTGACAATGCATTCATTGTACACAGGGTAAACAATGATTTTATCCGGTTGAGTAAGCTCATGTTTGACTGGAAGAGTGATAATGCGTTGTATAATGCCACGAATGTCATTGAGATTGCGAAGGACCGGGACGGCGGTATGCAGGACTATTTCATTCCTTTGTTTTACGAGAAGGAGAGTAAGAGACTGAAAAATGACAAGGCTGAGAATAAAATTTACGGATGGAATAAGAAGGATGATGGCTTTATGTCTGCAGAAAATATGGAAATTCCATTTTGACAAAGGCGGCAGGGTATGAAAGAAGAGGAACTTAGAAAATATTATGATGTTTATACAGATTGCTGGAAGCTGTTTCGGAAATATTCCGTTCCGGACGATTCCAAAGAGTTTTGGGAAAGGCTTCGGGATGAAATGGAGGAGATCTGGAATAGGCATGGGAAAAGTGAGCATGCAAAAAAGATCCTTCTGGCGACCAGGGATGAAATAGAAAAGCTATGGAGGAAAGGAAAGCAGATTGAGCAATGAGAAAAGGAGACAGTATGTATGCGCCCTATTATGCAAGAATCCAGGATCTGCTGTTTCAGGGGATGGAAATCAAAGAGGTGTGGTTGTATATGCAGATATTTTTCAATGTGTATGGCTCGTATCAGACATTTCACCATTATCTTAAGGTGAGCGGGCTGAGATGGTTTATTCCGATGAAAGTGAGGGAGAAATGATGTTGGAAGAAGAAAGGGCGGATGTGATCATCAGGGAGATTCTGGATCACTGGGATGATGAAGAGTGGGAGGCACCGGAATGAGGAGGGTATTGAAATATCCGGGCAGTAAATGGAATGTTGTGAAGCAGATCATATCCATGATACCGGAACATCACAGTTATGTGGAGCCGTTTTTCGGCAGCGGCGCCGTATTGTTTAATAAGTCGGAGTCGGATATTGAGACAGTCAACGATTTGGATTGGGATGTAATAAATCTGTTTCAATGTATTCAGGAGAATCCGGAGAAATTGGCCCGCCTGGTCATGACAACGCCATACAGCAGACAGATGTATGATGATTCTTTTAAGGATGATCCGGTTGCGGCCATGCTGTTGGGCGCGGATCGATACCATAAAGCCTGTCAGTTTCTTGTGAAATGCTGGCAGGGTCATGGATTCCGGACAAATGGATATAAAGTTGGCTGGCGGCATGATGTGATAGGCAGGGAAAGTGCTTATGCACTACGGAACTGGTACCGTCTGCCGGAATGGATCATAGAAATCGCGGAAAGACTCCGGAAGGTCCAGATAGAGAACAGGCCTGCTCTGGAAGTGATCAATCGATTTAACCATGAAGGGGTATTTATGTATCTGGATCCTCCATACCTTTTAGGCACCAGGAGCGGAAAACAGTACAAATTCGAAATGCAGGATGCAGAGCATGAAGCGATGTTGAATGAGTTGCTGCAGAGCAAGGCGAAGATCATGATATCCGGGTACGATTCGGAAATGTACAACGAATATCTGAAAGACTGGGTACGAGTCGAGATGAGGAGCTGTGCGGAACATGGAAAGCCGCGGAAGGAAGTTGTGTGGATGAATTATGAGGAAATGCAGTTGAGTTTAAATTTGTAGCAGGAAAGGAGCCAAGCCTCCGGCCGGGGTGACGTGTACACGGGCTTCTTTTGAGAAAAATGCAGGAAATACTAGATTTTTTAAGTGAAGATGAAAAAGAGATACCAGTAAAAGATAAGAACCTGGAAGAGTGGAAAAAGAAGAAGAGCGAAGCCCGCGCCCGCATGGTCGCCATGCAGAGACAGCCATATGAGGTTAAGAAGAAACGTTCAGAGTTTCGCGCAAATGAATTCGTAGACCAGATGGATGAAAGAGGAAAAGAGGCCCATGTCTCTGTCGGGGGACTGGACAGCATCACACTGCATGTGTTTTTGAAATCTATTGGAATTAATGTGCCTGCTATATCGGTATCAAGTCTGGAGGATAGAAGTATTCAGAAAGTACATAAGGCACTGGGGATCACAGTTCTCCAGCCGTACAAATCAAAAGTACAAGTGATCAATGAGATTGGTTTTCCTGTGATTAGTAAGCGTATTGCTGGAAAAATTGCGCTATTGCAGAATCCGAGTGAGAAGAATAAGACAGTGCGTCATGCAATCATTACAGGCGAATGCGGAGAACTGGGGCATTATGCGAAGAATAGCAGAATGAAGTTGCCGCAGAAGTGGCTGAAACTGTTCGGTGGGTATGAGAACGAAAATGAGGGAGTCCATTACCAGAAACCGAACTTTAAGATATCAAATGAATGCTGCTATTGGCTAAAAGAAAAGCCGTGTGATGATTGGGCAAGGGAACATAACAGTTTTCCGTTCCTTGGGATGATGGCATCCGAAGGAGGGCAGAGGGAAGAAGCGCTTACCGATCATGGCTGTAATTACTACGGCAAGACAGTCATGAGATCGGCGCCGTTCGCGCCGTATCTGAGGAATGATATCCTGACCCTGGCACAGGAGATGGACAAGTGGTATCACGCCCATGTAGATATCTTCGAACGCTTGTATTACGGGCAGCCCTACAGCAGGGACCGGAAAGGGAATGTGATACCCTATGAGCCGGTTAAGAGTATTATCCCTGAGATTTATGGGAAGATTGCCGTAGATGAAGAAGGAAATATGGAAACGACCGGAGCGCGGCGGACAGGTTGCAGTATGTGCGGCTTCGGGATCCATATGGAAGAGCGGCCGCATAGATTTGATAAATTGCGGGAACGCAACCCGAAAGAGTGGGAGTTCTATATGTACCGATGCTGTACGGATCCGGATACTGGAGAAAAGTATGGATGGGGAAGGGTCCTGGATTATATAGGAGTCGAATGGGAGGATATGCCAGGCGAACAGATTGATTTAGCTGAGTGTTTTCCGGGGGTGATGCCATGATGGACAAAAGAGAAGTAGACCCATCTCAGACATATGATGAGCGTATGAAACGTTTTTGGCATTACATGGAGCATAAGGAGATGAATGAGCAGTGGATTGAGACATGTGTAGGGGAGCTCAGGATTATAGTTGAAGCGTTGGCAGATTATTATGACATGGCAGACAAGATTGTTGAGGCAATGGAGATGGGATATCCTAAAGCTGCATGGAAAAACCGTCTGGAAAGAATCAAGCAGATTCAGACAAAGATAGAAGAGTCAACAGGGTATAGCAGAGTCAACAGGGTATAGCAGAGTCAACAGGGTATAGCAGAGATGGTCAGTTAGAAATCTGTATGAAGCGGAAACCACGTAAGGATAATGATATTGGAGAAGAAGCGCTTGTGCTTGCTTTCAGGTAAGTAGTTGGGATTCAATGGGTGTGATGACATGAAAGATGGGTTAATAATAGACTGCTTCGCCGGTGGCGGCGGGGTAAGCGTAGGAATAGAAATGGCACTTGGCCGACAGGTGGACAATCAACGGACAGCACGTTAGGTACAATTACCACGAAAGACAGGTTTGGTCTGGTAAATGTTCTTCTTGAAATAGATGGAGAGACTTACATAATATCAGACATCTTTTTGAGAATGTTAAAGCCAGAAGAATTAAAATTGCTCCAGGGTTTTCCGGAGGATTACATCATTGACCGGGATTATAATGGGGGCAAATATCCGGTCAGCAAGCAGGTGGCGCGGATCGGAAACAGTGTGGTGCCGATCATGGCCAGGAAGCTGGTGGAAGCGAACTGCGGATATCTGAAAATCGGAGAGCGTCAGCCGATTTGGCAGATAAAAAATTCAGTAGAAGAGGAAAATAGGCAGATGCGGTTTGCATAAATGGAGATTAAGAGAAAATATGAATAACGGAAAGAGGTAAGGGAAAATGAGACTGATTGATGCGGATAACTTAAAAACTTTAGTTACCGCTGTATCTATTGCAGACGGGTATGATGCCGGATTTGTGAATGAATTTTGCAAACTTATTGACAGCCAGCCTACCGCCTATGACGTGGATAGGGTTGCGGAGAAGCTGACAGAATACGAGGAGATTATAGACAAACTGGCGAGCTATGTTGTAGAAAAAGCATATTATTGTCCGGTTACCGATAAATATACAATCCGTACTGGATGCGTGGGCCTCCGTAAGCCTGGGTGCAAAGAGTGCATGCTGAAGCACATGGAGGATTTTAAGATCCCGCCCCGGATAACTTGTGTCAAAATATATGAAAAAGATTGAACAGGAGGATTCAGAATAAGATGGAGAAGATAGTGAAATACGTTTTTAGATTCTTAGCCATCTGCCTAACATGCTATATGGCAGTAGAGTATGGGTGGTATTGGATATTTTTTCTGCTTTTCGCTATGCTGAGTTTTTAGGAAAAGCAGGAAAGCGTTCGGGAAGTACGGAGCCGTGATACAAATAAAAAGGGGAGTGGTTGCATTGGACAAGAAGATACTTGCTGACTACATGGACGCCATGGAGCTGATAAAGGAAACAGAGGAGGATATCCGGAAGTTAAAGAAAAGACGGAAGACGGTCATTCAGACAAACGTGAAGGGCAGCAACCTAAAGTTCCCCTATCAGGAAAAGCATTATCGAATTGAAGGCACTGCTTTTACATATCAGGATGACAGAAACCTGCGCCTGGAAGAAAAATTCCTGGAGCAGCGCAAAGAGAATGCAGAGAAGATCAAGCAGCAGGTGGAGGAATGGCTCCTGACGGTCCCGATCCGGATGCAG
>Ga0073906_1003372_pt1 | contig 18226 bp, 13 predicted proteins | sample Inofromicrocosms_FD_65485 | JGI IMG/M metagenome (GOLD analysis project Ga0073906, IMG submission 65485) | Mouse cecum microbial communities from Vienna, Austria - Inoculum for glucosamine and mucus D2O microcosms | ecosystem: Host-associated > Mammals > Digestive system > Large intestine >... | reverse complement strand
CGTACTCCACCGTGACCTGGCTCTTGCCGTCGGGCCGGAGCCAGGGCAGCCGGCCGCTCTTGCGGGCCTCCGCCAGAGCGCGGCACAGGGCGTGGGCCAGGGAGATGGGGGCCGGCATCAGCTCCGGGGTCTCGTCGCAGGCGTAGCCGAACATCATGCCCTGGTCCCCCGCGCCGATGTCCTCGTCGCTGTCGCCGTCCACGCCCATGGCAATGTCGCCGCTCTGCTCGTCAATGGTGGTCATCACCGCGCAGCTGCGGGCGTCAAAGCCGCAGGCCGGGTCGTTGTAGCCAATCTTCTCCACCGTCCTGCGCACGATTCTGGGGATGTCCACATAGCAGTGGGTGGAGATCTCGCCCATGACCATCACCATGCCGGTGGTGGTCACGGTCTCGCAGGCCACCCGGCCATTGGGGTCCTGGGCCAGGATGGAGTCCAGCACCGCGTCGGAGATCTGGTCGCACACCTTGTCGGGATGTCCCTCTGTCACGGATTCGGATGTAAAAATACGGTTTGCCATAAAATCTGTCCTTTCCTCGTGTGTTGCCGCGCAGCAAAAAATGCACACCCGACGGTGTGCATGTAAAGGAAAAAGCATCCTCATCTTGCGCTGACCGCCGGAATTGGCACCTTGCTTACGCAGGTTGCCGTGGTTTCATCGGGCCGTTCCCTCCGCCACTCTTGATAAGGTATGAAATTGTTGTAACCCCAGTATACCCTATGGCGGGGGGCTTGTCAACAGGAAATTTGCGCTGCGCGCAAACGGCCATCCGCGCGGGAGCGGCAAGACGCCCGAAACATGTTCGTCAAAAATTTTTAACAAATGCCCGGAGGGGTATAGACTTTGCCGGGCAGATGTGATAAAATCTGACCAAAAAAACGCTCCTGCGGGAGTGTGCGAATGACAACATTAAACGAGGAGGTACGTCCATATGCGCGGCATTCCATCCCTGATTACGGATATCCGAAAAAGAACCTTCACCGAGGTGGCCAGAATGGCCTATGAGGGCGGCGACTACACCAGGAGCGAGGACCTGCCCTACATCATCATCCCCGGCGACAACCCTCTGCACAGAGAGTCCATCTTTTTGGAGCGGGCCATTGCCGGCGAGCGGGTCCGCCTGGCCATGGGCCTGTCCCTGCGCTCCATCCAGACCCGCACCCTGATGACCGAGGGCATGGACCACGCCGCCATTGCCGAGCAGTATTACGAGCCCCCGCTCATCAATATCATCCCCTACGCCTGCCACCGCTGTCCCACCCGGCAGTACCGGGTCACGGAACTCTGCCAGGACTGCCTGGCCGCCTCCTGCCGCCAGGTGTGCCCCAAGGACGCCATTACCGTCATCAATGGCCGCAGCCGCATCGACCAGAAGAAGTGCATCAAATGCGGCAAGTGCGCCAAGGCCTGCCCCTATAACGCCATCACCTATCTGGAGCGCCCCTGCGTGGCCGCCTGCGGCATGGACGCCATCGGCAAGGATGAGCAGGGCCGGGCGGTCATCAACCAGGACCTGTGTGTCTCCTGCGGCCAGTGCCTGGTGAGCTGCCCCTTCGGCGCCATCGTGGACAAGGGACAGATCTTCCAGGTGGTGCGCTCCATTATGGAGGGCAATCAGGTCATCGCCATTGTGGCCCCGGCGTTTATCGGGCAGTTCGGCAAGAACTCCACGCCGGAAAAATTCACCACCGCCATCAAGATGCTGGGCTTTGACCAGGTGGTAGAGGTGGCCGTGGGCGCGGATATGTGTACCATTGAGGAGGCCAAGGACTTTTTGGAGAAGGTGCCGGAGGAGCAGGACTTCATGGCCACCTCCTGCTGCCCGGCCTGGCACTCCATGGTGGAAAAGCTGTTCCCCGGCCAGTTCGAGAATATCTCCATGACATTGACGCCGATGGTCTTTACCGCGCGGCTCATCAAGAAAAAATATCCCAACTCCAAGGTGGTCTTTGTGGGCCCCTGCGCGGCCAAAAAGCTGGAGGCCATCCGGGAAAATATCCGCTCGGACGTGGACTTTGTGCTGACCTTTGAGGAGCTGCAGGGCATGTTCGAGGCCAAGGGCGTGGACTTCGCGGCCATCCCGGAGGGGGACTCCATGCGGGAGGGCACGGCGGCAGGCCGGGGCTTCGCGGTGTCCGGCGGCGTGGCCAAGGCGGTGGCGGACCTTATCCGCGAGACCCATCCGGAGGTGGAGGTCAAGACCGCCGGGGCAGAGGGCCTGCGGGAGTGCCGGAAGCTGATGACTCTGGCCAAGGCCGGGAAGTACAAGGGGTATCTGCTGGAGGGCATGGCCTGTCCCGGCGGCTGCGTGGCCGGCGCGGGGACGCTGCTGCCGGTGGAGCTGGCCGCCACGGTGGTGGGCCGCTACCAGAAGGAGGCCGACCAGACCAGCCCCATGGACAGCGCGTACCGGGATGAGGGCAAGCATCTGGATTAAAACAGACTAGGGGGAGGGGACCGCGTTTGGTCCCCTCCCCCGCTGTATGCAATTCCTTAGGACTCCACCGTGCAGGCGTCCAGCACCATTTTCAGCGTCTCCAGCGCAAAGGCGCTGTCTGTGGAATGGGAGGCCGTGATCTCAAAGCGTACGCCGTTGAGAGAGAACAAGGCGGCGTAAAGGGCAGGCTGGGCTTTGACCTGTAAAATGATGGTTTCCAGCCCGTCCGGGGTGGTGTAGTCCTCCTGGACGATCTCGGCCCCATCCGGGAAATATCTTTTTTTCCACGTGTGTTTTTTGTCCTCTGCCTGCCCCTCCCCCATCTTGGCGTAGATGTCGGTATAAAGGTCCGCGCGCAGTTCCACTTCCACCTGCTCTTGCCCGCCGGCTAAGCTGCCGAACATATATCTGGTCACGACATTGACGCCAGTCAGCCCCTCATTGTTGGCGCTAACCATCATGAGGCATCCGCCCCTCTCCGTATTCTCAGCGTCCGAATAGATCCCCCCGGTGGGCGCTTTGTCAAAGAGAGCGTTGTCCAGGAGGTTCCTGCCAATATAGTCCTCCGCAAATTCCAAACGGACGAAAGCCTTGTAGCTCGTCTCACAGGGGTGCTCCAGGGCCAGCTGGTTGATCTCATCGGAAAGGCTGTCCGCCGGGATATAAGCCGCGCCGCCCACGATCTCATAGCCGCTGTGGGAGTCATTGTACCCGTATTTCACAAGGGATTTCTCACTGCTAAACAGCCTTATCACCCGCATCCCGGCCCCTCCGGCGGCAGCCGCCGCGGTCCCCGCCAGAATCAGGCACAGGCAGGCGGCAATCAGGGCGGGCCTGCTCCATCCCGCCCGCCGGGGGGCGGGCCGGTCCGCCTCCTCCACCAGGGCGGGGTCTATGTGGGCCATTGCCTCCATGATCTTTTCCTTATCCATGGTATAAGTCCTCCTTTTCCAGGTAGATTTTCAATTTCTTCCGCAGCCGGAACAGGGCGGATTTTGTCCGGCTCAGGCTCCAGCCCGCCCATTGGGCGGCCTCCTCCACCGTGTCGCCGTACCAGTACCGGCGGAGAAAGACGCCCCGGCTGGCGGGGGCCTGCTCCGCCAGGAACGCGGAGAGGGCGCGGCCCAGCTCTCTGGCCTCCAGCGCCTCCTCCGGCCCGCCTGCCAGGAGCCCTGCCAGCTCCAGCGCCGCCGCCTCCGCCTGTACCGGTTCCCGAGCCCTGGCCCGGCAGTAGCTGACAGCCTGGTTCCGGGCCACGGTCCCCAGCCATCCCTTCAGGTGGACGGGCCGCTGGGGCGGGATGGCGTTCCACACCCGCAGCCAGACGTCGCTGACGCACTCCTCCGCGTCCTCCCCGCTGCCCAGGATCCGCTGGATAATGGCCCGGCAGTAAGGACCGTATGCTGCCTCCGTGGCCGCGATGGCCTCCTGATCCCTGGCCAGGTACAGCCCGATCAGCTCCTCGTCCGTCAATTCCTTCACCCCCTCCGGCGCCAAACATGAAAGCTGCTTTCACCTATAAAGACGCATCTGCCGGGGGGCAGGTTGCGCGGATGGAGAAATGCGCCGCGTTTTTCCACAAAATATAAGGGGGGAGGGGACCAGACCCGGTCCCCTCCCCTCGGCGTTTTTCCCTCACTCCCCGTCGCCGTAGACCAGCTCGCCGAAATAGCTCTCCCGGACGATCTCCCGGACGTTGTCCAAGCGCCCGCTTTTCAGCGTCTCATAGAGCCGGTTGTGGGCCTGGAACAGCTCCTCGCTGCGGCCGCTGTTGATCATCTTGGATACCGTCTCATAGCGCATGGCGTGGGTGAGCGTGCGCACGACGCGGCTGATCTTGTCGGCCAGAGGATTTTTCCCCATCTGGGAGACCATGTCGTGGAACTGGTTGTCCACCTGGAAGAACCGGTCCACCATGTCCTCCCCGCTGTCCAGGATGTCCTTCATCTGCTCCAGCAGCTTTTCCAGCGCCCGGCCCTCGGACTCGTTGTACTTCAGGGTCGCCAGGCGCATGATGCCCGTCTCCGTCATCTCCCGCAGCTCCATCAGGTTCTCAAAGGAGTCCTGATTGAGGATGATCCCATAGATCATGGGGTCGATCATGCTCTCCTGGAAGCCGCTGCAGACAAAGGTGCCCTCCGCCCGCTTGCTCTCCAGCACCCCCAGGTAGGTCAATATTTTGATCGCCTCCCGTACGGAGCTGCGGGCCACCCCCAGCGAGGCCGCCAGATCCGGCTCCGGGGGGATTTTGTCGCCGGGCTTCAGCTCTCTATTGCGCATGGCGTCCGTGAGGCAGTTGATCACGCTCTGCACCACGGATTCTTTTTTCAGATTTTTCAGATAACCAGGTGTTTCGGTCATGGTTTTCACGTCCTTCCCAACGATTGACTTATGTATAACATAATACAAATCGCCGGTTCTGTCAAGCACAATGCTAAATACCGCGGACGTTTCTGCATACGCCCGCGGCATGTTTATTTACGGTTTCAGCAAAATTCTACCCACCCGCTCCAAATCCATCTGTTCCAGCACATAGTCCGCCTCCGGCGTTGGCTCGTCGGGTGAGAGATTGGAGCGGATATAGATGGTATCCATCCCCGCGTCCCGTCCGCCCCGGACATCGCACAGGCCGTCATTGCCCACCATCACCGCCGTCTCCGGCGCAATATTTCGCTCCCGGAGCAGTGCCTGGAAGAAACGGCGGTCCGGCTTTTTGACGCCGTAGTCCGAGGACAGGTAAATCCCGTCGAAGTACTCCGCCAGTCCCAGCCGCTCCAGCTCCCAGTCGGCAAACATGCTCTGGGCGTTGCTGAGCAGCCATACGCCGCAGCCCCGCCGTCTTCCTGTACAGCATCCGGGTCTCATAGGGCCGCAGCGGGCCCGACGGGTCCGGGTAATTGGCCAGCAGCGTTGCAGCGTCCCGGAACAGCGCCGGGCAGACCTCCGGCAGCTCCTCCGCCGTGAAATTGCACACCACCAGCAGATGTTCCTCCCCCGTGTCCCTGGTATAGGCGAAGCGCTTCTCGTCCTCCGGGTCCAGCAGGGTGAAGGTCCCGTCCCGGAACACCGGGTACTGCTTGCGCAGGGCGATGAGCCGCTGATAGAAGTAGAAGACGGAATCCGGGTCCGCCAGCGCGGCCTGGACATTGATGGCGGTATAGTTCGGGTTGACCGGCAGCCACGGCTCCGCCTGGGAAAATCCGGCGTAAGGACCGTCGGACCACTGCATGGGCGTGCGGGCGTTGTCCCGGCCACGGGCGTAGATGGACGCCATGATATCGTCGTGGGCGCAGCCCTGAGCAATTCTTTCGGCGTACATGTTCTTGATCTCCAAGTCGTCGTATGCCTCAATGGGGAGGCGGATGTTGGTCATACCGATCTCCTCCCCCTGGTAGATATAGGGCGTGCCCTGCATCCCGTGGCACATAGCGGCCAGCATCTTGGCGGACTGCACCCGGTATTTCCCGTCGTCCCCCCAGCGGGAGACGATGCGGGGCAGGTCGTGGTTGTCCAGGAACAGGCTGTTCCAGCCGCAGCCGTGGAGCCCGGTCTGCCACCGCTCATAGCACCGCTTCAGCTGCACCAGCGGCAGGGGGATGGGCTCCCACTTGCCGGTCTGGTCCAGGGTGGTGTGCTCGAACTGGAAGACCATGCTCAGCTCGCTGCCGCCGGTGTACTGCTTGGCGCTCTCCACCGTGGCGCTCCACGCCTCGCCCACCGTCACCAGCGTATCCTTGCAGAACGCCTTCTCCCGCAGCTCCCGGATGTACTCGTGGAGATGGGGCCCGTTGTCGACAACGCCCCTGTCCGGCTGCTTGCCGATGCAGTCGATCACATCCAGCCGGAAGCCGTCCACGCCCTTGTCCACCCAGAACCGGATCATCTCGCACAGCTCCCGCCGCACGTCCGGGTTCTCCCAGTTCAGGTCCGGCTGCCAGGGGCAGAAGTGGTGGAAATAATACTGCCTCAATTCCGGCACATAGGTCCACGCAGGACCGCCGAACACCGCCCGCATATCGTTGGGGGGCGCGTCCGGCGTGCCGTTCCGCCAGATGTAGTAGTCGTGGTACGGATTGTCCCGGCTGCTTTTGGCCTCCTGGAACCATCTGTGCTGGTCGGAGCTGTGGTTGAGCACCAGGTCCATGATGATGGAGATGCCCCGGTCCCGTGCCTTGACAATCAGCTCCTCCATATCCGACATGGTGCCAAAGGCGGGGTTGACGGCCCGGTAATCGGAGATGTCATAGCCGTTGTCCCGCTGGGGGGAGGCGTACACCGGCGAGAGCCAGATGCCGTCCACGCCCAGCTTTTCCAGGTAGTCCAGGCGCTCGATCACGCCCCGCAGGTCGCCCATCCCGTCGCCGTTGGCGTCCTGAAAGCTCTTGGGGTACACCTGGTAGAATACGGCGGATTTCCACCAGTCCCGTTTCGTCTTATCCAGCATGGCTGTCAGCCTCCTTTTCGATGTTCTCCAATTGTTCATATACCCGCAGCAGCTCCCCCACGCTCCACGCCTGGGCAAAGCAGCCCTTGGAGGGGCCGGGGGTCCCGCCGTCGTAGATTTCCGGAATCTGTCCCACGCAGCCCTCCCGGAGCATGGCCTCTACCGGCTCCAGCTGCTCCCGGACAGTCCGGGCCGCGTCCGGCGTAAAGGGCCGCACCCGCAGAGTGCAGGGAACTGAGGAGCGGTTTTCGATGGTGTACGCCACCGCCGCCGTGTTGGCCCCGTACTCCACGGCGCACCGCCGCCATCAGAATACTCTGGTCCCGCCGGGTGACGGAAAACGCCGCCGAGGCGGACATATACCCGCCCAGCCCGTTGGCCAGCAGCCAGCACCGCTCCTGGGCCCGCTCCAGGGTGGGGGAATCCTGTTTTCCGAAGATAAAGCGCATGGCGGTCTCCCTCCTATCGCTGTCCAAAAATCGCGGCGGTCATGGGGGCCAGGGGGGCGGTGCCGGAATACACCTCCGGCGACTGCCACCGGAAGCTGGACTCCCCGTCCGCCAGCAGCTCCCACTTGCCCTCCGGCAGCGGCAGCAGGACTGCCTCCTGCCGGACGCTGTACAGCAGAAACAGCCGCCCCTGACAGGTAAAGCAGATGGCCGCCGCCAGCCGGTTGGCCCGCAGGATAGCCGGGTCCAGCCGGTCATACTGCCGCCGGGGGTCCATGGTCAGCACCAGCTTATCCCACAGCGTCCAGTCGTCGTGGGAGGAGAGGTAGGTGATGGTCTGGGAGGGGGCCTTCACGGAAAACGGCCCCTCCGCCCCCGCCCAGCCCCGGACACAATGGGTCAGAATCCCGGTGTCCAGCCCGCCGCCGTTGACAAAGCCGGGCTCCGTCTCCCGGCCCACCTCGATGGGGGCCCTTCACCGCGTCCCGAGTGGCGTCGCAGAACGCGCCGGTCTCCCGGTCCAGCCGCTTCAGGCTCTCCTTCCCCGCCAGGCGGGTGCCGGGCCGGACGGCGGTGCCGGCGGCGGACCAGGGCTCGCCGAAGAGCAGCTTTTCGCCCTTTCCCCACCGCCGGTCCAGCTCCTGCCGGATCTCCTGCATCAATTTTACACCAAGCAGCCCCACAAGTCAAACCGAAATCCGTCCACATGGTACTCCTCCGCCCAGTACAGCACCGAGTCCAGGATGTACCGGGCGCACATGCTCCGCTCCGAGGCCATGTCGTTGCCGCAGCCGGAGCCGTTTGAGGGGCCCCCGTCCTCCCACTGGCGGTAGTAGTACCAGGGGGCGGTCCGCCACAGCCAGGAGTCCAGCAGGTAGGTGTGGTTGTAGACCACGTCCAGAATCACCCGGAAGCCGTTTTGGTGGAGGGACTGGATGGCCTCCTTCAGCTCCCGGATGCGCACCTCCCCCCGGCGGGGGTCCGTGGCGTAGGCCCCCTATGTACCAGGTGTTGGTGGTGAAGGGCACGCCGTAGAGGTGGCATACGAAACTCTAGAGAAACAGCAGCGGGATTGATTTTTGTCGGGGAATGCTTTATAATAAACCTGAAAATCCGGGGGACGGAGGTGCGTCTATGGCAACAATGGACGATATTGCCAGGCATCTGGGCGTGACAAAGGGGACGGTGTCCAAGGCGCTGAGCGGGGCGGCGGATGTCAGCGGGACCATGCGGAAATCCGTTCTGGAGGCTGCGGTGGAGCTGGGGTACTCCCGCATCCCCCGGACCGGCGCCAGCCGCCGGGTGTGCATCTTCATCCAGAACATGGACTGGGAAAAACCGGAGGACTTCGGCTGGGAGATCGTGACGGGCTTCCGGAAGCTGGCGGAGCCCGCCGGGTATCAGGTGGACATCGTCCCCCTGACGGAGCCGCTGCAGAAGGCGTCCCCCTATGACGAGTATATGCTGCTGCACGGCTACCAGGGGGCGCTGTTCCTGGGCCTGACGCTGCTGGACCCCTGGATGAAGGACTTCCAGACCTGCTCCACCCCCGCCGTGCTCTACGACAGCTGCGTGAAGTCCAACCCCGCCGTCACCCAGGTGGGCATTGACAACGACGAGGGGATGGACATGGCGGTGACCCGCCTGCTGGAGCTGGGCCACCGGAAGATCGGCTATCTCAGCAGCGCCCTGGGCGCGTACATCTATCAGGCCCGCCACGCCTCCTTCTTCCAGGCCCTGCGGAAAAACGGACTGCCCGCCCAGCGGGAGCTGGCTGGTTACGCCTTCCGGCTGGCGGAGTGCGTGGAAAAACACTTCCCCCGGCTGCTGGACCGGGGCTGCACGGCCATCATCTGCTCCCACGACCTGCTGGCCCATATGGTGCTGATCCACTGCCTGGAGCTGGGGATCGCCGTCCCCCGGCAGCTGAGCGTCATCGGGTTTGACGACCTGCCGCTGTGCCAGTACACCATTCCGCCCCTGTCCACCATCCGGCAGAACCGGACGGAGCTGGGCAAAAGCGCCTTCTACGCCCTCTCCAGCCAGATCGAGGGGACGCCCATCAGTACGCTGCTGCTGCACGCGGAGCTGATCGAGCGGCGGTCCGCAGGGCAGGCCCCGGATGCGGCGGCGACCTGAACAGAACAGGGAAAAGCCAGAAGAGGCTGCCCGGATAGGGGCGGCCTCTTCTGGCTGCGTGGTATTTTGCCGGGAATCTTACTGGTTGCATTACTTCTTCTGCAGATACTCGTCGATGGCCTTGGCGGCGGTCTTGCCCGCGCCCATGGCCAGGATGACCGTGGCTGCGCCGGTGACGGCGTCGCCGCCGGCATACACAGCTTCGCGGCTGGTCAGACCGTCCTCGTTGACGATGATGCCGCCCCGCTTGTTGATCTCCAGACCCTTGGTGGTGGACTTGATCAGCGGGTTGGGGCTGGTGCCCAGCGCCATGATCACGCAGTCCATCTCCATGTCAAACTCGCTGCCCTCTTTGGCGATGGGACGGCGGCGGCCGGAGGCGTCGGGCTCGCCCAGCTCCATCTCCACGCACTTCAGGCCGTTGACAGAGCCGTTCTTCGGGTCCCGCTTGTCCTCCGGATTGTTGTAGCCCAGGATCTCCACCGGATTGGTGAGGGTCTTGAAGATGATGCCCTCCTCCTTGGCGTGCTCCACCTCCTCCGCACGGGCGGGGAGCTCCGCCTCGCTGCGGCGGTAGACGATATGTACGTCCGCGCCCAGGCGCTTGGAGCAGCGGGCGGCGTCCATGGCCACGTTGCCGCCGCCGACCACCGCCACCTTCTTGCCCTGCAGGGGCATGATGGGCGTGTCGGAGCCGTCCTTGTACGCCTTCATCAGGTTGATGCGGGTGAGGAACTCGTTGGCGGAGTACACGCCCTTCAGGTTCTCGCCGGGGATGTGCATGAACATGGGCAGGCCCGCGCCGGAGCCGATGAACACCGCCTCGAACTTGAACTCCTCCATCAGCTCGTCGATGGTGATGGAGCGGCCAATGACGGCGTTGGTCTCAATCTTTACGCCCAGCTCCTTCAGCCCGTCCACTTCCTTCTGCACGATGCTCTTGGGCAGACGGAACTCAGGGATGCCGTACACCAGCACGCCGCCCGCCAGATGCAGGGCCTCGTACACCGTGACCTCGTACCCCTTCCGGGCCAGGTCGCCGGCGCAGGTCAGGCCGGAGGGACCGGAGCCGATGACCGCCACCTTGTGGCCGTTGGACGCGGGGGCGACGGCCTTTTCCGTGGCGTTGGCGTTGTGCCAGTCGGCCACGAAGCGCTCCAGGCGGCCAATGCCCACCGGCTCGCCCTTGGCGCCGCGCACGCACTTTGACTCGCACTGGCTCTCCTGGGGGCAGACGCGGCCGCAGACGGCGGGCAGGGCGCTGTCCTGGGAGATGATCTGATAGGCGGCCTCGAAGTCGCCCTCAGCAACCTTTGCAATGAACTCGGGGATCTTGATCTGGACCGGGCAGCCGGACACGCAGGGCATTTTCTTGCAGTGGAGGCAGCGCTGCGCCTCGTCGATCGCCTGCTCCTTCGTATAGCCCAGGGCCACCTCCTCAAAGTTGCCCGCGCGGACGACGGGGTCCTGATGGGGCATGGGGTTCTTCTTAGGATTCATATTCGGCATGTCACTTTACCTCCTGCTTGAACAGATTGCAAGCCTCGTCCCTGGCGTGGAGCTCGAAGTCCCGGTACATCGCGCCCCGGGCCATGGCCTCGTCAAAGTCCACGAGATGGCCGTCGAACTCCGGGCCGTCCACGCAGGCGAACTTGGTCTCGCCGCCCACGGTCAGCCGGCAGCCGCCGCACATGCCGGTGCCGTCGATCATGATGGGGTTCATGCTGACCACGGTGGGGATGCCGTACTCCTTGGTCAGGGCGCAGACGAATTTCATCATGATGACCGGGCCGATGGCGATGACCTTGTCGTACTTCGCGCCGGAGTCGATCTGCTCCTTGAGCAGGTCGGTGACCAGGGCCTTCTTGCCGTAGGAGCCGTCGTCGGTGCCGATGATGAGATTGGTGCTGGCGGCCTCGAACTCCTCCTTGAGGATGATGAGGTCCTTGTTGCGGAAGCCCACGATCAGGTCCACGTGGCAGCCCACGTCGTGGAGCTTTTTCGCCACGGGGTAGGCGATGGCCGTGCCCACGCCGCCGCCGATGACCGCCACCCGCTTGAGGCCCTCGGTCTCCGTGGCCCGGCCCAGGGGGCCGACGAAGTCCTGGATATACTCGCCCTCCTCCTTGTGGTTGAGCTTTTCCGTGGTGCCGCCCACGATCTGGAAGATGATGGTGACAGTGCCCGCCTCGCGGTCATAGGCCGCGATGGTCAGGGGGATGCGTTCGCCGCCGGCGTCCACCCGCAGGATGATGAACTGACCGGGTTCGGCTTTCCTGGCCACCAGGGGAGCTTCGATCTCCATCAAGGTGACCGTAGGATTGAGTACCCGCTTTTTGATGATCCGATACATAGTGTTTCCTCTTTCCACTTGATTTCGGTTGCTTGATGCTGTGTGCATCTGCGCGCACAGCTTGATTTTAGCACAGCCTGGCCCCCGCGTCAATTGCGATGGGTTCATTTGCGGAAATTTTGTATAAAATGCGGATAGACCCCCCTCTCCGCCGCGCCATGTCCTTCTGAAGGGGGAGTTGTCAGCCGTAGAGGGTGGGTTCCTTCCTGGGGTTTTGTGCCGGAAATGCTTGACAACTGTGGGGGAATACTTATAATAAACATATGGACAGAATATCATTTGAATGGGACGAGACCAAGAACCGCATTAACCAGCGCAAGCACGGGTTAGCATTTGAAGAAGCCATGACGGTATTCTATGACGAATACGCAATCTTGTTCGATGACCCGGATCATTCAACGGATGATGAAGACAGGTTTTTAATCATCGGAATGACAAGGAAAGAGCTGATTTGCATTGTCAGCCATTGCTACAGGGGTGCGGAAGGCAGAGTCAGGATAATTTCGGCAAGAAAAGCAACCAAAGATGAGAGGAGTATCTATATTGCAGAATTGTGAGGTGACAATATGAGAGATGAATATGACATTAAAAAGCTGAATCCAAGAAAAAACCCATATGCCAGCATGCTGAACCGTCAAATCACCATCAGCATTGACCGCAGCACCGCTGACTACTTTGAGGCGCAGTCCGAAACCGCCGGGATTCCCTGCCAAACTCTGATCAACATGTGCTTGCGGGACTGCGCCGTCAACAACCGGATCTTAGCTCTGTTGCAGCAGACTCCAGAAACAGGGCCGCTGCGGATGTAGGTCTGACATTTCTGCGGCTGTCACCCCAACTGACGCCGTCGAGGAAAGGAAGTAACCGCGCTCTTTGGCTGGAGAGGGTGGTTGCTTCTTTTCTTCCCTGCTGAGTTTTTCCAGCCCTGCGGGCAAAAGTAATGCTTGCCATTATTGGAAAAATATCTTATAATAGGCATAGAATTCGGCGCGGCCGGACGCTCGCCCTCTGCCGGGGCGGCCCTGGACCGGCCGCATACTGTCCATATCTTTTTTTTGGAAGGAGATTTCTAGCATGAAGAAACGTTTGACGGCATGGCTGCTGGTGCTCTGCATGGCCCTGTCCCTCTTGCCGGGGACGGCGTTTGCAGCGGAAGGCGGCGGGGATGATGGGGAAATCACCATCTATTATGACCTCAATGATGGTGGCAAATCCCCCTACCTGTTGGAGATGAAAACTACTCCCGGTCAGGAGCCGCCTATTAATCCCGGTGCGGTTTGGCAGGGGCGTCCCTTTGCTGGCTGGGCGGGTGACCGGGCCGGTTCCAAAGCCGCTGATATCAGCGACGGCGCGGTTCTCTATGCCCAGTGGCAGAGCGGGTATGAAGTCTTGATTGCCATAAATGCAGGCAACGACAGTAGCCCCACTCCCCCAGACGGCGCATATACACCATATACCACAGATAACAACGGCAAGTTGAAGGAGAAAGACCTTGCCAAAATCGATGAAAGCATTGCAAATTTTGAGAACAAGAATACCTATACATTTGAGGGCTGGTATGTAGCGGAAGAAAAGGGAGAGTACGAAAAAGACGATCTGTTTACAAAGGCTCTTACCACGGATACCGTGATACCTATCAATGGTCTTAAACTGTATGGTAAGTGGGAGGCTATTTATCAGATCAGTTTTGACTATGGCACAGGCAGTGGACAATCAAATCCGCCGATAAGGACAGCAAAAGGGGGCGTTTTGAGCTCCATGCCTAAGACGCCCGCTTATAAAGATGACGGATATGATTTTGAGGCTTGGTACATCCTAGAACCCGCTGATAAAGAACTTTCTGGAGCAGATTTTATCACGGTGGGTCAACTTGGAGTCCCAGACGCCGCCTCTGGTGACTATCCTAGAGGTGTTAGGATTGCACACGAAGACCTGAGCAAATTTTCTTTTACGGAAATTGCGAAAGAGCTGGGCAGTCCAATTACGTTGGTAGCAAACTGGCAGCTCCCCGCAGGCATTGTCTTCCTTGCTAACGGCGGTCATTTCGGAAGTGATATAAACGACTTTAAAAGGGTTATAAAAACAGATGATGATGGATATTGTATAAAGTTGCCTGATACTGACCCTGAACGACTTGGTTTTGCATTTATTGGATGGTATCCTACTGATAATGTTACAACGGAGGACTTGACTACAAAAGTTAAGATAGGGGATCACTTTGATAAGCCGACCACAGTCTATGCTGGATGGGAACAGCTCTTAAAAATCACAATTGACTATGGTGTTGGTGATAAAGACCCTGTAGATCTCTATATCAAAAAAAACACTCAGCTTGATCCTGATGATTACAAAAAATATTTGGAAGAGGTAATGACGCCAGGAGCAATACCCGGTTGGACAATCCTGCCTGAGTGGGAGGTGGAAGAGAATAGCTCCACTACAAAAATGGAAATTGATGCGATCAAAGGGTACACTTTTAAAAGTGATGCCACCATCAGGGCAAATAAAAAAGAAGGCTATCCAATTACATTTAAGATGCCGGATGGAACGGATGTAGTTAAATACACCAAATCGACCGGATATCTACTTACTAATAAGGCAACAGCAGAGCCGGACAGAGATCAAGAGCCTGCAGATCCTGCTTTCTCCGATACCAAGGGAACATTTGCCGGCTGGTCTACTAGTGAAACAGGGGGCAGCATACTGAAACCGGTGACTTTCGGTAATGCACCGCACTATGGCCCGTTTACCGGTCCACAGACGCTATATCCTCAGTGGGGACCGCCCTATAAAATTGTGTTTGATTCGAATTCTGGGGGCAATATTACTGAAGATATTAGAACCGATAATCAAGGTAAAATCCCCTATGCAAAGTTACCAACGCCTACATCGCCGACAAGTGGACAATATGCAGGCTATGTGTTTGCAGGCTGGTACTTAGACGCAAATTTAACTAATGGTCCTGTAAGCATTACTACGCCTGCCTGTACCGAACCCCCTACGCTTTACGCGAAGTGGGTTGAGAAAATCACACAATATGATATTGTGTACTACCTGCCGGATGGCACAGAGTATACCCCGACAATAGCGGAACAGCGCAAGACAAAAGAGGACGGGACATACCCTCCACTTCCAACCCCACCTGTGGCGGCTGGTACTACTTTTGGAGGCTGGTATACGGAGCAGAACGGCGGAACAAGGATTGAGTCTAACGCTACTGTAGATCCTAAGCACGCTCTTGGAAGTAGAATTTATCTTTATTGCCGCTTAGGAGGATCGTCACGTATCAACGCCCCGCAGAAGGTTCCGGCCAATAAACCCTCCTCCGTTGCCGCAGCAAATCCCTCTGCGAATGCGCCAACGGTGACTGCGTTGGCGGCGCCTCCTTACGAGATTACATTCAACTACAATTTTACATCCAGCCCAACGGCACTAAAGCAGGATACAAATGCCAGCGGCAAACTGGACACATTGCCGGAAATCCCTGAGGAAGCTAAACGTGATGGTTACAACTTTGTCGGCTGGTTCACGGAGCCTGTTGACGGAACCCCCATCACGACAAGCACCCCGTTTATTGAGCCGACAGAAGTTTACGCCCATTGGGAGCAGACCGTCAAATTCTACTCCACTAACGGTCACTTTTCTGACAATGCGCCTGTAAAACAGGCTACAACAGTGAAGGGCAAACTGCTGGCAAAAGATCGGCCTGAGGATCCCACCCGTGATGGATACAAGTTTGTAGGCTGGTATACAGAGAGAGAGGGTAAGGGCCAGAAAATTGATTGGACATCAAATGACCCGGAATTTCTGGCACCAGACTCGCTGTATGCCCATTGGGAGTTGGTTCGCTACGCAGTTACCTTTGATGACAGGATAGACGGCAATACAGACTATGTGGCATATACGGACGAAGATGGCCGTGTCACGCTTCCTGCAGCCCCCAGCCGTCCCGGCCATACATTTGAAGGATGGTATACTGCGGCAGATGGCGGCAATGAGGTTACTGTTGCAACAGTCTTTGACCGGGATACTGTCGTTTACGCCCACTGGAAAAAGGATATTGAGATTACCTTTGACCATAACGGCGGTGTTGGTGGGCCCCAAGTTATAAAAGTGGAAAATGGACAGCTGAAGGAACAGCCTGAAAAGCCCAAGCGCGCAGGATACAAATTTACGAATTGGTACTCTGCACCGTCTGGCGGCACGGTGTTTGTTGATAACAATCTTACGGCGGACGCCACCTATTACGCCAATTGGAAAGAGGCCACATGGACGGTTACATGGGATGTAAACGCTGGTGGTGATGCAACTAATCCTTCAAAGGTAGATCCATCTGAAACAGTTAACGGCTACATCCCCAAACTTCCCCAGCTTACCCGTAAAGGTTATCGGTTTAAAGGCTGGGCTGTTGGCGACGGATACACGGGTGGGAACCTTAATAAAGGCGACACAGTTACCACCACCACGCCTATTTATGCAGATATAACATTAGAAGCTGTCTGGGATAGCCTGACAAATCCGACCCCGCCGACGAACCCCGTGATTACCTTCATCGTAGACATCGCACCTGTCCCGGACGACGCGGCCCACTTCACGCTGGAGACTAACAGCAGCCACCAGCTTGAGCAGCTGCCCAAACTGGTGCAAATCGGCGAAGGCACAGGGTGGTCTCTGACCAAAGGCGGCGCTACCAGCGTTACCGAGGCAGAGGTCTACAATTCCAGCACAAACCTCTATGTCAGCGTTACCCAGACCCACCTCATCACCTTCGACTGGAACAATGCCAAGGACGGCGGCACTTCCGCCACCACTACCGTCAGAACCAACACCGAAGGTCAGATTGACGCGGACAAGTGGCCTGATGATTTGGCGAAGGACAAGAACCCCGGTTATCAGTTTGCAGGCTGGTTCACCGAGGCCGATGGCGGCACTCCAGTCCCCAAGCTGACAAAGTTCACCGAACCCACCACCATCTATGCCCACTGGAAGGGTCCCTTCACGATCACCTTTGACGCCAACGGCGGTGAATTCCCGGACGGCACGACCACCAAAGGCGTAGAGACGGACGACGACGGCAATCTGGACCCGCTGGAGGTTGCGGAGAAGGTTCCCACCCCCACCCGTGAGGGCTACACCAAGTTCGGCGGCTGGTCACTGACCAAGGACGGCACCGAGGCCGTGGAGCCGGACGCCCAGCCCTACACCGGCGCGGCCACGCTGTACGCCATCTGGGGCCCGCCCTATGCCATTGCGTACGACGCCATGGGCGGTGAGGTCACCCCCACTGAGGAGCAGAAGCTGTCCACAGAGGACGGCAAATTCCCCGAACTGCCCGTGCCCACCCATCCCCGCGACTCCTTCGGCGGCTGGTATACCACCAAGGATTACCAGGAGGGCACCCTTGTCTCGGCAGGCGGCGACTGCCCCGGCGCGGTGACGCTGTACGCCAAGTGGACCCGCGAGCCGCCCTATACCATCACCTTTGAGGCCAATAATGCGGACGCCACCATGGAGGACCCGGCCAGCGGCCAGCCCGTGGCGACCATCACCCTGAAAACGGACGACAAGGGCGTGCTGATGCAGGCCCCGCCGGAGCCCACGCTCCGGGGCGGCAAGTTCCAGGGCTGGTACACCAAGGCGGAGGAGGGCGCCGGCGAGCTGATCTCCGACGCCGCCACCCGGACGTACACGGACGACATGACCCTGTATGCCCATTGGGAAACGCGGGAATTCACGATCACCTTTGACTTCAACCTGGGGGCGATCATGAGCAACCCCCTCACCATCACCACGTTCACCACCACGAAGGGCAAATCCCTCACCTTCCTGCCCGACACGCTGCCCCAGGCGGCCTCCGGCAACTACAAGATCAAGGGCTGGTACAGGGTCCAGAACCCCGTGGAGGGCAAGGACCAGCCGGTGACCACCAGCAGCACCTTTGACCGGGATACGACGCTGTACGCCCAGTGGGAGCTGGCCGCCGACCTGCCGATCACGTTCAAATACCCCAACGTCACGTTCCTGGACGCGGAGAACGGCAACGCCCTGGTGACGCTGGAGGTAGACAAGGACTACAAGATGTCCTCCGTTCCTCCGGGACCGTACAAGGAGGGCCAGACCTTCAGCGGCTGGTTCTACCGTGAACCGGACCGGCCCGACGGCGAGGAGAAGCAGTTCACCAAGGACACAGAGGTCACCGGCAGCCTGCGGGTCTATCCCAAGTACGTCGGCGCGGGCTTCACCATCACCTTTGAGCCCGGCGAGGAGAGCGAGCTGGAGCCCATCAAGGTCAAGACCACCTCAGAGGGCCGCATCCCCGACGGCGAGATGCCCAGCCCCACCTGGGAGGGCCACACCTTCACCGGCTGGTTCACCGCGGCGGAGGGCGGCACAAAGATCAACC
>Ga0073906_1003364_pt1 | contig 18286 bp, 16 predicted proteins | sample Inofromicrocosms_FD_65485 | JGI IMG/M metagenome (GOLD analysis project Ga0073906, IMG submission 65485) | Mouse cecum microbial communities from Vienna, Austria - Inoculum for glucosamine and mucus D2O microcosms | ecosystem: Host-associated > Mammals > Digestive system > Large intestine >... | reverse complement strand
TTGACAATGGTTACGGCGCAGGCTATATTGCCACCCAGATCAATCGGCTGGCAGTGAAAGGAGAATGAAAAAAATGGGAAGTACATTATATCTGGAATGTTCGTCCGGCATCAGCGGGGACATGACGGTTGCCGCGCTGCTGGACCTTGGCGCGGATCAGGAGGTTATGAAAAAAGCGATTGCGAGCCTTCCTGTAGAAGGATTTTCAATCGAAGTCAGCCGGGTAAAAAAATCCGGGCTGGACGCCTGCGATTTCCTGGTACGGCTGGACGAAGAGCATGAGAACCATGACCATGATATGGAATATCTGCATGGGGAGGGAGGACATGTGCACAGCCACTTACATCACCATAACGATGCGGAAAACCATGAACATTCTCATGAAGGCATACACAGCCATTCACATTTTCATGATCCGGCGGAGACACATGCTCACGGCGATGCAGCCGGCCATCACAGCCACCCACATATCCACCGCGGCTTAAATGATATACTGGAAATCATCAGCCAGGCGGATCTCAGCAGCAGGGCAAGAGCTCTGGCAGTCCGTATCTTTACCATCCTTGCGGAGGCAGAGGCGAAAGCCCACGGTGTTCCTTTGGATCGGGTGCATTTCCATGAAGTGGGCGCGGTGGATTCCATTGTGGATATTGTTGCGGCCGCTGTGTGTCTGGACAATCTGGACATCACGGAGGCGGTCATCCCCAGGATTTACGAAGGGCGGGGCTTTGTACGCTGCCAGCACGGCGTGATTCCGGTGCCGGTGCCGGCGGTGGTCCATATCGCGCAGGCCAGTCAGCTTCCTCTGCACCTGACCGAGACGGAGGGCGAACTGGTAACGCCTACCGGGGCGGCCATCGCGGCGGCGATCCGGACAGCACAGCAGCTGCCGGAGTCATTTGTAATAAAAAAGACCGGGATCGGCGCGGGAAAACGTACCTACGACAGACCCAGCCTGCTCCGCGCGATGCTGATCGAAAGCGCGGAAAAATCTGCGGACGCGGGAACGGATGGTCAAAAAAGCCAGAAGGAAGCCTGCATACCAAAAGATGTGGTTTACCGTCTGGAAACGAACATTGACGACTGCACCGGCGAAGCTCTCGGATATGTCATGGAACGCCTCTTTGACGCAGGGGCGAGGGATGTACATTACACGCCTGTTTATATGAAGAAAAACCGCCCGGCATATCAGCTCAATGTAATCTGTGACCGGGAAACTGTGCCGGAGATGGAGACGATCATTTTCCGGGAAACCACGACCATCGGCATTCGGAAAATGGAGATGGAGCGGACCGTGCTGGAACGGTCTGCGGGAAAGATCACTACATCATTGGGAGAGGCAGAGGTCAAGGTCTGCATCCTGCCGGACGGAGCGAGACGCGGCTACCCGGAATATGCTTCGGTAGAACGTCTGGCAAAAAAGAACGGTATCAGTTTTCGGGATGCATTTGAAATCATAAAAAGAGAAGCGCAGGAACAATATCAATGACAGAATACGAAGAGAAAAAGATCAGGCTCAAAGACCAGATACAGGCTTATGCAGAAGAAGGCTGTATCGTGGCATTTTCCGGCGGCGTGGATAGCAGCCTGCTGTTAAAGCTTGTATGTGAGGCGGCAGGAAAGTCCGGCAGAATCTATGCGGTGACAATGCAGACCCGCCTTCATCCGGTCTGTGAGATTGAACATGCAAAAAAAGTGGCGGAAGAGATTGGGGCCTCCCATCTGGTCATCCCGGTGGATGAACTGGAGGAAGCAGGAATCCGCCAGAACCCGCCGGACAGATGTTACCTCTGCAAGAAGAATCTGTTTACAAAGATACTGCAAAAAGCCGAAGAACTGGGGATCCAAAATATCCTGGAAGGGACCAATGAGGACGACCTCCATGTCTATCGTCCGGGATTAAAAGCAATCCGGGAGCTGGGAGTGATCAGCCCTTTGGCTGAGGCCGGTTTTACGAAAGAAGATGTACGCCGTCTGGCAGAAGAATACGGCCTGTCCGTTTCGGACCGGCCTGCCGCGCCCTGCCTGGCGACCAGATTTCCATATGGAGCAGCCCTTTCTTACGAAGAGATACAGAAGGTGGAACAGGGAGAGGCCTATTTGAAAGGCTTCGGACTATATAACGTCAGACTTCGGATCCACGGCGAGATTGCGAGAATTGAGGTGGATACCGGAGAATTTCCTGTTTTACTCCAATACCGTTCCCAGATTATCAATTATATCAGGCATTTGGGATATCCATATATCACTCTGGATCTGGAAGGTTTCCGCTCCGGCAGTATGGATGTTGGGATTCCCACATGATAAAGGAATTCACCAATGAACAAACGAACCATTTCCATCATACATGAGCTCTGCGCCCCGGAAAAGCCCATCAGCATTTCCGGGCTTGCAGGGCAGTTCGGCGTATCCCAGAGGACAATACGCAATGATCTGAATACGATCAATGATATTTTAAATGAAAACGAACTTTTGAAACTGAAGCTGAAAAGCGGAGGCCAGATCATACGAGATCCTTCATTTGACCAGATCCTTTCCTTCGTTTCAGATGGGGATTTTTACGCCTACAAGCTGTCCAAAGGGGAACGGATCCGGATTGCGTCTGTTTTGCTGGTCACTTCGTCGGAATATACCACATTGTCTGCAATCGCCGATACCCTGTTCGTGAGCCGGGCGACCGTGATCAATGACCTGGAAGAGATCAAGACATGCGTAAAAGAAGGCGGCCTGGAGGTAGTGTCCCATCCGAGCCGGGGCTTGCGCGTACAGGGGACGGAGAGTGACAAAAGAGTCTTTTTGCTGAAAGCCGCGGATTCCGGTCAGAGTATGGCTGAGCAGGAGCTTATGACCGGGCAGATCCATGTACCCGAGGAAACCCGAACCATGCTCCAGAAGATCATCACGGAGCAGGAGCACATTCACAAATGCTACCTGACGGACGATTCTTTCCAAAAGGTACAGCTTTATCTGGAAATTATGATCAACCGGAACCTGGCGGGAGAATATATGGAGGTACGCAGAAAAAATGTCAGCGGCAAGCACCAGATGGCACAGGATATCCTGGAGCTGATCTCACAATACTGTCATTTCCGTACAACAGAGGATGAGATACAGTTTTTCAGCGAGCTGCTTTCCATGGCCAGGTACACCCGGCAGAGAACCGGCGAGGGGGATGCAGTAAAGCTGCAGTTTATCACCCGGCAGTTTATCTGGCAGATTTCAGAGGAGCTGCGGGTCAACCTGAACGGAGATTATGATTTTTTTGAAAATCTGTCCGCGCATCTGGAATCCGTATATTCCGCCGCTTCTCCGGTCTATCCGGACAATCCGATCATTGAGGAGATCTTAGAGGAAAATGCGGAGGTGGCTGCCGCGGTCCGGACAAAACTGCCGATCCTCCAGCAGTATACCGGCGAGCCCATTGAAGAGATTGAACTGGGGTACATTACGGTCCACGTATGCGCCGCTCTGGAACGAAAAAAGAACAAGGAGATCGCGTTTCATGTGATCGTGGCCTGCCATGCGGGAATCGGAACGTCTCAGCTTCTGCTGGAAAGGCTGAAAAAGCATTTTAATTTCCAGATCGTGGATATCATTTCCGTCCATGAAGCGAAAAACATGGATCCCGGAAAGGCGGATTTTATTATTTCCACGGTTCCGCTGGAAGGCTGCGGCCTGGATCATGTGATTGTCTCTCCGCTGTTAAACGACGAAGATTATATCCGGGTGGGCAATAAGATCGACAGCCTGCGGGACAGCCGGAATCTCCCTGTCCGCGGAGAGGAGCATGAGATCACGGCTAAGGGCCTTCTGGAAAAGTTGGATCCGGTCATTCGGGAATCGGTTCCCGATGCCGCTCCGGAGCTGATCCGGAAAATCCGGAAGATCGTGGGAGAATATTTTAATCAGACCATGGACACGGAATCGGAAGCCGAGCCGCCGTATCTCCATGAACTGCTGCCGCACACCCGAATCATGCTTGATGTGGAATGCGGAGACTGGAAGGAGGCAGTGCGCAGATCCGGAGAAATCCTGCTGGATATGGGATACATTGAGGCGCGCTACATTGATGCCATGATCACTAACATTGAAGAAAACGGTCCCTACATCGTCCTGTCTCCCGGATTCGCGGTTCCCCACGAAGGGGTGGAGCAGGGCAGCATCCGAGTCGGCATGAGCCTGATCCGCCTGAAAGATCCGGTGCCCTTCGGCGTGGAGGAACTGGATCCGGTGGAATTTGTCTGCTGCCTGAGCGCGGTTGACCACAAGACCCATCTGCGGGCGTTTTTCAATCTGGTCAATCTGCTCAGAGACGAGAACTTTAAGCAGAGCCTCCACCAATGCAGGACGCCGGAAGAGGCGGCGGGGATCATCGAAAAATATGAATATGAGACTGCAGAATGAAATAGTGTAAGATTGTAGAGGCTATTGGAAAACGACATTCGTAATATATTATAGGAATGCGATCGTTTTCAATAGCCTTTATTTAATAAAACGACGCAGGTATATTTTTGCAGATATAGATGTTATTATGAATAATATTCTACCCTTTTCCTGATTTTCCAAAAGATACCAGACAAACTTTTTGTTATTTAGAAAAAAAGTCTTTACTAATTACAAAATGTATGATATTATGATTTCAGGATAAAAGAAAACAATACAAATGAAGAATAGGAGAATTTTATGAAAACAATACAGGATGAAATTATTTTGTTTAAACAGTTGTTGGATATGCTCGAAAAACAACTTGGAAATAACACAGAAGTTGTATTGCTGGACTTAACAAAAGAATATGGCAGTATGATTGTAGACATAAGAAATGGACACATTACAGGGCGTAAAATTGGCGGTACGGGAAGTAATATGGGGCTTGAAGTCCTTGCGGGTACTGTAAAAAACGGCAATAGATATAATTACATTACAAAGTCAAAAGATAATAAAATATTACGTTCCTCAACGCTTTATATCAGAGATGATGAAGAAAACGTAATTGGTTGTCTTTGTATAAATACGGATATTACAGAATCTGTCAAATTCGAAGCATTTCTGAAAGAGTTTAATCAATATAATTTTGATTCAGGTGAGTTGGAGAGTCCGGAGATATTTGCACAGGATGTAAACCAGGTTTTAGAATTTCTAATTCAAGAAGGGCAAAAATTAGTGGGGAAACCTGCAGCAGTTATGTCAAAGAATGAGAAAATACAGTTTTTGAAATACTTAAATGATAAAGGCGCTTTTTTGATTACAAAGTCAGGCGAGAAAATACAGGAGATCATGGGAATATCAAAATATACAATGTATAATTATCTTGATATGATTAAAAAAGGAGATTTAGAGGAATAAAATTACTTACATATTAGAAAATTATATATTCTGCAGAATATAAATATAAAAAAACTATGAATGAAAATACTTATTGGCCGATAAATATTTGATTTTTTCGGAGAAAGGGGGATTTTGCACTTTTTTATTGTATACAGTATACAATATTAGAGATTAAATAGATATTATTAAAATACTTTCGTAAATAGACAGATTAGTAACAAAGTACGAGGAGGAAGACTATGAAGAAAAAAATAATTGCTGCATTATTATGTATTTGTATGGCTGTAGGTATCATGGCTGGGTGTAAAAAAGATGATTCGTCAGAAAAAATTTCAAAAGAAGAGCCGACACAGGAAAGAGAAGATAATAACAGCAGTGAAGAAGGGACGGAGCTGACAGGAGAGGGTAAAAAAATTGGGATTACGATTAATGGCCTTGATTCACGAGCGGCAGCTAAAATTTTTGAAAAATCGCAGGAAATGGCAAAGGCGCTTGGATTCGAGGTGATGGCAAACAATGCAAATGGAACGATCGGAATGGCGGACGATATCGAGAATTTTACAGAGGCCGGTTGTGATGTAATAGCCATGATCAACGCAGACGCATCTACAGTTACAAGTGCAGTAAAAGAGGCTTCCGATAAAGGGGTAAAGATTATATCAAATGAATCGGGTTATATGGAAGGTGTTTCTACTTTGATTGGTATGGATAACTATTCGGTTGGCGCGCAAATGGCTCAAGATATACTTTCTTCGATTGGCTATTCAGGAAAGATAGTTACAACAGGTCATAATGAGCAACCGTCTGTTCGGGCTCATTACAAAATATATGACCTTATTATTCAAGAATATGCAAATATCGAAAAAGTAGGGACTGTCTATACAACATATCCAGGAACAACGGAAGTAACCTACAATGGATTATCAGCTTTGTTTGCAGAACATCCGGATATAAAGGCTGTTATGAATTCACAAGACCTGGAAGCATTAGGGGTAATACAGGTTACAAAAGAGCTTGGCATTTATCCAGATGTTAAGTGCAGCGGTTTAGATGGAGAATTAGATGTACTCTATGACATTAAAAATGGCGGGGCCGTAGTATCTACATACGCTTTTGATTCGAATGCGATTGCAGAGATTATTGTGAATTCAGCATTAAAGTTGGCAAACGGCCAAGATGTACCTTCTTTCCAAGAGTCTCCGTATTCAAAAATAACAAAAGAAAATGTCGATCAGTTTATAGCGGAAATTGAGGCGGAGGAATCAAAATAATAATTGATCTGCAAACAGATTGGGAAGGGAAATTTGTAATCTCCTAACCTGTTTGCGAAAAAGGGGCTGGATACATGGATAACAAATATGCAGTTGAAATGAAAGAGGTCAAAAAAAGCTTTGGTGGAATATATGCGTTGAAAAATGTGAATTTTAGGGTGCAATGTGGAGAATGCCATGGTCTGATTGGTGAAAATGGTGCTGGAAAGTCAACGATGATGAAAATTCTTGGTGGCATAATACATAAAGATGGCGGTAATGTTTTTATTCATGGTGAAGAAAACCCGATTAAGGATCGACAGTCATCTGAGAAAGCCGGAATTGCATTTGTACCTCAAGAATTGGATTTTATATCCAGTTTTACAGTCGCAGAAAATATTTTCCTCGGTCTGGAGCCGGTTAATCTGGGACTGGTAAACCGAAAGAAAATGCTTGATAAAACAAAAGAATTTTTGCGGGAACTACAGATTGAACTGGATCCAAATACATTGGCGAAAGACTTGAATGTTTCCCAGCAGCAGATGATGGTAATAGCAAGAATTCTGGCCAGAGATGCAAGAATTATCATTATGGACGAGCCGACGGCAAGGCTTGGTCATGCCGAGATTCGGCATCTGTTGGGATATATAAAACAGTTAAGTGCCAGGGGAAAGACGATTATATTTATTTCACACCATCTTGATGAAATTATGGAAATCTGTGACAGTGTTACGGTTTTAAGAGACGGGGTTACCATTATGACTTCTCCAATTAGCGAAGTGTCCCAGGAGCTTTTAGTCAGACAAATGGTAGATAGAGAAATTGAAGAAGGCTTTAAGGAAAAGACAGGACATGAAATCGGAGATATCTTGTTGAAGGTAGAACATCTTTTCAGACATAATCAGCTTTTTGACATTTCATTTGAAGCCAGAAAAGGAGAAGTAGTAGGTTTTTTCGGACTGGTAGGCTCAGGGCGCACAGAAGCAATACGTGCAATGCTCGGAGTAGATAAATGTGATCATGCAGAAATTACACTTGGTGGTGAAAAGAAAAGATTCAGGCGTTATAAAGATGCTATAAACGAAGGGATTGTGCTTGTACCGGAAGAAAGGCGAAAACAGGGGCTGATTCTGAATAATTCAGTAGAAGACAATATTACACTCGGACAATTACATCGTTTTACAAAATTTGGATTTTTGAATCCGTCATTAGAAAAAAGGACAGTGGACTATTCATCAAACGAAATGGATATTGTATGTCGATCTTCCAAGCAAAAGGTAAAAGAGCTTAGCGGCGGTAATCAGCAGAAGGTGGTATTGGCCAAATATATCGAACTTGATGTAAAAGTATTTATTTTGGACGAACCAACCCGTGGAATTGATATTGGTGCAAAGGAACAGATTTATCAGGTGATAGAGAAGCTTGCGCGGAAAAATATGGCAGTGATCGTTATATCATCCGAGCTTCCCGAACTTCAGAGACTATGTGATTCTGTTTACGTAATGAAAGAGGGGCACATTACAAAGCGATTTGAAAGGGAAGAGTTAAAAGACGCTGAAAAAATACTTCAATATGCCCTTACAAATTGATGAGGTGGAATGATGATATATAAGATGAAAAATAAAGTTGAAGTATCGAAAACGAAACAATACGGGATATTATTAAAACGTTATGGCACAATTCTGGGATATGTGCTTATATGCCTGGTATTTACGCTGGCTACGGAAAAATTTCTGACATTCAGTAATATCATAACTATTTTACGGCAGATAGTCCCTCTTTCTGTTTTGAGTTTGGGGCTGACATTTGTCATGGTTGTGAAAAAGAGTGATTTATCCATTGGATATGCAACCAGTATTCTTGGAATTGTTGTCGGTGCATCTATGAAAGATTTTGGATTGACGGTTGGATTTGCAGTAATTGTTACGCTATTATGCGGAGCATTGATTGGCCTTGCAAATGGCCTTGCGGTTGCATATATAGGCGTGCCGGATTTTATTGCGACACTTGGAATAGGTTATCTTCTTTCAGGATTAAATCAGGCTTATACAAAAGGGTATTCATTATCGGGATTTCCTACGGCATTTGATTTGTTTGGGATTCAGAGAATAGGAGGAGTTATTCCAGTTTCTTTAGTGATTTTGTTTTTAGTATTTCTTATCCTGCAGATTATTATTTCTAAAACAAAATTCGGAAGGTATGTTTATGCCATAGGAGATAATGCAGAAGCTACTATGATGTCTGGTATCAACATAAAATTCAATATTTTAAGATCTTATATTTTCAGCGGAATTGGAGCCGGGATTGCGGCAGTTATATTAGTTTCTAAATTAGGACAGGCTAATCCCACAGCAGGAGAAGCATATCTGTTGGATGCTATGGCGGCGGTATATCTTGGAGCTACAGTATTTAAAGATGGAGAACCTAATTTACCAGGGACATTCCTGGGAGCTTTGATTATTGGAACAGTCTCTAATGGGCTGACTCTGATGAGTATGCCGTATTATATCAAAGATATTGCAACAGGAATCATTATTATTGTAGCCGTAACAGTAACAGCAATTCAGAAAATGAAAAAATAGGGGGTGCGTAAAATAATGACGGAAAATGAGAAAAAAGTATTGGCACTTATTGATGAAAATGAGATTGTGGAATTTATGAAAACATTAATCAATGTACGCAGTGATTATCCGAAAAGTGATACCAGGCAGATCAGTGAAATATGCTTGGAGAAATTCAGAGAGTATCATATGGATTGTGAGCTCGCAATCCCCCCTGAAACAGTGAAAAATCCGAAAGATAATCATCCATCTTGCTGGTATCCGAGTGTAATTGCAAAGATTCCAGGGCAAGAAGAGGGACCGGTGCTATTGCTAAACGCACATATGGATACTGTATCGGCAGGAAATCCATCCGAATGGGAGACAGATCCATTTCAGGCTTATTACAGGAATGGGAATATATATGGGAGAGGGGCAGGAGATGATAAAGGATCGGTTTGTGCTCAGATCATGGCTGCAACAATCATTAAGAGGTCAGGCATTCCACTAAAAGGAACTCTACTTATTAATCCTGTTTCGGACGAAGAGGCGAATAGCTGCCGGGGGGCAAAGTGGCTTCGGGATTCCGAGGCATTTAAGCCAGATATGGCAATCATTGGAGAGCAGACTAATAATAAAATAGCAATTGCTGAACGTGCGGTTGTCTTTGTGAAAATTTCAATTACTGGAAAGGGATGCCATGGTGCAATGCCGTGGGCAGGGAGCAATGCGACAGTGCATATGAGCGATTTTATACAGGTATTGCAGAGGGAGTTGATACCGGAAGTAGAGAAAACGGTACATCCGTATTTGCCTTTGACGACTCTGTCTGCTACACATATTGAGGGAGGGGTTCAGGTCAATATTATTCCGGAGACATGTATGTTGGAAATTGACTGTCGATTGACTCCTGGGGTAAATGAGGATTATATACTTAAAAGATTTGATGAGATTTTGCAAATACTGTCAGATAATTCAGAGAAATTTCAGTATAGTATTGAGGTGACAAATTCTGAAAAAGGAGTGGTCGTAGATACCAATCCGGATGAATTATTAGTACGGGAAATGGCAGAAGCATATCAGCAAATAAAGGGAGAAAAAACGGAATTTACAGGATACAGGCAGGCAAGTGATGGAAGGGTTTTTGCAAAATGGCAGATTCCGATTGCAATTTTTGGACCAGGAGACCCGGCATTGGGACATGCGCCAAACGAATTTGTACCTGTAGATCAATTGGTGGATGCTACAAAAATTTTGACGCTGACAATTTTAAAACTTTTATCTTAGTTGGAAAGAGCGGATAAATACATGTATGATATATTAATTAAAAATGGAACTGTTGTATTAGAAAATAAAACGGCATATGTAAACATTGGAATAAAAGATGGAAAGATTGCTTCTATTATGTCTCGAGATGTGGCAGCAGAGGCTTCTCAAGAGTTGGACTGCAGAGGTAAATATGTAATGCCCGGGGCGATTGATGCCCATAGCCATGTTACATATTGTGATACATTTAGAAATGGTTCTAAAGCCGCAGTAGCGGGAGGAATTACTACAATTATTGAAATGCCGTTGTCTCAAACATTGCAGGCAGTTCTAAATCCAGATATTTTTGAAGAAAGAATAGAACTAGGGGAGAAAGAATGTGTGGGAGATTTCGCTCTTTGGGGGGGAGTCCAGCCGATGAAATATAGAGAAGCAGAAGAATTGAAAAAACTCGGGGCTGCAGCATTCAAAGTTTTTACAAATTATGTAGGAGAAGAATATAGATATTTTGATGATTATGCATTAAAAACATTCATGGACTTTGCAGGTAAAATGGATGGTCTGATAGGAATACATGCAGAAAATGAGTCAATTTGCCGTGGTTATTCAGAATTCTATAAGCAGCAGGGTTCAGGTGCAGAAAGCTATAATCAGGCAAGACCTATTATCGCGGAGATGGAAGCGGTTAACAGAGTTTGTCTGTATGCATTAGAGACAGGATGCAAAGTACACATATGCCATGTCAGCAGCCCAAAGGTTGCAGAAATTATTTTGGCAGCAAAGAAACGCGGTGCAAAAATTTCTTTTGAGACATGTCCGCATTATCTTTTATTAACAGAAAATGATATTAAAATCTATGGAGCATATGCGAAATGCAATCCACCAATGCGTACAGAGCAGGAAAAGGATGGTTTGTGGGCTTTGATTGAACAAGGAGAGATTGAATGCATTGGAAGCGATCATTCGGCGTATTCGGAGCAGCAAAAGGAAACAGGGGATTTTTGGGCAGCACCGGGAGGATTTCCGGGAAATGATATTATGGTATATGCTATTCTTGACAATGGCGTTGGGAAGGGAAGAATGTCCTGGAATGCGGCGGCAAAAATATTGTCAAAAAGACCAGCTGAAATTTTCGGGATTTCCGATAGAAAAGGTGCAATTCAGGTAGGATTGGATGCGGATTTGATGATTGTGGATCCACAGTTGGAATGGGTATTTCACGCCGAAGATACATTTTATGGAAACAAATCAAAAAAATATCCTTTTGAAAACAAAAAATTTCATTGTAAGGTCGAAATAACCATGGTACGCGGTAAGGTTGTTTATAAAAACGGTAAAATTATGGTTCCGGAAGGATATGGAAAATTTATAAAAGCAGGAGGAAAAAAATGAAGGCACAGAAGATAGCGACATGTAAAGCTCCTTTGCCAGGAGGTTGGTATTCGCAGGCATACAGAGTGGGAGATTTGATATATACGGCAGGCGTTACGGCAAATGATCCGATAACACAGAAACTGATAGCACCGGGGGATATGGCAGAACAGACACGGCAGATATTGAAAAATATGGAAAATATTTTAAAGGAAGCAGGATCAGATATATCTCACGTATTTAAAACCCTTGTATTCATTTCCGATATTGAGCAATTTGACGTTTTTGATAAAACTTACAAAGAAATATTTGGAGAGAATCCTCCGGCAAGAAGTACGATTCAAGTGGGAAAATTTAAATCAGGAATGATGATTGAGATTGAAGCCATAGCAACAGTAAAAGAAAGTTGATTCTTTAAAAAAGGAGAAACTAATGACAATAGAAGAAATGATAACAAAATGCAGGGTATGTGCGATTTTACGGAATCTCCCAATGGACATTTTCCCAGAATATGTGAGTGCTATTTATCGGGGAGGAGTTCGTATGTTTGAAGTAACAATGAATTCTGAAAATGCAGAAATACAGATTGCTTATTTAAAGACAAACCTTGGAGATGATGTATATGTGGGGGCTGGAACAGTAACTACAAGGGAACGAGCTGTGAAAGCTCTGGGAGCAGGAGCACAGTTTTTTCTTGCGCCGTCTTCAGATAAAGGTATTCTGGATTACTGCAGTAAAAGAAAAATTCCATTTTTGCCTGGAGTTATGACTCCAACGGATATTTCGCTGTGCCTGTCATATGGGTATAATGTGATGAAACTTTTTCCATTTAGATCATTGTCGAAAAATTACATAAAGGATTTGAAAGGCCCATTTGCCGAAGCTGAATTTGTGGCAGTAGGAGGCATTGGAGCTGATAATATTGATCTTGTTTTCAACCAGGGATATATTGGAGCAGGAATAGGAAGTAACCTGATACCCAGCGATTACATTAAGCAAAAGGATTGGGGACGATCAGAAAAGGTGGTTTATGATCTGATGTATAATATAAAATCTATTTTGCAGGTAGAGAGCGGAGTTTAAAAATGGGGCATATATTGATTACTATTGATGGAGGAACAACAAATACAAGGTGTCTGCTTTGGAATTTGGATGAGTTGCTTTTAGAGGAAAAAGTGCAGATTGGGATCAGAGATGGGGCTGTCAAAAAAACTAAGCAAAGTCTGGAGATTGTATTAAGAAATACTCTTGAAATTTGCTTAGAGAAGCTTTCGTATACATGGGAAGATGTTGCAGGCATTGTAGCCAGCGGAATGCTTACATCTGAGAATGGGATTTGTGAAATTCCCCATATACGTGTACCGGTTTCAATGGAAAGTTTAGCTCAGAATATGTGCTGTAAGCAATTTCATAATATTTGCCCGAAACCGATATGGCTCATATCGGGAGTAAAGAATGCCGCGAATGATGAAGTATGTGGACTTGATATGATGCGAGGGGAAGAAACGGAGTCTATGGAGCTTTTGGAACAATATTATTCAGGATCTGCTATGTTGTTAATTTTACCAGGATCGCATAATAAGATGGTTCAAATAGATGAAAAAAAGAACATATGCCGATGTTTAACAAGCATGAGCGGAGAAATGCTGTATGCCCTGTCAAATCATACTGTTCTTTCTTCCAAGCTTTGTGACTACTATGTTAATGCTCAAAACTATAATGAAGCATGGATTTTAAACGGTGCAGGAGTTGCAGCGGAGAAAGGATTATGTAAAGCAGCTTTTGAGGTTAGGATAAAGGATGTGTTTGAGAAAAGAAGCAAAGGCGAACTTGCAAACTATTTATTGGGGGCAGTATTGTCCCAAGATGTGTTGGCATTAAACAAATCAGGAATGCTTCGTTCCCCAGATAAACAAAAGATTGTGATAAGCGGAAGAAATAAAATGGTGGATGCATGGAAGCTTCTGTTTACAAATATGATGCCAGATTGGGAAGTTATTATGGATAGAACTCCGCAGCTATCGGGAAGAGGAGCAAAAAGAATATTTGAATATCGTATGAATTAGTAAGACAGCCTGCCAGTGATTAATATGGTGGGCTGTTTTATATGATGTAGTGAAGGGTGCCAAAAGATGTACTTGGTTGAATCTGTTTCAAAAATCTTGCAAACAATTATTCTTTTCCAATCCTTCCAATGATGTTATGATGATAACCAGAGAAGGAAAAACGGCTAAAAGGCGGCAGGCATCATCTGAAAACCGTATGCTCTGCCCCGCTGTTTCCCTAAACATACATATTAGGAGGATTTATCATGAAGACATTTAGCTATGAGATTAAAGACGCGATTGGAATCCACGCAAGACCGGCAGGACTTCTGGCAAAGGAAGCGAAGAAGTATGAGAGCAAGATCGTGATCAAAAAAGAAGGGAAATCCGCAGAGGCGACCAAGCTGATGGCGATCATGGGAATGGGCGTAAAATGCGGCAACGTTGTAGACGTAGAGATTGAGGGCGCGGACGAAGAAAAGGCATACGAAGACATCAAGGCATTCTTCGAGGCAAACCTGTAAAAACGATTACAGTTGTACGGTTGGATCATCCAAGGATGTTCCAGCCGGCTCATTTCATAGGAGTATATTGTTATGTTAAAATTTTCAGGAAAATCCGTATACAAGGGAATCGTCCTCGGCCCGGCGGCCGTATTAAAGAACAATGATTTCCAGGTGAAGCGGGAAAGGTCCGAGGATCCGGAGGCAGAGATCGCCAGAGTAGAGGCGGCGGCGGGAAAAGCACAGGAGCAGCTCCAGAAGTTGTACGATAAAGCCGTGATCGAGGTGGGCGAAGCAAGCGCCGCTATTTTTGAGGTCCATCAGATGATGCTGGAGGACGACGATTATCGGGACGCAATCAGCAGCATGATCCGCACGGAGCAGATCAATGCGGAATATGCCGTAGCAGTGACCGGAGACAACTTCTCCGAGATGTTCGCCAACATGGATGATGATTATATGAAGGCTAGGGCTGCGGATATCAAAGACATTTCCAACCGCCTGGTACGCAACCTGTCCGGACAGGAGGATGTGGATTTCAGCTCCATGGAGCCGTCCATCATCATTGCGGACGACTTAAGTCCCAGCGAGACGGTGCAGATGGATAAGAGCAAGATCCTGGCATTTGTCACGGTCCATGGCTCCACCAATTCCCATACGGCAATCCTTGCGCGTATGATGAACATTCCGGCACTGATCGGTGTGCCGATGAACCTGGATGAGATCCATACCGGCCAGACCGCAATCGTGGACGGCTTCAAAGCGGAAGTGGTATTCGACCCGACAGAAGAGCTGTGCCGGGAGACACAAAGCCGGATGAAAGAGGAGCAGGAGAAGGCAGAGCTTCTGCAGACTTTGAAAGGAAAGGAAAATGTGACCCTTTCCGGTAAAAAGATCAATATCTATGCAAATATCGGAAGCGTCGGCGACGTGGGATATGTATTGGAAAATGACGCGGGAGGCATCGGCCTCTTCCGAAGCGAGTTCCTGTATCTGGGGCGGAATGATTTTCCGACGGAGGAGGAGCAGTTCCAGGCATACCGGCAGGTGGTACAGACCATGGCAGGCAAGAAGGTCATCATCCGGACGCTGGATATCGGCGCGGATAAGCAGGCGGATTATCTGAACCTGGGAAACGAAGACAATCCGGCCCTTGGCTACCGGGCGATCCGCATCTGCTTAAAGCAGCCGGACATTTTCAAGACACAGCTCCGCGCCCTTTTGCGGGCGGCAGCATACGGCAACCTTTCCATCATGTATCCGATGATCATTTCCACAGAGGAAGTGCGGCAGATCTACAGCATCGTGGATGAAGTGGAATGCGAGCTCAACGACGCGGGAATCCCCTACAAGATACCGGAGCAGGGGATCATGATTGAGACACCGGCCTCTGTCATGATCAGCGACGAGCTGGCGGAGATGGTAGATTTCTTCAGTATCGGAACCAACGATCTGACCCAGTATACGCTGGCCATTGACCGTCAGAATGAAAAGCTGGATGATTTTTACAATCCTCACCACAAGGCGATCCTTCGGATGATCCAGATGGTTGTGGACAATGCCCATAAGCATGGAAAATGGGCAGGCATCTGCGGCGAGCTGGGAGCGGACCTGGAGCTGACTCAGGAATTTGTACGGATGGGGCTGGATGAGCTTTCCGTTGCGCCCTCCATGATCCTCAAGGTCAGAAAAAATGTCAGAGAAATGGAATAGTGAACCGCAGCAATATTTGTTCTTGCTTTTTTTAGCCGTATTGAGTATAGTATACCCGAAAGGCTGAGGGATATTATGGAAAAAGTAAGGGCATATATAGAAAAACAGCATATGATCTTGGCAGAAGATCATATTATAGCAGGTATATCGGGAGGAGCAGACTCGGTATGCCTGTTTTTCGTGCTTCTGGATCTTCGGGACCGGATGGGGATTTCCTTTACGGCAGTCCACGTCAATCATGGCCTGCGGGGGGAAGCGGCGAACCGGGATGAGGAGTTTGTGCGGGAGCTGTGCGGACAATATGGCATTCCTCTGGAAGTTTTTCGGGTGGATTTGGAATCAATTTCCAAAAAAAGGAAACAATCTCTTGAGGAGTGTGGCAGAAACATCCGCCGGGAAGCCTTTGAGCAGATCCGGGAAAGGTGCGGGGGAACGAAGATCGCCCTGGCGCATCATCAGAATGACAATGCGGAGACACTCCTGTGGAACCTGGCAAGAGGGACCGGACTGACAGGACTGGGCGGGATCCGGCCTGTCAACGGGAGGTACATCCGTCCGCTGCTCTGCCTGGACCGAAATGAGATCGAGGATCTCCTGAGACAAAGGGGGCAGGGGTACTGCACGGACGATACCAACGGCGATACAGAGTATACACGCAATAAGCTGCGGCATCTGGTGATCCCTGTTCTGGAAAAGGAGGTCAATTTTCAGGCTGTCCGGCATATGAATGAAGTAATGGAACAGCTCCGGGAAGTCCGGGATTATATGGAGCTGCGCGCGGAGGAAGCATTTCGGGAATATGTCAAGATCCAGGCTGCGCCGGGACATTTCCTGATCACAAAGGAGCTTCGGGAAAAAGAACCGGATATCCTCTGTACGATGGTGATCCAAAAGGCTATGGAGCTGGCGGCGGGGCAGATGCGGGATGTAGGCAGAATCCATATCCGCGGGGTTCTGGACCTGTTTCAGAAGCAGTCCGGCAGGAGCCTGGACCTTCCCCTTTTCATACGTGCGGTCCGTACTTACGAAGGGGTGGAATTGTACCGGAAGCAGGAAAACAAAGCAGATGCTTTGTCTGAGTCTTCCGGAAGGGCTGAGGAAGCTTGGCGTGCCGACGGAGACGGAAGTCCGGATCCACGCAGGCTGCCAAAGGGGCAAAACCCTGGATATCCGCTGCGGATTCCGGGGGAGACCTGCCTTCGGAATATGGGGCTGACCATCCGATGCAGGATTTTCCCGAAAACAATGTGCTTTTCTATGGAGGAAATCCCACAAAAAGAGTACACGAAATGGTTTGATTATGATATAATAGAAACAGCGCTCTGTATCAGGACGAGACAGGGCGGCGATCAGATTACCATTGATCGGGCGGGACACCGCCAGAAATTAAAATCCTGGTTCATCAATGAGAAGATACCTGCGGGAGAGAGGGACACCATTCCCTGCATCGCGTCCGGCAGTCAGATCCTGTGGATCCTGGGGCACCGCATGAGCAGCGCGTACCAGGTCACGGGCCGGACAGAGCGGATCCTGCAGATCGAGGTTGTGAAAGAGGATTAAAAAGAAGTATGAGAGTAAATGAAGCTTAAGGAGTAAAAAATAAGTACTCAAAAGAGAACATGCATTACGGAGGAAAAAAGATGGCGGAGACAATTCGGGAACTGATATCAGAGCAGGACGTAGACAAGAGGATCGAAGAATTAGGCCAGGAGATCAGCAGGGATTATGCGGGCAAGAGTATTCATCTGATCTGCATATTAAAGGGCGGCGCGTTTTTCATGTGCGAGCTGGCGAAGCGGATCACGCTTCCGGTGTCGATTGATTTTATGTACGTGAGCAGCTATGGAGACGCAACTTCCTCCAGCGGCAATATTAAGATCAAAAAGGATCTGGATGAATCCGTGGAAGGCAAGGATGTGCTGATCGTAGAAGACATCATTGATTCGGGGCGGACCCTGTTTTTCCTGACGAGAGAACTGGAAAAGCGGGGAGCGAAGAGCATCCGTCTGTGCACGCTGCTGGATAAGCCGGACCGCAGGGTCGTGGAAGTCAGGACCGATTATGTCGGTTTTCAGATCCCGGACGAATTTGTTGTAGGCTACGGTCTCGATTATGCGCAGAAATACCGTACGCTGCCGTACATCGGTGTGGTAGAGGGAGTATAAAGTTGGGAAGGAGCAGAAACCATTGAATAACAATAACAAGTACAGGACAATGAGCGGTGCCAGTGTCGTCATGTTTATTGCCATCGTGTTTTTTGCGCTTTGGTTTAC
>Ga0073906_1003353_pt1 | contig 18355 bp, 14 predicted proteins | sample Inofromicrocosms_FD_65485 | JGI IMG/M metagenome (GOLD analysis project Ga0073906, IMG submission 65485) | Mouse cecum microbial communities from Vienna, Austria - Inoculum for glucosamine and mucus D2O microcosms | ecosystem: Host-associated > Mammals > Digestive system > Large intestine >... | reverse complement strand
ACGTGCGGCTCGTGCGGCGTGGTGCCGGCGGTGCTCTACCACCTCTCGACCTCGCGCGACTTCCTGCGCATCCGCGTGCTGCGCGCGCTGGCCACGGCCGGACTGTTCGGCAACATCGCCAAGACCAACTCGTCGATATCGGGCGCCGAGGTGGGCTGCCAGGGCGAGGTCGGCGTGGCGTGCGCCATGGCGGCGGCCGCGGCGTGCCAGCTCTTCGGCGGCACCCCCTCGCAGATCGAGTATGCCGCCGAGATGGGTCTGGAACACCACCTGGGGCTCACGTGCGACCCCGTGTGCGGCCTGGTACAGGTGCCCTGCATCGAGCGCAACGCCATCGCCGCGGCCCGCGCGCTCGACGCCAACATCTACGCCACGCTCTCCGACGGCTCGCACCTGGTCTCCTACGACAAGGTGGTCGAGGTGATGAACGAGACGGGCCACAACCTGCCGAGCCTCTACCGCGAGACCTCCGAGGGAGGTCTGGCCAAGCGCGTCGAGAAGCGCTGACGCATCCCATGCGGCGGGACAACCTCCCGACGGCGCCTGCCGCGAAGCGGGGCGGTTCCTCCCTATCGGAACCGCCCCGCTTCGGCTCTTCACCGCTCCTTCGGCCGCAGCGCCCGGCGTGCACGGGCATCTCCCTCCCGCATCGCACCATCCGACCGTCCGCAGCCTCCGCCCGCCCAGATGCCTACAACAGCCGCAGCTGCCGGGCCAGCCGGCACGCCTCGACCGAATTAACCGCATGCAACCGCTCCAGGATGTTCTGACGGTGGCGGTGGACCGTGTGGAGGCTGATCGAAAGCCGGCGGGCGATCTCCTTGCTCGTATCGCCCGCGTCGATCAGCCGCAGCACCTCCCGCTCGCGGGCCGAAAGGGGAGAGCCGTCGGGCCGCCGCTCCAGAGGCACGATCCGTCCGTCGGGCAAATGGACGATGCGGCTCGCCGCCTGCTCGGCCGCCGCCGCATTGTAGAGACAGAGGGTGATGCGCGTGCACCCGTCGGCACCTCCCGCCAGGTAGAAGATCCGATGGAGCACACGCAGGTAGCGCCCGGCGCGGTCGCGCATGCGCAACGGCTGTAGCAGGCAGTAGCTCTGCCGGCGCTCCTCAGGGCGGTGTTTCAGCATCCTGAAAAAGCGGGACTCGCACCGCAGCTTCTCCAGCAGGTCGTCGGGATGGATGCGGTCGAGGATAGCCTCCTCCCAGATCGAGCCCGTCTCTCCCACGCTTCCGCCTGCGGCAATCCCGAGCGTCTCGGCCAACGCACCGTAATAGATTCTGCTGCGATCCCGCTCCAGGTCGCTCAACACCGCAATGGCCCCTTCGGTCAGGGCGTAGACAGCCGCCGTGCGACGGCACGCCTCGATACGCTCCTCCTCGCGCCCGCCGGCAAAGGACTGGCCGAGCAGCTCGGCGTTGAGTTCGCGCAAGATTTCCATAGGATCCGGATTGATTATTTTCAGCCATTGCCGGCCAACGGCCGGCGCGCTATCTTTGTGCTGCAAAGTTCGGCTTTTTCCACCGAAAAAGCGACACCAAAAACCGATCGCATGAAAAAAATCCTCTCCCTCCTGGCCTGCTGTGCACTCCATGCGGCAGGCGCCCAGACGCTCGACCGCATGCAGTGGTTCAACGAGCCGGAACGGTGGTCGATCGACGACGACCGCCTGACGATCTACGCCACGCCCCACAGCGACTACTGGCGCATCTCCCACTACGGATTCACCGTCGACGACGGCCCCTTCTGCTACGCCACCTACGGGGGCGAATTCGAGGCGAAGGTCCGCATCGACGGCGATTACCGCACCCGTTTCGACCAGGCGGGGCTCATGCTGCGCATCGACGCCGAGCGCTGGATCAAGGCGGGCATCGAGTATGTCGACGGCCGCTACCACCTCAGCTGCGTCGTAACCGACGGCAGGAGCGACTGGAGCGTCATCGCCCTCGACCGACCCGTCGAGACGGTATGGATCAAGGCCGTGCGCCGGCTCGACGCCGTGGAGATCTACTACTCGTTCGACGACGACACCTACACGATGATGCGCAACGCCCCCTTTCGCGACCGCATTCCCGTGCAGGTGGGGATGATGGCAGCCAGCCCCGACGGCGACGGGTTCGAGGCGCGCTTCGACGGCTTCCGCGTCACCCACCTGCCCGACCTGCGGCGCACGGAGTGGCTCGAACGACACGCCGCCGAGTAGCTGACGGCAAGCCCCCGACGCACGTCCCGCCAACGAAAAACCCCTCCCGCCCGAAACGGCGGAAGGGGTTTTTCCATCTATATCGGGAGCCGAGCCTACTGCTCGGCCACCTGCTGCAACTCCTCCAGGTCGGCCTTGGCGCCAACCACCAGCGTGTCGTAGTCGCGAAGACCCGTACCGCCGGGGATCAGATGACCGCAGATGACGTTCTCCTTGAGATTCTCCAGCGGGTCGATCTTGGCCTGGATCGCAGCCTCGTTGAGCACCTTGGTGGTCTCCTGGAACGAAGCCGCCGAGATGAAGCTCGAGGTCTGGAGCGCGGCGCGCGTGATACCCTGCAGCACCTGCGTCGAGGTGGCGGGCACGATGTCGCGCACCTGCACGGGCTGCTGGTCGCGGCGCTTGAGCCCCGAGTTCTCGTCGCGCAGCTTGCGCAGCGAGACGATCTGCCCCGGCTGGAGCGTCGTCGAGTCGCCGGCATCGGTCACCACGACCTTGTCGTAGAGCTCGTCGTTGACATCCATGAACTCCCACTTGTCGACCACCTGGTCCTCGAAGAAACGGGTGTCTCCCGGATCCTCGATGCGGACCTTCGACATCATCTGGCGCACGATCACCTCGAAGTGCTTGTCGTTGATCTTCACGCCCTGCATGCGGTAGACCTCCTGCACCTCGTTGACGATGTACTCCTGCACCTTCGTGGGACCGAGGATGTTGAGGATATCCGACGGGGTGATGGCTCCGTCCGAGAGCGGGCTGCCGGCCTTCACGTAGTCGTTCTCCTGCACCACGATCTGACGCGACAGGGGCACCAGGTAGCGCTTCACGTCGCCCTGCTTCGAGGTGATGACGATCTCGCGGTTACCGCGCTTGATCTTGCCGAACGATACCTCGCCGTCTATCTCCGACACGATGGCCGGGTTCGACGGGTTGCGCGCCTCGAAGAGCTCCGTGACGCGCGGCAGACCGCCGGTGATGTCGCCGCCCGACTTGCCGACGGCGCGCGGAATCTTGATCAGGATGTCGCCCGCCTTGATCCGGGCGTTGTCCTTCACCACGATGTGGGCCGTCACGGGCAGGTTGTACTGCTTGACCTCGTCGCCCTCGCGGTTGAGGATGCGGATCACGGGGTTCTTGGTCTTGTCCTTCGACTCGATGACCACCTTCTCTGAGAGGCCCGTCTGCTCGTCGCGCTCGTCGCGGTAGGTGACACCCTCGATCACGCTGTCGTAGACCGCCTTACCCTCGTACTCCGAGATGATGACGGCGTTGTAGGGATCCCACTCGCAGATCATGTCGCCCTTCTTGACCTCGGCGCCGTCCTCCATGAAGAGGGTCGCACCGTAGGGCAGGTTATGGGTGTAGAGCACGATGTCGGTCTTCGGATCGACGATGCGGAACTCCGACTGGCGCGAGATGACGATGTCGATCGCCTCGCCGGCGGCGTTCTTGCCCTTGACCGTGCGCAACTCGTCGATCTCCAGACGACCCTCATACTTCGAAACGACGTTGGTCTCCACGGCCGTGCCGCCGGCCACACCGCCGACGTGGAACGTACGCAGGGTCAGCTGCGTACCCGGCTCGCCGATCGACTGGGCGGCGATCACGCCGACCACCTCGCCCTTCTGCACCATGCGCGCCGTGGCCAGGTTGCGGCCGTAGCACTTGGCGCAGACGCCGCGACGGGCCTCGCACGTGAGCACCGAGCGGATCTCCACCGACTCCAGCGGCGACTTCTCGATCGCCTCGGCGATCGCCTCGGTGATCTCCTCGCCGGCCGGGCAGAGCACCTCGCCCGTGAGCGGATGCACCACGTCGTGGAGCGCCACGCGGCCCAGGATGCGGTCGTAGAGCGTCTGCACCACGTCGTCGTTGCGCTTGATGGCCGTGGCCGTCAGACCGCGCAGCGTGCCGCAATCCTTCTCGTTGATGATGACGTCCTGCGCCACGTCGACCAGACGACGCGTCAGGTAACCGGCGTCGGCCGTCTTCAGTGCGGTATCGGCGAGACCCTTACGGGCACCGTGGGTCGAGATGAAGTACTCGAGCACCGACAGACCCTCCTTGAAGTTCGAGAGAATGGGGTTCTCGATGACCTGCTGACCGCCCTCGACACCCGACTTCTGGGGCTTGGCCATAAGACCGCGCATACCCGAGAGCTGACGGATCTGCTCCTTCGAACCTCGGGCACCCGAGTCGAGCATCATGTATACGGGGTTGAAGCCGTCGTCGTCCTTGATCAGGGTGTCGATCACCACCTTCGTGAGCTTCGAGTTGATGTTGGTCCAGACGTCGATGATCTGGTTGTAACGCTCGTTGTTGGTGATAAGACCCATGTTGTAGTCCTCCATGATGGCGTCCGAGCGCTCGTAGCCCTCCTGCACCAGCTTCTCCTTCTCGTCGGGGATGATCACGGCGTCGAGGTTGAACGACAGACCGCCCTGGAATGCCATGCGGTAGCCCATGTTCTTGATGTCGTCGAGGAAGGCGGCCACCTTGTCGGCACCGGCCTTCTTCATCACCACCGAGATGATGTCGCGCAGCGAGCGCTTGGTCAGCACCTCGTTGATGAAGCCCACCTCCTTGGGCACCACCTGGTTGAAGAGGATGCGGCCGATGGTGGTCTCCGTCAGCACGCGCACGGGGTTGCCCTCCTCGTCCAGGTCGTCGACCATGCACTTGACGATGGCGTGCAGGTCGGCGCGCTTCTCGTTGTAGGCGATGATCGCCTCCTCGGCGCCGTAGAATACGTGGCCCTCGCCCTTCACGCCCTTGCGGGGCTTGGTGATGTAGTAGAGGCCCAGGACCATGTCCTGCGAAGGGACGGTGATCGGGGCGCCGTTGGCGGGGTTGAGCACGTTGTGCGAGCCGAGCATGAGCAGCTGCGCCTCCAGAATGGCGGCATTGCCCAGGGGCAGGTGCACGGCCATCTGGTCGCCGTCGAAGTCGGCGTTGAAGGCCGTACATGCCAGCGGGTGGAGCTGCATGGCCTTGCCCTCGATGAGCTTGGGCTGGAAGGCCTGGATACCCAGACGGTGCAGCGTCGGAGCACGGTTCATCAGCACGGGGTGGCCCTTGATGACGTTCTCCAGGATGCCCCAGATGACGGGATCCTTGCGGTCGATGATCTTCTTGGCCGACTTGACCGTCTTGACGATGCCGCGCTCGATGAGCTTGCGGATGACGAACGGCTTGTAGAGCTCGGCGGCCATATCCTTCGGGATACCCATCTCGTGCATCTTCAGCTCGGGGCCGACGACGATGACCGAACGGGCCGAGTAGTCGACGCGCTTACCCAGCAGGTTCTGGCGGAAGCGGCCCTGCTTGCCCTTGAGCGAGTCGGAGAGCGACTTGAGCGGGCGGTTCGACTCGTTCTTCACGGCGTTCGACTTGCGCGAGTTGTCGAAGAGCGAATCGACGGCCTCCTGCAGCATGCGCTTCTCGTTGCGCAGAATCACCTCGGGAGCCTTGATCTCGATCAGGCGCTTCAGGCGGTTGTTGCGGATGATGACGCGGCGGTAGAGGTCGTTCAGGTCCGACGTAGCGAAGCGGCCGCCGTCGAGCGGCACCAGCGGGCGCAGCTCGGGCGGGATCACCGGGATGACGCTCAGCACCATCCACTCGGGCTTGTTCTTGCCCTTCGAGGCGCGGAACGACTCGATGACGTTCAGACACTTGAGCGCCTCCGACTTGCGCTGCTGCGACGTCTCGGTCGAGGCGGCGTGGCGCAGGCGGTAGGACATCGAGTCGAGGTCCACGTCCTTGAGCAGGGTGTAGATCGCCTCGGCGCCCATCTGGGCGACGAACTTCTCGGGATCGCTGTCGTCGAGCGACTGGTTGCCCTTCGGAAGGGCGGCCACCACGTCAAGATACTCCTTCTCCGAGAGGGTGTTGAGCCGCTCGATGCCCTGGGCCGACGCGGCGCCGGCGTTGATGACCACGTAACGCTCGTAGTAGATGATCGCCTCGAGTTTCTTCGACGGTATACCCAGCAGGTAGCCGATCTTCGAGGGGAGCGAACGGAAGTACCAGATGTGCACCACCGGCACGACGAGCGAGATGTGGCCCATGCGCTCGCGGCGCACCTTCTTCTCGGTGACCTCCACGCCGCAACGGTCGCAGACGATGCCCTTGTAACGGATGCGCTTGTACTTACCGCAGTGGCACTCGTAGTCCTTGACCGGACCGAAGATCCGCTCGCAGAACAGACCGTCGCGCTCGGGCTTGTAGGTACGGTAGTTGATCGTCTCGGGCTTGAGCACCTCGCCGCTCGACTGGGCCAGGATCTCCTCGGGGGAGGCCAGACCGATCGAGATGCGGCTGTAGCCGTTGTTCGTCTTATTCTCTTTGGAAATTGCCATATTCTTTTCCTTTTTCTTGTCGTCGTTTAACTACTCGAGCTTGACCGAGAGGGCCAGGCCGCGCAGCTCGTGCAGCAGCACGTTCATCGCCTCGGGGATACCCGGCCGCGGCAGGTTCTCGCCCTTGACGATGGCCTCGTAGGCCTTCGCGCGGCCCATCACGTCGTCCGACTTGATGGTCAGGATCTCCTGCAGGATGTTGGCGGCGCCGAAGCCCTCCAGCGCCCAGACCTCCATCTCACCGAAACGCTGACCGCCGAACTGGGCCTTACCGCCCAGTGGCTGCTGCGTGATGAGCGAGTAGGGACCGATCGAACGGGCGTGCATCTTGTCGTCGATCATGTGGCCCAGCTTGAGCATGTAGATCACGCCCACCGTGGCCGGCTGGTCGAACATCTCGCCCGTGCCGCCGTCGTAGAGGTAGGTGCGGCCGCTGTGGGGGATGCCCGCCTGTGCCGTGTACTCGTTGATCTGGTCGAGCGACGCGCCGTCGAAGATCGGCGTGGCGAACTTCATGCCCAGCTCGCGGCCGGCCCATCCGAGCACGGTCTCGTAGATCTGGCCGAGGTTCATTCGCGAAGGCACGCCCAGCGGGTTCAGACAGATGTCGACGATCGTACCGTCCTCGAGGAAGGGCATGTCCTCGTCGCGCACGATGCGCGCCACGATACCCTTGTTGCCGTGGCGGCCGGCCATCTTGTCGCCCACCTTCAGCTTGCGCTTCTTGGCGATGTAGACCTTGGCCATCTGGATCACGCCCGTCTGCGGGAGCTCGTCGCCGTTGGTGAGGTTATACTTCTCGCGCTTGATGGCGGCGTCGGCCTTCTTCCACTCGATGGTATAGTTGTTGACCGTAGCCTCGATCAGGGCGTCGGTATGCTCGTCGCCCGTCCAGCGGCAGGGACCCAGGTTGAGGTAGCCCATGCCCACGCCCGTCTTCTCGTCGAGCGACTTGCGCGCGAGCTCCTCGAAGAGCGAGCGGGTGAACTTGGTGCCCGCGCCGTAGAGCTCGACGCCGAAGTAGTCGGCGATGCCGGTCGTGGTCTTGCCCTCGAGCAGCTTGCAGAGCTTCGTCACCAGCAGCTCGGTGAGCTCGGCGATCTGGCCCGCGAACTTCTCGTCGAGCTTCTCGAGCTGGAGGCGCTCGGCGCTCTTGCCCTTCTTGCCCTCCTTGCCTGCGCGGCTGTAGAGCTTGGTGTCGATCACCACGCCGTGCAGCGACGGCTGGGCCTTGAGCGAAGCGTCCTTCACGTCGCCGGCCTTGTCGCCGAAGATCGCGCGCAGGAGCTTCTCCTCGGGCGAGGGGTCGCTCTCGCCCTTCGGGGTGATCTTGCCGATGAGGATGTCGCCCGGGTGGATGTTGGCGCCGATGCGGACGATACCGTTGGCGTCGAGGTCCTTGGTGGCATCCTCCGAGACGTTGGGAATATCCGACGTGAGCTCCTCGACGCCGCGCTTCGTGTCGCGCACCTCCATGATGTACTCGTCGACATGCACCGACGTGAAGATGTCCTCGCGCTGGATGCGCTCCGAGATCACGATGGCGTCCTCGAAGTTGTAGCCCTTCCAGGGCATGAAAGCCACCTTCAGGTTGCGGCCCAGAGCCAGCTCGCCGCGCTCGGTCGAGTAGCCCTCGGTGAGGATCTGACCCTTCGACACCTTCTCGCCCGTCAGCACGATGGGCTTGAGCGTGATCGAGGTGTTCTGGTTGGTGCGGCGGTAGCGCGGCAGCTCATAGGTGGTCACCTCGGGTGCGAACGAGGCGAGGATCTCCTCCTCGGTGCGCTCGTACTTGACCTGAATCTTGGTCGCGTCGGCGAAGACGACCTCGCCGTCGCCCTCGGCAACGACCTGGATGCGGCTGTCGGTGATCATGTCCTTCTCGATACCCGTGCCGACGATCGGGGCCTCGCAGGTCACCAGGGGCACGGCCTGGCGCATCATGTTCGAGCCCATCAGCGCGCGGTTGGCGTCGTCGTGCTCGAGGAAGGGGATGAGGCTCGCGGCGATCGAGGCGATCTGGTTGGGAGCCACGTCCATGAGGTTCACCTCCTTGTCCGTCACCACGGGGAAGTCGGCGCCCTGACGCGCCTTGATACGGTCGGGCTGCAGGAAGTGGCCCGCCTCGTCGATGGGCATGTTCGACTGCGCGACGATCTGCCCCTCCTCCTCTTCGGCTGAGTAATAGCGGATGTGGGAGTTGTCCATGTCGATCACGCCCTCCTCCACCTTGCGGTAGGGGGTCTCGATGAAGCCCATGGGCGAGATCTTGGCGTAGACGCACAGCGACGAGATCAGACCGATGTTGGGACCCTCGGGCGACTCGATCGGGCAGAGACGTCCGTAGTGGGTGTAGTGCACGTCTCGCACCTCGAAGCCGGCACGGTCGCGCGACAGACCGCCGGGACCGAGGGCCGACAGGCGGCGCTTGTGGGTGATCTCTGCCAGCGGGTTGATCTGGTCCATGAACTGCGAGAGCTGCGAGGTGCCGAAGAACGAGTTGATCACCGACGAGAGGGTCTTGGCGTTGATCAGATCCACCGGAGTGAAGATCTCGTTGTCGCGCACGTTCATGCGCTCGCGGATGGTGCGGGCCATGCGCACGAAGCCCACGGAGAACTGATTCGACAGCTGCTCGCCCACGGTGCGCACGCGGCGGTTCGACAGGTGGTCGATGTCGTCGACGTCGGCCTTCGAGTTGATGAGCTGGATCAGGTATTTGATGATGGCGATGATGTCCTCGCGCGTCAACGTGCGGACGGCCGGATCCGTATCCAGATCCAGCTTCTTGTTGATGCGGTAGCGGCCCACGTCGCCCAGGTCGTAGCGCTTATCCGAGAAGAAGAGCTTCTCGATGACGTCGCGCGCCGTAGCCTCATCGGGCGGCTCGGAGGCGCGCAGCTGTCGGTAGATGTAGACCACGGCCTCCTTCTCGGAGTTGCAGGGGTCCTTCTGCAGGGTGTTGTAGATGATCGAGAAGTCGATGCCCGAGAGGTTCTCCTTGTGCAGGAGGATGGTCTTGGCGCCCGACTCGATGATCTGGTCGATGTGCGCCTCCTCGAGCACCGTCTCGCGATCGACGATCACGTTGTTGCGCTCGATCGAGACCACCTCGCCCGTATCCTCGTCCACGAAGTCCTCGACCCAGGTCGACAGCACGCGCGCGGCCAGCTTGCGGCCTACGGCCTTCTTGAGGGTCGACTTCGAGACTTTCACCTCATCGGCCAGGTCGAAGATCTCCAGGATCTGCTGGTCGGCCTCGTAGCCGATGGCGCGCAGCAGCGTGGTGACCGGAAGCTTCTTCTTGCGGTCGATGTAGGCATACATCACGTTGTTGATGTCCGTAGCGAACTCTATCCACGAACCCTTGAAGGGGATGATACGCGCCGAATAGAGCTTGGTGCCGTTGGTGTGCATGCTCTGTCCGAAGAACACACCGGGCGAACGGTGCAGCTGCGAGACGATCACGCGCTCGGCACCGTTGATGACGAACGTTCCGCGTTCGGTCATATAGGGAATCGTCCCGAAATAGACGTCCTGCACGGCGACGCCGAAGTCCTCGTGCTCGTCGTCCGTGCAGTAGAGCTTCAGCTTGGCCTTCAGCGGCACGCTGTAGGTCAGTCCGCGCTCGAGGCACTCTTCGATCGAATAGCGCGGCGGGTCGATATAGTAGTCGATGAACTCCAGAACGAAGTTGTTCCGGGTATCCGTAATGGGGAAATTCTCCTGAAACACCTTGTAAAGACCCTCGTTCTTGCGATTCTCGGCCGTGGTGTCCATCTGGAAAAAGTCCCGGAAGGATTTGAGCTGAATCTCCAGCAGATCCGGATAGGGCACCCGGTTCTTCACTGTCGAAAAGCTGATTCGTTGTTGTGTTTTTGCTGTGGACATCGTCAGATCCATGAATTAGATGAAGCGTAATTGCCGCCGGGGTTACGCAAGCCCCCTGAAGAGCGGTCCGACCCGAACCGCGGCCGGTGCGGCGGAACGAAGAGGAGCAGTCCCCGTCGCAGAGGCGGACTGATCCGGCCGGCATGCCGGAAGGGCGCGACGCCCCGCTCCTTTTATCCCGTCAAAGCCCCCGATTCAGGCACAACGGCCCCGGGAGCATCCTAACATTCCAAAGAGGGGACACAGCTCTCGCTCGGCACTTCCACACTCTTTAGATCAAGAAAAGGCATAGAGCCAACACGCGGTCGGCCCTATACCTGTTTCCGTTCGAACGGCCGAAACTACTTGAGCTCGACCTCGGCACCTGCCTCCTCGAGCTGGCCCTTGATCGACTCGGCCTCCTCCTTGGAGATACCCTCCTTGATGGCCTTGGGGGCACCGTCTACGAGGGCCTTGGCGTCGCCCAGCGAGAGACCTGCGATCTCCTTCACGACCTTGATAACCTGGAGCTTGGCCTGGCCGGCGCTCTTCAGGATCACGTCGAAGGTCGACTTCTCGGCGGGAGCGGCCTCGCCTGCGGCAGCGGGAGCTGCAACGGCAACGGCGGCAGCAGCCGGCTCGATGCCATACTCCTCCTTGAGGATCTGAGCGAGTTCGTTAACCTCGGTAACCTTCAGGTTTACCAGTTCTTCAGCGAGTTTCTTTACGTCTGCCATAGTTGTAAGCTTATAAATTTGTTTTTAATTCTTGATTGTGATTAGTTGTTTCTCGATTCGAGCGTCTTCACGAGGCCCGCAATCTTCTGACCTGCACTACCCTGCAGTGCGGAGATAACATTCTTCGCAGGCGACTGGAGCAGAGCGACGATGTCTGCGACGAGCTCCTCCTTCGACTTGATGTTGCACAGAGCCTCGAGCTGGTTGTCGCCCACATAGACGCAACCCTCGGCGAACGCCGCCTTCAGCACGGGCTTGTCCGAAGTCTTGCGGAACTCCTTGATCAGGACCGCCGGAGCCTTCGCGACATTGGTGAACATGATCGAGGTGGGACCCTCCAGTACCTTGACCAGATCCGCGTCGGCCTTCTCCACCTTCTCGAGCGCCTTGGTGAAGAGGGTGTTCTTCACGACCACCAGCTTCACGTCGCTCTCGAAGCACTTGCGACGCAGGGCAGCGGTCTGACCGGCGTTGAGCGCCTCGATGTCGGCGATATAGAAGTGAGGATAGGTCTGAAGCTGCTCGGCGAGGCTGTCAATGACAACCGATTTTTCTTCCTTAGTCATCTTTTACTGTCCTCCTTCTTATTTGGTTTCAACGGATTTGGAATCGATCTGCAGGCCCGGGCTCATCGTGGTCGAGAGATAGATACTCTTCACATAAGAACCTTTCGCTGCCGACGGCTTGAGTTTGATGATCGTGTTGAGCACCTCCTTGGCGTTCTCCACGATCTGCTCGGGCGTGAACGAAATCTTGCCCACCGACGTGTGGATGATACCGAACTTGTCGACCTTGAAGTCGATCTTACCGGCCTTCACCTCCTGAACGGCCTTGCCGACCTCCATGGTCACCGTACCCGTCTTGGGGTTGGGCATCAGACCGCGGGGACCGAGGATACGGCCCAGCGCACCGACCTTGCCCATCACGTTGGGGGTGCAGATGATCACGTCGACGTCCGTCCAGCCGGCCTTGATCTTGTCCACATACTCGTCCAGACCCACGAAGTCGGCGCCTGCGGCCTGAGCCTCGGCCTCCTTCTCGGGGGTGCAGAGCACCAGCACGCGGACCTTCTTACCGGTACCGTGGGGCAGCGTCACCACGCCGCGAACCATCTGGTTCGCCTTGCGGGGGTCTACGCCCAGGCGCACGTCTACGTCTACCGATGCGTCGAACTTGGTGAACGAGATTTCCTTCAGAAGAGCGGCAGCCTCCGCGAGCTTGTAGGCCTTGCCGGCCTCCACCTTCGCGTAGGCGATTTTCTGATTCTTTGTCAACTTACTCATCTTCTCTTCGCATTACATGTTAGGAAATTCACCGACGACGTTGATACCCATGCTGCGGGCCGTACCGGCTACCATACGCATGGCGGCCTCGACCGTGAAGCAATTCATGTCCGACATCTTGTCCTGGGCAATGGCGCGAACCTGCTCCCACGTCACCTCGCCCACCTTCGTGCGGTTGGGCTGTGCGGAGGCCGTCTGTACCTTGGCTGCTTCCTTGAGCTGGACAGCTACGGGCGGCTGTTTTACAACGAAGTCGAACGACTTGTCGCTGTAGACGGTGATGATGACCGGAAGAACCTTGCCTGCCTTATCCTGCGTGCGAGCGTTGAACTGCTTGCAGAAGTCCATGATGTTGACTCCCTTCGAGCCCAACGCGGGACCTACCGGGGGCGAAGGGTTAGCGGCACCGCCTTTGATCTGCAATTTGATAAATGCAGCAACCTCTTTTGCCATAGTTTTCCTTGGTTAATTATTCTTTTTCCACTTGTGTGAAGCCCAACTCCATAGGAGTCTTGCGCCCGAATATCTTCACCGATACCGTGAGCTTCTTGCGCTCGTTGTCGACTGTCTCAATGGTACCTTGGAAGCTTGAGAAAGGACCGTCCGTAACCTTGACGGTCTCGCCGACAAAGAAGGGTATTTCGTTCTCCTCCTCCTGTGCGTTGAGCTCGTCGACGCGGCCCAGAATGCGCGCGACCTCCTGCGGACGCAGGGGGGTGGCATTCATTTTGCGGCTGTCTTCCTTGGTGTCGCCGAGGAATCCCAGCACATTGGGAGTGTTGCGAATGATTATGGGAATCTGACCTACAAAAGCGGCCTCCACCAACACGTAACCCGGATAGGAGACCTTCTCTTTGGAGATCTTCTTTCCGTTACGGATCGTGTAGACCTTTTCGGTGGGGATGAGGACCTGCGAGATGTACTCCTCGAGGTGGTTGTGACGAATCTCCGACTCGATGTACTCCTTGACCTTGTTCTCCTTACCGCCGATGGCGCGTACTACGTACCACTGTTTCTTGATTTCGCTCATCGTACAGGCAGGAATTAACGGCCGAGATTGCCCAGCATCTTGTAGATGGCGGCCATGAGGTTCTCGAAGGTCAGGTCCATAGCGAGCACGACGACGGCGAAGATGACCGACGCCACCATCACCACCACCGTGGAGCTCTGGAGCTGCGGGAACGTGGGCCACGTCACCTTGTTTACAAGCTCGTTGTAGGATTCTTTAACGTAATTGAACATATCGTCGTTTCGCTTTACTTGGCAGGAGCAGAGAGATTCGAACTCCCATCAACGGTTTTGGAGACCGCTATTCTACCCTTGAACTATGCTCCTAAAAGAGGAGGCGATGCGGTCGGGCACCGCCTCCTGGAATTATGGGTGTGAATTACTTCACGATCGACAGGATCTGACCTGCACCCACCGTACGGCCACCCTCGCGGATTGCGAAGCGCAGACCCTCGTTCAGGGCTACGGGGTAGATCAGCTTCACGGTGATGGTCACGTGGTCGCCCGGCATTACCATGTCGACGCCGGCGGGCAGGTGAACCTCACCCGTTACGTCCATCGTACGCAGGTAGAACTGGGGACGGTAGTTGTTGTGGAACGGCGTGTGGCGGCCGCCCTCCTCCTTCTTCAGGATGTAGACCTCGGCGGTGAACTCCGTGTGCGGGGTGATCGAGCCGGGCTTGGCGATAACCATACCGCGCTTAACCTCCTTCTTGTCGATACCGCGGAGCAGCAGACCTACGTTGTCGCCGGCCTCGCCCTCGTCGAGCAGCTTGCGGAACATCTCGACACCGGTGCAGGTCGAGGTGAGGGTCTTCTCCTCCAGACCGATGATCTCGACGGGATCACCCACGTGGATGATACCGGTCTCGATACGACCCGTAACCACGGTACCGCGGCCGGTGATCGAGAATACGTCCTCGATAGGCATCAGGAAAGGCTTCTCGTTCTCGCGCTGGGGCAGGGGGATGTACTCGTCGACGGCAGCCATGAGCTCCATGACCTTCTCCTCCCACTTCGGCTCGCCGTTCAGACCGCCGAGGGCCGAACCGCGGATGATGGGGGCGTTGTCGCCATCATAGTCGTACTTCGAAAGCAGGTCGCGAACCTCCATCTCGACCAGGTCGAGCATCTCGGGGTCGTCCACCATGTCGCACTTGTTCAGGAAAACGACGATCTTCGGCACGTTCACCTGACGGGCGAGCAGCACGTGCTCGTTGGTCTGGGGCATGGGACCGTCGGTTGCGGCAACTACCAGGATGGCACCGTCCATCTGAGCGGCACCCGTTACCATGTTCTTCACATAGTCGGCGTGGCCCGGGCAGTCTACGTGAGCGTAGTGGCGGTTAGCCGTCTGGTACTCCACGTGGGAGGTATTGATCGTGATACCGCGCTCCTTCTCCTCGGGGGCGTTGTCGATCGAGTCGAACGAACGGAGCTCCGACAGACCGGCCTTAGCCAGAACGGTCGTGATAGCGGCGGTAAGGGTGGTCTTACCGTGGTCAACGTGACCGATGGTACCGATGTTCACGTGCGGTTTCGAACGGTCAAATTTTTCTTTTGCCATAGTATTAAGGTATTTAAAGTTTTTTATTAAAAATTGCCAGTCAGCGTTTCAAATCCCTTTTGCAGAACGAGCGAGCGACACGGCGGCTCCTCTCCCGGAGCGTCGCATCACACGCTGCTGCGTCGTGAGCGGAAGACGAGGCTCAAACTCGCGACCCTTAGCTTGGAAGGCTAATGCTCTATCAACTGAGCTACTTCCGCAAAAACATACCGTATCAGAGCGGCCTCCTTCCCGCCGCCGCCCAAGGCGACGTTCGCGAAGGTTTTGCAACCCCGACCGGCATCCTATTTGTGGGAAGTGATGGATTCGAACCACCGAAGGCGTACGCCAGCAGATTTACAGTCTGCCCCATTTGGCCACTCTGGTAACTTCCCTTGAGTTGTCTGTTCGCCGCTGCCCGTCTCGTTCGGATTCGCATCGACTTCGAGCCGATGGAGGGATTCGAACCCACGACCAGCTGATTACAAATCAGCTGCTCTGGCCAACTGAGCTACATCGGCAGAACCAACCGTTTTGGATTGCAAAAATAGGTATTATTTTTTTACCGACCAAATTTTCGTCGATAAATCTTTACTCTCCCGCTCCTCTCAAAGAACTTTCTCGCACCCCCACCCTCCGATCGAGGGCGAAAGCAGGTGCAAAGATAGGAAAAGTTTTGAATACCGCAACATCTTCGACGAAAAATATCTCGCATCGTGCCCGAACGGAGCGCAAAACGGCATTTCGCGCGCCCCGGCACGTGGCGGCCGACATCCCGCACGCCGGCCGCTCCCTCGCCCCGCATGCCGCCCCTACCGGCCCCGAAAACAAAGCGCGCCGCCGCTCCCCCCCCCGAAAAAAAGATCCGCCCCGACATGGCGAGGCGGACCGATCGGCGGGCGCGAGGGCCCCTATTATAATAGGTATGCCCCGGCGCAGGCTATCCCTCCTTGATCGACGCGATGAGCTGGGCGGGCGTCGCCTGGAGGTAGTTCTTGCAGAAGCGGCTGAACTGCGTGTAGTGCTTGAAGCCGTATTTGTCCATCAGCGCCTTGGTGCTGTCCTCGCCGTCGCGGATGTCCGAGAATATCTTCATCGCCTTCTGACGCATCATCCAGTGGTAGACGCTGTCGTTGAAGTGCTCGGCGAAGCGGCGCTTGAATACCGACAGGCTCATGCCCGCCAGCGCGGCCAGCTCGGTCACCCCCTGCGCCTTGTCGTAGTTGTTGCAGACGAAGACGCGGAAGTTGTCCTGCGGCTGGATCATCGACTGGAAGAAGTAGGCGTGCTCGGTGGGCGAATAGAGCACCTTGATCATCATGAAGAGCTCGGCGGCCTTCATCTTGTGGTAGCGCGCGCAGTCGTAGAGCTCGCGCACGGCGAACATCTCGCCCAGCAGGGCGGCGATCGAGGGGTGCACCGTCAGCGTCGGCGCCGCCTCGGTCGGAACGGCCGTATCGTAGGGCATCACCTTGTCGAAAATATCCTGCTCGCAGAACTCGATGCGGTGGATGAGCGAGAGCACCACCACGTGGGTCTCGTCGTGCGCCGTAGCCTCGTAGCGCTCGCCGCGCGCCAGGCAGACGCACTGCATCGAGGTCACCATGCGGGGCGTATCCTTCGCATGGTCGATCATCAGCGCACCCGACAGCACGAAGACGATGCGCACCATCCGGTCGCCGGGGAAGCAGACGCCCTCGCCCGAACGGTATTTTACCTCGGCGAAGCGGCAGTAGGTCGAGTCGCCGATGCGGCGAAACGGGGCGGGGAATGTTGGACAACTGCTACAATCCGCAGGACAATTCTCCTTCAAAGCAGCCTCCACAAACTGCGGTTTGATTTTAGTATCCATTAAACTTGGGTCAAAAAATATTAGCCCCCAAAGTTACGCAAATATTCGAGTTCGCCAAAAATCCGGCGCCAAAACCTCGCGCAGAGGCCCCTCGGCGCGACGGTGTCCGAACGCGCCCACACACCATACATCCGCGGCGCAACGCCCCGCCCGACGGCCCGCGCCGCACCGACCTGCGCCGACCGCACAGCCGCCCCTGCCGCTCCGGCCCCGCCAGTCCTGCTCCGCCCCCTGCGGCCGCGTCAGCGGTAGCTGACGACCAGGACGCGCGACGAGCCCCAGAAGCGGTCGGGGTCGACCACCACCAGCTTCTCGACGCGCCGGTCGTCGCCCGTCACCAGCTCGTAGCTCCCCTCGGGGTGCGACGAGACGACCGTCACGCGCCGCCGCCCCACCGGGATCTCGGTCAACAGCCGCGAGTCGGCATCGGTGAAGCTCTCCACGCCGGCCTTGCCGAGGGTGAGCGTGCGGCCGATGAAGCCCTGCTTGTCGATGATCTGGGCGTCGCGCAGCTCCTTCTCCGACCCGACGATATAATATACGGTGTGGAGCCGGTCGACGCGCTCCTCCAGCTCCCCCTTCTCGACGTGGAGCCGCACCACCTCGGCCTCGCGCTCGGCCACCTGCTCGGTGAGCTGCTCGGCCTCGAGCTCCATGCGCTCGATGCGCGCGTGCAGGCGGCCGATCTCCTCGCCCTTCGCAGCCAGCTCGGCGTCGAGGCTGCGGATCGTCTTCTCGAGGGCGCCGATCTTCACGTCGGCCCGGCGCAGCGCCGCCGCCGTGCGCTCGAGCGAGGCGATGCGCGCGCGGTTCTGCTCCAGCAGCCGGTCGATGGCCTCGATGTCGCTGCGGATCTCGTCGGTCGGACGCCGCACCCCCTCCTCGTCGGGGGTGTTGATGAGGTTCTCGCGCGAACGGATGCGGGCGAGGTTGTCCGCGATGGCGTTGATCTGCTCGAAGACGGCGTTGATGAGCGAATCCTTCGCCCCGACGACCGTCTGCAACGAATCGCGCTGCCCGGCGACCTCCAGCACCACCTGCTTGCGGATACACGACGAGAGCAGCAACAGCAGCCCCGCGGCCGCGATGTAAACGTATTTCATAACCGATCCGATTGTAGTTTTTCCAGTCAAATGCGCCGGCAGCCCCGCCCCGACGGCCCGACGGCCGATCCGGCCGGCACGGATGCCGCCCCGCGCGCAGCCAAAGATAGTCAATTATCGGGCTCGTTGTTCGAAAAAATGCACCCGGCGCGCAATCGGCCCCGCGCCCCGCAAAAAACAGACGGGCCGCACCCTCGGTGCAGCCCGTCGTTTCGGCGAAAAGCGGCGCGAATTACTTCGCGGCGTTCTTCTTATCGTAGCGCTTTGCGTAACGGCTCATAAACTTATCGACGCGGCCGGCGGTGTCAACCAACTTCATCTTACCGGTGTAGAACGGGTGCGACGTGTTGGAGATTTCCATCTTATACACGGGATAGGTTTCGCCGTTCACT
>Ga0073906_1003347_pt1 | contig 18380 bp, 14 predicted proteins | sample Inofromicrocosms_FD_65485 | JGI IMG/M metagenome (GOLD analysis project Ga0073906, IMG submission 65485) | Mouse cecum microbial communities from Vienna, Austria - Inoculum for glucosamine and mucus D2O microcosms | ecosystem: Host-associated > Mammals > Digestive system > Large intestine >... | reverse complement strand
AGAAAAAGCGTCCAAACTTTTCCTTTAAATTACTAATTTTCAGGGACTTTTGCAAATTTAATCGACTGAAAATTAAGTGTTTAACAGCATAAATTTAATTTTTGTCATCTACTAAAATAAATTATATTATAATTACCGTCAACCTACCATCAACACTACGACAACACTACCATCAACAACATATTCTCACTAATAAAATTGATTCAGAACAGCAATTAGATCCCATAACAATCTGCACTATGCGCATTAACCCGAAGAGAATAATCATGAAGTCAGCAAAAGCCATTAAGGCTATCAAAGCTATTAAGGCTATCAAAGCTATTAAGGCTATTAAGGCTATTAAGGCTATCAAAGCTATTAAGGCTATCAAAGCTATTAAGGCTATCAAGGCTATAAAAGCCATTAAGGCTATCAAGGTTATTAAGGCTATCAAAGCTATTAAGGCTATTAAGGCTATCAAGGCTATAAAAGCTATTAAGGCCATTAAGGCTATTAAGGCTATTAAGGCTATAAAAGCCATTAAGGCTATAAAAGCTATTAAGGCTATCACCAATCTACCATCGGCTATATTTAATTTATTTTGTTATTTTTAATTGTTTTTAACTTTCGGGGGGCATTTCTGAAAGTTAATATCTAACTTTGCACTCGGAATATTCAGCAAGTATCCGAAAACTGAAGAAAACAATAACTTAAAACAACTTTCATCATGAAGATCAAGACACTATTCACAGTGAGTGCGCTGTCTCTTGCCTTGGCCGGAGTAAGCACATCCTGTTCGAACGAGATCGAACCGCAGCCCGGGAATGACGGGACGGTGACATTCACCGTGCAGCTTCCCGAAGGAACCGCCACCCGTGCCTTCGCCGACGGCACTACGGCAACAAAACTCAGCTACGCCGTCTACAAGAAAGGGGAGACAACCCCGATCAGCGGCATGGTTGTCGATGGCGTCAATGCCATCGACATGGAAGGGAAATCGGCTATCGTAACCCTCCAGCTCGTCAACGGCAACGCCTACGACATCATCTTCTGGGCTGAAAGCGAGGCAGTTCACAACGCCACCGAGAACAAACCCTACACCATCACCTGGGAGGGACAGACCCTCGACGTGAACTACACGGGTACCACCGTCAACGACGACAGCCGCGACGCATTCTACATCAAGAAGTCGGTTACCGTGAACGGACCCATTGCCGAGACTGTCAGTCTCAGAAGACCTTTCGCACAGGTCAACTTCGGTTCCGACGACGTGACGGCTCCCGCAGTGCTCGAAGCCTTCGGCGACCCCGTGGCGTACAAGAACACCGTCACCACAAAGGTTTATACACAGATGAACCTCGGCACAGGCGAGGTGTCGAACCAGATAGACTATACCTTCCTGGCCGGTCCTTCCGCATTAGGCGAAACTTTCCCGGTAGAGGGCGACAAGTATTCCTACGTGTCGATGTGCTATCTGCTCGTGCCCAACAAGAAGGAGCTGGCCGACGTGACATTCACACTCTATGACAATAACGACGTGCAGCGCAACCAGGTGGTAGTGACCAACGCTCCCATACAGCGCAACTACCGCACCAATGTATATGGCTCGCTCTTCACTTCCACTACCGAATACAATGTGGTGATAGAACCGGAGTTCAATTCCGCCAACAATAATATAGAGATATGGGACGGTATCAGCAAGAAGATGCCCGAATTAGTCGACAATGAATACCGCGTCACAGAACCGGCGGAACTGGCAGGTCTGGCCGAGATGGTGAAAAAAGGAGACACCTTTGCAGGCAAGACCATCACACTGACCAAGAGCTTCGACATGGGAGGAAACACATTCGCCGGATTCGGCGACAAAAATCATCCTTTCAAGGGAACTTTGGACGGTAACGGCCACACCATATCCAATTTCAACACCACCGGCTCCGGATTCCAGTCAGACTATGCGACAGGCCTCGTGCCCATACTCGACAAGGATGGCGTGGTGAAAAATCTGACAATCGAGAGGGGTGTAATCGGCAGACTTTATGACGGTAAAGACGGCAAAAAATATGTATACGGCAACATTGTGGGCGCGGTAGCCGGATATTGCAACGGCCGCATTGAGAATGTCACGGTTAACAACTGCACAATCTACGGTTTTGGGAAAGTAGGAGGTCTGGCCGGCCACGACTTCTACCAGCCCACAAGCTCATATGTCAACTGCAAGGTAACCAACAGCGTGATCAGCGGCACCTACAATTCAGCATGTCTCGTGGGACTTTCAGACAGAGACCTCGACCTGACCTCATGTACCGAAGAGAATAACACGCTGGAGACCGGCCCCTATCCCGCCGACGGCGACTGGATCACGATGTACCAGTGGATCACTGTGGAGCGCACGAAAGCCGTCGACATAAACGGCGGCGGCAGGAAGCCCGTCATGGTGGAAGGAAACTTCACACCCATCGGTTCGACATATTTTGCCACAGGTGCGAAATACTATAACCGTTATGACCTGGACAATAGTAACAACGGGCTGTACATCACCATCGATGGAATTCAACATGAAATCGACGGTTATCCCGTAAACAGTCCTGAAGGCCCGGAAAGAGTGGATTGACCATTCCTGAACCGATTCCGCACGTATGCGGAAAGATACTGAGCGCCCTGAAAATACCGATACCAAGACTATCTCCTTGGCATCCGGTATTTTCAGGGCGAAATCTTTCTGTTTGACCGACTGTTGAAAAATTTGTAATTTTGCGGTTATGAAGAAGATATTGACAACGGCAATATTGGCCGCGATTACGATAAGCACACCGGCACTCGGTTTTGACTTTTCCGAGGGCAACGCGTCGGAGAGATGGCAGACGGTCAAGGATGCGTACACCCTTGACGCGCCGGGGACGGCACAGATGCTCCGCGACTACATAGAGGCGTGTCCCGCCTCCCTTCACACCACGGAGGCCCGTCTGATGCTCGCCGACATCGACTTCTTCGCGCACCGCTGGCCCGATGCCCTGCAACTCTACCTACGCGCAGACATCGACGGCCTCGCCTTGCCCGACCGCTCTCTATACAGTTACCGTCTCGCCCTATGCCAGATTCGCACAGGGCATTTCGCCGAAGCACGCAAAACCCTCCGCAATGTGAAAAGCAAGGACTTCGCCGACATACGCAACTTCTACAACGCATACCTCGACTATATAGGCGGAGACTTCAAGAAAGCCTACGAGGGCTTTTCTAAAGTGACGCCGGGGACACCAGGCCTCGAGTCGGGCTACTACATGCTCCAGATAGAATACGTATGGGGTCGTTACAGCACAGTCGCCGCGAAGGCCGACAGGATGCTTCACCGCAACCCCGTGCCGGAGCTTGCCCCCGAGATACACCGCATATGCGGACTGAGCCGTTTCAAACTCGGCGAGATGGACGCCGCCAAAATAAGCCTCGACAACTATCTTGACCGTACACAGGGGACACCCGACAACGAAGCCCTTTACGCCTTGGGAGTCATCGACTACGAACGTGGCGACTACAGTGCGGCCGCCGGACGCTTCACCGACGTGACCCGAGCCGACGGAGCCCTGGGACAAAGCGCATGGCTATATTTGGGACAGTGCCGTCTGCAACTCGGCGACATACAGGGAGCCACCCTCGCCTTCGAGAAGGCCGCCGCTTACGAGACCGACCCCAAAGTGGCGCAGACAGCCCTTTACGACTATATCACCGCCCTGACACGCGGCGGCAACGTGCCTTTCTCCAAGTCGGCCGAGATGCTTGAGGCCTATCTCCGCAGATGGCCCGACTCGCCACACGTGCCCCAGGTGGAGCAATACCTCGCCTCGGCATACTTCAACGACCGTGACTACCGCAAGGCGGTGAGCTGCGTCGACGGCATACGCAACCCGTCGGCACAGCTGCTGGCCATAAAGCAGAAGGCCCTCTACCAGCAAGGCATCGTGGAGGCCACCAACGGCAATTACCGGGAGAGCGCCGGCTGGTTCAGCCGCGCGGCGGCCATGCGCTCCACCGACTCCCGGCTCGCCGGCCAGGCAAGCCTCTGGCTCGGCGACGCCCTATACAATGAGGGCAAATACCGTGAGGCCGCCGATGCCTACAACGCCTTCCTCAATGGCAAGCCTACCCTCAACAAGGCCTTGGGTCTCTACAACCTGGCATACGCGCGCTACCGTCTCGGCGACTATGCCGCGGCGGCACGCGATTTCGCCGCCGCCGAAACAGCTACGCCTCACCTCGCGACAGCTCTCCTTGACGACGCCCAGCTGCGCCGCGCCGACTGCCTATACTATACCGGCAACTATACCGATGCCCTGGCATTATACGACAACGCCCGCAAAGGGAAAGCCGACAACGACTACGCCGCCTACCGCCATGCCATGCTGTCGGGTCTCGCCCATACACCGCAGCAGAAGATAAATGCCCTGGAGGAGTTCCTCCGCGACTATCCTCAGAGCAAATGGTGCGCGGCGGCACTGCTGGAACTTGCACAGACTCATGAGGAGCTTGGCCACAGCCGCGAGGCGGCCGATGCCTACCGGCGACGTATGGCCATAAACCCTGATGCCGACATCGACGAGCTCATCAGTGCCGCCAAGGCTGCAGACGCCGCCGGCGACCATCCTCTGGAGCAACTCCAGCTCCTCGACAGGATTGCCGCCAGCAACGATCTCCCCGCCGAACAGCTCTATGACATAAGCCTCTATCGCGCCAACGCCTTGGCACGCGCCGGCCAGGATACCGACGCCGACGACATTTACGCCCGGCTGGCTGCAAACCCCGAGAACCTCGCCGGTGCCACCGCCGCCGTAACCCTCGCCAACCGTCTCCTCGAAAAACGCCAGTATCAGAAGGCTTTCGACCTCATGAACGACTTCACCGAGACCGGAACACCCCACACTTACTGGCTCGCCAAAGGATTCATAGCACTTGCCGACGCCTGCACAGGCCTGGGCAACAAGGAACTCGCCAGGGAATACCTCATATCCCTGCGCGACAATTACCCCGGCAACGAACCAGACATTCTCTCTGCCATAGAATCCCGTCTCAAATAAGAAAAGATGAAACTCAAGCATACGATACTCATAACAGCGGGTCTCATGGCCACAGGGGCATCCGCCCAGTACAACCCCACGATAGCTGTGGAAGGCACCTATAAACCGGAGATTATCCTTCAGGACCGCATCAACATGTATCCGCAGCGTGAAAAGACAGGCATGATAGATAGCCGTCTTGACTTCGACACACGCGGCGTGATCACCGACTTCGAGCCTAACGGCGTGCCAATGACGGCTTCGGGATGGAACACCATCCGCGAGGATTATCCCTGGCGCGGATACGTGGACATAGGTCTTGGATCATGGCTCGATGCGCGGCTGAACGCCGGCTATCGGTGGCTGCAATCGCCGAGCACGCTCTCCGGCGCCTATTTAAGGCACAACTCCACAAGCCTGTGGAAACCGAAGATGCAGGGCGGCAACGACGACACTCGCCGCTGGATGTATGACGAGACCATCGGCGCATACGTGCGGCACAAGACATCCGCAGGTATGCTCGACGCCGACCTGCACTACAACCTGGCGTGCTTCAACTATTACGGCACTGTCGACAGAGGGGGCGCCGGCGGAGGATATGTACCCTCGCAGACCGTCAACCGCCTGCATGCCAACGTTTTGTGGCACGGCGGCAAGGAGGATGCACGCCTCAGATACCATGGCGGCGTGACCGTCAGATATACCGGCTTCCGTTCCGTATACGATGCCGCCTCGCACATTTTCGGCAAGGGTACACGCGAAACTATGATAACACCCCGCGCCGGCGTGGAATACGACATGTCGAAGGTATCGAAGATAGGTATTGACGCCCGGGGCGACGCCGTAGTCGGGGGCAACGGCGCCGGCAGCTATGGCCGCGTCTCCCTTACCCCATACTATCAGGCTTCCGGCGAGCATATCGACTTCAAGGCTGGTCCGCGCATCGACCTGGTAATCGACAACGGCCCCGTGTTCCGCATAGCGCCGGAAATGCGCTTCGCCTATGCCACACGCGGCGTGACTTTCGCCATAGAGGCCAACGGCGGCACACTCCTCAACACCGCCGAACGCGAGGCCGCCCTGTCCCTCTACGGCAATCCGCTGATCACCGACCCAAGACCCATATACAAGCCTGTGGAGGCTTGGCTGAAATTCAAGTTCGGACCATTCGCCGGTTTCCAGGCTCTTCTGGAAGGTGGGTTCAAATATGTGGTGGACCAGAGAATCGGAGGATGGTACCAGTATTCCATCAACGACCCGGCCGCCCGCAACATCTATGACTTCAACGGCACACGCCGCTTCGACACCTATGGTTTCAGCGTGGGTATGACCCTCAATTACAAGTATGGCCGCTGGATAGAGCTTACCGCCACCGGGGCATATCAGCCGCAGGAAGGCAAGAAAAGCTGGTTCAACGGCTGGGATCTTCCCGAAGTCACCGCCGGCGTGTCGGCAAAGAGCAATCCCTGGTCGTCGCTGAAGTTAGGCATCGACTGGAACCTGCGCGCCTGCCGCAAGCCACTGCTCTGGAAAACGGGCACGGGCGCCGACACAGAGCCGTCGCTTGTCAACATGAGCATGGCCAACATGTCGGAACTGAGCTTCAACGCCTCCTACGACATCATCAAGAACCTCACGGTATCGCTCGACATCCGCAACCTGCTGAACCGCCGTCAGGAGATACTTCCCGGCCTCCCCACGCCGGGAGTGACGGTAATGGGTTGCCTTACATGGCAGTTCTGACACCGCCGACACAACATTCCCGCCCCTCTGCATGTTAGGATTAAAGAGACCCTGCGCAGGATGACAGGAGACCTTGCACAGGCACCCATGATATAGAAAGTAACAATGAGCACTACAAGCATCATATACAGCAACGACGACGACCGGGCTTACGGGCTGGCGGGCATGGCGATATCGCTGGCGGCCCTCGACGCCCTCGACCGCGTGTCGTCGATTTCCCTCGACGGTGAAGACACCATGGTGTCGTTCTCTCACGAGTATTATTTCAGCAGTTCGCCGAGCATATCGCCGAAAGCGTCGTGGAACAATCTGCTGAGCAATTACAATCTCACGCTGGCCATGGCTTTGTCGAACGTCATGTCGCGGTGGATGGTAAGGCGTCATGAGGAAGTGCCCGCCGACATCATGGACACGCTCTACCGGACGGTAGTGGCCGAAGGCTGCGAGACGTGCAGCCTTGAGGAAGACGAGGCCGAGACTCTTTACAACCGCGCCAACACATACATGCGGCGCATCTTCCGCAACGAACGGCTGCATCCGGCAATCGACGAGTTCGTGCGGGTCCTCTCCCTGCAGCGCTCCCTGACAGGCCACGAGATAGCCGACGAGCTCCACCTCCTCCAGATCATATGAGCTGACTCAGGCGCACCGTACCGGAAGTCACGGAAAGAGCCACGCGCGCTCCTTCCACAAGCGGCAGATTGTCGTCGACATGCCCGACGGGAAAGTTATAGACCACGGGGATGCCCGCAAATCCTGTCCGGCGAGTCAGCGACATTATCATCTCTTCCATCGTATTGAAGTTCAACGAGGGCTTATAGTCGGTGAATCGCCCGACGATGAGCCCTTTGACTTTTGACAGAGCTCCCGAAAGATACAGACGCCACAGCATTCTCTCCACCTTATATATAGGCTCGGCTATATCCTCAATAAAAAGAATCACATCCTCGGTCAGCGGTCGCGCCAGCATGTCGAAAGGGGTAGCGGCCAGGCCGTCGAGGACTGCCAGATTGCCGCCCAACAACCTTCCTTCGGCATAGCCGGGCGTCACTCCCAGATGCTCCTCGGCCACATCGAGCATATACTCCATCCTTCCCCCTTCGAGGATATGGAACAGGGCATGCGTGGCCCTGTTGTCGGGATTCTCGCAGAGGTGTTTGGCCATGGGTGCATGCAGCGACTCGATGCCCAATGATGTCAGACAGGCATGGAATGCCGAAATGTCGGAGAAGCCTATGAGCCATTTGGCATTCTGCCGAATGGTTTCGGGAGGCAGGTCGGGCAGGAGATGGGCAGCGCCATAACCGCCGCGTGCACACAGCACGGCATCAATGTCCGGGTCGCACCATGCCGCCATGAAGTCGTCGAGACGGTTACGCGCCGACGAGGCGTAGCTGCCGTCGGCAGGTCCCCTGGCATGGGGCATCACAACACCCTCATAACCCCTCGACGCAAGCATCCGCACTGCGCCGTCGATATATTCCTCCCTCACCGTCGTCGCCGGCGATATTATCCCGATTCTCGACCCTTGCCGTATACTTCTCATTACCATCAGGAAAAGCTGGCCACAGGGATACCTTTGGCCTTGAAGAAGCCTGCGATTTTCTCCAGCTCCTCTTTAGGCACCTTCTGCAGGTTCTCGGCGGGGGTTGCGCGGTCGATACTGTAAAGCATCACCTCGCGGGGCCTGATGGCGAGATATGCCTCGGCCAGGGCCTCCAGCTCGGCGGGGGTGGTGTTGTCGACGTTCTTCCCCTCATATTCGCCGCGCAGCAGCATGGTCTGGATGATACCTGTGCCGGCAAAGCGCTTGAGACCTTCCACCACTTTGCCGACGGTGAACTCGCGCGACACGGGACGGTCGAGGGCCTGCATCGTGTCGTCGACAGCCGAGTCGAGCTTCAGGATATTGTTGTCAACCCTGTCGAGGGCATCGGCCACGGCAGGGTCGAAGATACGCGTGGAGTTGGTGAGCACCGATACCTTGGCCTGAGGATAATACTTGTCGCGGAGACGCAGGGTGTCGTCGATTACGCCGGGGAAGTCGGGATGCAGAGTAGGCTCGCCGTTGCCGGAGAATGTGATTACATCGAGAGGGTCGCCGGCGGCGCTCATGGCCTTCAGTTTATCCTCGAGGAGGCGTGCCACCTCGGCGCGTGGAGGGATGCCGGCCTTGCCGGTACCCTGCGCGTTGAATCCCGCCTCGCAATAGAGGCAGTCGAAAGTACATACCTTGCCGTCGGCCGGCGTGAGGTTCACACCCAGCGACGTACCCAGACGCCGCGAATGGATGGGCCCGAAAATCGTGCTGTGAAACAATACTGTCTGGTCTTTCATCTTTGTTTACCTGTTATGAGACACTGCAGGTCGTGCAATGTCTCGAGGGCCTGCAGAGGGGTGAGGTTATCGATCTGAAGAGTCAGGAGCCGGTCGCGTATCTGCCCGAGCAGAGGGTCGTCGAGCTGGAAGAAGCTCATCTGGTACCCTTCGCGTGCGGCGGCAAGGGCTCCCACCTCGGCCTTGGGCGCGTCGCCATCCTTCTTCTCGAGCTTGGCAAGCACCTGGTCGGCACGACGCACTATCGACGGCGGCATCCCAGCAAGCCGCGCCACATGTATGCCGAAACTGTGGGCCGACCCTCCCCGCTCAAGCTTGCGCATGAACACCACCTTCCCCCCTATCTCCTTGACCGACACGTTGTAATTGACGATGCGCCGGTAGGTGTTCTCCATCTCGTTGAGCTCATGGTAATGGGTGGCGAAGAGCGTCTTGGGATGACATGCGTCGTTCTCGTGAATATGCTCCACGATTGCCCAGGCTATGGATATGCCGTCGTATGTGGAGGTGCCGCGGCCCAGCTCGTCGAAAAGAATCAGCGACCTGGGGGTCATGTTGTTGAGGATGGCGGCGGCCTCGTTCATCTCCGTCATGAATGTAGACTCGCCGAGGGAGATGTTGTCGGAAGCCCCCACACGGGTAAAAATCCTGTCGACGAAACCGATTCTTGCGGCCTGTGCGGGCACGAATGAGCCTATCTGGGCCATAAGGGTTATGAGTGCTGTCTGGCGCAGGAGCGCCGACTTACCGCTCATGTTGGGGCCGGTGATCATCATCACCTGCGTCTTGTCGCAGTCGAGCTCCACACTGTTGCTGATATAAGGCTCGCCGGCGGGCAGACGGCGTTCTATCACAGGATGACGCCCCTCGGTGATGCTAAGCGTCAGCGAGTCGTCGACCACCGGACGAACATACCTGAATCTCTCGGCGGCCACCGCCAGCGACAGCAACGTGTCGACATATCCGGCGCCACGGGCCATTGTCTGCATCGACCCTATGAATTGCTGCAGTCCCTTGACGAGCTGACCGTATATCGATTCCTCCAATGCCTTTATGGCATCGCCGGCCTGCATGATCTTATCCTCCAGCTCCTTGAGCTCTGGCGTGACATATCGCTCGGCGGCCGTCAGGGTCTGCTTGCGTATCCACGACGGCGGCACCTTATCCTTGTGGGTGTTGCGCACCTCGATATAATATCCGAATACATTGTTATAGCCGATTTTTAGCGACGAAATACCGGTGATGGCTGTCTCTCGCTCGCGGATATTGTCGATCATCTGTGCGGCATGGTCTCGGACGTTGCGGTATTCGTCGAGCTGCGGGTCGACGCCCGGAGCTATGACGTTACCGCCTCCGGTCTTTGCCGGGGCGTCGGGACTGAGTGTACGCCTTATGGCATCCACGGGGGCCTCCACATCCTCCATCCTGGCCGCGATGTCGCGGAGTATTTCAGAGTCGGTCTGCTGTAGGAGCCTGCGCAGCGAGGCGGTAGCCTCCAGAGAGTTGCCCAGGGCCACGGCGTCGCGGGGGCTGATACGGCCGGCGCCCAGTCGCGATACCAGCCTGTCGAGGTCGCCGACACGCCGCAGCACTTCCTCGGCACGGTCGCGGAAACCGGGGTCACGGAAGAAGTATTCCACCACATCCTGGCGCCGCGTGATCTCGGCGATGTCGGTGACGGGGAACAGGAGCCAGTTGCGCAGCCGGCGTCCTCCCATGGGTGTGGAGGTATGGTCGAGCACCTGCAGCAGCGACATGCCCTCGGGAGTGAGGGAATCCACAAGCTCCAGGTTGCGGATGGTAAAGCGGTCGAGGGTCACGAAACGCTCGTGGCCGATACGGCGCAGCGAGGTGATATGTCCCAGGCTTGTATGGCCCGTGATGTCGAGATAGTGGAGGATGCTTCCGGCGGCTATCACCGCCTCCGGCATATTCGCCACGCCGAAACCTTTGAGGGTGTTGGTGCCGAAATGGTTCTGCAGGCGTTCGCCGGCGGCGTCGGTGGTATATATCCAGTCGTCGAGTTCGTAGCAGCTGCATCGGTGCGAGAAAGACTCCTCGCAGTCCTGGCGTGTGCCGCGCTGACGCAGCAGCTCCTTGGGCTGTAGCGTCGACAGCAGCTTGTCGACCTGCCGACGGTCGCCCTGCTCGCAGACGAACTCTCCGGTGGTCATGTCCAGAAAAGCCACGCCTACCGACGTCTTGTTGAAATGTACGGCGGCAAGGAAGTTGTTGTCGCGGCTGGCCATGGAGCTGTCGGAGAGGTTGACGCCGGGGGTCACCAGCTCGGTAATGCCGCGCTTCACCAGCTTCTTGGTGAGCTTAGGGTCCTCCAGCTGCTCGCAGATGGCCACACGCCGCCCCGCTCTGACAAGCTTCGGCAGGTACGTGTCGAGGGCATGATGCGGAAAGCCGGCAAGCTCTACATACTTCGCCGACCCGTTGGCACGCCGCGTAAGAGTGATGCCCAGTATCTCGCTCGCCGTTATCGCATCTTCGGAAAATGTCTCGTAAAAGTCGCCCACGCGGAAGAGAAGAATGGCGTCGGGATGCTTCTTCTTCATCTCCGTATACTGCTTCATCAGCGGGGTCTCTACTATCTTTGCCATGATTCAATGGGGAAAAATGCTCAGCATCCATATCGACATGCCGACATATATGAGAAGGCCGACCACGTCGTTGGTAATCTGGATGAATGGGCCGGTGGCGAGTGCCGGGTTTATTTTCAGTTTCTCGAGGGTAAGGGGCACGAGTGTTCCGAATACGGTGGCGAAAATCACTACGGCGAACAGCGACACCGACACGGCCATGCACAGCGCCATATCCTTGTTTTCGGTAAGGAGGATGTACAGGAATACCACGCCGGAAATCACTATTGCGTTCAGCAGCGCTATTCTGACGGCGCGCCATATCTGCTTCCAGAACTGAGTAAGTTCGAGGCGGCCGTTCGCGAGGCCCTGCACCACGATTGCGGAAGCCTGCACACCGACATTGCCGCCGGTGCCTCCGATGAGGGGTATGAAGAATGCCAGAGCGGTGACGGCGGCGATCTGCGCCTCGAAGCCGCCGAGAATCAGCGAGTTGACGATACCGCCCACGATGCCTATCAGCAGCCATGGCAACCGGGCCTTGGTCTGCGCGAAGATGGAGTCGTCGGCGTCGATGTCGCTGGAGATACCCGAGGCCAGCTGATAGTCGCGTTCCTGTTGCTCGCGGACCTGGTCCATCACGTCGTCGACGGTAATCTGTCCCATAAGGCGCCCGATACTGTCGACTACCGGCATCGCCACAAGGTCATATTTCTCGAAGTCGATGGCAACCTCCTCGATAGGCATGTCTACCTTAACCGACATGGGGTCGGTCTCCATGACATGCTTTATTTTCGACACGGAGGGATGGGTGATCATCTTCTTTAGCGGCAACACGCCCTTCAGGCGATTGTCGTCGTCGACCACGTACACATTATAGATATCGTCGAGGTCTTCGGCCTGGTGACGCATCTCCTTGAGGCAGTCGGGCATGGAGAGGTTCTCGTTGACGGAGATAAGCTCCGTACCCATGAGACCGCCGGCGGTATCCTCGTCGTACTGCAGAAGGTCGACGATATCGCCGGCCTGCTCCACGTCGCCGATGTTCTGTATCACCTCCTCGCGGTCGGCCTCGTCGAGTTCCTGGATAAGGTCCACGGCGTCGTCGGTGTCGAGGAGGTCTATGTAATGGCCGATCTGCTCGGGGTCCATACCCTCGAGGAGTTTCTTGCGGTCCTCCTCGTCAAGCTCCATGAGCACGTCGGCCTTCGCCTCCCTGTTGGGGATAAGCTCGAAGACCCATTCGGCCTGCCGAAGGTTGAGATGCTGGAAAAGCTCGGCGATGTCGGCGGGGTGCATGCCCTCTATCTCCGCCAGCACTTCATCACGGTGCTGCCCGTCGATCAGCTCTTCTATCCTTTCTATGGCTTCTGTAGTGAATTCTTTCATCAGTAGCGGAATGAGCTGCCGCCGAGAAACTCACGCAGCAGCGAATTGGAAGGTACCTGTGTGTCGGGGATGGAGAGGAAATAGCCGAGGAAGTCGGCGAGCCAGCGGGCCTCTTCGTAGCAGGGCGAGTCTTCGGAAACACCTAACAGCAGCGGCTGCAGATAGTCTTTCATCACCCCCAGCTCGAAAATCAGCGATGAGTTGAACACGGCGTCGGCATTCTCCTGGAAGGGGAATATCCATTTTTCCTCACCGCGACGTACGGAAGGCCAGCGCTCGAGGGTCTGCTCGGGGGATGTGCCGCGGTATCTGGAGTCGCGGACCATGCGCCGCAACAGCCTGTTGTCGGAGGTGGATATCCAGTTGTGGTTGTCGAGCCGCAGGGATGTCAGCGCCGACACATAGAGCTTGTAGACCTGCCCGGCGGGTATGCCGGCGGTAAGCTCCGGATTGAGGCCATGGATGCCTTCGATGATAAGCACGTCGTCCTTGTCGAGGCGCAACGGACGTGGTTTCTCCACACGGCGCCCCAGCTCGAAGCTGTAGGTGGGAAGGTTGATCTCCTTGCCGGCGAGCAGGGCGTTGAGGTCGGCGTTGAAACGCTCCAGGTCGAGGGCGTAAAGGCTTTCGTAGTCATAGTCGCCGGTCTCGTCGCGGGGCGTCTGGTGGCGGTCGACGAAGTAGTCGTCGAGGCTAATCATCCGCGGGGTGATCATGTTTGTCATGAGCTGTACGGCGAGACGCTTGCAGGTGGTGGTCTTTCCCGACGACGAGGGGCCGGCGAGCATCACCAGCGAGGCTCCTCCCTTGCGATGCCGCCGCATGATGTCGTCGGAAATACGCGACAACGCCTTGGCATGCATCGCCTCGGCAACATTGATGAGCATCGGCGTCTCGCACTTCTCCACAGCCTCGTTGAGCCGTCCGACACAGTCCACTTTCGTGACCCGGTTGAACTCCAGACTGCGGCGGAAGGCGTTGTACATCTTGGCCTGACGTATAGGAAGCACCACCTTTGACGGATTGTCCGGGTCGGGACCTAAAAGAAGCATACCCTCCTTGTATGGCCGCAGGTCGAACACGGCCACCTCTGATGTGCGGTCGAGCAACCGGCCTACGTAGCCGTCGTGGATGCCGTCGAGAGTATAGTAGGCCACCTCCTCCATGGCTATCGTCTCCAGCAGCGACACCTTCTGCAGCAGCCCGTCGCGCCGGAATATTTCGATAGCCTCCTCACGGCTGCATGTATGCTCCTCGAAGGGAAGGTCGCGGGACACAAGCTCGCGCATCCTCCCCCGAAGCCTCTCCACAAGCTCGTGGTCTACCCGGAAGACACTCTCGTCGCTGTTGAGTATACGGCAATATTGACCTCTCGATATCGAATGCTCTATGCGCAGTATCTTGCCGGGAAGCTCCCGATATACCGCGCTGTAAAGCAGCATACACAACGAACGGGTGTATGCGTATTTCCTCCTCTTTTCTTCCATCACTGCAAATTTACGAATTTTTTTGCCTTTTTCCCACGATTTATTATTTTTGCTGATGAAAATAACTTACGCCGGCCTGCCGGTGACCTAAAGTCTATTCCATGTCAGTAGAAATAGAAAAAGCAAATGAAGTGTTCGACCGCAGCGTGGCCGACTATCATATCACCGACAATGTCGACGCTCCCTGCGTGAATCCTTACGCCGAGGGGACTTTCGAACATATCCTTTATGGCAAGAATTGGGTTGATGCCGTGCAGTGGCATCTTGAGGACATCATCCGCGACCCGGAGATAGACCCTGTAGCGGCTCTTGCGCTCAAGCGCCGCATCGACAGGAGCAACCAGGTGCGCACCGACATGGTGGAGGATATCGACACATGGTATCGCGACAAATACAGGGATGTGACAGTTGCTGCTGACGCGACCATCAACACGGAATCTCCGGCATGGGCGCTGGACCGTCTGTCGATACTGGCGCTGAAGATATGGCACATGCGCGAGCAGACAGAGCGCACCGACGCCGACGCCGCCCACCTCGCCGCCTGCCGCGCCAAACTCGACGTGCTCCTCGAACAGCGCCGCGACCTCTCTACAGCCATTCAGCAGCTCCTCGACGACATCGCCAAAGGCCGTAAGTTCATGAAGGTGTACCGCCAGATGAAGATGTACAACGACCCTGCCACAAATCCTGTACTCTATGGCAAAAAGGGCTGAGAATGTGCTGCTGACGCGCTTCTCGGCACTCGGCGATGTGGCCATGACCATCCCCGTGGTATATGACGCCTGCAACGCCTGCCCTGACGTGAATTTCATATTCCTCACCGGAAAACATCAGGCTCGGCTTTTTGTCAACAAGCCGGCCAATCTGACCGTGGATGGCCTGGACACCGGCCTGTTAAAGGGCTTCGGAAGCCTGGCGAAGCTGACAAGCCACCTGAAAAGGGAATATCATCCCGACATGTGCCTCGACCTGCATGATGTGCTGCGCACAAAGGTGATTCGCACGTTGCTGCGTCTAAAAGGGGTCAGGACATATCACATAAGCAAGGGTCGCGCCGCCAAGAGGGCACTCACGCGCCCCAACAACAAGCTGCTCGTGCAGCTGAAGCCTACGCCGGAGCGCTACCGCGAGGTATTCGCCGCCGCCGGAATTCCCGCCGAAGGTGCTTTCTCATCAGTATTCGGCGACGGCAAAGGGCCTGTGGCCGACTTCGCCGCCGTGACTCCGCCCAAACAGCCGGGAGCCAGATGGCTCGCCATTGCACCCTTCGCCAAACATGACGGCAAGATATATCCCCCGGAACTGATGAAGCAGGTGGTGGACCATTTCGCGGTCCGCCCAGAATGCCGCATATTCATCTTCGGCTTCGGCAATGACGAATGCGACAGGATCGACGCCATGGCCCAAGGCCGCGACAATGTGGTCAACATGGCCCGCGCCGCCATAGGCATCAACGCCGAGATGTCGCTGCTTAGCCATTGCAACGTCATGCTGTCCATGGATTCGGCCAACATGCATCTGGCCTCTCTCGTAGGGCTGCCGGCCGTCACCGTCTGGGGAGCAACTCATCCTTTCTCCGGTTTCCTCGGCATAAACCAGAAGGCCGACGACATATGCCAGCTCGACCTCACCTGCCGTCCTTGCTCCGTCTATGGCAACAGGCCCTGCCGTCGCGGCGACTATCATTGCCTTTACGGCATACCCCCGGCTCTGGTATGCGACAAACTGTCGCGGTACATGCGGTAACGTCGGTATGCCCGCGTGCTGTCACGGTATCTGTCGCGAGGCTTTTTCTTTTTCAATGTGGGGAATTGTGTCATGGAGGGGTCTACCACCGGAACGCCCAAGGCTCCCTTGCGCACCGCTATCACTAACGTGTCGCCTTTCTGAAGTGATTTATATTGTGCGGCAGTCAGCTTGATGCCGACGTTTTCTCTTCCGGCAGCCTAACGTCGGCCTTGTATACCCAGTAAGGCGCTCCACGGGCATAGGTGCGGCGGCTTACGCGGCGTGTCTGGTAATGTTTCTCCCGGTAGACGCGCTCTATGGGGAGCCGGCTGTAGCTCACCGCTGTCCTGTCGCCAAGCGCGTAATTGAGCACATACCAGCTGCTCGCCAAGAAAAGCGTGACGCCCACAACCGCGAAGGAATAGCATACCCATTTGGTATCCGTATCCAGAATCCATCGCCAGAAACGCCATACCACCTGGCTGAGTGCCGCCGCGGCCATCCCGCTGATAAGAAACGGCTTCCACCACGACACCAGCGTATCCTCCGCCAATGAGATACATGCCCCTACGCATAAAATGATTATTGCCACAAGCATGCTTGCGGCAACAATCTTCATTGCGGTTTTCGTTTTAGCTCCCATACGTAGCTTATTTCTTTGCCGGACGGGCGATGCCATCCTTCTCACAGCGCTTCGTCATGCGCTTGATGCGTGCTTCCGTCTCGGGATGCGAGGAGAACATTCTCTGGAAATAGCTTGCCTTTCCCGACCCGGCCTTTGCCTCCATATCGCGGAATTTCTCGAAAGCCATCACCATGCCCCAGGGATTGCGGCCTTTGGCCACGAGGAACTCATAACCGGCATCGTCGGCCTCCTTCTCCTGTGCCTGGGAATACTTGGCGCTGGCGAGAGCCTGGCCGAGCTGGCCGAGCACGGAGCTGCTGAGTGCCGCCGCCGTTCCTCCGGCAGAGGATATGGCATCAAGAGCCGCGCCTGTGAGAAGCTCCTGCTTGAAGGCCTTCTTCGAATGACGCTTCGTGACATGCCCTATCTCATGGCCTATGATGCCCATCAGTTCGTCGTCGTCCATGATATCCATCAGAGAAGAGAATACACGCACGCTTCCGTCGGGACACGCGAAAGCATTCACGTCAATCACTTCATAAACCTTGAAATTCAACGGAATGCCGTCGGCATCCGTAATGCCCTCCGTCAGTCTGTTGAGACGCTTGGTGTATTCGCTGTTGGCGTCAGAGACCTTATTATGGGTATCCATCCATTGCACCGATTCGTGGGAATAGTTGGCCATATCCTTGTCGCTGATGGTAAGGGCCTGGACACCCTTGACACCGGCATTTATAGCCTTCCCGAGATTAAACTGCGCATTCGCGCCCATCGGCATCACAGCCATCGCCACCACCGCTGCCATGATCGCAGCCTTGATTCTTCTTCTCATTATATGATTTTGATTGGTATTCAGTTGTCTCAGCTGCAAAATTACAAAAAAATCCCGACATATGCCCATCCGGCCATCCGGCCGCCATCCGCCGCCATTCTGCATATTTTCCGAGGTCTCGTCGGTCACGATGCTCGCATCGCTTCCTCCTCAACTCGAAAACCTTTAGCTCATCGACCAAAGGGAGATAAATCTGCTCGAAAAGAGCCGCCCCTACGGCCTCGAAATTTTAAGGAACGCGCTCTTAGCCGCCGCTATTCATCGGCCGAGCTTCAAAGGCTCAAACGCCAATGGGACGAGACAATCCGTAGCCAAGGCGTCCTGATCTCGCCTTTCATTCATCCTGTGGAAAAAGAATACATGCAGCGGGGCATCGAGGATGGCGCTTCCATAATAAGGCTCGTCGCCGCCAACCCCGACATCACAATGCGGCTCATCGGTATAAAGCCATAATTATATACGATGCTTTACGTTATATAAGTAACTGTTCAAAATTATTTTATAGTTTCCGGTCTGATTATTTCAATGTTTCTTCGGTATGATTTTTGAATCTTTTCCTCTGTTCATCAGTCATGTGGCTCGCCACACTCCTTCTTCACAGAGAAAAATCTTCTAAAAATCATCCTC